>ERZ724510.42-NODE-42-length-72765-cov-6.589080_pt1 | contig 72765 bp, 66 predicted proteins | sample MGYA00376043_ERZ724510 | MGnify/ENA primary metagenome ERZ724510 (study PRJEB28724, sample SAMN07190888) | wastewater metagenome | isolation source: influent of sewage treatment plant in Hong Hong | place: USA: Christiansburg, Virginia | collected 2016-03-01 ... | reverse complement strand
CCTGGTCTTCGGTCAGGCCCACCCAAGCCACTTCGGGGTCGGTGTAGGCCACGCTTGGGATGACGCGGGCGTTGAAGGCGGCTGCCGCCAGTTCCTTGTTGCCTTGCAGTTCACCGGCAATCACTTCTGCTGCCACGTGCGCTTCGTGCACCGCCTTGTGCGCCAGCATGGGTTGGCCCACGATGTCGCCGATGGCGAAGATGTGGGGCACGTTGGTGCGCATTTGGATGTCGACATTGATGAAGCCACGGTCGGTAACGGCCACACCGGCTTTGTCGGCAGCGATCTTCTTGCCGTTGGGCGTGCGGCCTACGGCTTGCAGCACCAGGTCATAGACCTGCGGCGCGGCGGTGGTGCCGCCCTCCTCTGCTGCGGCAAAGGTCACTTCAATGCCCGCTGGCGTGGCTTTGGCGCCCACGGTTTTGGTCTTGAGCATGATGTTGTCAAAACGCTTGGCATTCATCTTCTGCCAGATCTTGACCAGGTCACGGTCAGCGCCCTGCATCAGGCCGTCCATCATTTCCACCACGTCCAGGCGTGCGCCCAGGGTGCTGTAGACGGTGCCCATCTCCAGGCCGATGATGCCGCCGCCCAGGATCAACATGCGCTTGGGCACTTCTTTGAGCGCCAAGGCGCCCGTGCTGTCCACCACACGTGGGTCATCTGGCATAAAGGGCAGACGCACGGCTTGGCTGCCTGCTGCGATGATGGCTTTTTTGAAGGCAATGACTTTTTTGCCGCCGGTCTTGTCTTGAGACGTGCCGGTGGTTTCTTCCACTTCCACGTGGTTGGCACTGATGAAGTGGCCGTAGCCACGCACCGTGGTCACTTTGCGCATCTTGGCCATGGCGGCCAAGCCACCGGTGAGCTTGCCAATGACTTTTTCTTTGTGGCCGCGCAGTTTGTCGATGTTGACCACGGGCGCGCCAAAGTCCACGCCCAGATCACCCAGGTGGCTCACCTCATCCATCACCGCAGCCACGTGCAACAGGGCTTTGGAGGGGATGCAACCCACATTCAGGCACACGCCGCCCAGGGTGGCGTAGCGTTCGACGATGACCACTTTAAGCCCCAGGTCAGCGGCGCGGAAGGCTGCGCTGTAGCCGCCAGGGCCACCGCCCAAGACGAGCACGTCGCAGTCCATGTCCACCGTGCCTGTGTAGCTGGATGCTATTGTATTGATAGCTACAACAGCAGATGCAGATTGCGGTGAGGCAGCTTTTTGTTCTGCAATGGGTGCTGGTGCGGGCGCCGGAGCAGCGGCAGGACTGGCTGCAGCGGCACCCGCGGCTTCCAGCATCAGCACCACAGAGCCCTGCTTGACCTTGTCGCCCAGTTTGACCTTGACCTCTTTGACCACGCCGGCGCTGCTGGACGGGATCTCCATGGAGGCTTTGTCGCTCTCCACAGTGATCAGGGACTGCTCTGCCTTGATGGTGTCGCCGGGTTTGACCATCAATTCGATGACGGTAACTTCGTCGAAGTCACCAATGTCCGGAACCTTGATTTCAATGATTGCCATGGGATTTCTCCGCTTTATTGGTTTTTGAGCTTGACGGTGTGCATGACCACCGGCAGCCCTGAGTTTTTGTCGAATTCGCAACCGGCATGAATGCCAGCCAGCGCCACTTCGCGAGCCGTCTTGGCCTTGTCCCACACGGTGTGCATGGCGCCCAGCGCAAAGCTTCGGCCCGAGCCTATGCCCCAGAACTCTTTGAACTCAAAGACTTCGCGGTAGCTGTACAGGCCGTAAATGCCAGTGGCATTGGCAATGAGCACGCTGAACTGGCTGGACTCGTACGGGTCGTTGTCGTCTTCTTTGGTCTGCAGAAAGAAGGTTTCCTTCAGCATGGGGTGGAGCTTGATGAACGTGTCAAACACTTCATCTTTGCTTCCCAGCAAAAGCTGATCCTTAGGCAGACTGGTCAGCGCCTTGCGAAGCACCGGAAAATGCGCCACCGTTCCCGCTGCACCCACGTAGGTGGGGCCAGCAGGCGTGTCGATTTTCAGGATCTTGCTGTTGGCCTCAAAGCGTGGACCCAGGCGGGTATCGCCAAAGGTCACGAGTGAGTCGGCCGCCATGGCGACCTGACCGTTCTTTTTGACGACGACAACGGTTGTCATAGTGCCGCAGCGCTGGGCCGCCCCGAGCAAGGCAGCGGCCCCCTCGGGGGGCAGTGAGGACACATCGTGCCGAACGTGGGGGTTCGCATGATCACAGGAGGATGCGACGGAAATCGGTCATCAACTGGCCGAAGTACGCGTTAAAACGTGCAGCAGCCGCACCGTCAATCACCCGGTGATCCCAGCTCAAGGACAGCGGCAGCATCAGCTTAGGCACAAAGGCCTTGCCGTCCCACTTGGGTTCGATCTGGCTCTTGCACACGCCCATGATGGCCACTTCTGGCGCATTGATGATGGGGGTGAAGTAGCGGCCACCAATGCCACCGAGTGACGAGATGGTAAAGCAGGCACCACTCATGTCAGCAGGCCCAAGCTTGCCGTCGCGCGCCTTCTTGGCGAGTTCGCCCATCTCGGTGCTGATCTGGCCTACGCCCTTTTTGTCAGCATCCTTGATGACGGGAACCACTAAGCCATTGGGCGTGTCCGCCGCAAAGCCGATATGGAAGTACTGCTTGAGCACCAGTTGATCGCCGTCCAGCGAGCTGTTGAACTCGGGGAACTTCTTGAGCGCTGCCACACTGGCTTTGATCATGAAGGCGAGCATGGTCAGCTTGATGCCGGACTTCTCGTTTTCCTTGTTCATCTGGACGCGGAAGGCTTCCAGCTCGGTGATGTCGCAATCGTCATGGTTGGTGACGTGCGGAATCAGCACCCAGTTGCGGTGAAGGTTAGCACCGCTGATCTTCTTGATGCGCGACAGGTCTTTGCGCTCCACCGCGCCGAACTTGGTGAAATCGACTTTTGGCCAAGGCAGCAAGCCGAGGGCTTCGCCGCCGCCAGAGGCTTTCGGTGCATTTGCGGCCTGGGCCTTGGTTTGCGTGGCACCGCTCATCACCGCTTTGGTGAAGGACTGCACATCGTCTTGCGTGATGCGGCCTTTGGGGCCAGAGCCTTTGAGCTCGTCCAGCGGCACACCCAGCTCGCGCGCAAATTTGCGAACCGAGGGTGACGCGTGAGGCAAACTGCCACTTACAGCAGCCGTTGGGTTGTGGGCAGGCACAGATGCTGCCGCAGCAACAGGCGCTGCAGCGGAAGCACTTGCCGGAGCAGATACGGGAGCCGGTGCAGCCGGTGCTGCTGCAGCCACAGAAGGTGCAGCAGCAGTACCTTCCAAGAGCGCCAGCAGGTCACCAATGTTGACCACGTCACCCAGCTTGACCTTCAGCTCTTTGATCACGCCTGCAGCGGACGAGGGAATCTCCATCGACGCTTTGTCAGATTCCACCGTGATCAGAGATTGCTCGACCTTGACCGTGTCGCCGGCTTTGACAAAGACTTCAATGACGGCCACGTCTTTGAAATCGCCAATGTCGGGAACCCGCACTTCAACTGGACCAGATGCCGCTACTGAAACAGGAGCGGAAGCTGGCGCAGATACAGCGGCAGGAGCCGAAACGGGTGCCGAAGCAGCCGCCGCAGGTGCTGGCGCGGACGCAGCAGCTGAACCTACTGCCTCAATCATCAAAACAACAGAGCCCTCTTTGACCTTGTCGCCCAAGGCAACTTTCAGCTCCTTGACCACCCCCGCCATGCTGCTGGGGATTTCCATGGAAGCCTTGTCGCTCTCCACGGTGATGAGGGACTGCTCAGCCTTGACCGTGTCGCCCACCTTGACCATCAATTCGATGACGGTCACTTCGTCGAAGTCGCCGATATCGGGGACTTTTACTTCTACCAATGCCATGTTCTTGTCTCCGATTGGGTTATGCGTACAGTGGGTTGATCTTGTCAGCCTTGATGCCGTACTTGGCAATGGCTTCTGCGACCTTGGCGACAGGCACCGTGCCCTCTTCGCTCAGTGCCTTGAGTGCAGCGACCACGATGTAGTGGCGGTTGATCTCGAAGTGCTCGCGCAGCTTGCTGCGGAAGTCCGAGCGGCCGAAACCGTCGGTACCCAGCACCTTGTACGTGCGACCCTTTGGAATGAAGGGGCGGATCTGCTCGGCGTAGGCCTTCATGTAGTCGGTGCTGGCCACGACGGGGCCCTTGGCCTTTTCAAGCTGCTGGCCGACGAACGACACGCGTGGTGTTTCCAGCGGGTGCAGCAAGTTGAAGCGCTCGGCGTCTTGGCCGTCACGGGTGAGCTCGTTAAAGCTTGGGCAGCTCCACACGTCCGCAGCCACGCCCCACTCTTTCTCCAGCAGTTCTTGTGCTGCAATGCTTTCGCGCAGGATGGTGCCCGAGCCCAGCAACTGCACGCGGGGGGTGAGCTTGGCACCCTCTTTGCACATGTACATGCCCTTGATGATCTGCTCTTCCGTTCCCGCTTTGAGGCCCGGCATAGGGTAGTTTTCGTTCAACAAGGTCAGGTAGTAGAAGACGTTGTCTTGCTTCTCCACCATGCGCTTCAAGCCGTGATGCAGGATGACACCCACTTCGTGCGCAAAGGTCGGGTCATAAGAGATGCAGTTGGGAATGGTGCCCGCCATGATGTGGCTGTGGCCGTCTTCGTGCTGCAAGCCTTCGCCGTTGAGCGTGGTGCGCCCGGAGGTGCCGCCCAGCAGGAAGCCGCGTGCCTGCATGTCGCCCGCAGCCCAGGCCAGATCGCCAATGCGCTGGAAGCCGAACATCGAGTAGTACACATAGAACGGCACCATGATGCGGTTGCTGGTGCTGTAGCTGGTGGCAGCTGCAATCCAGCTGCTCATGCCGCCAGCTTCGTTGATGCCCTCTTGCAGGATCTGACCGGCTTTGTCTTCGCGGTAGTACATCACCTGGTCTTTGTCGACCGGGGTGTAGTTTTGGCCAGCGGGGTTGTAAATGCCGATCTGGCGGAACAGGCCTTCCATACCGAAGGTGCGGGCTTCGTCTACCAACACAGGCACCACGCGTGGGCCCAGGGCCTGGTCGCGCAGCAGTTGCGTCAAGAAGCGCACATAGGCTTGTGTCGTGGAGATCTCGCGGCCTTCGGCGGTAGGCTCGATCACGCTCTTAAAGATCTCAAGCGCAGGCACGGTGAAGGATTCATCGGCTTTGGTGCGGCGGTGCGGCAGGTAGCCACCCAGCGCTTTACGGCGCTCGTGCAGGTATTTGCTCTCGGGGGTGTCGTCCGCTGGTTTGTAGAACGGCAGGCTGGGCAAATCGCTGTCTGAAATTGGGATATTGAAGCGGTCGCGGAAGGCCTTGATGTCTTCGTCGGTCAGCTTCTTGGTTTGGTGCACATTGTTCTTGCCTTCACCCGCCTTGCCCATACCAAAACCTTTAACGGTCTTGATCAGCAACACAGTGGGTTGGGCCTTGTGGTTCACGGCAGAGTGGAAGGCGGCGTACACCTTCTTGGAGTCATGGCCGCCACGGCGCAGGTCGAAGATTTCTTCGTCGCTCATGTGGGCCACCATGGCAGCCGTACGTGGGTCTTTGCCGAAGAAATGCTTGCGCACGTAGGCGCCGTCATTTGCCTTCATGGCCTGGTAGTCACCATCCAAGGTGTCCATCATCAGCTTGCGCAGGGCACCGTCTTTGTCGCGTGCCAGCAGCGCGTCCCAGCCGGAACCCCACAGCAGCTTGATCACGTTCCAGCCCGCACCACGGAACTCGCCCTCTAGCTCTTGCACGATTTTGCCGTTGCCACGCACCGGGCCGTCCAGGCGCTGCAAGTTGCAGTTGATCACGAAGATCAAGTTGTCCAGGCCTTCACGCGCGGCCAGGCCAATCGCGCCCAAGGATTCGACTTCGTCCATTTCGCCGTCGCCGCAGAACACCCAGACCTTGCGGTTTTCGGTATTGGCAATGCCACGGGCATGCAGGTACTTCAAAAAGCGCGCCTGGTAAATCGCCATCAAGGGGCCAAGGCCCATGGAGACGGTGGGGAACTGCCAGAACTCAGGCATCAATTTGGGATGCGGATAGCTGGACAAGCCCTTGCCGTCGACTTCTTGACGGAAGTTGAGCAACTGCTCTTCCGTCAAACGGCCTTCCAGGTAGGCGCGGGCATAGACGCCGGGCGACACGTGACCTTGGATATAGAGGCAGTCGCCGCCGTGGTTTTCGCTCTCGGCATGCCAGAAATGGTTAAAACCCGCGCCAAACAAGCTGGCCAGCGACGCGAACGAGCCAATGTGGCCGCCCAGATCGCCGCCATCTTCCGGATTGTGGCGGTTGGCCTTGACCACCATGGCCATGGCGTTCCAACGCATGTAGGCGCGCAGACGCTCTTCAATTTCCAGATTGCCGGGTGAGCGCTCTTCCTGGTCAGGCTCAATGGTGTTGACATAGCCCGTGGTGGCCGAGAACGGCATGTCGATGCTGCTTTGACGTGCGTGTTCCAGCAACTGCTCGAGCAAAAAGTGCGCGCGTTGCGGACCTTCTGCTTCGATCACGGCTGAAAGCGCGTCGATCCATTCACGGGTTTCTACTTTGTCGGCGTCGCCGCTTGGCACTTGCTCGGGTGCATTGGACATTGATGTCTCCTTTATGGGTCCAGGTGGTGAATTTAGTTCAGTAACTCTATTGTTTCACAAATTATTTAAAATTCCAAATGGTGCATATTGATTTCATATTGTGAATTTTACTTTGCGGTTTTCTTGCAACAGAGAACTACACTTCAAGGATGCAATCCTCCCCCCGTTTCCAGGGTCCTGATCGCCGTGTTTCCCACATTCCCAGGTGGCGAAATTGGTGGCGCAGCCTGACACCTCAGTGGCAAGACCGCTATGCCCTGTTGGCCCCCTTGGCCTCCGTCTTGCTGTTTTTCGCGGCGATCGTGTCGGCTTTCAGCTACTTGCGTCTGGAGGAAATGGAGCGCGAGCAAGAAGGCCTCAAGCGCGATGTGGAATACGCACAGCAGCAGATTCGCCTGCGCTTGATCGAGCGGCAAGACCAGTTGGTACGACTGGCCCGCGAAACCGCCAACGGTGAGCTGGACAGCGAGGAATTCGTCTCGCGCGCCGAAGGCTTGGTCGAGCAATACCCCGAGCTTCAAGTCCTCAGCTGGATCGACAAGACGCAAACCATCAAGGCAAGCTACGCCGTGCCCAGCATTCCGGACAGCCAGCTTCGCTTGACGGGTAACACCTTGCCCGAAGGCATCACATCGGTCACCTTTGACATGGCGCGCGATTTGCAGCAGCCCGTTTATGGACACCCGGTGGCGGCGCCTGCGGCCAATTCACCGTCTGACCGCGCAGCCAAAGCGAACCGGAGCAACCGCCCCGGCCCGCTGCTGGAGCTACACGTGCCTTTGCCCAAGCAGGCCAAGGTAAAGGGCGAGCTCTTGGCGGAGTATTCAATTGACAGCCTTTTGCAGTTAGGCGTGGCTGCTGAGATTTGGAGCAAATACGCCGTGGCCATGCTGGACAGCGATGGGCAGGTGCTGGCGGGCAGCAGCGTGCCATCGCGACCGAAAGCCGCGCAGTTGCTGCCCTGGAAAACCGAGATCAACGCTTACAGCGTTCCGGTGTCACCTGTGGGCATGGGGCTGGTGATCAGAGCACAAGCTTGGCGCACATCTCTGGGCGTGATTGGCAGTGGACTGTTTTGGCTAGTAGGTGCTTTGAGCGTTTTGACAGTTTGGATGCTGGTGGGCACTTGGCGCCACACACGCAAACGGGTGCTGGTACAGCAGGCCTTGATCACCGAGACCAACTTTCGCCGAGCCATGGAAAACTCCATGCCCACAGGCATGCGTGCCATGGATTTGCAAGGCCGAGTCACCTACGTGAACGCCGCCTTTTGCCAAATGACAGGCTGGACCGAAAGCGAACTGGTCGGCCGAACCGCTCCCTTCCCTTACTGGCCAGAAGCCGACCGCGAACAATTGGCGGCGCGACTTGACGATGAACTCAAAGGGCAAATTCCAGCAGGTGGCTTTCAGATGCGTGTGAAACGCAGCAACGGCAAACTGTTTGATGCGCGCGTTTATGTTTCACCGCTGGTGGATGCCTACGGTGTGCAAACAGGTTGGATGGCTTCGATGACGGACATCACCGAACCCAACCGCATCCGTGAACAGCTCTCTGCATCTTATGAGCGCTTCACCACGGTGTTGGAGGCGCTCGACGCTGCCGTTTCGGTCGCACCGCTGGGCAACAAAGAACTCTTGTATGCCAACAAGCTGTACCAGCAATGGTTTGGCCAAGACACGCAGGGGCATTCGCAATTGGTGACGCAAGCGGGCTCGCTGCAATTCACCACCAACTATGAACCCTCCGATGACGTGGACTCCTTGGTGGGCCTGCCCACAGATAGCTTGACAGACGCCCAAGCGCAAAGCACCGAAATCTTTGTCCCCGCACTGGACAAATGGCTAGAGGTTCGCGCCCGCTACCTGACTTGGGTGGACGGCCGCCTGGCCCAGATGGTGATTGCCACCAACATCACGCCGCGCCGCCTGGCGGAGGAATCGTCCGCCGCCCAGGCCGAACGCGCTCAGGCGGCCAGCCGACTCATCACCATGGGAGAAATGGTGTCTAGCGTTGCGCATGAGTTGAACCAGCCACTGACCGCTATCAACAACTATTGCAGCGGCATGGTGAGCCGCGTGAAATCAAAACAATTGACCGATGATGACCTGATCGCCGCATTGGAAAAGACCGCTAAGCAAGCCCAGCGCGCCGGGCAAATCATTCAGCGCATCCGATCGTTTGTGAAGCGCAGTGAGCCCAACCGGACGGAATCCGACATCGTTACCATGGTCAATGAGGCCATGGAACTGGCCGGCATTGAGATGCGGCGGCGCAATGTGCATTTGAGCCCCTACCTGGCTGCGCGACTGCCCTTGCTGAATGTTGACCCAATTTTGATTGAGCAAGTGCTGGTCAATCTGCTAAAGAACGCGGCCGAATCTGTGGACAACGCACAGCGCCCACCGGGTCGCCGCCGGGTCGAGTTGCGCGTGGTGCCCCGCATGGAAGGTACACAGTCGGTCGTGGAATTCACGGTCACCGACACGGGCGCGGGGCTTGCACCAGAAGTCATGCAGCGCCTTTACGAGGCCTTCTTTTCAACCAAAGCGGAAGGCATGGGCATTGGCCTGAATTTGTGCCGCACCATTGTGGAGTCGCACCAGGGACGGATGAATGCCGAGAACATTTACAATGGTGCCGAAGTGAAAGGCTGCCAGTTTTCGTTCTGGCTGCCTGTGGGTAAGCCCACCACCATCGCCGATGCGCGCAAAACGCTTGGTTCAACGATTGCGGCAAAAAATGCGGCAAATTCCGCGGGGTAAAGAATGAGTTTGATTCCGAAAAAAGGCACGGTCTACGTGGTGGACGACGACGAGGCAGTGCGCGATTCGCTGCAGTGGCTATTGGAAGGTAAAGATTACCGGGTGCGCTGCTTTGATTCGGCCGAATCTTTTCTCTCACGCTACGACGCCCGCGAGGTGGCATGCTTAATTGTGGACGTGCGCATGGGCGGCATGACAGGCGTTGAATTACAAGAACGCTTGATCGAACGCCGTTCACCCCTGCCTATTGTGTTCATCACCGGACACGGTGACGTGCCCATGGCGGTGACGACCATGAAGAAAGGCGCGATGGATTTCATCCAGAAGCCTTTTAACGAAGAAGAACTGGTGAACTTGGTGGAGCGCATGTTGGAACACGCCAAGGGCGCGTTTGCCGAATTTCAACAAGCGGCTAGCCGCAATGCCTTGCTGGGCAAGCTCACCAGCCGCGAAGCGCAGGTGCTGGAGCGCATCGTCGCTGGCCGACTGAACAAGCAGATTGCCGATGATCTGGGCATCAGCATCAAGACGGTGGAAGCGCACCGCGCCAACATCATGGAAAAGCTGAACGCCAATACCGTGGCAGATTTGCTCAAGATCGCACTGGGCCAAAACGCCCCCAAGACCTGACCACAAGAGCACTCCTTTTTTGATAGCTATCAGCGCCCGTAGGCTATGCCGTAACGGGCGTTTTCATTTGAGAAACGACCATGACAGCACAACTCATTGACGGTATCGCCCTTTCCAAAACCCTGCGTGCCGACGTTGCGGTGCGCACTGCAGCGCTTAAAGCCCAAGGCGTCACCCCTGGCTTGGCCGTGATCTTGGTGGGCGACAACCAGGCCAGCCAGGTTTATGTGCGCAACAAGGTCAAGGCCTGTGAAGAAGCGGGCTTGCATTCGGTGCTGGACAAGCACGACGCGACCATGACTGAGGCCGCCCTGCTCGCCCGTGTCGAAGCCCTCAACAATGACCCCACGATTCACGGCATCTTGGTGCAATTGCCCTTGCCTGCGCACATAGATGCGCAAAAGGTGATCGAGGCCATCTCACCGCTCAAGGACGTGGACGGTTTCCACATCGCCAGCGCCGGCGCCCTGATGACCGGCATGCCGGGCTTTTGGCCTTGTACGCCCTATGGCTGCATGAAGATGCTGGAGTCGCTGAACGGTGGCAAAGGCTACGACCTGCGCGGCAAGCATGCGGTGGTCATTGGCCGCAGCAACATTGTGGGCAAACCCATGGCTTTGATGCTGCTGCAAAAGAACGCAACCGTCACGATCTGCCACAGTGCCACAGCGAACTTAAAAGCCATGACGCTGCAAGCCGATGTGATTGTCGCAGCTGTTGGCAAGCGCAATGTGCTGACCGCCGACATGGTCAAGCCGGGCGCCGTGGTGCTCGATGTGGGCATGAACCGCAACGATGAAGGCAAGTTGTGCGGCGACGTGGACTTTGCAGGCGTCAGCCAGGTGGCCAGCCATATCACCCCCGTACCCGGCGGCGTGGGCCCCATGACCATCACCATGCTGCTGGTCAATACCCTGGAAGCTGCAGAGCTTGAAACAAACCAACGCGCCGCCAAGTAAACAAGATGAATAACCCACTTCTCGACTTTTCCGACCTGCCTTTGTTTGACCAGGTCAAGCCCGAGCATGTTGCGCCCGCCATTGACCAACTGCTGCAGGACGCCAGCGCTGCGCTGGAAACCGTTGCCGCACCAGCATTTGACGCCAGCTGGACGAGCATGGCCAAGGTATTGGATGTGGCAACAGAGCGTCTTTCACGTGCCTGGGGCACCGTCAGCCACATGAACGGGGTGGTGGATACGCCAGAATTGCGCGCAGCCTACAACGAAGCCTTACCCAAGGTCACCGAATTTTGGACACGCCTGGGTGCAGACGAGCGCCTGTACGCCAAATACAAAGCCATGCGGCCTGAGGATTTGAACCCTGAGCAGACCCAGGCTCGCACCAACGCGATACGTAATTTTGTGTTGAGTGGTGCGGAGCTGACCGGTGAGGCCAAAGAACGATTCGCAGTGATTCAGGAACGCCAAGCAGCGCTCAGCCAAAAGTTCAGCGAAAACACGCTCGATGCAACTGATGCATGGACTTATCTTGCTAAAACGCAAGAGTTAGCAGGCGTACCAGAAGATGTGCTTTCTGCCACGGCTGCGGCAGCCAAAGCCGCAGGTAAAGAGGGCCATTTGATCAGCCTCAAGATGCCTGTGTACCTGCCCATCATGCAGTTCGCCAGCAGCAGCACCCTGCGTGAGAAGCTTTATCACGCGTACGCCACGCGTGCGTCCGAGTTGTTCGAGCGGCCAGAGTTTGACAACACCGCCAACATTGCCGAAATCTTGGCCTTGCGCCAAGAAGAGGCCACCCTGCTGGGCTATAAGAGTTTCGCCGAGGTATCACTGGTGCCCAAAATGGCTCAGTCACCCGCCCAGGTAATCCAATTTTTGAGTGATCTGGCGATCAAGGCTCGCCCTTACGCCCAGAAAGACCTGGCGGATCAACGCGCTTACGCCGCAGAGCATTTGGGCATTACCGACCCACAGCCTTGGGACTGGGCCTACATCGGCGAAAAGCTCAAGGAAGCGCGCTACGCCTTCAGCGAGCAGGAAGTCAAACAGTACTTCACCGCGCCAAAGGTGCTGGCGGGCCTTTTTAAGATTGTTGAAACGCTGTTTGACGTGGCGATCCGCCCTGACACCGCCCCTGTGTGGCATCCCAAAGTTGAGTTCTACCGCATCGAGCGCGCAGGCAAGCTGGTGGGGCAGTTCTATCTGGATCCCGGCGCCCGTGCAGGCAAGCGCGGTGGTGCCTGGATGGATGACGTACGAGCCCGCTGGCTGCGCCCGGACAACGGCCAATTGCAAACGCCCATCGCCCACCTGGTTTGCAACTTTGCCGATGGCGTAGATGGAAAGCCGCCATTGCTCACGCATGATGATGTGACCACCTTGTTCCACGAATGCGGCCACGGATTGCAACACCTGCTGACGCAAGTGAATGAGCGCGATGTTTCTGGCATCAGTGGCGTAGAGTGGGACGCGGTGGAGCTGCCCAGTCAGTTCATGGAAAACTTCTGCTGGGAATGGGGTGTGCTCAAACATATGACAGCCCATGTTGACACGGGCGAACCCCTGCCGCGCGCCCTCTTCGACAAAATGCTGGCCGCCAAGAACTATCTGGCCGGTATGCAGACCTTGCGACAAATTGAGTTTTCGCTGTTTGACATGCGCTTGCATGCTGAGCCAGGAAGCACGGCCCAGGCCATGTTGGAAAAGGTCAGGGACGAAATCGCGTTGATCAAACCTCCAGCCTATAGCCGCACCGCCAACAGCTTTGGTCACATCTTTGCAGGCGGCTACGCCGCAGGCTATTACAGCTACAAATGGGCTGAAGTGCTCAGCGCTGATGCTTACGCGGCGTTTGAAGAAACAGCAGGGCCAGATGGTCAGGCCAGCGCCGAAACAGGCCACCGTTATTTGCAAACTATTCTGGAGTCCGGCGGTTCCCGCCCTGCCATGGAGTCGTTCAAAGCATTCCGTGGCCGCGAACCCAGCTTAGACGCCTTGCTCAGACACCAAGGTATGGGCTAAAGTCAGGTGCCATGTTGAAACTACTCTCCATCCACCCTATAAGCTTGATTGCCCACCAGGGATTGCGCCCCTTGCTGGCCATGTCCATGGCGCTGTGCATTTCCGTGGGTATCGACATGGGCGCCGCACACGCTCAATCGGTCTACCGGATCGTGGGGCCGGATGGCAAAGTCACGTTCTCGGACCGCCCACCAGCCGAAAGCAAAGACACCCCCGCAGGCACCAAGGTCACTTCTGGTGGCACCACCAATCCCGCCCTGCCCTACGAGTTAAAGCAAATCGTGGCCAAGTACCCGGTCACGCTTTACACCAGCGCCAATTGCAACCCTTGCACCAATGCCAAGGCGCTTTTGGCTCAGCGCGGCGTGCCATTTACCGAAAAATCCATTTCCACCAACGAGGATTTGGCCGCTTTGCAAAAGCTCAGCGGGGACACGCAACTGCCTTTTGGCACGATTGGCAGCCAGCAAATCAAGGGGTTTTCCAGTTTGGAATGGGCGCAGTACTTGGACGCCGCCGGCTACCCAGCGCAGTCCCAGTTGCCACAAGGCTATCGCAACCCTGAGGCTAGCCCACTGGTTGCTATCGCAAAACCTGTTGTACCAACGGCTGCGGCGGCGGATGCCACCAAGGCAACAACACCTCGTGCTCCAAGTGCGCCACGGCCACCTGCACCTGACCCCAAGAGCAATCCGGCGGGCATTCGGTTTTAGGCGCTAGTAAGGTACTGCTGGCACCTTAGCGCAGCAGAGCACATTGATGGCGCATCCAGCTGCAAATTGGGCAGCTGAGGGGCTCAGTCCGCTTCTTCTGCAGCAGACGCCAACGCCAGTTGATCATTCAACTGCGCTTTGCCGCTGCGATTCAGCATCCATTCAAAAACCTCAGCAGGTACAGGCTTGGCATACAGATAGCCCTGGACATAGTCACAACCCATTTTCGACAGCAAATCGGACTGCGTCTGCGTTTCGACGCCCTCGGCAATCACGCTCAGCCCCAATTTGTGCGCCATGGCAACCATGGATTCAGACAAGGCTCGGTCGTTCTTTTTTGACGCCAAGTTTCGGATGAATGACTGGTCGATTTTGAGATAGTCAATGTCCAGCTTCTGCACATAGGACAAGGATGAATAGCCAGTACCAAAGTCGTCAATCGCCAGTTGCACCCCGGCTTGACGGAAAGCCTGCAATTGCTTGACGATTTGGCACGAATCCTCCAACAGCATGCCCTCGGTTATCTCGATCACCAGGCTATTCCCCTCCAGGCCCATTTCGGCCAGCAATGGCAGCCAAAGCGCACTCAAATCACTGGTCCGCATTTGCACAGGAGATACGTTCACGCTGATCTGAAAATCGGGCGTCAAGGTGTTCCGCCAGCACTTAACCTGCCGCGCGGCCTCCACAAAAACCCAGTGCCCAATTTCATTGATCAAACCCGACTCTTCAGCCAAAGGAATAAAGGTAACCGGCCCCACCATGCCATGCACGGGATGTTGCCAACGGATCAAGGCTTCGGCTTTGTGGATACGCCCCGTTGCCAAATTGACGATAGGCTGAAAATGAAGCTTGAATTGTCCCTGGGCCAGCGCGCTTCGCAAGTCCACAAGCATCTGCATGCGCTGAAGCGCAGCCGTTTGCATCGCTGGCGTGAAATAGCAAAAGCGGTTGCGCCCACCGCGTTTGGCTGCGTACATGGCTTGGTCCGCATTTTTGATCAAGTCATCCAGATCAGTGGTGTCATCTGGCCAAAGCGATATGCCCATGCTGACGGAAAGCTGTACCGAGTCGTGCTCCATCTCAAAGGGTTGAGAAAGCGCCACCACAATGCTCTGGGCAATTCGGTCGACACTGCGCAAATCGTCAATCTCGGTCAACACCACGGTAAATTCATCCCCCCCCATGCGTGAAACAGTGTCCGTCGCACGCACGCAACCGCTAATGCGCTGCGCCGCCATCACCAGCAAGGCGTCTCCCTTGATGTGACCTAGCGTGTCGTTGATGTCCTTGAAATGGTCCAGATCCATGAAAAGCAAAGCCACCGGCAACCCGGACCGCTGCGAAAGTTTGACAGATTGAGCCAATCTGTCATGGAACATGCGTCGATTGGGCAGTTGGGTTAAATCATCAAAATTCGCTTGAATGCGGATTCGCTCTTCCGCCTGCTTCTGCTCAGTGATGTCAGAAAACAAGGCAACACGCCGGTGAACGGACCCGTCGTCGTTAAAGAGCGTATTGACGGTCAGCCAAAGGGCAACCATCTTGCCGTCTTTACGGCGATTCCAAATCTCACCTTGCCACTGCCCCTTCTCGTCGATGGCCTTGTACATCGTGTGCGAAAAATCCGAGCTCCCTCGGCCAGAGCCCAAAACGCCAGCAAACTCGCCGATGACAGCATCACGTTCGTAACCTGTCAGTCGTGTGAATGCAGAGTTCACTTCCTGAATGCGGTTTTCGGCGTCGGCAATGATCAGCGCTTCACTGCTGTTTTCAAGCGTCAAGGCCGACAGTCTGAGTTTTTCCTCGGCTCGTTTGCGCTCAGTAATGTTCACGCATCCACCGCCCAGCCTCAAGGGCATGCCGCGCTCGTTGCGCAAAACAACTGCGCCGCGGATATGCAGCCAAATCCACTGCCCGGTCGCGTCTTGCATTCTGTGGTCAAAGTCGATCACGTCCGTATTTCCCTGGACGAGCTGCGCCAGCTGGGTCTTGTAGCCCGCTCGGTCCACGGGATGAATCAAGTCCATCCATGCACTCATGGATTCAGGTGCGCCGTGGTCGCTCAAACCCACCCAACTTAATTTGGACGCGTCGTATGCAAGACGGTCAGATGCAATTTCAAATTCCCAAAACAGCATCTGCGTGGCTTCAATGGCGATGTTCAGGCTGTCCTGGGTCGCCTGTAGCTGATCCGTTCTATTCGCCAAGTCTGCGCCGGTGCGCGCCAGGTCTTCTAGTCTTTTCAAGTAGGAGCGGATCAGGGCATTGATCAAGACAGCAGCCACCCAAATTACAACCACCTGAATAACCGCAAACATGGCTGGCGGTGTACGGGCTGGCGCGGGCAGCAAATCGTTGGACACCGCTGCCAGCACACATAAAACCGTTGCCACACTGATGCCAGCCGCCAAAAAACCAGCGCGCGCGTTGAACAACCAACCGATCAGCATCACGATGACAGGGTAAGCAATCATGATGGGCGTATGCAGGCCGCCGTGGACGATAACGATGAGGGTCGTCATCAGCCACAGACCTACCGCAAAAACTTTGATCGATGCGTTGAGTTTGCCTCTGAGCAGCAAGACACCCGAGACCAGCGAAACACATGCGCCTAAGCCCGGACCGAAGTAACGAAGCGTCTGTTCCGGTGTCACCCAGCGGATCAACACCATGAACGCCAGGGCCCCAGTGAATACGGCCATCAATGCATAGCCAAAAAGCACGGGCGACGGCATCCAAACGCCAATGTCATTGACGGATTTGGACGACGCAGCATGGGCAAAGTCTGGTTTCATAGCGGAATATGTAATCAAACGTTACCAAATCAGAATGAATCCAGCTCAACCACCGCGCTTGTGCGCCAGATTCCGCAGCATGCGAATAGGCAGAGCGGTGTGATTTAGACGTCATTTATGCGCGATTTGCGACAAAACGTGGGCTTTTTCCTCAATTTGAGGTGCTTTATTGACGTGAGCGTACGTCATGAAAACCTCAAATCAAATCATCGACCTTAGACTGATGTGCCGTGGCCAAACCCCGACGGCTTTGAAATTGCCTCACAGCCAGGCAAATGCCCGCAGCCTCAGCGTCGACTAGACTGACATTCGCTTGGAATGGCATCAAGCGTGTCCATGTTTCAACATTGGCGCCTCTGCGCCTTTGCTGGCGGTCACATATTTTTCGCAAACTGATTTACCCAGAACTGCTTTACGGCTCTGATTCAGACCAACATCAAGAGCGCGCCGAAATGAAAATTCTCTCTGTCTTTGGCACACGCCCCGAGGCGCTCAAAATGGCGCCACTAGTCGCCTTGCTTGCAAAAACGCCTGGTGTGACCTCTGTCGTTTGCTCGACCGGTCAACACCAATCCATGCTGGAGCAAGTCCTTGAGTTATTCGGCATACAAGTGGCCCACAACTTAGGCTTGATGGTGCCCAATCAAACGCTGAACGATTTGTGCAGCCGCATGTTGAAGGCCATTGACCCTGTACTCGAAGCCGAAAAACCAGATCGAATTCTGGTGCACGGAGACACCAGCACCGCCATGATTTGCGCCTTGGCGGCTTTTCACCATCGAATCCCTATTGGCCATGTCGAAGCCGGCCTTCGCACGCATGATTTGTCGCAGCCTTGGCCCGAAGAAATGAATCGACGGGTGGTTGATATCGTCAGCGATTTGCTGTTTGCCCCCACCCAGATCGCAAAACAAAATTTATTACGTGAAAACCTAGCAGGCCGAATTGTGGTCACCGGCAATACGGTGATCGACAGCCTGCGCCAAACGGCTGAAAAAATTGACACCAATACGGTGTTGAAAGCGGCGCTCGACTTGCAACTTCCTCTATTGGCCGAGGGTCAAAAACTGCTGCTGGTGACAGGCCATCGTCGCGAAAATTTCGGTAGCGGATTTGAAAATATTTGCAATGCCTTGGCAAAAATCTCTGAGCGCACCGATATTCAGGTCGTCTACCCGGTTCACCTCAACCCGAAAGTGCGAGGCCCGGTTGAACAGAAGTTGGGGAATTTGCCCAATGTTCACCTCATTGCCCCTCTGGACTACTTGCATTTCGTCCGGATCATGCAACGTGCCGACGTTATCCTGACGGATTCAGGTGGCGTCCAGGAAGAAGCCCCCTCTTTGGGCAAACCCGTCCTTGTGATGCGCGAAGTCACGGAGCGACCTGAAGCTGTTGCAGCCGGAACTGTTGAACTCGTCGGCACACAGACAGAACGAATTCAAGCTGCTGTACATCGTTTGATGGATGATTCCGACGGCAGTCGAACGAAGGTGACTGTTTCCAACCCCTATGGCGACGGGCATGCTAGCCAAAGAATCGTTGCCAGCATCCTGCAGCGGCCATTTGAAGAATTTTCCGGGTAGAAATCCTTTCCCCGAATTAGTGAAATAGTATTTCAAATCAAGTATTTAGCGATACTTTACAGATCGATATTTTTTTATACTTGACCACGCAAGATCAGCCTTGCCGTCCATCCTTTAAGAACCGATGCCTAAATTGACTTCTGCTACGAACCGCACACTTAAGCTTGGCCTAGCCATGGCGGCAACGTTGGCAGCAGTTGACTCACAAACGTGGGCAGGTCGCCCATCGGCCTACGACCGCCCCTTATCGGCTTCTGTGATGCGGGATGTTGCCGCAAGTGAACCCGCGCCAACAGCAACGCCGTCACCCGTGCCGGCTCCAGCGATCACGCCAGCCCCTGCTGTTGCAGCGCCTCAAACGAAGACGGCAGCCCCTCCCCTACAAGCGACGGTACCGACCTTGGCAACAGCGCCAGCAGCGCCCTTGAAGTTAGCCCCACAGGCTACGAGCAAGGTTACGCCGATAGACTTGGCCGGATTCAACCTGAGCACCATTGTTCAGCGCGATGTCACGCTGGCGGAGCTAGGCTTTGCACGCACGATTGTCATGGGTGGACTGGACACGCAACGCGAGTTCTATTTGCCGGTGCCACCGTTGGCACCCATTCAAAATGCGGCCCTTAAATTAGACGCGAACTACTTGCGATCCGATGGCGGAAAAACGGCTCTGATTTTGTTGCTCGACAACGACCCCATCAGTTCACGCAGCATGACGGCAGACAAAGGTGACGCCAGCTTGGTTGTCCCCATAGATGGGCGGGTGCGCACTTCAAACTCGGTCTTGCTCAGCGTGATCTGGAAATCCATTCAAGGCGAGGAAAACACATGCACTGATGGTCGATCCACAGGTAATTTTTTGAGGATTGAGCCTACAACCAGGTTCAGCTATCAGTTTGATGCAAAAGCTGTTACCAGCCTGAACGCGGCTTGGGGCACCCTCCCCCCTCAGCCCACGATTCTGATTGCACGCAACATGTCTGCGTCGGCCTACGACAGCGCATGGCGTATCGGCGCTGCGCTGATACGATCAGGCAAGAAGGTTAAGTTTCTATCACTGCCGGCCGTTGGTGATGTCGTCGATTTAAGTGGAACAGACGTCCCGCAAGCGCTTAGGGGCATACCGGCCTACGCAGTATTGGCGAACAGTCAAACAACGCCGCACACACTCAATAATCTGGCAGAAGTAGGCGCTCTGTTGACCTTGTCGCCCAACCACGTGATTCAGCCAGATTTGGTCATTCGCGAGCCTGCCTTGTTGCAAGAATTGAAGGCAGCAGCAGATGCACTGCATGAACAACTCCAAATGCAAAATCCAGGCAAAGCCCTGGGGTTTGCGGAGTGGCGTAGGCTCAGCCTCGATGTACTAGGCGCTGGCGCAGATGCGAACCAGGTGCGTCTGATGCATATGCTGGGGCGTCCCGTTGTTGAAATACCGTCTGAGGCAGGGGCCAAAGCTGCCGCACTTTATGGTGCCCAATGGCAACCTCTTGCAATAAACGAAGGAGCCTCTGCAAAGTTGGCAACTGATAGCGGCAAACCGGATCAAGTGGTCAGCCTCAAATCTCTGGGCGCAAAAATTGGCACCATTGATGTGCTTGCGCGAAGCGACTGGACCGTCAATTTCGATCTGGGGGCGCTAGCCCAGGATGGCCGGGTCCCGGTGAGTCTGGAGCTAGACCTGTCTGCCGCACCTGGTGGCACCACGACGCGCCCGGTGGCTTCGGTTTTTCTCAATGACACCCTGCTGTCAGCCACCCGGCTTGAAGTTGAAGGAAAACCAGAACGCCTAAGGGCAGTGGTTCCGCATTACGCATTGCTGCCGCAAAATGTTTTACGGGTTTCTTTTGTACGTCAACAGGCCAGCGCAAAATGCTACGAAACGCCCGAGGCCTACCCTGTTTCGATACTTCCCAGCAGCCACTTTGTACTGGGCACCAGTCCTCTCAATGGGAATTTCACTGGCATGACCGCGCGATTTGGCGGAGGCGCTTTGGTGCTTGTGCCTCAGTCCTACCTTGCGGACGCGCAAGACACACTTCCGCGTGTAGCGCGTTTGGCCACCACCATCGGCATATCCCCCGTCCGCGCCAGCTTTAAGGCGGAATCCGACGGCGCAAGCGGCATTGCGCCTGCAAGCTATTTTTTGGCCTTTGACTTGAACTTGAAAGACCAGGCCAGCAAGGCAAAACTGGGGGACGACCAGCGTGTTTTAACGTCCCTTGACAATCACCCCTTGGTGGATGTCAAAGGCCTAAACCGAATTGCTTTGGCAGAGGTCATCAAATCCAACGGTGTCATGGGCATTCACTACCGAAGCTTGGGCAAGGCGTTTCCGCCCATGGACACCCCCATTCAACTCAACAGCACCGACATTGCCGTCTTCGGCCCTGCTGGATTGCTGGCTCAGTTTGATTCGACTGATCCCACAGGCAAGCAGCTGATTTCCGAAACGGCAGAACCTTTCTGGCAGCGCGCCATGATCTGGTGGTTGCCCCTGGCAGGCGTCGTCCTTTTCGTGTTGGTGCTGGTGATCGCAAGCTGGCGGCGCCGACGCCTGAACGCTGTCAAAGATTGAGACGCCGGCGTGGACATCTCATGGCACTATTTGGCCGCCAACTATTACCAAGGTCTGGAGATGTTGGCTGCGGTCGTGGCCGTGCTGATCTTGCTGTCCAGCCTGGATGACCTGTTTTTTGATGCTTGGTATTGGTTGCGGCGCGGTTATCGACGACTAACCATTGAGCGCGTACGTCGCCCTCTCACGCCTGCGCAACTTCGCGAACGCACGGCGCAGCCGCTCGCCATCATGGTCCCCGCGTGGAAAGAATATGACGTGATCGCCGCCATGATCGAAAACATGGTCAAGGTGCTCGACTATCGGCAGTACGTTGTCTTTGTGGGTACCTATTGCAATGATGAGGCCACCATTGCCGAGGTGGAGCGGATGCGGCGGCGCTACAAGCAGTTACGCCGGGTAGAGGTTCCCAATCCTGGTCCGACTTGCAAGGCCGATTGCTTGAACTGGATCGTCAAAGCCATTTTTCTGCACGAAAAGCAACACAACATGCAGTTTGCTGGCGTCATCCTGCACGACAGTGAAGACGTGCTGCACCCCCTGGAACTCCAGCTTTTTAACTATATGCTGCCTCGCATGGACATGGTGCAATTGCCCGTGATGTCACTAGAGCGCGAGTGGCATGAACTGGTCGCGGGCACCTACATGGATGAATTTGCCGAGTGGCACGGCAAGGACATGCAGGTACGGGAAAGCATGTCCAACGTGGTGCCGTCTGCTGGCGTGGGCACCTGTTTTTCACGCCGCGCGTTGATGGCGCTCAGTGCCAATTCACACGACGAACCCTTTAATACCCGAAGTCTGACCGAGGACTATGAGGTGGGCGCACATCTGTCGCGTCTGGGTATGAAACAGATTTTTGCAATGTTTCCGGTGCAGTTTCAGGTGCGTCGGCGCGCCTGGTTTGGCTTGCGACCTGACCGAGATCTCACCGTCAGCATGCCGCTTTGCGTTCGCGAATACTTTCCCAACACCTTTAAAACAGCCTATCGCCAGCGGGCTCGCTGGACGCTGGGCATTGGTTTGCAAAGCTGGGAAACCATTGCCTGGCGTGGCTCGCTGGCCGCCAGATACATTTTGCTGCGAGATCGCAAAGGCATCGTGACGGCATTCATCAGCATCTTGGCCTACCTGCTTGTTGTTCAGCTTGGCCTCTTTCTAGCGGCTAAGCACTTTGGCGTTTGGACGGTGTATTACCCTTCCATCTTCACCAACAGCACCTGGTTCAACACGCTCATCACGTTTAATCTGGGTGCCATGATCTGGCGCGCGTTTAGCCGGGCGTATTTTGTCAACAAACTGTATGGCTGGGAGCACGCCATCATGTCGGTTCCGCGCATGGTGGTTGGGAACTTTATTAACTTCATGGCGGTGGCACGGGCATGGCGAATGTTCATGGCCTATCTGTTCAAAGGCAAAGCGATGGCGTGGGATAAGACCATGCACGACTTTCCCAGCGAAGACCGCCTGGGCCAAAAACATCAAAAACTGGGCGATTTGCTCACGGCCTGGCAAGCCATCGATGAAGAGAAACTCGCCGATGCCCTTTCCACGCAAGCGGAGTTGTCAATGCCGCTGGGCAGAGTCCTGGTTTCAAAAGGGTGGCTGGATGATGAAACCTTGGCCGAAGCTATTGCGTTTCAAGCCGACTTGCCCCGTGCCCAGTTCAACGAAACAACGCTTCAAGCTCTATCCGCCAAACTGCCTGCAGCGCTCAGAACCCGGTGGCGCACTGTTTGCATTGGCCTGACCGACACTGGGCAAACCGTACTAGCGGCGGCGAATCCGCTCTCTGCAGCCGTCATCGAACAGCTCACCGAAGTATTGGGGCAATCACCCCTTGTTCATATTGCACGTGAAGGCGAAATTGCCGCCTGCCTGCGCTTGCTGGCGGGCATCACCCTCGGTTTTGATGCAGACCAAGACTTGGGCGTGCCGCTGTTGGGTGACCTGCTCATTGAGCGCGCCATGGTCAAACGCGAGGTCGTTGACCGTCTGATGGAAAGTTATCAGCCCGCACGCCACGGCCGCATTGGTGACTATCTGGCCGACCACGGCGCACTTTCACGCGAAGCGGTGGAAGAAGCCGTGCGCGAACAGCAACGCTTGCGCCAAGCGCGCAAGGCGCAAATGGCCTCCGAACAAGCTGAACTCAGCCCTCTAGAATTAGCCGCATGACCCACACTCCTTCGCCAGCGCAACCATCTGCTGGCTTGATCAAGCGCCGCCAAGCGTTCGCCGCGCTGGCGCTTGGAATGACTTGCACCTTGAGTGAAGGGCAAACGAAATCAGCCGTCGAACAGAGTTTTGCCTTGCTGCTAGCCGGAAACGTCGTTCAGGCTGAGCAAGTTTCAACTGCAGCCTTAGCCTCAGATGGCGGTAACACTGTTCTGCGCCTGCTGCGGGGCTATTCGCGGCAAATGCAGGGGCGCAGGGCCGATGCACAAGTTGACTTCACCACGTTGCTCAGCCAAGTAAAACCCAAATCTTCAGAAGACAAGGCGTATCGATTGATCGTTGCTGACATGGCCATGGCAGCGGGTGATGAACATCTGGTTGCCGACCTGCTTCAACCCCTTCTTGATGCCAGCCCAGCGCAGGTAGAAAACCAAATCGTCTGGCGCTTGCGCGCTGCGCGCGCCAAGCTTTGGAGCAACGCATCCGACCATCAAGCATCCGCCGCCCCTGATGCCGCGATCACCCTTGAATGCCAAAACAATGGCGCATCTTGTCAACTCAAGCCCGCCACAGCCGTCGTTGACCCAGCCTACCAATTTGCAGATCAGGCTTACGCCTTGTTGGCACAAAAGAACGCCAATGCTGCCGTTGGAAAAGCCCGTTTAGCCCAGCGGCTTGATCCTGGCAATGCCAGCTATACCCTGCTGCTACTCGATGCGCTGCAGCAGTCTCGCCAATGGCAAACTGGTCTTTCGGTCGCAACACAAGCACTGAGCCAAGCACCAAGCAGCGCAGACCTTCTACTGCGCCGGGGTGAAATGCTGTCCGCATTGGGTCAAGAAGCTGCCGCCAAAGACGACTACGCCAATGCGCTAAAGCAGCCCAATCTGTCCGCTGCTCAAAAGCTCAACGCACTGAACAAACTTGGGCTAAAAGAAGAAGCCAAGATCGCTCTGAACCAATCCATCGAGTCGGGTGAAAAGCCATTTAGTTCAAATCTGGATCTGGCCTACATGGCCATCAAGCTTGGCGATGACCCCAAGGCCATACAGGCTTTCGAACGTGCAGACCAATTTGCCCCCTTAGCGACAGATGCGCTTAAAAACGCGGCCTACACGGCTATGCGGCTGGGGCGCGATGAACAAGCCAAGGGTTATCTGACGCGGGCCGCGGATGTGGTGCTGAATAAACCCAACGCCGATCGCAGCAATGACGACACCGCATCGCTACAAGATGTACGGCGCACCATGGCAGGTTTGACCCGAGAATGGGGCACCGTGGCATCCGTGAGCTACCGAAACGCGGCACTGGGGCGTTTGGGCGCTGACTCGGCCGCCGCAACGAATAGCGCTCAGATCGGTGCAGAAGCGTATTGGCGACCTTTGGGTAAGCGCAACGGCAAGCCGCTTGAAATCTATGCCCGCGCGTTTGAAACTGTCTACAGCCGAAATGGCGACGCAACAGGGACCAATAGCCTTCAAACCACCGTTGGCGTCCGCTACAAACCCCTGTCGGATCAAAACCTGATCTTGTCAATCGGACGCACTTTTCCGCCCAGCGCCTATGGTCGCCCTGACACTTTGGGGCAAATCGCCTATTCATATACGTCTGGCGGTGACCTCCGAACGAATGAAGACAGCTGGTTTACCCAGCAGTACTACGCTGAATTGGGCCGCTTTACGGGTGCCAAGCAAAACTATGCCACGGCCAATGCCCGAATCGGCATGAGCTATCGCCTTGACAGCCTGAGCCCTAATTTGGTCGCCATCCCACATGTGGTGATCGCTGAAGATTACAACAATGCCTATGCAACGCGAAACGCCTTTGGCCTGGGCCCAGGGCTTCAAATGCGTTACTGGTACCGTCAGGACACATATAACGCCTACCGGTCCTATGTTGACCTCACGCTTCAGTACCGCGTGAAACTTGCTGGCGATGAACAACGTGCAAAAGGCGCATTCCTCACGTTGCTGACCTCGTATTGAGACCAATCCACTGCCTTGCTCGACATTGAGCAGGCTAGCGCACAGCGGGAGTGAGCAACTCCTCCACCAAACTGCCTGGCAAATAGGTTGGCCCGTCAAACAAGAAGATGGGATAACTGTCGTAAACGGGCAATTGAGACCGAATTTCTTCAGCGGTGGCTGATCGAAATCCGCCACCAGGATTGGGCCTGAACACTTCAGCAATTACCTTGACTCGCTCTGGTCCGAAGCGATTTCGCAGCGCGTCCAGGTATTCACGTGCGACAGCAGCCTCGCGCACATGCAGTCCAACCCCATCCTGAAAAAAAACACCCACGTCATCCGGCAGCCAAGTACTGACAAAGGCTGAAAAAGCAGCTGGGCCAAGGTGTTGATGGTCAAAAACGCTCACCCACAGGGGCCGGGGCAGCGGTGCCAGCCATTCGCGCATCTGCGTCGCGCCAGCCCAGCTGGGGTCAACTTCGATGGGGAAATACCAAGCCGAAACCTTGATCGCACCAGACTGCCCACTCAAGGATGTGGCAATGCCCAATGACTGCCTGGAAAGTTCAGCCCCTTGCGTGCGAGCCAAATGAGTATCAAACCGCCCCGCCAAGCCCAGAACGATGCTTTGCGCCCATGGCTCACGGGCTATGCGTCTCCAATCAGGCCCGGTCTCTGACTGCCGCCCTTCTTCAACAGGCACATAGGCGATGCCGTCCACCACACTCCACTGCACCAAAAGCTGCTCGGCCCCCAGCTTGTGCCAATTACCGCGAGGATCTGGTGCCCCCTGGTGTGGCTGCCACACAATGCCCTGCACATGAAATGGCTTGCGCGGGACGGATTGGCAAGCACTTAAACCCAGCAACAGCACCACGAGCAGCAGCCACGCAGTCCGTTTTGTCGCCAAAAAATCGGCAGAAACCGCCTTTTCGGCAATACAGACGGTCATCTATTGCTATCAATACAGGAGTTTCTTAACGCCCTCAGAAGTGGCCATCAAGCAAACCTGCGCCTTTTGGTGTGCAAACACACCCACCGTCACCACACCGGGCCACTGGCTTACCTGGGTTTCAAAGGCCAGGGGATCAGCCAACTGCATGCCCGCAACGTCCAAGATGTGCTGGCCGTTATCTGTCACCAGGGGTTTGCCGTCTTTGAGTCGCAAACTGGCTTTGCCGCCCATTGCGGCAAAGCGACGGACCAACTGTTGCGCCGACATGGGGATCACTTCGACGGGGATAGGGAATTTTCCTAAGGCCTTCACCAGTTTGGAGTCGTCGGCAATGCAAACAAACTGGCGCGACTGAGCGGCCACTATTTTCTCGCGTGTCAGTGCTGCTCCGCCGCCTTTGATCATGTTGCCGGCGTCGTCAATCTCGTCTGCGCCGTCGATGTATACCGCCAACTCGCCCACGTCGTTGGCGTCAAACACGGGAATGCCTAGGGCCAAAAGCCGCTCGGTTGACGCCACGGAGCTGGACACGGCGCCGGGAATTCGCCGGCCGCTTGCCCCTAGCGCCTCGATGAATTTATTGACCGTGGAGCCTGTGCCCACACCAATCATTTCACCCTCGGGCACATAGGCCAATGCAGCCTGGCCCACCAAAGTCTTGAGTTCGTCTTGAGTCATCCTAAAATTATCGTCTATGTCCCTTATCCCCTACGGCCTGGCCAGGCCCTTTCTCTTTGGCCTAGACCCCGAAACCGCCCACGAACTCACGCTGCACACCTTGGCCAAAGTCCAGGGCACCCCGCTGGCTTGGGCGTACAGCCAAGCCCTGGTGGATGACCCCGTCACGGTGGCAGGCATACGGTTCCCCAACCGCATTGGCTTGGCAGCAGGCCTGGACAAAAACGCCCGCTGCATTGACGGCCTGGGTGCCATGGGCTTTGGGTTTGTTGAGGTCGGCACGGTGACGCCAAAGGGCCAACCGGGTAACCCCAAACCCCGCATGTTCCGCTTGCCTGCCGCCAAGGGATTGATCAACCGTCTGGGCTTCAACAACGATGGCTTGGATGCCTTCATTGCCAACGTGCAGCGCTCAAGCTTTCGGCAAAAGGGGCGAATTCTGGGCTTGAACATTGGCAAGAACGCCAGCACACCCATAGAGCGCGCTACCGAGGATTACCTGACGTGCCTGGACGGTGTCTATCCACACGCTGATTACGTCACCGTCAACATCTCCAGCCCTAACACCAAGAATCTGCGCGAGTTGCAAAGTGATGCGGCATTGGACGCATTGCTGGGCCAACTGTCTGAGCGGCGCGCCCTGCTCGCGCAAAAGCACGGCAAGAGCGTTCCTCTTTTTGTCAAAATTGCCCCTGATTTAGATGAAATGCAGGTTTCGGCAATATCCGCAACACTTTCCCGCTACGGAAAAGATAGCAACGGACAACCCAACCAGCAATGGGGCGTGATCGCCACCAACACGACACTGAGCCGTGACGCGGTTAAAGGCATGCCACACGGCGATGAAACAGGCGGTTTGAGTGGTGCGCCTGTCTTGGCGCTGAGCAATCAGGTGATTACCGCCTTGCGCCATCAACTCGGCAAAGCGTTTCCCATCATTGGTGTTGGCGGCGTCATGTCTGCACAAGATGCGGTCAGCAAGATGCAGGCGGGTGCCGATCTGGTGCAAATTTACACCGGTCTGATTTACAGCGGCCCATCTTTAATCCGGGACGCGGCTATCGCGCTCAAGCAGGCAAATAAGAACTAGCCACGATAGAAAAGAGTACGCGGGCCTTGCTAGCTTGAGAACCAGAACGGTTAGCATTGGCCTATAAATCACTCATTACTTATTTAAACCATGAAAACTGCCCAAGACTTGGTCGTGCAGGCCAAAGCCAGAACACAGGAAATTTCAGTCGCCGACGCAGAGCAAGCCATTCGAGACGCGGACGCCGTGATCGACGTGCGTGAGCAAGACGAATTCGCTGCAGGGCACTTGCCTGGTGCCGTTCACATGTCGCGCGGCATGTTGGAGTTCAAGATCAGCAGCGCGCCTGCGTTGAATGCACGCGACTTGAGGCTGGTGGTGTATTGCAAGACCAGTGGTCGCGCAGCGTTGGCGGCTTGTGCGCTGGCTGACATGGGCTATTTGAATGTTCAGTCCATCGCTGGCGGATTTGACGCATGGGTGGCGGCGGAAAAGCCAGTGATCAAACCCAGTCTGCCGTCTTTCGGTTAAGGCAGCAGGTCATGGCGTGGATTGACCGCTTTCCCTTGCCTTTGTTGATCGGTGTGGCGGTCTGGATGGCGATTGCACCGATCACGCCAGAGCCGCATTTGCTGGAAAAGCTCCGGATGCTGAGCCAGGCCACTCTGTCAAAACCCATCGATATTTTTGACCTGCTGATGCACGCCACACCACTGGTGTTGCTGGTGATTCGGCTATGGCGCCAATTTGTGCGCCGATGACGCGGCGCTGCTTTGCTCAATTGATTTGAGTTTTCGATACAAGGACCGCTGGCTTATGCCCAGCTTTGCGGCAAGTTCCGAGCGACTGCCGTGATGGTTTGCCACCAGTTGCTGCAGGGCGGCCCTTTCAGCGACCTTCAGTGGGGCGCCAACAGTGGCAGCGACCTGAAGATTGTCAGAAAGTTTGGTGAATCGGCGACCAGACAGCACGGCTTGCTCAAGATGCTCTGCGTCAATGATATCGCCGTCGCACATCAGCGCGGTTCGCTCCAGCAGGTTGCGCAGCTCGCGCACATTGCCAGGGAAGTTTTGAGCCTGAAGCAAGCGCAGTGCCCCGTCGGCCAGTTGCAGCCTGCGCTGCGGCGCAACGCGCTCCAGCAAGGCCGTAGCCAATAACACAATGTCACTATGACGCTCCCGCAAGGGCGGGAGGTGGATGGGAAACGTGCTGAGCCGATAGTAGAGGTCCTCCCGAAACGTTCCCTCTGCCACCATCCGATCCAAATCGCGGTGAGTAGCCGAGACAACACGAATATCGGCATTACGAGGCTCGGTGCTACCGACCCGTCGATAGGCCCCCGTCTCTAGCAATCGCAGCAGCTTGACCTGCATCGGCAATGGAATGTCCCCGACCTCGTCCAGAAACAAGGTACCGCCGCTCGCTGCCTCTACCAATCCACCCCTGGCAGCATTGGCACCGGTGAAGGCCCCGCGCTCGTGACCAAACAACTCCGACTCAAACAAGTTTTCAGGCAGGCTTGAACAATCGACAGCCACTAAGGCCCGCTGCGCCCTGGGGCTGCTTTCATGCACCGCATGCGCCACCAGTTCTTTCCCCGTGCCAGACTCACCCAACAGCAGCACCGAAGCCATGGAAGGTGCTACGCGGGCCACCAGCGCCAACATGCGCTGAAAAGACGGCGAGCGCCCGATCAAACCCTGGGTCGCAACCCGGCCATGCGCAACGCGCAAAGACTCGATCTTTTCGATGTAGAAGGTCTGCATGCCTTTCGCGTCCAGCAGAGGCGCCAGTTCGATGTTGACGTACTCCTCCCCTTTGGGGGTGTGATGCAAATGGGTGACTTTCTCTCGCTTACCGGACTCGCGCGCCTGGGCCAGCGGGCAGGACTCCCCTGCCTGGTCGCACGGAACACTAATATGGTGGGACACCTCGTAGCAAGTGCGCCCCACCACGCCTTGCTCGTGGCTGAATTGCTGCCGGTAGGCTGCATTGGCCGCCAGTATCCGGTACTGGGAGTCGAACAGGATGTGGGGTTCACTCATGCCCTCCAAAAAGGACATCAACTCCGGCAGTGACTTCACAGGGCAACCTTTCTTGGGGATGGCAGGCGATTTATGCCATTCTTGGCACACGATGTCAAATTTGGCATATTCTTGATTGGCACTTTACCGGGCGCAGCACTCGGAAGTGCTGCAAGCCATTGAATTTATTCACATTTTCCACCTATGCGGCCTATGGCACGGATCTTGTTTGTAGTAACGGGTACAAACATGTATTGCCATGAATTTCTCCGATAAATCCCTGCTGCGCAAACTGGCCCTGGTGCTGGTTTTGAAACTCGCCATCCTGCTGGCGCTGTGGTGGGCGTTTGTGCGGGAACAGGGCGTGGCAGTGGATGGAAACAGCGTTGCCGCGCAGTTTCTGCAACCCGCAGCAAAAACGGCAGAAGGAACCCAAAAATGATTTCGGAACAACTGGTAGACCTGTCCAGGCTGCAGTTTGCCGCCACGGCGATGTACCACTTTCTCTTTGTGCCGCTGACCATCGGCATGGTATGGATGCTGGTCATTATGGAGAGCGTTTACGTGATGACCGGCAAGCCGATCTGGAAGGACATGACGCGCTTTTGGGGCAAGCTGTTTGGCATCAACTTTGCACTCGGCGTCACCACCGGCATCACGCTGGAATTCCAGTTTGGCACCAACTGGGCCTACTACTCGCATTACGTGGGCGACATCTTTGGCGCGCCGCTGGCCATAGAGGGGCTGATGGCCTTCTTCCTGGAGTCCACCATGATCGGCCTGTTCTTCTTCGGCTGGGATCGGCTCAGCCGCACCCAGCATCTGCTGGTTACCTTACTGATGGCGGTGGGCACCAATTTGTCGGCGCTGTGGATTCTGATCGCCAATGGCTGGATGCAGAACCCGGTGGGCGCGGAGTTCAGCTACCTGACCATGCGCATGGAGATGACGGACTTCTGGGCCGTGGTCTTTAACCCGGATGCGCAGGCCAAGTTTGTGCACACCGTGTCTGCCGGCTATGCTACCGGCGCCATGTTTGTGCTGTCGATTTCGAGCTGGTATCTGCTAAAGAAGCGGGACATGGAGTTTGCCAAACGCAGCTTCCGCGTGGCTGCCGCCTTTGGACTGGCCTCTGTGGCCAGTGTCATCGTGCTGGGCGACGAGTCAGGCTACACCGTGGGCGAGGCGCAGCAGACCAAGATGGCAGCGATCGAGGCCATGTGGGAGACCAAACCCGCACCGGCTGGCCTGACACTGGTGGCCAGCATCAACGAGGCCGAGCAGAAGAACAACTGGGAGATCGAGATCCCCTGGGTGATGGGACTGATCGGCACCCGTTCCTTGAACAAAGAGATTCCCGGCATCCACGACATCAAAGCCAAGAACCGCGATCGCATACAACGCGGCATCGTGGCCGTAAATGCGCTGGAGGCCCTGCGCGCCAACCGCGAAGACAGCGTTGCAAAGCGCGTCTTCGAGGAACACAAGACCGACCTGGGTTTTGGCCTGCTGCTCAAAAAATATGTGGTCGATGTCAACACCGCCACGCCCGAGATCATTGAGCGCGCTGTCAACGACACGGTTCCGCGCGTGACTCCCCTGTTCTGGGCCTTCCGCATCATGGTCGGGCTGGGCTTTGCGATGCTGCTGTTGTTTGGCCTGGCCTTCTGGAGCACGCTCAAATCGGCCTGCATGGACAAGCCTTGGCTGCTGAAGTGGGCACTGTGGATGCTGCCAGCGCCCTGGATTGCCTGCGAGTTGGGCTGGTTTGTGGCTGAGTACGGCCGCCAGCCTTGGACCATTTACGGCGTACTGCCAACACACCTGAGCGTGTCGACGCTCAGCGTGAACAGTCTGTATGGCTCACTGGCCGGCTTTATTGCCTTCTACACCGTGCTGCTGGTAGTTGAGATGTTCCTGATGGTCAAGTTCGCGCGTATGGGCCCGGGCAGCCTGGGCACTGGCCGCTATGACAACGAACCCCAGCACGCTTAAGGAATCAGCATGTTTGACTACTCAACCCTCAAGATCATCTGGTGGCTGCTGGTGGGCGTGCTGCTGGTCGGCTTTGCCATCATGGACGGGCACGACATGGGCGTGGGCACACTGCTGCCCTTTGTCGGCCGCAATGACCTGGAACGCCGCGTCGTGATCAACACTGTGGGCCCGCATTGGGACGGCAATCAGGTCTGGTTCATCACCGGGGGCGGTGCCATCTTCGCGGCCTGGCCACTGGTCTATGCCACGGCCTTCAGCGGCTTTTACTGGGCCATGCTGGTGGTGCTGTGGGCACTGTTCTTCCGGCCGGTCGGTTTTGACTACCGCAGCAAGATCCACAACGCAACCTGGCGCAGCACCTGGGATTGGGGCCTATTTATAGGCGGCTCGGTGCCTCCGCTGATCTTTGGCGTGGCCTTTGGCAACCTGCTGCAAGGCGTGCCCTTCCAGTTCGACGCCTACATGGTCTCCACCTACACCGGCAGTTTCTGGCAACTGCTCAATCCCTTTGCCCTGTTGGCTGGCGTGGTGAGCAGCGCCATGATTACCCTGCAGGGCGGCGCCTACCTGGCCCACCGCACCGAGGGGATCATTCAGCAGCGCACAATTCGGGCAGCCACGGGCGCTGCTCTGGTGATGGTGCTGGCCTTTGTCGGCGCTGGCTTCTGGCTGCAGGGTATTGACGGCTACCGCATTGCCTCCGTCATCAGCCCCGACGCCCTGCCTGACCCGATGACCAAGACGGTGGTGCGCGAAGCAGGTGCCTGGATGGGCAATTACGGCAAACAACCGCTGCTGTGGCTGCTGCCCGCCCTGGGCATTGGCGGTGCGCTGATCGCCGCCCTGCTGCTGCGCCTGCGCTGGACCTTGAGCGCCTTCGTCGCCTCCTCGCTGGCCTTGGTCGGAGTGATTGGCACGGCCGGCGTCTCCATGTTTCCCTTCATCATGCCGTCGAGCTCCATGCCTTCTGCCAGCCTGACGGTGTGGGATAGCGTGTCCAGTCACCTCACGCTAGGCATCATGTTTTGGGCCACCATGCTGTTCATGCCGCTCATCATTCTCTACACCTCCTGGGCTTACCGCGTGATGCGGGGCAAGGTCACGGCGGCTTACATCCGGGAGAACAACCATGCCGCTTACTGATCCATCCGAGCAAGACGATGAGCACCGCAAATGGGTGCTGACAATCACTGAAGACAACGCAGCCTGAGTGCTGAGATAGGACAAACATGTGGTACTTTGCCTGGGTTTTGGGCGTCGGCTTCGCCGTGCTGCTGGCCATATTAAATGCAATGTGGGGCGAAAACGAGGAAGCCCGCGCGGCCGCGCGTAAGCACGAAAAGCCATGATGGTGGCCTCCATGAAGCCTGTACCAACGGCGCCCACCAGTCTGCACCTCCCCAGCCTGCTCGCCGCACTGGCCATCATGCTGGTCGGCAGCATTTACCCCCCGCTGCTCGCACGCGCGAACGGCACGGTCGACCACACCCTGCTCATGGCCCTGTTCTGGGCCATGAGTGCCGGGCTGGTGCGCGGTGTCGGCTTTGTGCCGCGCGCCTTCGTGTGGAAGCTGCTGTTTTCCGGCTGGTCCTGCCTGACAGCACTGCTGATGGCAGCCTGGTTGCGGTGGGCCGCATGATCACCATCATTGGCGCCGGCTTTGGCGCACTGTCCAGCGTGCGCGAAATCCGCAAGCGTGACCGCAACATTGCCATTACCCTTATCGCACCCCGGGCCGAGCTGCACTACCTGCCCGGGATCATCTGGATACCCAGCGGCCTTCGCACGCGCGCGCAATTAGTGGTGCCACTGGAGAACTTCTTCCGCCGCATGCACGAGCGCCACATGGCCGCTAAACAACACCGATGGCAGCCACAGTTGCACGGCCTGAGCCCACTGGCCGTTGATTTCTGATGTTACTTGCCAGCGCCATTACCGTATGCAGCACCCTGGTGCTGCGCCATGCTGCACACGCGCTGATCTTGCGGGGCTTGCGCGCCCCCCGACTGGCGCACCAGCGCACGCCGGCCGACATGGGCTTTCACGCCCAAGCGGTGCGCCTGCCGACCGCAGAAGGCAAAACGCTCTTTGCCTGGTTTATTCCGTCACAGGGTTCAGGCCCGAATCCGGCCGTGCTGGTGATGCACGGCTGGGGCGCCAACGCCAGCCTGATGCTGCCCGCATTAGCGCCACTACACGCAGCAGGCTTTGCCGTGCTGCTGCTCGACGCTCGCTGCCACGGCCTAAGTGACGACGCCGCATTCACCTCGCTGCCACGATTTGCGCAGGACATTGAGGCGGGGCTGGACTGGTTACGCCAGCAGGCCTCGGTGGACGCCCAAAGCCTGTCTGTGATGGGCCATTCGGTAGGTGCAGGCGCAGCGCTGCTGTCGGCCACCCGGCGGCCTGATGTGCGGGCCGTCATCAGCCTTAGCGCCTTTGCGCACCCGCGCGAAGTCATGCGGACCTTTCTGGCTCAAGCGCACATCCCCTACCCGGTGCTGGGCTGGTACGTCATGCGCCATGTACAGGCAGTGATTGGTGCGCGCTTTGACGACATCGCACCACTGGCCAGCATGGCGCGGCTGCGCTGCCCGGTGCTGCTGGTGCATGGCTGCGATGATGAGATGGTGCCCTTTTCTGATGCCCAGCGTTTGCTGGCCGCCGGCTCTGTCGGCCAGGTGCAGTGTCTGCGCGTAGAAGGCGGGCACGACCCCAGCGATGCGCTGCAAGACCACGTGCCAGCATTGATTGGCTTCCTGCGGAAGGCGGTTTCAGAAGCTCGACAGAACGCAGGTGCTGATGCGATGGACCGGACGGGATGAAAAGCGCAACACCTCATAGCCATTCCCTATTACGAAGCTAATCCCAATGAATTTGCTTTTATATAAGCAAATACTTATTATTTAGTTGCCAGCAGTTTTTTACTCTCAGATTTTTCACCAAGGAGTTAGTTATGGATACCGTTGAAACCTTCAGTTTTCCCCGCCTCAATGAGGCGGCCCCGGCTTTCAGCGTCAAGACCACTTTTGGTGACCGCACGCTGGAAGACTACAAAGGCAAATGGCTGATTCTGTTTTCCCACCCCGCAGACTTCACGCCAGTGTGCACTACCGAATTCATCGGCTTTGCCAAGGCCGCGCCCAAGTTGAGCGAGATGGGTTGCGAGTTGCTGGGCTTGTCGATTGACAGCCTCTACTCGCACCTAGCCTGGACACAGAGCATCAAGGAGAAATTCGGTGTAGTGATTCCCTTCCCCATCATCGAAGACATCAAGATGGATGTGGCCCGCGCGTATGGCATGGTGCATCCCGGTGCGGCCGACACGCAAGCCGTGCGCGCCACTTTCTTTATCGACCCCAAGGGCATCTTGCGCGCGATGGTGTATTACCCCATGAGCAACGGCCGCAGCATTGATGAGTTTGTGCGTTTACTGACGGCCATGCAGACATCGGATGCCAACGGTGTGGCTACCCCGGAGAACTGGACACCGGGTTGCCCCGTGATCGTGCCGCCACCCAAGACAGCGGCAGCCCTGGAAAAGCGCCTCACCGAGGGCTATGACATGGTGGACTGGTACTACTCAACCAAATCACTGTAATCGTTGCGGCAAGACGGTTGCCATCGGTGCAAAGTGGCCACTGTCTTGTCGGCCTCTTGTTTTTCATTATCCTTAACCATCACTATTTTCCATGTTCAAAACAATTTCTCTTGCCCTTGCACTCGTCGCCTCCTTGGGCTTTTCGGCCCACGCTGCTGAGCCAGTGGAACTGCTGGTAACCATCGACAGCGCCAACCCCATGAGCCAGGGTGCAGCCCTCGTCCTCGCAGGCCAGGCCCAGGAACAAAAAGCCAAAGTGCGGGTGTTGCTGTGTGGTGCAGGTGGCGACATGGCCTCGATCAGCGAGGCAGGGGTGGCGCTCAAGCCCCGCAACCTCACGCCACAGCAAATGCTGCAAGGCATCATCAAAAACGGCGCCCAGGTGGAAGTGTGTGCCCTGTACCTGCCCAACACCGGCAAGAAGCCCAGCGACCTCGTGGAGGGCGTCACGCCGGCCAAACCTGCGGATGTTGCAGCCTTCCTGCTGAAACCCGGCGTGCAAACATTGTCCTTCTGAAGTCAGACCGCGCGCCCTGTCAGAACCCCGGAGAGCAACCATGCAGTCCCCCGCCATCCAATCCTTTTTTGACCCCGCCACCTTCACCGTAACCCATGTCGTTTCAGACCCGGCCAGCAGGCGGGCAGCTGTCATCGACAGCGTACTTGACTATGACCCTAAGTCGGGCCGCACCTCACACGCCAGCGCAGACCAGGTGATTGACTATGTGCGCCAGCAGGGTCTGGTGGTGGATTGGCTGCTGGAAACCCATGCCCATGCCGATCACCTTTCTGCCGCGCCCTACCTGAAGCAAACGCTGGGTGGACGTATAGCAATCGGGCGCCACATCTGTGCCGTGCAAGCCGTCTTCAAGAAAATTTTTAACACCCCGGATGCGGACGTTCAGGGCGCGGACTTTGACCATCTCATTGAAGACAGTGAAACACTGCACATCGGCTCTCTGGAGATGACCGCCCTGCACACGCCCGGCCACACGCCGGCTTGCATGACCTATCTCTGCGGCCTGGATGCCTTTGTGGGCGACACGCTTTTCATGCCGGACTATGGTTCTGCACGCTGTGACTTTCCCGGTGGGGATGCCGCCGCGCTGTACCGTTCCATTCAAAAAATTCTCTCGCTGGACCCTGCCACCCGTTTGCACCTGTGCCACGACTACCCGCCGGCAGAGCGAGGCCCCCTGTGGGTGAGCAGCGTGGCCGCACAACGGAGAGACAACATCCATGTCCATGACGGCATTACCGAGGCGGAATTTGTCAGCATGCGCAATGCGCGTGACAAAACGCTGGCGATGCCGTTGCTCATCCTGCCTTCGGTGCAGGTGAATGTGCGTGCCGGCAAGCTCCCAACGCCCGAGGACAATGGGGTGAGTTACCTCAAAATCCCGTTGAACGTGCTCTGAACCAGGCGATGGAAACTGTGGCTCTTGCCGGGGCACTGGGCGGATGCATCGGCATGGTGCTGGCGCTGACCGGTGCCGGCGGTGGCGTGCTGGCCATTCCGCTGCTGGTGTTCGGCTTGCATATGCCCGTGCAGCAGGCGGCTCCCGTCGGCCTGGTGGCCGTGGGACTGGCAGCAGCCCTGGGTGCAGCTCTGGGTTTGTCCCAGGGCATCGTTAGGTATCGCGCAGCGGGCCTGATCGGTCTGGCCGGCATGTTGGTGGCACCAATCGGCGTGGCTGCGGCACAGCGGCTGCCTAACCGGCCATTGCTGGCGGCCATTGCTGGCGGCCTTTGCAGCCGTGCTTATCTACACCGCCGTGCGTATGCTCCGCAGACCGGCTGATGTGGCGCGTGATTGACGCGCCACACCAATCTCAGCATGCGCGCCATACAGGCCACCTCATTGGCGGTCATTGCCCTGGTCTCCATCAGTGGCGTGACAGCGGCGGCCCTGAACGGATCTATACCCTAGTCGATTGGCCTGCCGTTTGCAGCCGGTGCGGCGCTTGGACTATTGCTCGGGCGCCAGTTTGTACAAAGGCTCGATGCGAAGGTCTTGCAATCCGCATTTGCCTGGTTTGCCCTGCTGGTTGCACTGCTTATGCTGGTAAGGGCCTTTAACTGGATGCAACCCTGATTACACTGGAGAAAATATGAAAGCCTTTCAAGACTACTACCCCGACAACGTATCGCACTGCTACGGGTGCGGATCGAACAATTCGCACGGCCATCAGATCAAGACCCATTGGGATGGCGATGAAACCGTCACACTATTCACGCCAGAGCCTTATCACACATCGGTGCTAGGCTATGCCTACGGTGGCTTGATTGCTTCCTTGATTGATTGCCACAGCACGGGCACTGCAGCTGCCGCCATGTGCCGTGCTGAAAACCGGTCGATGGATACATTGCCGCCGTTTCGGTTTGTGACAGGCTCGCTGCATGTGGACTTCCTCAAGCCCACACCCATAAATGGCGCGCTCGAACTCCGGGGTCGCGTCAAGGAAATCAAAGGGCGCAAAGTTATCGTCGAGACCACCGTGTTTGCCAAGGGCGTCGCTACAGCAAAAGGTGAAGTCGTTGCCGTTCAGATGCCGCCCAACTTCGGTACGCCTTGACGTCAGCGACGATTCTCAGCAGATCTACTCTCTAGGAAAGCCATGAAAAGCCTGTTTCACCTTGCCTACCACGTGACCAACCTGGATGAAGCGCGACAGTTTTACGGCGGGGTATTGGGCTGCCCCGAAGGTCGAAGCACCGACACTTGGGTGGACTTCAATTTCTTTGGCCACCAAATCTCGCTGCATCTGGGCGAGCCCTTCAAGACCACCAACACCGGCAAGGTGGGCAATCACATGGTGCCGATGCCCCATCTGGGCCTGGTGCTAAGCCTGCCCAAGTGGCAAGAACTGGCGATGCGCCTGACCGACGCGGGCGTCCAGTTTGTGCTTGAACCCCAACTGCGTTTTGCAGGGCAGCCGGGCGAGCAGTGGACGATGTTCTTCTTGGACCCTTGCGGCAACCCCATTGAGATCAAGGGGTATGCCAATTGGGATCAGGTGTTTGAAACCTGATCCGTTCACCCTCTCAATCAGGCCAACTCTTCTTTGCGAATGCGGGTAATCTGATCCAACACCGTTGGCAGCGCCTGCATCTTTTCAATGGCTGAGTTCATCTTGGCTTCCACGCAGTCGTGGGTCAGGATGATCAGATCAGTCTGGGTTGAGCCCTCGCCCCCCACTTGATCAGCTTCGCGCTGGATAACTGCATCGATGCTGATACCGGATTCAGCCAAGATGCCCGTCACCTTGGCCAACACGCCCGCTTGGTCTGCCACGCGGAGGCGCAGGTAGTAGCTGGTCACCACCTGATCCATGGGCAAGATTTGCAGCGTGCTCATGGCATTGGGCTGGAATGCGAGGTGCGGCACGCGATGCTCGGGGTCAGCGGTGTGCAGACGCGTGATGTCCACCAGATCGGCAATCACAGCACTGGCGGTGGGCTCGCTGCCCGCGCCCTTGCCGTAGTACAACGTGGTGCCTACGGCGTCGCCCTGCACTACCACAGCATTCATGGCGCCTTCCACATTGGCGATCAGACGCTTGGCGGGCACTAGGCTCGGGTGCACGCGCAGTTCAATACCTGCTTCAACGCGCTTGGTAATGCCCAGCAACTTGATGCGGTAACCCAACTGCTCGGCATAACGGATGTCTGCCGCGCCCAGCTTGGTGATGCCTTCAACATAGGCCTTGTCAAACTGCACTGGAATGCCAAAGGCAATGGCGCTCATCAGGGTGGCTTTGTGGGCGGCGTCTACGCCTTCGATATCAAAGGTGGGGTCAGCCTCGGCATAGCCCAGGCGCTGCGCCTCTTTGAGCACCACGCCAAAGTCCAGACCCTTGTCGCGCATTTCGCTCAGGATGAAATTGGTGGTGCCGTTGATGATGCCGGCAATCCACTGGATGCGATTAGCGGTCAGGCCTTCGCGCAGGGCCTTGATGATGGGAATGCCCCCAGCCACGGCCGCTTCAAACGCAACGATCACACCTTTGGCCTGGGCGGCTGCAAAAATTTCGGTGCCGTGCACCGCTAGCAAGGCCTTGTTGGCCGTGACCACATGCTTGCCTGCGGCAATGGCTTCCATCACCAATTGTTTGGCAATGCCGTAACCGCCAATGAGTTCGATCACGATATCGATCTTGGGGTTGGCAATGATGGCGCGTGCGTCGGCCACCACTTGAACATGCTCACCCACGATGCTTTTCGCGCGGGCTGTGTCCAGATCAGCCACCATGGTGATCTCGATACCGCGACCGGCGCGGCCTTGAATCTCTTGCTGGTTGCGTTGCAGAACAGTGAACACACCGCTGCCCACAGTGCCGATACCGAACAGGCCTACCTGGATGGGGTCGTTTGCTTTCATCATGGCTTTCTGAATCAATTTTTAGATCAAATATAGATTTTTCGGCAGTACTGCATTCAAACTGCGCTACGTTTTTTATAGCCATCGAGGAAGCGCGCAATGCGCTTGATGGCATCCGTCAGGTCGTCCTCATGGGGCAGGAAGACGATACGGAAGTGATCTGGTGTGGGGTAGTTAAAGCCTGTGCCTTGCACAATCAGCACCTTTTCTTCGGCCAGCAGTTCATAGGCGAATTGTTGGTCGTCGACGATGGGATACATCTTGGGGTCCAAGCGCGGGAAGCCATACAAAGCGGCTTTGGGCTTGACCATGGTTACGCCGGGAATGTCGGTCAACAATTTGTGCGCCAAATCGCGTTGACGACGCAGGCGTCCGCCCTCGCCCACCAGATCATTGATGCTCTGGTAGCCACCCAATGCGGTCTGAATGGCCATCTGGCCTGGGGTGTTGGCACACAGGCGCATGCTGGAGAGCATGTTCAGGCCTTCAATGTAATCCTTAGCGCCCTTCTTGTTGCCGGACACGATCATCCAGCCGGCGCGGTAGCCGCAGGCGCGGTAGTTTTTGGACAAGCCATTGAAGGTCAGGAACAATACATCGTCTGCCAGCGACGCCAAGCTGGTGTGGACTGCGCCGTCATACAAAGTCTTGTCGTAGATCTCGTCGGCGTAAATGATCAGGTTGTGCTTGCGGGCCAGCTCAACGATCTGCAGCAGCACTTCGTTCGGGTAGAGCGCACCGGTCGGGTTGTTGGGGTTGATGACGACAATGCCCTTGGTGTTGGGCGTGATCTTGGCAGCGATATAGGCGATGTCGGGCGTCCAGTCGGCGCCTTCGTCACAGACATAGTGCACGGGCGTGCCGCCTGCGAGCGAGATGGAGGCGGTCCACAAGGGGTAATCGGGTGCAGGCACCAGGATTTCGTCGCCCGTGTTGAGCAAGGCGTTCATGCTCAACGTGATGAGTTCACTCGCGCCGTTACCCAAGTAAACGTCATCCACCGTCACGCCCTGTATGTTCTTTTGCTGGGAATAGTGAACGATGGCTTTGCGAGGGGCGAATAGGCCTTTGCTGTCCGTATAACCTGCTGCCTCGGCACCGGTCAGGTTGCGAATCATGTCCTGCACGATCTCATCAGGCGGCATCAAGCCAAAGGCAGCAATGTTGCCGATGTTGAGCTTGATGATCTTCTGGCCCTCTTCCTCCATCTGGCGGGCCTTGTCCAGCACCGGGCCACGGATGTCGTAGCAGACGTTGGCGAGCTTGAGGGACTTGTGGACGGATTTCAAAATAGGTGCCTGTGCAATGTGTAAATACGGTGTGACCCAAAATAAGCTGCAACTCAGATTGCCTATTTGGGTAAACCTATAATTTGACCACAATCCATGAAGCTACACCCCGACAAATCCGACACACAAAACATCCGAGGGTATGGCCCGGGGTGGATTGCAATTAACAACGACAAACTTTTCACCAGTTTGTTGGTCAGCTCTGGTGGTTTGCGCCTGGACTGGGAATGCGACAGCTTTGCACATCTGAATGAAACCCACTTTGCGGTGGTTGCAGCGCACGCCAAAGCCATGGGGGCTGAAATGGTGATTTTTGGCAGCGGCCACAAATTGCGATTCGTGCCGCCCGCTTGGTTGTCTGACCTGATGGCCCAACGCATTGGCCTGGAAACGATGGATACGCCAGCCGCCTGCCGCACCTACAACATTTTGGCGGGGGAAGGCCGTAAGGTGCTTGCCGCCATCGTGCTGGAGCAATCTGAGCCATCGATCACACCTTAAGTCAGCTTGATGTCATCGAATTAGAGCTTCGACTTGTTTTCAAGTTAAAATCGGGGGTTGCAGCCCACATCAAACGCGGGCATAGCTCATCAGAGGCGTGGTCAAGGAAGCAACTTGGCCGCACCCTGTCACTTCAGATGGAACCCTATGGCGATCGTTGTCGGTAAACCTCTCCCAGAATTTGAATCCAACGCCACAGGGGGCGTTAAAGTCACCAACACTTCCCACAATGGGAACACACTGGTACTGTTTTTCTACCCTAAAGACAACACCCCCGGATGCACCACCGAGGCCATGCAGTTCCGCGACAAGTACAAAGACTTTGTGCGCGCGGGTGCCACGGTCTTTGGTGTATCGCGTGACAACATGAAGTCACATGACGACTTTAAGCTGAAGCTGGAACTTCCGTTTGAGCTGATTGCTGACACCGAAGAAAAAATGTGCCACATGTTCGGCGTGGTCAAAAACAAGATCATGTATGGCAAAAAGGTTAAGGGAATTGAGCGCAGCACATTCTTGATTGGCGCTGATGGCCTTATCAAAGAAGAATGGCGCGGCTTGAAAGTCCCAGGCCATGTGGACGAAGTCCTTAAATCGGTTAAGGCACTTAAAAAGGCTGCTTGACGCTGGAGACTGCGTCGCCATCGGTTGCTGTGTTGACCGCGAGGCAACAAATCAGATTGTCTGACCCGTCGATACGATCAATTCTGGCAAGCGGTGTTAGCATTCAACTTAATGCTCACCCTTGGACGCCAAACCTTAAAAGCCGCCCCGGTAACCGGGCGGCTTTTTTATTGGCTGTCTGATAGGCAGTCAGCAATTTCGGCCCCTGTTTTTCTTCTTTTTTAAAGTAGCCCCATGCCACTGCCACCAGCTCCCGCCAAACGCGCCAGCTTGCTCGCGCCAGAGCATTTTGATGTTCCCGCCAAAGCTTCGGCCAAAAGCAGAAAGTCGCAGCCGCCCCAAGAGCATGCTGAAGCGCTTAAGGCCAAGCCAATTGCGGAGTCGGTCCAAAGTAAAGAGCGCCGCAGCGTCCGTCACTCGGCGACCGCAACGCCAGCATCAGCGCCCCCTCGCGCTGTGTCAGTATCTGAACCCATGATTCAGGTGGAGACCAAAGTGCAAGCCGTGCCGGCCGCAGCGCCCGCGCCGCGCGCTAAGGCCAAGAAATCTTCTGGACCTGCCAAGCTGTTTGTGTTGGACACCAATGTGTTGCTGCATGACCCGATGTGCCTGTTCCAGTTTGAAGAGCACGATGTCTTCCTGCCGATGATCGTTCTTGAAGAGCTGGACGGCCACAAAAAGGGCATGACCGAAGTCGCGAGAAATGGCCGCCAAACCAGCCGCACGCTTGATGCACTGGCCGCGCAAGGTGCCGACATGGCCCAAGGCTTGAAGCTCGACAGTACGGGGCACATTGGTGCGGGCGGCAAGCTGTATTTTCAAACGCAGGCGCTTGACTACACTTTGCCCACCAGCTTGCCGCAAGGCAAGGCCGACAACCAGATTCTGGGCGTAGTGGAGGCGCTTCGCGCCATCCCAGGTGGCTTTGACGGCAAGCACAAAGAAGTGGTGCTGGTCTCCAAAGACATCAACATGCGGGTCAAAGCCCGAGCCTTGGGCTTAGCGGCTGAGGATTATCAAAACGACAAGACATTGGATGACGGCGACCTGCTCTACTCTGGCGCGCTGGCTTTGCCCGCAGACTTTTGGGCCACGCATGGCAAAACCGTGGAAAGCTGGCAAACAGGCAGCTTCACGTTTTACCGGATCAGTGGCCCCATCGTTCCCAACCTGTATATCAATCAGCTTGTTTACTTTGAGGCGCCGGGTGAGCCAAGCCTGTATGCGCGGGTGACTGAAATCCGAGCAAAAACTGCCGTACTGAAGACCCTGAAAGACTACGGACACCTGAAGAATGCCGTGTGGGGCGTGACGACCCGCAACCGTGAGCAGAACTTCGCCATGAATCTGCTGATGGACCCAGAGGTTGACTTTGTCACCCTGGCCGGTACGGCAGGCACCGGCAAGACGCTGATGGCGCTGGCTTCTGGTCTGACTCAAGTGCTGGATGAACGCCGGTACACCGAGATCATCATGACTCGAGCAACGGTCAGCGTGGGCGAGGACATAGGATTTTTACCAGGAACAGAAGAAGAAAAAATGGGCCCCTGGATGGGTGCGCTAGACGATAACCTGGAATTCCTCGCCAAGGGCGATGGCGGCAATGCGGGGGAATGGGGCCGTGCAGCAACCAATGAGTTGATCCGCAGTCGCATCAAGATCAAGAGCATGAACTTCATGCGAGGTCGTACCTTTATGAACAAGTACGTCATCATTGATGAAGCGCAGAATTTAACCCCCAAGCAGATGAAGACTCTGATCACCCGTGCGGGCCCAGGCACCAAAATCATCTGTATGGGCAATCTGGCGCAAATCGACACACCGTATCTGACGGAAGGCTCATCTGGCTTGACCTTTGCCGTCGACAAATTCAAGGGCTGGCCACATGGCGGCCACATCACACTGGCACGCGGTGAACGGTCTCGCTTGGCGGATTTTGCAAGCGAAGTGCTTTAAATAACAGTTTTAGATTGAGGAGTAAGTGGCATGAAATGGGAAGGCAATCGCGAATCCAACAACGTTGAAGACCGCCGCGATGGCGGTGGCGGTGGCGGCGGATTTGTGGGCGGTGGACGGCGAGGCATTGGGGTAGGCAGCATTGCCATTGCGTTACTGGCGGGTTGGGTGTTTGGCATTAACCCCCTCACAGTTCTGGGCCTGCTCAGTGGCAGTGATCCTGCGCCGCAAGTTCAACAGCAAGGTCCGGCACACAAGCCGCCTGCCGACGACCGCATGGCCAAGTTTGTATCCACCGTTCTGGCCGATACAGAAGATGTCTGGAAGGATGTTTTTGCAAAGAGTGGTGGCGCTTACAAAGAACCCAAGCTGGTGCTGTTTCGTGGAGCAACACGCACTGCCTGTGGTACAGGAGAGTCAGCCATGGGACCGTTTTACTGTCCTGGTGACCAAAAGGTCTACATTGATTTGGACTTCTACCAAACTCTCAAGAACAAACTGGGCGCACCAGGCGAATTTGCCCAAGCCTACGTTGTGGCTCACGAGGTAGGCCATCACGTACAAAATTTACTAGGCATCAGCGCGAAAATGGATCGCATGCGAAGCCGGGTAAGCGAGACTGATTACAACGCTTTAAGCGTTCGACTGGAGTTGCAGGCCGATTGTTTTGCGGGCGTTTGGGCAAGCAAGTCCAACGAATCCCGTCATACTTTAGAAAATGGCGACATCGAATCAGCCATGAACGCTGCCGCCAAAATTGGCGACGATGCGCTGCAAAAGCAAAGCCAAGGCTATGTCGTGCCAGAGAGCTTTACGCATGGCACCAGTGCGCAGCGGGTCAAGTGGTTCAACATGGGGCTACGAGGCGGTGACATCAAGGGCTGCGACACCTTCAATACACGCAGCCTTTGAGCAATTGATTGAATGCTTCGATCTGGCACTTTGACTGAGTGCCTTGATTGGGAGACGTGAGGTTTAAAGATACCGGTTGAAAAAATCAGCCACCGCAGACAAATACTTCGACCCACCCACTTGCACAAAATCCATGTGGTCCGCGCCTTCAATGACGAGCTGCGTTTTGGGCTCATCCGCCGCGTCAAAGAGGTTTTGTGCCAGGGCGATGGGTACTGTGACACTTCCAGTGCCCCGAATCATGAGTAGGGGGCGAGGAGCGAATCTCGCGATGTTTTCGGTCAAATTGACTTTCGCCACTGGCACGCCCGCTTTTTTGTACTGACGCAGCAGCAGCCAAGCCATCAGGATCTTGGGCTTGCTTGAAATATGGTGCAGATACTCTGCCAAGGACGGACACGCCCCCGACAAGACCAGTGCTTTCACTCGCTGGTCTTTTACAGCTAGCAGCAGCGCCGTGTTGGCCCCCACCGAAAAACCGTGAACGCCGATACGATTGGCATCTACGTCTCGGCGAGATTCCAAGTAGTCCAGCGCGGCTGCAAGGTCCAGTTGCTCTAGCCCCCCCCAGCTGTGCAGCCGCCCATCACTTTCACCGCTGGCCCTGGAGTCATACAAAAGCACGCCCATGCCTAAGCGGACAACAGCTGCAGCCTCTTCAATCAGGGTATGGCGGTTGTTACTCTTACCGTGAATGAAGATGACTGCAGCGCCATTTTGAGATGGCTTGTACCAAGCCCTCAGCGTTAAACCGTCTTGGGTGGTAAACGAAATCGATTCGAATGAGCCCAATACCTGAACTGCGTAGACTTGGTCTGCGGATGTGATTCTCAAAGGCTGCGGATACAGCCCTTCGATCAAAGCACGCAAACGTCTGTACAAGACAATCGCTCGAAAGGCGCAAGCCACCCCACAGAGAAACAAAAAAATGGTCAACATGAAGCAACAAACCCAGGCACTAAAAATCGTCCCCACCGCCCCCTGATGCCAAACTCTCAAAGCGCGTCAATGGCTTCAAGAAAGCGAGCTTAACGGTACCAGTGGGTCCATTACGCTGCTTGCCAATGATGATTTCAGCCACACCAGGTTCTTTAGAGTCCTTGTTGTAATAATCATCGCGGTAAATGAACATGATGATGTCGGCGTCTTGCTCGATTGCCCCGGATTCGCGCAGATCGCTCATCATCGGCCGCTTATCGGTTCTGGTTTCCACGCTTCGGTTGAGCTGCGACAGTGCAATGACAGGGCATTGCAGTTCTTTGGCTAACATCTTCAGTCCGCGTGAAATCTCGCCCAGTTCGGTGGCCCGGTTGTCCCCTCCCGCAGTGGAGCCACTCATCAACTGCAAATAGTCCACCACAATCAGACCGAGCTTGCCGCATTGCCGAGCCAGACGTCTGGCGTTAGCTCGGAGCTCAGAAGGCGTCAGACCAGGCGTTTCGTCAATGTGAAGTGAGATATTCCGAAGCTTCTCGATGGCCTCTGTCAGGCGCGGCCATTCTTCATCAGTCAGCTTTCCGGTGCGCAAATGACCCTGATCGATACGGCCAATCGAGCCCACGATACGCACGGCTAATTGTGATGCGCCCATTTCCATGGAGAACACAGCCACTGGCAGGCCTTCATTCAGCGCCACATGCTCTGCAATGTTGATGGCAAAGGCGGTTTTACCCATCGATGGGCGCGCCGCGAGCACAATCATGTCGCCCGCCTGAAAGCCCGAGGTCATGCGGTCCAGGTCATAAAAACCTGTGGGTACACCCGTGATGTCGTTCGGGTTGTCCGCCATCTCCTGCACACGGTCCAGCAATTCGACCACCAGGGTGTCCATACCCTGAAAGCCCTGCTTCATGCGCGAGCCTTCTTCCCCGATGTTGAAGATTTTTTGCTCGGCCTCGTCCAAAATCTTGTCGACCGGCTTACCTTGCGGATTGAAGGCGGTGGTGGAAATCTCGTCGCTGGCACTGACCAGCTTTCGCAAGATGCCGCGCTCCCGCACGATCTCGGCGTAGCGACGGATATTGCTGGCGCTCGGCACATACTGCGCCAGCGCGTTCAGGTATGACAGGCCGCCGATTTCTTCGCTTTTTCCAAGGCTTTGAAGGTGCTCGTTGACGGTGATCACGTCAGCAGGTTTGCTGGCATTGATCAAGGCTGAAATAGCCGTAAAAACGAGGCGGTGCTCGTAGCGGTAGAAATCCGCCTCTTTGAGTAAATCGCCCACCCGGTCCCAGGCGGCATTGTCCAAAAGCAAGCCACCCAAAACACTGGATTCAGCCTCAATTGAATGCGGAGGAATACGCAACTGCGCCACTTGGGCATCAGGCGCAAAGCCCGGGTAATCAGCTTCAAGAGCAGGAGGTACAGCAGACATGCTTAATGAATCTCGGATGATGCAATTCAGGCTCTGATGCTACGCCGACTCGCCACAGCAGTCGATGGAGAACCCTGGGGGGAACCTGGGGATAAGCTCTGCACAAACAGGTATAAGTGCTGAACAGATGAGAGAAAAAACAAAGCCGCCAAGGTTTTCACCTGGGCGGCTTTGCCGTGAACATAAACGGCACTTGCGTGCCGCTTGCTCAATGGTCTTAAGCGGATTCGCCGTACACCGTCACGGTGATTTCAACGACGACATCAGTGTGCAGTGCAACGCTGACGGTTGAGTCGCTCACGGTCTTGATCGGACCATTAGGCATACGCACCTGTGCCTTGACAACCTTGTAGCCTTGCTTGTTCAGCTCTTCAGCAATGTCGTGGTTTGTCACGGAGCCAAACAGGCGGCCATCCACACCGGCCTTTTGGGTCAGCTTGATGGTCGTGCCGCCAAGCTTCTCGCCGAGCGCTTGGCATTCAGCCAGCTTAGCGGCTGCAGCTTTTTCGAGCTCAGCACGCTTGGCTTCAAATTCGGCCTTGTTCGCTGCAGTAGCGCGGCGAGCGCGGGCTGTAGGGATCAGGAAGTTACGTGCGTAACCGTCTTTAACTTTAACGATGTCACCCAGGCCACCCAGGTTTGCGACTTTGTCGAGCAGAATAATTTGCATGTTTTGTGCTCCCTTAGATCTTGTGCTGGTCGCTGTAAGGCAACATGGCCAGAAAGCGTGCGCGCTTGATGGCGGTGTTGAGTTGGCGTTGGTAAATGGCGCGAGTGCCGGTCAGGCGGGCAGGAATGATCTTGCCGTTTTCGCCAATGAAATCACGCAGAGTGTCTACGTCTTTGTAGTCGATCTCTTCAACATTTGCCACCGTGAAACGGCAGAAACGCTTACGTTTGAACAAGAGCGATTGGGTGTTGCGCTTGGGGCGCTTATCTTTGTTGAATTTTTTGAATGTAGCCATGATGAATCTCTAAAAAAGGTTTACTGCACAGGCAGTTTTGGAACCGTTTGAAAATCCTGAATATGAAACACGATCTGTTTGGACAAGGTGGGCTTGGCTTTTGCTGCGGCCATGAAGCCACTGAACTGCCATTCAGAGCCTACGGCTTGGTTACGAAGCTTTTCAGCCATTGCACCAAACGCGACAGCTCTGAGCTGCAATCCGACCTGACGGGACTTACCTTGATCTGAAACCTCGGATTGATGAATCAATTCCAAATCCAGAGCAGGCAAACCTGCCGGGGTATAGCGCAGTGCTTTGACCTCTGCAAGCGTTGCCGTCACGATGAAAGAATTCACCGAAAACGACTGCCCCACCAATTCCAAATTAGGCCGAGAACTCAGCTTGCTGAGCTTTGCGGGCTTCTTCGCGTTCCACAGTCTTCATCATCGAAGAAGGGCCGGTATCAGCCTTCTTCTTCAGGACCGTCAGGTGGCGCAGAACGGCGTCGTTGAACTTGAACGCATGTTCCAGTTCAGCCATCACAGCCTGGTCAGCTTCAATGTTGACGCACAGGTAATGAGCCTTGGCCAACTTATTGATCAGGTAAACCATTTGACGGCGGCCCCAATCTTCCACGCGGTGCACTTTGCCACCGCCTGCGGTGACCATGCCCTTGTAGCGTTCAAGCATGGCTGGAACCTGCTCGCTTTGATCCGGGTGGATCAACAAAATAATCTCATAATGACGCATAGACTCTCCTTGTGGATTAAAGTCGCCCGCAGCGTCTATTCAAGCGGTACGACAAGGCAAAGCCTGCGATTATACCGTGGAATTTAAGCCTATCCTAGCAAAGCCTTTTCAAGTGGTGCGAACGCTTCTGCGCCCACGGCATCTCGAATGCGCGGAGAGAGTTCTTTGAGTTGCTCGTAGCCACTGGCAGCCTCGACCGCCAGATTGAGCCGAAAACCGCGCAAACCCAAGCTTGCGGTTACGCGAATAGCAATGGGATAAGCATCCTGATAGCGCTGCTGGCGACTTCGCCCCGATGGCGGCAAAACGGAAGGCGGTGAACTTGCCCCGCTTGCAGAACCCACCAAAAGAGGAGCCGAGTCGCCGGATCCGTCGCCTAAGAGCCCTTCTAAAAATAGCAGCTTGATGTCATCCAGCGTTACCCCAAGGTCTTTGGTTAACGCAAGGACTTCTTCGATGCTCCTTTTGCCATCACACAATATAAAGGCCGAACGCTGGCGCGGCGTCAAACGCACAGATCGGTCTTTCAAGACTGTTTGCCCTTTAGCGGTTTTTATCCCCATCATGGGCGATTCCGATCAAGATCAAAAGTTAGTTTACTCACCAGCCAAGTGACCACGAAGCCACACGGGATGCCAAAAACGCCCGCTGAAATGGGCTGAATTTCAAACCAAAGTTGTGCAGGACCCATGACTCCGAATTGAGCCCGTATGGACGCAGACTGAGAAGCCATATAGAACACCGTAAGACCCAGCCCACTCAACATGCCTGCGATTGCACCCGCGCTGGTCGTGCTTCTTGAAAAGATTCCCAGCACCATTGCAGGAACGAAGGCTGCTCCTGCCAACGAAAAAGCGGCAGCAACCAGGAAAAGTATCTCGCCAGGCTTTTGTGCAGCGACATACGCGGCCACCATGGCAACGGTTAACAGGATAAATTTGGACAGAATCACCAAGCGTCCGGCGCTAGCCTTTGGCGCCCACTCCCTGTAATAGATATCTCTGGCCAAGGCATTCCCGATGGTCAACAGCAAGCCATCTGCCGTCGACAAGGCGGCAGCCAGTCCGCCCGCAGCAACCAAGCCGGAAACAACGTAGGGCAAACCCGCCAACTCCGGGGTGGCCAACATGATGATGTCGGCGCCCATCTTCAATTCACCCAGCTGAAGAATACCGTCGCCGTTGACATCTTGGGCCGACAGTAAGTAAGGATCAAGGCGCGCCCATTGCGCAATCCAAGCGGGCAGACTATCAAAGCTTTGCCCAACCAAGTTCGTCAAGATTTCATACTTAACCAAAACCGCCAACGCAGGGGCACTGACATACAAAATAGCAATGAAAAACAAAGACCAGGCCACTGAAACACGCGACTCAGCCACAGTGGGGGTGGTGAAAAAACGGGTTAACAAGTGCGGCAGGCCCACCGTACCGACCATCAGACAAAACATGAGTGCTAAAACGTTCAACCGACTGGCACTGAAGATGGCCTGCTCTTTGGCATCTCCTTGCGGGTTTCCGGCAAATGCCTGCGCCATAGGCGGCATGCCTCCCAGCGGTTTGGCACGCTCTAGCCGATCCTGCATGGCGCGAGTCCAACGCTCCCGTGCAGCGGCAGCATCTTTGGGCACATTGGCAAGCTCTCGCCCCGCTTGAAAAATAGTGACAGTGTCTGCCCTCTCTTGCTTGAGCTTTCGCAGGCTTTCGCTTGCCACTGCGCGCTCGTTTGCAAGCGCTTTCGGGACATCCGCCAGCTTGGACTCAAATGACTTGGCTTGAGCAAGATAAAGGCGAAGAACCTCTTTTTCAGCTGGGTTTTCTAAAATCTCATGCTCGCGGGCTGTGATTTTCTGAATTTGTTGCCCAAAAACCAAGGGGGCCAACGGGTTGCCAAGCTGTTTGTACGCCAACCAAGACACAGGCACCAGAAATGCCAACAAGATGATGATGTACTGCGCAACTTGAGTCCAGGTCACCGCCCGCATGCCACCTAAAAATGAGCACACCAACACACCACTCAGACCCAGGAGAATCCCGATCTCGAAGCGCACACCTGTCAGACGAGTCGTGATCAAGCCAACGCCATAAATCTGCGCAACAACGTACGTAAACGACACAAGGACGGCCGACATGGCGGCAATTCGCCGAGGCCAGGGGCTGGTATATCGCAGCGCGAAATAGTCTGGCACGGTGTAGATTTCACACCGCCTCAAGTACGGTGCAACCAACAATGCGACAAGGCAAAAACCACCAGTCCATCCAAGCACATAGCCCAATCCGCCGGGCTGAGTATCTGTGCCACCGAATCCTTGCAGGTATAGCCCCCCGGCGAGACTGATAAACGAAGCGGCGCTCATCCAATCCGCCGCGGTAGCCATCCCGTTATAAATGGCCGGCACGCGCCGACCTGCGACATAGTATTCCTGCGCGTCAGTCGTTCGGCAATAGACGCCAATGCCGGTATACAGCACGATAGAGGCAATCAAAAATACCGCGCCCACCCATTGACGCGACAGCCCCAAGCTTTCAGCAACCGCCATACAGGCTAAGAAACTGATCAGACAGACAATGAAACCAAAAAGAATCCTCGCCAAACGCTTTTTGTAGGCGCCGTAATTTTCGGTTTCAACGGGCATCACGGTACGGCCTCCTGATCGCTTTGCCGCGCAACTTCTGCTCTCACGTCAGCGCGGTTGGCGAACCAAGCATAGGCGGCGACGATTGACACGAATAAAAGCACAATGCCTTGCGCTGCAAGCCAAAAACTAAAAGGCCAACCCAGGACAATGAACTGAAGATCGCGCGCAAAAAACACCAAACCAAACGCCGCAGCAAACCAAAGCACCAGCATGACCGCCCTCCCCCAGCCCAGCGTTTCCGTTGGCAAAGGGTTTAGCGGCACGGGGTCGCGTTGAAAAGCTTTGGGCTCAGGCTGCAAGTGCTTTCCAGGTCTCGATCACGGTGTCAGGATTCAGCGAAATCGACACAATGCCCTCATCGGCAAGCCAACGGGCAAAGTCAGGATGATCGCTGGGACCCTGACCGCAAATCCCCACGTATTTGCCCTGATCTTTGCAAGCCTTGATGGCCAGCTTAAGCATGGCTTTGACGGCTGGGTCACGTTCGTCAAAATCAGCCGCCAAAATGGCGAGACCTGAGTCTCGGTCCAGCCCCAGGGTAAGCTGAGTTAAATCGTTGGACCCAATCGAGAATCCATCAAAGAACTCTAGGAACTGCGGCGCCAGGATGGCGTTGCTGGGCACCTCGCACATCATGATGTGGCGAAGTCCGTCCTTGCCGCGCGCCAGCCCATGCTCTGCCAGCAACTGAGTCACCTTCTCGGCCTGACCCAATGTACGCACAAAAGGAACCATGATTTCGACATTGGTCAAACCCATGTCTTCGCGTACCCGACGCAGGGCGGCACATTCCATGGCAAAAGCTTCACCAAACTCTTCGCTGATATAGCGGGCAGCGCCGCGGAACCCAAGCATCGGGTTCTCTTCTTCAGGCTCATAGCGACTTCCACCAATCAATTTGCGGTATTCATTGCTCTTGAAGTCTGACAAGCGGACGATCACAGGTTTTGGCCAAAATGCGGCCGCGATGGTGGCAATACCTTCAGCCACTTTGTCGATGAAGAAGGCCCGGGGTGACGCATGACCACGGGCCACAGATTCCACGGCCTTCTTTAGATCAGCATCCACATTCGGGTAATCCAAAATCGCTTTAGGATGCACGCCAATGTTGTTGTTGATGATGAACTCGAGGCGCGCCAGACCAACACCTTGATTAGGCAACTGGCAAAAATCAAAGGCCAGCTGTGGATTGCCAACGTTCATCATGATTTTGACGTCGATCTCAGGCATCGCGCCGCGCTGAACTTCGGTCACTTCTGTCTCGAGCAATCCGTCATAGATGTGACCCGTGTCCCCTTCAGCGCAACTGACGGTCACCAATGTGCCACTTTTCAATTTTTCCGTAGCATCTCCGCAACCCACCACCGCAGGAATCCCTAACTCACGCGCAATGATCGCTGCATGGCAGGTTCTGCCACCCCGGTTCGTGACGATGGCACTGGCGCGCTTCATCACGGGTTCCCAGTTTGGGTCTGTCATGTCTGTCACCAACACATCGCCTGGCTGGACAATGTCCATGTCACTGATGTTATGCACCAAGCGGACAGGGCCGGTTCCGATCTTCTGGCCAATCGCCCGGCCTTCGGCAAGTACCGTCCCTTTGCCCTTGAGCTTGTAGCGCAGTTCCGCCTTCTCGCCCTGCTGACTCTTCACGGTCTCCGGGCGGGCTTGAAGGATGTAGAGCAAGCCATCCGTGCCGTCTTTACCCCATTCAATGTCCATGGGGCGACCATAGTGCTGCTCAATGACCAGCGCATAACGGCCCAACTGTTCGACGTCTGCGTCGGACAGGCAATAACGATTGCGCTGCTCAGTGGGCACATCCACGGTATTCACCAACTTGCCGGTGCTAGCCTTTTCTTCAGCGCTAGCGAACACCATTTGGATCAGTTTTGAGCCCAGATTACGGCGGATGATGGCCCGCTTGCCCTGCTCCAGCATCGGTTTGTGCACGTAGAACTCATCAGGATTTACAGCGCCTTGAACCACTGTTTCGCCCAAGCCATAGCTGGCCGTGATGAAAACCACCTGATCAAAACCGCTCTCCGTATCCATGGTGAACATCACGCCTGAAGCGCCTAAGTCACTGCGCACCATGCGCTGCACGCCAGCGCTGAGCGCGACGTCTGCATGTGCAAAGCCTTTGTGTACGCGGTAGCTGATGGCTCTGTCGTTATAGAGGCTGGCAAAAACCTCTTTCATTTTGTGCAGCACGTCCTCAATGCCCACCACATTCAAGAATGTTTCTTGCTGGCCAGCAAACGATGCATCGGGCAGATCCTCTGCCGTTGCCGAAGACCGCACGGCAAAAGAGGCTTGTGCATTACCAGCGCTTAAGGTGGCAAAGGCTTCACGAATGGATTTTTCAAGATCTGCGGGGAAAGGTTGCGCCTCCACCATCGCCCGAATTTCTGCCCCTACGGTGGCTAATGCACGAACGTCTTCTGTGTCCAGCGCATCAAGCCGGGCGTTGATTCTGTCGTTCAGACCGTCATGCGCCAGAAATTGACGGAATCCATGCGCTGTCGTGGCAAAACCGGTGGGTACCTTTACGCCGCTGGGCAACTGAGAAATCATTTCCCCAAGGCTGGCGTTTTTCCCCCCTACTGACTCCACGTCGCTCATGCGAAGTTTTTCAAACGGGACGACCAACGCGTCCGATGCAAAGAGTGCTGACATACCTAAAGCTCCAAGTTAAAAATCTTCGTGCAATCGTCTTGCAGTCTTCTTGCGATAGAGCCGCCCCGGGGAAGGTGCATCCAGTCAGCGGCTCTTTAGAAATTCGGATAATGCGGCCATACCCAGCAAATCATTGGCCTGGGCAAGATTGTAGGCGGCACGCTCCATGAATCACCCTGAATTACCCGAGTCTTCAACACCTTCAGCCGATGCGGGCGGCGAACAGACGGCGGGTCGGACCGTATTTTTTGTCTCCGACAGCACCGGCATTACCGCCGAAACATTTGGCAATGCCATCTTGGCACAGTTTGAAATGAAGCCCAGGCGGGTGAGGCTGCCGTTCGTCAACTCGGTAGAAAAGGCGCATCAGGTCGTCCGCCAGATCAACGAAACCACTTTCGCCGAAGGTCGCCGCCCCATCGTTTTCACAACACTGGTGGACACAGAAGTCTTTGCCATCATTCAGAGTGGTTGCAAAGGCATGTTGTTGGACATGTTTGGTACCTTTGTTCACCCTCTGGAAAAGGAACTGGGCGTCAAGTCCAACCACCGGATTGGCCGCTTCAGCGACGTCAGCAAGAGCCAGGAATACCATGACCGCATTGAAGCCATCAATTACAGCTTGGCGCACGATGATGGCCAATCAAACCGAGAACTCGGCTCGGCCGACGTGATTTTGATTGGTGTGAGTCGCAGCGGCAAAACACCCACATCGCTTTACCTGGCCATGCAACACGGCTTGAAGGCGGCGAATTACCCCTTAATTCCAGAAGACTTTGAGCGCCGCCACCTGCCACCTGCCTTGTCAGAGCATCGCAAGAAGATCTTTGGCCTCAGCATACAGCCTGAGCGCTTGAGCGAGATCCGCAACGAACGCCGCCCGAACTCAAAGTACGCCTCGTTGGACAACTGCCGCATTGAAGTGGCAGAGGCCGAGGCCATGATGCGCAGATCCGGTATTCGCTGGCTATCCACCACTACAAAATCCATTGAAGAGATCGCGACAACCATCCTTCAGGAAATCCGGCCAGAGCGACTGGCCTATTAGCCGCCCCAGGTCGCCTCATCAAGTACAAAGAAAACAGCAAAAGCCCGCCGCCAAGCGGATACGATAGGCCAACGATTAAGCCAAGGACGACTTGGTATACAAACAGTTTCGGAGCAGTGTGGAATGAATTCTCAATTTGGCTTGGTGAATGTCTGGATGCAAGGTGACATTGTTACTCGCAGTGTCGCAATTTTGCTGTTGATCATGTCACTGTCCTCGTGGATGGTCATCATCATCAAGGTGCTTGACCTTCGGCGCTGCGCTGCACAAGCGAAAGGGACCGAAAGTTTCTGGCACAGCGTTGACTTTGCAGAAGGTTTGCGCAAACTGGGCATGGATCCCGGCAACCCGTTTCATGCACTGGCCGTTGAAGGCCGTGAAGCCACCGCACACCATCGCCAAGCGCAGCCTCAATTGGCCAATTCGCTTGACATCAGTGACTGGGTGACCAGTGCCTTGCGCAACTCCATCGACAACTCAACGGCAAAAATGCAAAGTGGCTTAGCCATCTTGGCCTCAGTGGGCTCTACCGCTCCCTTTGTGGGTCTGTTTGGCACTGTCTGGGGTATCTACCACGCCCTGCTGTCCATAGGCGTTGCTGGGCAAGCAACCATTGACAAAGTGGCAGGGCCTATCGGCGAAGCTTTGATCATGACCGCCTTGGGTTTGGCCGTGGCGATCCCCGCCGTGCTGGGGTACAACGCGCTTGTGCGTGGCAACAAAGGCGTGATCAACAAGCTCAATCGTTTTGCCCATGATTTACACGCCTACTTTGTGACGGGCGCTCGGGTCAACCCATCCAATGGTTCAGCGTCCGCCGCCATGAAAAAAGCCTGAACAGCACCATCGGAAGGAAGTCAACACCATGGCCTTTGGAACCCAAGACGACACCGACGAGGTGATGAACGAAATCAACATGACGCCACTGGTGGACGTGATGCTGGTGCTCTTGATCATCTTCATCATCACTGTGCCTGTGATGAAACATGCCGTCAACATTGATTTGCCCAGCGCCAAGAATCAGCCCCTGGAGACTCGCCCTGAGACCATTCGGCTCAGCGTGGACGCCAAAGGCGACTATTACCTGAATCAAGACATGATTGAGGACAAAGATTTGCTGGACATGCTGAAGGTAGAAAGCACCAAGATCCCGCAGCCAGAACTTCACATCCGTGGCGACAAGAATGTGAAATACGAGCGTGTTGCGCAAGCCATGGCGGCGGCACAACAGGCGGGACTGCGAAAAATCGGTTTTATTACTGAGCCCAAGATCTAGCGATTTGGGCACATTCAGCGCGCTCGCAGGCTGGCCGCAGCGCACGTATGCCCAAAAAAGGCCAAACTTAAGGCCGAATTACAGTCCAATCGCGGCAATGCCTGCCTTGGCAATCTGCGCGTCTTCATTGGACTTGACGCCACTGACACCCACAGCACCGATGCAATTGCCATCTTTCATGATAGGAACGCCACCTTCCAGCATGCCTTGCAGCAAAGGCGCGCTGAGGAAAGAGGTGCGGCCACCATTGATCATGTCTTCAAAACCCTTGCTTTCACGACGGCCCATGGCGGCGGTATGCGCTTTGGCTGGGGCAATGTGGGCAGACGTGGCTGCTGCGCCATCCAGACGTTGCAGCCACAACATATGTCCGCCGTCGTCCACAATGGCGATGCATACGGCCCAATTGTTCTTAATTGCTTCTGCCTCCGCCGCCGCAGCGATCAATTTGACGTCGGACAACTCGAGGAATGCTTTGGTTTTCATGGTTTTGTAAGTCTCAGTGAAGAAAAACCAAGAGCATAACGGCTTTATTTTTGGGAATCGAGGGAACCCCATTAGAATCCGCCAGTCTCATACCCGTGTGAGCAAACCTGGAGAACAATGCATGAATGAGCAAGTCCACAATCTGAATTCATCTGCTGGCTATGGCCAGATCGATACACAAGTCAGCCGCAACCGCGTGCTGCGCAATACCTATTGGTTGCTTGCGCTGAGTTTGGTTCCTACTGTGCTTGGCGCTTGGCTGGGTGTCGCGACAGGCATCACCAACATGCTGACCGGCGGCGTAGGCCTGATTGTTTTCATGGGCGGCGCCTTCGGCTTCATGTTTGCGATTGAAAAGACCAAGAACTCTGCCGCTGGCGTGCCCGTGCTGCTCGGTTTCACTTTCTTCATGGGTCTGATGCTGGCGCGCCTGATTGCCATGGTGCTGGGCTTTTAGAACGGCCCCTCCTTGGTGATGACTGCTTTTGGCGGTACAGCAGGCGTCTTCTTTGTGATGGCTAGCTTGGCAACTGTCATCAAGAAGGACCTGTCTGGCATGGCTAAATGGCTGTTCTGGGGTGCAGTGGTCTTGATGATTGGCGGCATCATCAACATTTTTGTGGGTTCCACCATTGGCATGGCGGTGATGAGCATGATGGCCATTGCCATTTTCAGCGCCTATATGCTGTACGACATCAAGCAAGTGATCGACGGCGGCGAAACCAATTACATCAGCGCAACCTTGTCGATCTACCTGGATTTGTTCAACATTTTCCAGAGCCTGTTGTCCTTGCTGGGCATCTTTGGCGGCGAGCGCGATTAAGCGTCAGCTTCAAGCCAAAAGATGAGGGGCCTTCGGGCCCCTTTTTCTTGGACCGCACCCCCATGCAATACCGATAAACTGCGGGCTATGGCGTTTTCTTTGTCTATTCTCCGTACTGCTGTTTTGATGGCCGCGACAGCGCTGCCCTTGGCGGGCTGCGAGATACCGTTCTTGGACGATGGTTCGGCCAAGAAAGCGGCAGACATGGAAACCGAAGGTAAGGCCATAGGCAGCGCGTGTCGACACGCCATTCGAGGCGTCGAAGACTGCTACACCTTGAATCCAGATGCCTCTAAATCGGCAGTTTTTGCCGGTTGGAAAGAGATGGATCAGTACATGCGAGACAACAAGCTGGACGGCATGCCTGCAGTTGTGCCCAAGCCCGTCGCCAAACCAGCTGGCCCTCCGCCCGAAGAGGAAGAAGAAGCACCCGAGCCGCCAAAGGGTAAAGCCAAGGCAGCCGCCAAGCATTGACTTGGCAGCCAACCAACGGCATAGACAACCCCTTCAGGCTCTTTCAAACACCGCCATGCTTTCCACGTGAGCCGTGTGCGGGAACATGTTCACGACACCGGCATGGGTACAGCGATATCCCGCCTGATGCACCAGCACGTCCGCATCCCTGGCCAGCGTTGACGGATTGCAGCTCACATACACAATTCGTGTTGGACGCTCCCATTGTCTGGCCGCCACGTCTGCTGCCAATTCAGGGTTTTGATGCAGGTCAGCCAAGGCCTTAACCAGTGCAAATGCGCCTTCACGCGGAGGATCAACCAGCCACTTGTCGGTTTGACCGCAGCTCAAGAGATCTTGTGATGAGATTTCAAACAGGTTTTTTGCTTCAAATTTAGTAGCACACAACGCACTACCAGCATGCCGAGATAGCCTGTTTTTATCCAAATTTTCCCGCGAACGTGCCACCAGCACCTCGCTGCCTTCAATCCCCAGCACTTCTCGGGCTTGCGTGGCCAGCGGCAAGGTGAAATTACCCAAGCCACAGAACCAATCGATCACCCTTTCATGGCGTTGCACGTCCAACAAACGCAATGCTCGCGCGACGAGAACACGGTTAATGTGGGGGTTAACCTGCGTGAAATCGGTGGGATTGAACGGCATGCGAATGTCAAACTCTGGCAGCGCATAAAAAAGCCGGGATTCGCCACTGTCCAGCAGTTGCACGGTCTCTGGCCCTTTGGCTTGCAACCACCACTGTACTTCTGGGTGTTCCGAGACAAAGGCTCGCAAACGCGCCTTGTCGTCAACACTTAAGGGTTCGAGGTGCCGCAACAAAAGCGCGGTCACATCGTCGCCACAAGCGACTTCAATTTGCGGGCAGGTTTCCCGCGCATCCATGGACGCAATCAATGCCCTTAGCGGCATCAGCAACGCACTGACATGGTCAGGCAACACATGGCAAACCTTCATGTCAGCCACATACCGGCTCTTGCGCTCGTGAAATCCAATCAAGACTTCACTTTTCTTGATGACATAGCGCACCGACAAGCGTGCGCGGTACCGATAGCCGAACGATGGCCCCTGGATCGGTCGAAGAATGGTTTCAGGCTTGACCTTGCCCAGATGCCAAAGGTTGTCCTCCATCACCCGCTGCTTGACTGCTACTTGCGCCGTGGCATCCAGATGCTGCATCTTGCAGCCGCCGCATGCGCCAGTGTGCATGCCAAAGTTGGGGCAACCGGGACGCACACGCTGTGACGACTCTCGGTAAATGGCATTTAGGGAGGCTTGCTCCCAATTGTTCTTCTTGCGGTGAACATTGGCCCGCACGTATTCAAAGGGCAATGCGCCGTCAATGAACACAACTTTGCCGTCAGCGCGGTGAGCAACGCCTTGCGCTTCAAGGTCAAGGGACTCGACAAACAGGGCGTCGTCAGGATAAGGATGGGTGAGTTCGGGGCGAATTTCAGGTTCTGTCATGCCCCGATTGTCTCAGGCTCTTAGATCAGCGCGCGGGCAAATAGCGCGAAGGATCGACAGGCTTGCCCAGACGACGGATCTCGAAGTGCAGTTTCACCTTGTCGGTGTCGCTGCTGCCCATCTCAGCAATTTTTTGGCCTTTGCGCACCGATTGATCTTCTTTGACCAAGAGCGCCTGATTGTGGGCATAGGCGCTGAGATAGGTGTTGTTGTGCTTCACGATGATCAAATTACCGTAGCCACGCAGGCCAGCACCTGAATACACCACGCGACCATCGCCCACGGCATAGACAGGGTCGCCCAGCTTGCCGCCCAGATCGAGCCCTTTGTTTTTTGCATCGTCAAAGCCTGCAAGCACTGCGCCTGAAGTTGGCCAAATCCAGCCCACGTCTTCGTCAGCGTTGGCCGGGTCAGCGGCTGCAGGCGCTGCCGGTGCAGGAGATGCTGCGGGGATGGGTGCCGCAGCAACTGTGCCAGGTGCTGGCAACTTGCTGGCACTGATGGACGGCGTTGGCAGCGGAGCGCCAACAACCACTGGCGCCGATGCAGCGGCAGCTGTAGAAGCCGCTGCTGTACGTGTCTCCCCGGGCGTCACACCCGGCGGAACAATGCGCAGGACCTGGCCAATTTCAATCTTGTTAGGGTTTTCAAGATTGTTCCACTTGGCCACGTCACGCCAACTTTGGCCGTTATCCATGGCGATGCGGATCAAGGTCTCACCGGGTTTAACCATGTAGTAGCCGGGCTTGCCTGCGTTTTCGGCGCCAGGCAGCAAGGCGGGGTTGATGCCACCCGCTTCAACAACCGGTGCCTGAGCACTCGCAGGCGGCACTGTTCGGGCGATGCCATTGTTGCGGTCCTCCACGGGCGCTTTGTTGAGCGGCACCGATGAGCCGCACGCGGCCAAAACCGCCACGGAGACGCTACACAGCGTCCAGGAAATGATGCGAGTCGCAGATGATGTTGATTTTTGCATGGTGTTTGTTCGCGAAACCAGTCCTTGGCCCACTGCGCGGTGTGAGGACTTCACAGGCTGGTTTTTTCAATTTATCAGGCGAGGCCTGATTTTAGGGGGACGAAGTGGACGGCTTCGAGCACATTTTGGCGAATCCCCGTCTCCGTCTTATCTAGGACAACCAATGCCTGCTTGCCAGATGCCGTAACGGTGGGGGCAACGATACGTCCTCCCACCGCCAATTGCTCGATCCAGGCCTGGGGAATGGCTTCGCCCCCTGCTGCCGAAACGATGGCGGTATAGGGTGCGCCTTTCGGGAACCCCAGCATCCCATCTCCCAAGATCAAGTGAAGATTAGGCAAGCGGAAATCACGCAGGTTTTCACGGGCGCGGTCATGCAATCCACGCAGCCGCTCAACGCTGTAGACCTCGCTGGCCATGTGGCTCAGCACAGCCGCTTGGTAGCCGCATCCTGTGCCAATTTCAAGCACACGCCCTAGTTTGCCGCTGCGACCACTGCGCAGCAGTTCTAGCATTCGGCCCACCACATTGGGTTTGGAAATGGTTTGCCCCAGCCCAATGGGCAGGCTGGTGTCTTCATAGGCCTGGGCCGCCAAGCCGGAATCCACGAACCGATGCCGTTCAACGGTGCCCATGGCCTCAAGCACGATAGCATCCGACATGCCTTGTGCCTTCAATTTGGCCACCATGTCCGCACGTCGGGCACGACTGTCGACAATTTGAGGGGTCACCAGTTTGGACGCGGCTGGCTGACGGGCCGTGTTAGACATCAAGACAACAGATGGCACGATGGTGCCGGGCCGCTTTGCTGGGGTAACTTTGTCAAGTTGCAGCGGAAACCGTGGGCGCTGCGTGGTCATGCCGCGCCCCCTTTGACCCCATTGCCAGGTTTTGATTGAGCCCATGCGCCGACACGCTCCGTCCAGGATCCCAGACTGGCGTGATCGCAAAGATCGACCTTTAAAGGGGTGACAGACACATGGCCTTGCGCCGTCGCATGAAAGTCAGTGCCATCAGCGTCGTCTTTGGCTGCCCCCGCACTTCCGATCCAGTACATCGTCTCACCCCGGGGACTCATTTGCGTGATCACGCTTTCTGCCGCGTGCCTGCGGCCGAGTCGGCAGACTTTAATGTCGGCCAAGGCTTGAAGGTGGCGATTGGGAATATTCACATTCAGCAACCATGGATGTGCGCCGGCAGGCGGCAAGGTACCCGCAATCAAGGATTGCACCATTTGCCTGGCCTTGGCCGCCGCGCTGTCCAGATGTGCCCAGCCCTTTTCTGTCTGTGAAAACGCCACCGCAGGAATTCCAAACAGATAGCCTTCCATCGCGGCCCCAACAGTGCCCGAGTAAATGGTGTCGTCGCCCATATTGGCACCGTTATTGATGCCTGAGACGATCAGGTCGGGGCGGTAGTCCAGCAAACCCGTCAGAGCGATGTGAACACAATCAGCAGGTGTGCCATTGACATAACGAAAACCGTTGGCGGCCTTGTGCACATAAAGTGGTGCATTCAAGGTCAAGGCATTGGATTTGGCGCTGTTGTTGTGCTCTGGGGCCACCACCTCGACATCTGCCACATCCTTGAGCGCGTCATACAGGGCAACGATACCGGGCGCCTGGTAGCCATCGTCATTGGAAATCAGAATTCGCATCGAATCAGTGCCGTGTGTTGGAAAGGAGTTTGGATTGTAGGCTCCTGTTTGACTCCCGCTTCACCTTTTGAGCCGTCGCTATTGAGACAAGATAGCCGAGCGCTCGCGCTCTATGATTCGCACCCATTGAACTGGAGAACCTGATGCACGCTTGGCTTTGTGAAAACCCCGTTGGCGTAGACGCCCTCACCTGGAAAGAACTCCCCACGCCCTCCCCAAAAGCGGGTGAAGTGTTGATTGAAATCAAGGCGGCCAGCCTGAACTTTCCGGACTTGCTGATCGTTCAAAACAAATACCAGATGAAGCCCGCCCTGCCCTTTGTGCCAGGTTCGGAATACGCTGGCGTCATTCAGGCAGTAGGTGAAGGGGTCACGCACCTGAAGGTGGGCCAGAGCGTGGCCTGCCTATCGGGCACAGGCGGGTTTGGCACACACACCTTGGCACCTGCTGCTCTGTGCATGCCACTGCCCAACGGCTTTCCAGCAGTGGACGCAGCGGCATTCATCATGATTTATGCCACCTCGCACCATGCCTTGATCGATCGAGCCCAACTCAAGGTCGGAGAGACCGTGCTGGTCTTGGGTGCCGCAGGCGGTGTGGGGACGTCTGCCATTCAAATCGCCAAGGCCGCAGGTGCTCGCGTGATTGCCGCTGCCTCGACAGATGAAAAATGCGCGCTGTGCAAATCTATTGGGGCCGATGAGACCATCAACTACAGCCAACATGCGTTGCCCAATGCCTTCCGCGATGCGGTCAAAGCGGCCACGGGCGGCAAGGGGCCGGATATCATTTACGACCCTGTGGGCGGTGACTTTGCGGAGCCAGCCTTTCGATCTATCGCCTGGCGTGGTCGCTATTTGATCGTGGGTTTTGCCTCTGGCCCTATTCCCTCATTGCCATTGAACTTGGCATTGCTCAAAGGCGCATCTTTGGTGGGCGTCTTCTGGGGTGACTTTGCCAAACGTGAGCCAAAGGCCAATGCCGCCATGATGGCCGAATTGGCACAGTGGTATGGCCAAGGCAAAGTCAAACCTGTGATCGACAGGACCATGCCCATGGCCGAACTAAAGGCAGCCTACGAGCGCATGGGTTCACGCGCTGTGATGGGCAAACTCGTCATGGTCAACTGAATCCCCAGCCGCCTGAGCCGCTAGCCGTGCGACCTCGTGCGGCGCCGTGGCTTTCAGGCGGTGGTCGCTCCAGACTTGACGCCAGCGTCTGGCACCTGGCAGGCCGTTTCGCAGGCCCAACATGTGGCGGGCAATGGATTGCCAGGGCGTGCCGTGCTGCACCAACTCTGCCTCCATGTATTTCACCATGCTAATTTCGACCTCACGGCGCGTCAGGTCTATCGATTTAGCTCCTAAAAACTGAGCATCCCAATCCACCATGGACCACGGGTTGTGATAGGCCTCGCGCCCCACCATCACCTCGTCGACATGTGCCAGTTGATCCGCAATCTGATCCGGCGTACAAATTCCACCGTTCACCGCGATATGAAGATGAGGAAAGTCTTTTTTGAGCTGATGGACAACGCTGTAGCGAAGTGGCGGCACTTCGCGATTTTCTTTGGGGCTCAAACCCTTCAACCAGGCATTGCGGGCATGGACGATGAAAACACGGCACCCCACATCGCTCAAGGTGCCCACAAAGTCCCTCACGAAATCGTAACTCTCGGACTTGTCGATGCCAATGCGGTGCTTCACCGTCACGGGTATTGATGCAGCATCACACATGGCCTTGACGCAATCAGCCACGAGATTGGGCTCATTCATCAGGCATGCCCCAAATGCACCACGCTGAACACGTTCCGACGGGCAGCCACAGTTCAGGTTAACTTCATCGTAGCCCCATTGCTCGCCAAGAATGGCGCATTTGGCCAAATCGGTGGGGTCGCTGCCCCCGAGCTGCAACGCCAAGGGATGCTCTTGCTCGTTGTAGCGCAGGTGCCGAGGCACGTCTCCATGGATTAACGCGCCGGTGGTCACCATTTCTGTATAGAGCAACGCCTTTGTCGTGATCAGGCGATGTAGGTAGCGGCAATGCCTGTCCGTCCAATCCATCATGGGAGCGACGGAAAGGCGCGGACGATAATCACGGCTCAAATGAGCTGGCGTTCCGTTTGAACTTAAACCCACAAATTCTTCCAATCCTCAACGGAAATACTTCAGCATAAACTGGCCGACAGTGTCTCGCAAATGCGATTGGGCCCACAGGGGCGTGAACGTATGGTCAGTATGACTGATGGTTTCAATTCGAATTTGCCTTGGGCTGGTCAACAGACATGCATCTCGTCCAAGCTCGGCTGCAACAACGTCTTGAGATGCATCATCTGCACCAAACACAAAGAAAATTTTCGTCCTTCGTTTCAGCAATTGTCGAAAGTTTTGCACCACAACACTGCTGCCCCCCTGTTTGCCTGTTGCCTTGGCAAGCGCCATGTGCGCCCATATTTTCAACTTACTCCCAACCCGCTGAATAAGTGCGACGGCAATTCTCCAGACCGCAACCTTTCCCTTGAAGATGCGAGACCAAGTTTGAAATTCGAATACCGATCTCAGATAAAAGTCAGTGGATTTATTTGAGGTCCGGATCCGCATTTCAAGAGAATCCCCTGGGATCCATTGAAAAGCCAACAAATTGATCAGCACCAAACCTTTGACCCGACCATCAAGTACCGCAGCATGATAAGAAAAATAGGCCCCAGAGCAAAGTCCAGCAAGCACTATTTGCATGCACGGGCATCGCTCTTGAAGACAATCCATTGCTGTGCGGACATCATCAACACCTGACTCCGCATAGACATCGTTTTCGATCCCTTCAGGCGTGGGACGACTGTATCCGGTTCCCGCTCTGTCGAACCGGATCACAGCATAGCCAAGTTCGGCCAAACTACGCGCCAGTTGAACGTACAGCAAATGATTTCCTACCCGGTGACTGGTACCGATATTTGTCAGTACAACGCCCGTCTTACGAGGCAGCTTCCCTGAAGGTGTTGTGATAACACCAGCAAGTCCATTGAAGCAAATGACCTCTTCCACATACCGCTGCCCAGCACGCATTGACGCGGGCAAGGCCAGGACACTTGGCTCGGGTTTGAGCGGAGGCCATGGGCGACTCTGCAGCCAATCGCGTATCTCACGCCACACGGCCACAGGCACATTTGAACTGTGGGCGTCTTGGGTCATCATCGCAGCATACCCAAGCGTGTTCAATTTCATGACATCGCAGCCCGACGTTTGCCAGGCGGAAAGCAATTTGTTCACTTGCCCGGGCATATCGTCTCGATCGATGATGAGGACGGGCACTTTGCAGTCCATATTCATCAAGTCCAAGGCGCCAAGATCTTGCTGAGTGACCTTTGTGAACACATAGCCGACGACTTCTTCGTCGGTCAACTTCTGGCGAGATTCATCCGACACAGCCAAAGGACTCATTCGGGCAAAACCCTGCTGCTCACGCACAAATGCCCTGCCCGATACAACAGGTGCTAACATGACCAAAGCACTGGCAGAAACCGCCTCGACCATGCTGGCGGCCAACAAGGCCCCAAGTCGTACGCCAAATAAGGTGACAGACGAAAGGCCAGAGATTTTGCGCAACGCATTGGCTGCAGAAAAAATGCTTTCGCGCCAAGCCTGGACTCTGGGCAAATCGCTTTCAGCCGAATCACCCGTCCCGTCATAGTCGAAAAACAGACACGGGATTCCCGCTTGCGCCAAGGTTTCGGCCAGTTTGCGGTACGCGCGATATGACACCAGGTATTCATGCCCGAACGGTGGGCACAGCAGAACGGCAGTACGGGCACCAGTGCCATGGGGTGCGTGATACCAGCCCAACATCTGTGAGTCTTCTGGCCCGAACCAGAAAGGCGTGATTCGATCGGGGTTTGAGAGCGTAAGGCGCGCGGTCATTTCGTCACGCGGAGACGGCAATTTTGAAAGTGTTCTGGCAATTCAATGCAGAAATTGTTCCCTTAGGATTTCCACCTTTAAACGCACCCACCAATTCGACTTCACGTTCTGAACCTGGTGCCAAATGAAAGTAATTGTCTGACGGTTGGCATCCCGGCACATCCAGGTGCACAAATTGGGCAATTTGACGCGTCGCCAAATGGACGCACCAAACACCTTCAGTTTTTTGTTTGAAGCTTGCGGTCAGTCCGATATCCGATGCCGATGTTGTATCGAACCCAACAGGGAAATGAAACGCTTGGCTCGCCATCCCAGCCCCGTCTTTCATCAACAAGGTTGCTACAGCAGCGTGGTGGCCAGGCGGCCCAAAGCGGTACGCATAGCTTGCGTCCACAAAATGTTGAAACATCGCATCTGCGCGCAATTCCACACTTGCGTGCGCGGGAACTTGAATGGTTTGCAGTGCGTCAGCAACCTGAACTTCGCCCTGTCGAATTAGGCGCAAACTGACTTTTCCGTCGAACGCTGAGGGCCCGTCATTGAATACATGGAGCACCAAGCCATTCAAACCTTCGTCAGAAATGACGATCGCCAAAGGCGCCAACACCCGCTTCAGGGCGAAATAAGCGGCCTTGGGAATGCCATTTGCGTCAATGACGCCCCACCCTGCGCCAGGCCACAGATCACGCAAGAACCAGACCAGTGCACCTCGACAAGACGATGCGCCACGTCGCCATTCGAGCATTGTTCGACCGAGAACCTCGGCAGTTGCAACGCGTGACATGGCCAGATACCGCTCCATGTCTGCATAGCGCAAACGCATCGGATCAACCTTGAACAAAACAGCCAAGTAGTGGTCACGCACGTCTTCAAAGTCCCACCCAGCGCCACTGTCGCGAGGAACGCGTTGCTTCCAGACAGGGTGATGGAACGGCTGCTGACCATTTCCCAACACGGCTTCAACAGTTGCTTGCTCTGGGATGTTGGAAAAACCAAGGCATTCAGATGTGAACCGGACGCCAGAACGCCTGGCATCGTCCAATGGGCGAAGGTAGGCACCAACGCCGTAATAGTGCGAAACGGAATGGTCCACCTGAAATGGCATGGTGCCACCGCTTGGACTTGACGGAATATATTGAACCTGCGGGCAAGCCTCTGCACACATAGTGGGCAAAGTAATACCGAAAAACTCATTTCGCCAATGTTCGGGCGGCAGGCCCAACATGGCAGCTTGCTGCTCTATTTCACTGCCACCGCACAGTACCGCAATGCAAGGTCGTGCCTGTACCCGTGCAAGAAACTGCCTTGCTTCTGAGGCAATGCTGGAGGCAAAGGCAACGTCACTGATGGGGTAATCCATGTTCGCAAACATGAAGTCTTGCCAAACAAAGATTCCCATTTCGTCACAGAGATCATAAAACGCGTCGGATTCATACACCATGGTGCCACCAACGCGGATCATGTTCATCCCAGCAGCCCTGACCAGTTCTAGCGTTTGACGAAGCTTGCCTTCGTCCGCATTGAGAGAAAGCGCATCAACTGGCGTCCAGCAAGCGCCCCGACAAAATATGGCCTCGCCATTGACCTGGACTTCAAATGAACCGCCAGCCTGATTGACTTTCAAATGACGAAAACCAATGGAATGGAGCGGCAATTGAACAATTTCATCGCATACGTGTAGATCGACACGCGTGGCATAGCGGGGTGATTCGCCATGTGTATGAGGCCACCATTTGGCGACTTCTGGCACAGACAATTCGCCAGTCAACTCGATGAGTCCACCCGGTAGGGCCCGGGGTTTCAAGTTAGCACTTACGGCGCCCACGTGCAATACATACCTCTCTGCCGAAAGCGCATCGGGTAGACGCAATACCAACTGCAAACCAACGCGACCAATGTCGCCATCCAGTATGGCATTGACCTGTGAGGCCTGCAAAATAACATCATGGCTCGTGCGCACACGGATGGGGCGAAAGGGCCCCACTGGAGCAGCTGTAGGTGCCCACCCAGGAATCCGCCCCATCAAGCTGGTTCGAATCCAACGCAACTGTTGGTGTTCAACCAGTCGCGTGCGCCAGCGGGGTCGAGGACGCCGAACAGCCAAAGCAGTTGTCAATGCCTGAAAGCGAATCGACAAATATCCGGTTCGCGACAGGTGAGAAACGTCGACCTCATGCCGAGCAAACATGTTGTCGCTACTTAGAATGAGATCGTCGTTCCAGAAAACTAATGCCAAGGTGGCCAAACCTTCGAAACAAAGGCTGACCCTTTCAACCATGGGTAACTGGGTCTGGCACCTGAACCAATGATCCTGAGCATCGAGGTCTATTTGGCCCCACACGAAACGGCCCTCATCATTCAAAGATGAGGCCACCGTTCCAGGAACACGTGCAACAGTCCAGTTGACGTTTGATCTCGCCAACAAATCTTGCGGCGTAATTGCCAGACCAGGCTCCAATGAAGTGAAGCTCCAATCTGCCAGTAGCACTTGGCCCTGGCCATCTGCGGTCAAATGGGCTATCACGCCAATTCCTGGTCAATTTTGTGCATGGCCGATTGCCAGTGACCGGCGAGCTCATCGACCATGGCACCCAAATCTGCAGGCTTCTTGACAACAACCGCTCTGGCAGCCTTCATGAGCAAGGTCTTGGTGCCGTTGGACAGCAAGGCCATGTCGGCAGCTGCTGCAGAAAATTCACCGTGTCCATGGGTATCAAGCCATTGCAACTGAGTGGAAAGTAACTCTGCACCGGAGCCCAATTGACGCAGATTGGCAAAAGCATAGGCATGGTAGGCGTCAATGCCAGCCGCCTTCAATCCCTCAACATCTTCCAGAAAGCGTGATCGATAGGCCGTGACGGGATTGCGCTCAGGCCGTCGCGCAAAGTGTTTTTTCAAAAGCGCGAAGGACACCGCTGAAAGCTCGACATCACTGATGCGCTGAATGCGGTCCAGGCGGACAAACTCAGCAAAAAATGGCATGAATGCCGGATCGTGCGGCTCACCCACCCGGAAAAGCTTCGCAAAATCTTCGCCCTGCAATTGGTGGTAACTTCGGTTATGAAAATACCGCAATTCTTGGCGCTCCAGACTCATTGCGTGGATCGCAATTGTTGTTTTCACATGGTTACGTCGATAGTCCGTTCCAGCGGTATCTGGCAAATAGTAAGAGTCAATTTCCGTCAGGACAACTCGACCACGCTGGAGTTGCTCGCAAGCGTTACTCAAGATGGACTTCCACACATTTAACTCATGTATATCCAGTCGATACAACTCAAACAGGTCCTCATGAGGTGGTTTGTAAAACGTCCACTGGTCACCATCAAAGTCATTGGCAATTGTCATCGCCATGCAGGCAATGGGGTTCAGTTGAAGTGAATTAAGTAGCTCGATCCAGACATCAACATAGCAATTGGTTTCCACCCAAGCACGATCTTCCGCGTGAAGTGCATGTGGGGAATACGCCGAGGGCTCCGGCAAATCAAACGCAGCAAGGGTCATAGCCGCTCCTGGCTTTAAAAATCTTTGACTACCAATAGCAGATTTGCATTGGTTGCGTACATGCGGTCATTGCCAACCATCAAAATCGCCGAATAGGCGTCGCGTAAATGGCGACTCATCGCAAAGGGGGAGTCATTCTTATAGCCAAGAATGCCGCAAATCCTCAATGCCATTCCGACGATTTCTGGCAGATCTTGAGATGCGTCAATCTTCAAGTTATTGATCTTGATGGCATAAACCACTGATGCCAGCACCTCAGCGCCTCCTGCACCTTTTTCTGTTAGAGCCTCATATTCGGACAAGCAATCATTGACGGATGTCCGCAGACTTTGCAGCTTGGACGAAAGTTCCGCAAGGCGAACCGCTGTCGGCGGGACAGTTCCCGGATTCGCCCGGGCTTGGCCCCTGACAAATGCAGCGGCTTTGTTAGATGCAGCAGCGACGTTTCCTGTCCAGGTGTGTGCCCACAGAAGATGGGACACAGGCACGACGGTTTGAGCAGCCATTTCGGAAAATGGGACGGTCATGACTTGGTCAATGACACCCTTGGAAGTCATCAGGAACGGTGGACTGCAGGTTCCACGCATTCCCATTGAGTTCCAAACACCTTTTTTCACCAGTTCGTAGTCTGCTTTGCGAACGAGTACCAGCACTTGGTCGTTACCACTCGCTTGCGGATCTTTGCGAGCCGAGACCAGAAGGTCGTCAGCTTGGGCACCATACGAAATGGTTGTCGCATCTTTCACCAATGTAAATGCTTTGCCATCGGATTCAACGGCACATCGACTGGTACGCATTTCGCCGCCAACACCAACCTCAGATGTCACCGACGCAATCAAGTATTGATGCGTGACCAAGTCGGACAGATAGCCTCGAAACCAGTCTGAATCCATGGCGTGATTGACGAGGGTAATCACCTGAATCTGATGCATGGCAAAGACCATTGAACTGGTCGTGCATTGCCGAGCAAGAATCTCACAAATGCTGCAAAGCTCACGGAGACTGGCCCCCGGTCCGCCAAGGGCTTTGGGCACATATGCACCCAGTAAGCCCGCTGATTTGAGCGCCGCAATGGTTTCAGCGGGGAATCTGGCGTTGGCATCAACGTCGTCGGCGTGAAGACGCGCAACGTCTTGCGCAATCTTCCGGGCAGCGTCAATCAGTGGCGATTCGGTCATGTCGGGTTCATCTCCAAATAAAGGGCTTCATTTGCCAAGCATCACGATTTCTTCACCAGTTCAAGCGGGCTTTAGCTCTTCAATTGCGGCATTGATAGACGCCACACTTTCAAAGACGCTCCGTTTGAGCATTCGGTCTGGAAACTCGATATCGAATTCTCCTTCAAGGGCCAGCATGGTGTTCACGCTGGCATGCGAAGTCATACCGGCCTGATAAAGGTCAGCATCTTCGGCCAAACCCAGAGCGTCAACAGACAGACGGGCATGGTTTTTCAGAATGTTGCGTATGCTTTCTTTGTACATAATTTTGCTCTTTCAAAATGAATTGCGAAGAATAGCCTATCGTATTCGGAACTTATCTGGACTTGCCATCAGAAACAGGCATTCCTATTTGATAATCTGTCCAATACAAATTCGTTAAGCACTTTATGAAAATAACCGTTATTGGCACAGGATACGTTGGCTTAGTAACTGGCGCCTGTCTATCGGAAATGGGCAATTTTGTGGTGTGTGTTGATTTGGATCCCGCCAAAGTCGCCATGCTCAATTCAGGCGGCATCCCTATCCACGAGCCTGGGCTGGAAGACATTGTGAAACGGAATGCGGCGGCAGGTCGTCTAAAGTTTACGACAGACAAAGCCTTTGCACTCAGTCACGGCAGCGTTCAATTTATCGCAGTTGGCACTCCTCCTGGTGAAGATGGCTCAGCCGACACCCAGTATGTAGAAGCGGCCGCAAGAGACATTGGACGTCACATGCCGAACGCCTATACCATCGTCGTCAACAAGAGCACTGTGCCTGTGGGGACAGGCGACCTGGTAAAAGCGGCGATTGCAGATGAACTCTCCAAGCGTGGCGCATTAATAGATTACTCTGTTATTTCAAACCCCGAATTCCTAAAGGAAGGGGCTGCTGTGGCGGATTTTATGCGCCCGGACCGGATCGTGGTGGGCACAGATAGCCCCCGTGCGCTAGCTGTCATGCAATCTCTTTATGAGCCTTTTCTGCGAAACCACGATCGTTTGCTGGCAATGGATGTGCGAAGCGCAGAACTGACGAAGTACGCCGCCAATGCGATGTTGGCAACTCGAATCAGTTTCATGAACGAGCTTGCCATGTTGGCAGAGCATCTGGACGCGGACATTGAATTGGTTCGGAAAGGCATTGGCTCCGACCCTCGAATTGGCTTTAGCTTTCTGTATGCAGGCAGTGGTTACGGCGGATCATGCTTTCCCAAAGACGTGAAAGCACTCGTAAAAACATCTGCCGATCATGGCAATGCACTGAGTCTCTTGACGGCAGTGGAGAAAGTCAACGAACGTCAAAAACAGGTGCTGTCTGACAAACTTATGGCGCGATTCGGTGAAGATCTTAGTGGAAAGGTTTTTGCCATCTGGGGGCTCGCGTTCAAACCCAATACGGACGATATGCGCGAAGCGCCAAGCTTGGTTTTGATTGAAAACATCCTTGCCAGAGGTGGCGTAGTTCGCGCCTATGACCCGGTAGCATCAAAGGAAGCGCAGCGCGCATTGGGTCAGCGCCCAAATTTGAGTTTTCCAACTGATGCCTACGAAGCTGCCAAAGGTGCGGTTGCTATCGCAATAGTGACTGAGTGGCGAGAATTTCGAACACCAGATTGGGATCGCCTTAAACTGGAAATGAAGTCACCCGTCATGCTGGACGGTCGTAACTTGTTCGCACCAGAAATGGTAAGAAATCATGGTTTTGAATACTTTGCCATCGGTCGAAGGGGGGCACAGCGATGAAAGTAAATTTGTATTCCGGATATTTCTGGGGTAAGAACGAGGGTGTCCCGGATTTTGTGTAAACGGCGGTTGAGTTAGACGCGCGGCATGCG
>ERZ724510.31-NODE-31-length-85903-cov-6.956027_pt1 | contig 85903 bp, 92 predicted proteins | sample MGYA00376043_ERZ724510 | MGnify/ENA primary metagenome ERZ724510 (study PRJEB28724, sample SAMN07190888) | wastewater metagenome | isolation source: influent of sewage treatment plant in Hong Hong | place: USA: Christiansburg, Virginia | collected 2016-03-01 ... | reverse complement strand
AAGTTACTCGCTAGTACCTGAAACTAGTGCGTCTACCAATTCCGCCACCTGGGCAAACAAGCTGCTAAGGTGTGCAACTTGTTTTATGTATTCAGGAAAGAGAGCTATTGTATCAAAAATTTAAACGCTCCCAGCGGTTTGCTGGACGAAGTTGATGGAACCGTTCAAGGCCACCGCGATGGCCACGGCTTTGTGGCACGCGATGACGGTGAGTCCGACATCTTCTTGCCCCCCAACGAAATGCGTGCGGCCATGCACAAAGACCGCGTCAAGGTCCGCATCGTGCGCAGCGACCGCAAAGGTCGCCCCGAAGGCCGCATCACCGAAATCATTGAGCGCCCCCCACAGCCCATCATTGGCCGCCTGCTGTTTGAAGCGGGCGTGTGGTTGCTGGCACCCGAAGACAAACGCTTTGGTCAAGATGTCTTGATCCCCAAAGGCGCGACTGGCACGGCTAAAGCCGGCCAGGTGGTGGTGGTGGAACTGACCGAGCCACCCGCGCTCTACGGCCAGCCGGTGGGCCGCGTCAAAGAAGTGCTGGGCGAGATTGATGACCCCGGCATGGAAATTGAAATTGCGGTGCGCAAATACAGCGTGCCGCATGTGTTTTCTGAAGCCTGTCTGGCCATGGCCAAGGCGCTGCCAGACAAGGTGCGCCCGGAGGACCACAAGCACCGTGTAGATTTGACCGATGTACCGCTTGTCACCATTGACGGCGAAGACGCGCGCGATTTTGACGACGCCGTGTACTGCGAGCCCGTGCGCATTGGCAAGGGCAAGAGCGCCACAGACGGCTGGCGGTTACTGGTGGCCATTGCGGACGTCAGCAACTATGTGGCCAATGGGTCAGCCATTGACATCGACGCCTATGACCGCGCGACCAGCGTTTACTTTCCGCGCCGCGTGATCCCCATGCTGCCAGAGAAGCTGTCTAACGGCCTGTGCTCGCTTAACCCTGATGTTGAGCGCCTGTGCATGGTCTGCGACATGATGATCAGCACCGACGGCGAAGTCACGGCCTACCAGTTTTACCCTGCGGTGATGTTCAGTCATGCGCGCTTTACCTACAACGAAGTGGCCGCTATTCTGGCCAACACCCGTGGGCCAGAGGCCGCCAAGCGCAAAGACCGTGTCGAAGATTTGCTGAACCTGCACGATGTGTACCGTGCGCTGCTCAAGTCACGCCACAAGCGCGGCGCTGTGGACTTTGAAACCACCGAGACCCAAATCGTCTGCGACGAAAACGGCCGCATCGAAAAAATCATCCCGCGCACCCGCAACGATGCGCACAAGTTGATCGAAGAAGCCATGCTGGCCGCCAACGTGTGCAGTGCTGACTTCATCGCCACCAACAAGCAGCCGGGCTTGTTTCGCGTACACGAAGGCCCCACGCCCGAAAAGATCGAAGTGTTGCGCGCTTACCTGAAGGCCATGGGCGTAAACCAAGCCGTCAGCGACGACCCCAAGACCGCCGAATTTGCCGCGATTGCCGAGGCCACCAAAGACCGCCCCGACGCGCAGCAAATCCACTCCATGTTGTTGCGCTCCATGCAGCAGGCCATTTACACGCCCATCAACAGCGGGCACTTTGGCCTGGCGTTTGACGCTTACACGCACTTCACCAGCCCGATTCGCCGCTACCCCGATCTGCTGGTGCACCGCGTCATCAAATCCATTCTGGACAAGACCAAGTACCAGTTACCCAACTTGCCCATTCCAGGCGAAGCGCATGCCAAGTTGGCCAAGCGCCTGGCCAAGAACGCAGGTGGCCGTGTCTCCAGCAAGGTGGCTGAACCCACGCAAAAGCTCAGCAAAGCCGCGCAGGCCGCCAACCAAGCCTGGCAAGCCGCTGGCCTGCATTGCAGTGCCAACGAGCGCCGTGCCGACGAAGCCAGCCGCGACGTGGAAGCTTGGCTCAAATGCAAATACATGCGCGAGCATTTGGGCGAAGAATACGGCGGCGTGGTCACCACGGCCACCAGCTTCGGCATCTTTGTCACGCTCGATGCTTTGTATGTCGAAGGCCTGGTTCACATCACCGAACTTGGCGGTGAATACTTCAAGTTTGACGAAGCGCGCCAAGAACTGCGAGGCGAGCGCACAGGCATCCGTTACCACATTGGTGACCGTGTGCGCGTGCAGGTCAGCCGCGTTGATTTGGATGGCCGCAAGATCGACTTTCGCTTGGTGCGGGAAGGCGAAGCCTTGCTCACCCGCGCGGGCAAAGACAAAGGCCTGCTGCCTGCGGGTAGCAGCACCAGCAATGGAAACTCAAGTGTCAAACGCGGCAGCCAAAATTCGGGGCGAGACGCTGGCCGAGACAACCCAAGGGACCGCGACCGTGCACCACGCTCGCCCATTCAAGCTGTGCGTGACAACGCCAAAAAACCTGCGAGCAAAAAGCGAAAGCCCCGCCGCTAAACTTGCACGCCCTAACCTAAATCAAGAGAAGACAAAACCATGAGTTCATCCCCCAAAGTTGCCATCGTCACTGGTGCCGGTACCGGCGTTGGCAAAGCCGCTGCATTAGCATTGTTGGCCGCTGGCTACAAAGTCGTGTTGGCAGGTCGCCGCCTGGAGCCACTTGAAGAAGTCCGCGCAGAATCCCAAGTGCCCGCCAATGCACTGGCGGTATCCACCGATGTGTCTGACCCCGCATCCGTCCAAGCCCTTTTCGAGGCAGCTATCAAAGCCTTTGGCCGTGTCGATGTGCTGTTCAACAACGCGGGTGTGAACGCCCCCGGCATTCCACTGGAAGACCTCACCATCGAGCAGTGGAAGAATGTGGTCGACATCAACTTCAACGGCATGTTCTATTGCATTCAGCAAGCCTTTAAGGTGATGAAAGCCCAAACCCCGATGGGTGGCCGCATCATCAACAATGGGTCAATATCAGCACACGCCCCACGCCCCAATTCCATCGCCTACACCGCCACCAAGCATGGTGTGAGCGGTCTGACCAAAACCGCCGCACTGGACGGCCGCAAGTACAACATTGCGGTCGGCCAAATCGACATTGGCAATGCGCTGACAGAGATGGCCGCCCGCTTTACCAAAGGCGTGGTGCAAGCCAATGGCGAAGTGGCCATCGAGCCCGTGATGGATGTCAACATTGTCGGCCAAAGCGTGGTCTACATGGCCAGCCTGCCGCTGGAAGCCAACGTGTTGTTCCACACCGTGATGGCCACCAAGATGCCGTTTGTGGGGCGGGGTTAAACCGCTGCTCACGGCTCTTTGCACGGCAATAAGTCACAGTTTTTTGGGTAACAGCTCACACCACAAAGTCACAGCTTCTATTTAGACTTCTACCATTGTTGACAGCATTGGTGGGGTGCTAAATGTATGACAGCTTAAGCGGCGGTCGCATGGCCGCACTGATCACTGATTTGCCTGATCCTGCGTCTAGCCCAGACGCGGACAGGCGTCAATTGTTTCCCAAATCGCCTGCGGCCAACACCAGCAACGTGCTGCCCATGCGGCGGCGCCTCACAGACCATGCCGAGCGCTCAGCCCAGGCACCGCTCCACCTCTTTTTGATGCGCATGCTGGACGAGATCGACTACGGCATGGTGCTGCTTGATGTCAAAGCTGCCATTTGGCATGCCAACCATTTGGCCAGGGCAGAGCTAGGCAGAGGGCAAATTCTGCATTCAGAAGAAGGCCGCCTTTGCACCCGGGTACCGGGCAAGCAAGCTGCCTTGCAACACGCCATCGAACGTGCAGGGCAGGGCACCCGCAGCATGATCGATCTGCGCTTGAGCGGCGCAGACCAGCCAGGCACCAGTCTTGCACTGGTGCCCATGGGGCACCCCGCCGAAGCCATTGGCAATGCATTACCTGTGCTGGTGATCACAAGCCGCCATGTCCTGTGTGAGCAGATCAGCTTGCATTTCTTCGCCCAAAGTTTTGGGCTGACCGGCGCTGAAAAATCTGTACTGTCTGGCCTTGCCCAAGGGCAAGAGGTTCAAGAGATTGCGGACAAAAAGAACTTGGCTGTGTCTACTGTGCGCACCCAGGTCAAGCAGTTACGGTTCAAGACCCAAAGCAACAGCATCAGAGAACTGTTGGGCAAGGTGTCTACGCTCCCGCCCGTGGTGTCCTCTATCAAAGCGTTCTAGACTATCTAATTTTTGGTGCTAAAGGCATCAAATGGCACAACGAAAGTCACACGGTACAACTTAGCCTATATCAACCCCTTGGTGCACGCGGGTGACAACGGGCGTGTGCTTGGCTTTGACAACGCGCATGGCTATCACCATCGGCACTTTATGGGACAGGTTGATGCTGTTGATTTTGTAAACTACGAAGCCACCGTAGAGCGGTTTCAGCTTGAATGGCAGAACTGGGTGGCATCCATTAAGGAGAACAAAACATGACAAAAGTTGTTGTGCGTACAGGGGATGTTTCGGGCTTTTTTGAGCGAGCAACGAAGGCGGCTCGACGCGCCGACACGGGTCAAGCGCTGGAACAGACAGTGACCTTGGCCTTCGAAGACCCACAAACCATGTTCACTGTTTTGTCTGACTCAAGGTGCAAACTGATGCTAGAGCATGATGCATGCGCCCAAAACAGTTACTGAATTGTCCATAAGTTTGCATCGTGATCGCTCCGCTGTCACTAAGGACCTCGGGCTCTTAGAGAAAAAGGGCTTGATTTTCTCGCGCCTTGAATCCAATCCTGGGCACGGCGTACAAAAAATAGTGCAAGCAGTAGCCAGTCGAATCGAAGTGATGGCAGTCTTGGCCTAAATTTGCCCCGGCACTGCCCACCAGTGCTAATGCAGGAGCTACTTTGCTGCCACTGTCACCCAACGCCACTCCAACCAGTTATCAGCCCGGTGAACTGCTGTGACATTGCTGCGCATGGCCCAGGGAATGACTTGGCGGTGCAGGGGGATGTGATGGATTTGCTCATTGTGCTCTCGTAGTGCAGCCTTGATCAAGGATTCGCGTTTTGTAGCGTCAGTCTCAATACTTGAGGCAGCAGCAAGTTCGTCTAAGCGAGCATTTTTGTAATCCCCCCAGTTTGAATAGCCGACACCCTTTGCCCCACGGCTTCTCAATAGGTTGGTTAACGTGGTTTCGGCGTCCGTGACCGAACCACCCCATCCGGACAGGAATGCTGAAATATCGAGTTTTTCACCCTTTGCAAAATACAGCGCTCGCGGCATTGCATTGACCTTAACTTTCAGTCCGACTTGTGCCCACATGCTGCTCAACGCCAAACATATTTCTTCGTCATTGATATACCTGTTGTTTGGACAATCAAGCGTAAAACCAAACCCTTCTGGATATCCAGCTTGGGTCAATAGATTGCGAGCTGCAGCCTGATCAAACGGCAGTCGGCCTTCAATTGCCGGGTCATTGAAGCTCCCCATGGGAGAAGGCGTCATGGAGCCTGTTGGCATCGAATGACCGCTCATCAATTTTCTTCGAATCGTTTCAATGTCAATCGCATGATATAGAGCCTTCCGAACACGAATATCTTTGAAAGGATTCTTCCCTTTTACATCGCTATATAAAAGTTCAGACCTTGCCTGATCAAATCCTAAATAGATGAGTCGATTTTCAAGTCCATCAACAATCTTCACGCCATTGGTTTCGCGCAGTCGCGCAATGTCTTGAGTCACGGGGTCAAGTACCAGTTCAACCTCACCCGTAACCAGTGCTGCAGTTCGTGTTGAATCTGCCTTAATCGGAGAAAAGATTACCTCTTGAACGTTTCCTTCAAAGGCGCCCCACCAGTTCTGATTTTTTCGAAAAGTGGTTCTTTGATCGACTTGTCTTGAAACCAATAAATAGGGCCCTGTTCCGTTCGCGTGGGTTGTGGTGTATTTGATTTCTCCAGTCTTGAAGTCTTGAGGCTGTATCGCGTCAAACTTTTCCGCCCACGATTTGCTCATAATCTGAACAAATGCTAAGTGCTGCAAAAAAATTGGATTGAACTGCGGAGTTACAAATTCCACGGTAATTTCATCGATTTTTGTTGGCGTGCCCAGAGCAGACGCGTAGGTCAAAAATCCTGATGTTGGGGCTTGAGCGCGTAAGACAGAAAACACGACGTCATCCGCAGTAAGCGTGCTTCCGTCATGGAAACGCACACCTTTGCGAAGGTTGAACCTCCAACGCACAGGTGAGATTCGGTCCCACGAAACGGCCAGACTTGGGACAATATTTAATTGCTTATCGCGAGAAACCAGCGGCTCGTATATTTGTCCATTGATGTTGTTTGTCAGCTGTTCATTGCGAGCATGCGGGTCTAAGGTCAAAGCATCCCCTTGGGTTGCCCAACGAAAAGTTTGGGCATGGCACGCGAGCGAAACGAGCGTGATCAAACAAACTATGAACTGGTTGCGCATATATTTTCGATCTTTCACAATAGCTCAATCTAGTGAGGAACTCTAGGAATAGATTTCCCGATAGGTACTGGCGGGGGCGTGATAGGGGAGGCTGGCTTGAGTGCCGGGTTGTTTGAAATTTGACTACTGATATAGCGGGTTGCTCTTGCTGCTGCTGCGCTTGAGCCATTCAGCCGAATCCGATCCGTGCCCAAAACCTTTGCGGCCATCAGGCCTGGAAACGCATCGCTTTCCTCGCAAGGCGCCAGCCATTCCGGTCCATTTTTACCTTGTGCTTGACGCTGTCTCTTTTTGAGGTTTCGGCCAGGCCCAATGGAGGAATAGTCAGCTTCACGCAATGAGTCAACCACATATCCACCAACAACAATAGTTTCCGCTCCGTGTGCCGTGCTGCTGAGATTTCCCGTAACAGCTGTATTTTTCCCTGGTCGGAATTTCGCTTGCCGCGGACCGCTTTCCGAACCCACCACAGGCTCATCGCGTTCGCACCAAAGATTCAAATTGACTTCACCGTACTTGCAGGAGGACTTAACTTCAATGATCCAATCCCCATAGGGCGCAGTTTCGCAGCCGCCGACGCTCACAGTTGGCCCCACTGCCAATAGCACCATGCGCCCCTTATTACTTTGGTATACGGCTTTGTGCGCAATAAGCATGGCAATAACCTCAGAGTGGTTCTTGACTTCAACGCGCTCTCCAACACCAACCCAAGCTGTTTTGGTCTCTAATCCTGGCAGTGTTACTTGCACTTGGCAAGTGTCTAAATCCTTGGGATCCCCATCCATCCAAATTTCAACATACTGAATGGTTGGATTGGCTGGAATGTTTTGCCAAACAAAGCGCGTGGCTTTTGTCTTTAAGGATAGATTCGCTTTGGCATGAATTTGCGGATCGTCATTGACATGACCAGGTGCCGTGCTTGGAAGCCCAAATCTGGAGTTACCAGAGGCCACAACAATGTTGGTGACTCCCTTAGCTGCACGACGCAGACGAATTGCCTCGTCGATTGCTAGGTCAAGTACTGCCGTACCGTCATGCGGTCCTCCACTTGCGCCATAACTCAAGTTGATCGTTACGGGCAATAGATTGCCGTTGGCGTCAACGCTGCAATCAAAAATATAGCGGATGGCATCCAATACGTAGGTGCGGAGTAAGCCTGATACCGCTTGACCATTCACCATTCGCGGCAACTGCACAAAAACAAGGTCACTGTCTAACGGGTTGCAGTCAGTTGAATTTAGCGGCAGCGCTGGGTCCGGATAGCCAGCGGCCAAATCCATGACGAACGTGCCATGGGTATATTCAGCTTCCACGGCAGGGTAACAAGCATTGCGATAGCAGGCGATCTCGTCAATCACCCCGTCAGCGTAGAACTTGTTCAGGTATTTATCAATTGAGTAGGCATTGACGTCCCGCAATTTCGGTGTATCTGCACGCCATACTTCAAAGCCATAATTGAAACGATCAGGGGGGCGCCACATCAAGCCTGGTCCTGAAGACGGCTGCATCGCATTGCGAGCAGCGTAAGTTTGATTCCAAATCGCTAACACTCTGGTGGACCAGATCTTAGGATTTGTATTCGGATTGCGAAACTGCTGGTGCGCAAATGCGCATCCGTAATCAATAAAGCCAATGATTTGCTTCTTTTTCGATTTTGGGGTCTCGTCACGCGACCTGGGGCTGTTGAACGCTGTGGGGCTGGCGAACGGTAAGCCGGTTTCCCAACGGGTACCTTTTTCGCTTGCCAGCAATTTTGTCACCGCATCAATTTGACGTGAATTAGTGACGTACAAGGTAAAGAAACAACTGCCTTTCGGTCGTTTGGGGATCCGAACAATGCCTGTGAACGGTGGGGTGTCAAGTTTCTTTGTCAGGCTATCCGCCATTTTTTCACTTTTGGCGGAAACCAATATGGGTATACCAATATCAGCTGGTGTACCGATGAAACCCCTGGCTTTGCTCCAAGTGAGGTAGGGGTCAAACCGTGGCTCCGGGCAGGGGATGGGCTTGGGCTGGTTGGGCTGAGTGATTAATAGGCTCATTAGACTTCGACTCCAGATTGCTTTGAGTTCCAAACAGTTAGGCCAATGTTGAATCGGTTTGTTATGGAGCCGGATAGCCAAGGTCTCTTAACTCACCGCGGGCCTTATCCCAAATCACGTTCAAAATTTCGTTCTTTGGTAACCAATTCGAGGCAAGGTCAACTTTGAAATACGGCGGGCAACCAGCAATATTCCCTTCCACCGGTTCGCTTAAGTTCAGGTTGCAATTTTCAAGTTGCGATGAATATGCTTTATCGCCGTCAAAAGTTCGGTGGTACCAATTGCCGTGAATGGGGGGAATTGTTTGGGATGAACCTACCTTATTCCCGCCCACAAAGCGCGACACAATGTATTCGGCCAGACTGATTGCTAAAACCCGTCCGGCTACACCATCAATCGGGTAGTGCAAACCAGCAAATATTCGATTTTCAGTGATGTCGTAGGCTTGGCGCTGCAAGGCATGGTCAAGTGGATTGCCCATGGTCTGCCCGAGCAATGTGCGCATTAAGCGTGCGAATACAAACGATTCTGTTGCATGCCCGCTGGGAAAGGCCGACCAACCCGGGACCAGCAACATCGGTTGCACTTGGGGCTCTAATTCGTTCGGGCGTGGCACCGACAAAGCATGCTTGAATTGGTGGACGATTTGCATCGTGAAAATCAGGGAAATGCTGATCAATTCCCAGGTCCAAGGCGTGCGCCAAGGTGATAGCGGCACCAAAGTTCCCCAGTATGGAACCTGCGGGAGCACCTGCGTCAAGATTTCAGGGGTGCGTGACCGGCGAAGATCAGCTCTTGAATAGGCGACAACTTTCTTTGTCTGCCCTGAGAATACGTCGTACTCTGGCCGAATGATCGTTGCGATTGAACGGGTGTTTACGTCAATCTTTTGTTTACCTTCTGCGCTAATCGGTATTCCTTCAATCGTGCGGTGCTTGAGGCTTACTGTTCCACTGGAGACCTCAAGCCTCAATCCTTCGTGAAGCAACCATTGGCAAATATGGGATCTAACTTCCGGCGCCCAACGTGTCATATAGCGTGCGGGGACTTCTGGTGAGGTCTTCCATGGTTCCTCTACTATGTTTTGGTCTCGGTCTATCAGACCTGCCGCCCATGCATTCCGAGCCGTAGCGCTGACAACACCTTCGGCAACATAGGGGTCGCCTGATGACGATGCCAGGTCAGAAAGTTTGCCTGTGCCAGTTCTTGACGTCATGGATGTCATAGACGTCATGGACGTCATCGAAGTCATGGAAGTTTGTTCACTCATCGAGATGTTCTCCTCAAAAAATCAGAACTTAGGAATACCTGCCAACTCAAGTGCATGCGCTAAATTTTGCGAATGAGAATGCGCACTACCCGCATAACGATTTAAGAATTCTTTAACCGTGAAATTGGGTTCTAGTTGAAGCACCCGTCGCCCCGCGTCCCTGGCCTCTTCCATATGGCCGCTAAGCGCCGATGCGGCCGCAAGCGCGCGGTATGAGGCGGAGTGCAACTTATTTACTTTGATTGACGAGTGAAGCAATTGAATTGCTTCTTGATAGCGTCCGGCGACGATCAGTGGTAAAGCAGCCAATGAAGCGATGTAATATTTCATTGGGCCTAGCGGGACCAGTGCCAATGCGCGACTGGCAAATTCGGCAGCTGCTTCTCCGTTGCCTTGCCAACTATTTAATGTCCCAAGATATAACCAAGCCAATGGCTCGTTTGGATTCAGCTCAATGGCCTGTTCATAAAGCGATGCAGCGCCATCCAAGTCTTTATGGAAAAAGCTCCTGACTAGTCCTGCAACGGACAACGCAAACGCGCTATTGGGAGACAAATCGATCGCCCTGCTTGCAAGATCAGTCGCAATCATCCTGTCTTGTGCGGGATTGCTAGAAAGCCCGCGATTCACGCGAATTGCATGCCACTTGGCCAACCATGCAATGACCTCCGCATGTCGGGGGTGACGTTCCATCAGAGTTGATAGCGCCTGTTCACTTTTGACAAAATTGGCAAGGTTTGAATGATGCACACTGCCAACGCCGGAAAAATACAAAGTCTGACTTGCAAGTGACGGAAGCGGCTTGTAAAAAGTTGCGTTGACCTCTGCGTTCATTAGCGCTTTGTGCGCGTCGTCGGCAATGCGCTGGGTGAGTTCGCTGTTGAGTTGTAAGAGGTCGGCGACTTGGCCTTCGATTCGATTGGTGAACAATATTTGTTTAGACGCATTGTCAAAAAGTTCGAATGTCACCAGCAAATTGCTATTGGTTGCGCTTCCAGTACTTAGGTAGCTTCCAGTCAGGACATACCGAACTCCGAGAATTTGAGAGATATCGAGTTTGGTGTCTTCCCTCTCTCGAAAGCTGGTACTAGCAAAGCGCGAAATGACATTTAGTTCACGCGTGCGGCCCAACTGTGCAATAACGCCGTCAACAATCAATTCACCTACCGAATAGAAATCGACAGCTTTACTTTTGCTTTCGAACGGAACGACGGCAATTGAGAGGCGCAGGTTTTCAATGTATTCCCGCTCCGGCACCAGCACAGGCCGTGGTCCTGGCGGCCCAATGCGGTAGGCGCGAACGGGTTCTTCCACATGCTTTAAATAGCATTCACCCATGTCTTCCACGTCAGCGTCCAGCCCATCAGTCAACTGGTCGCGCACGCTGGCGCTGGCAATGGTTTCCCCTGGCCCGGCCAGGCCTGCCAGGCGCGCTGCCAGGTTCACGCCACTGCCGTAGATGTCGATGGCGTCCACATACACCGGGGTGGCGTTGATGCCCACGCGCAGCCACAGTTGCTGGTCTTGCCCCCGGCCTTGGTTGGCGGGCTGAATCATTTTGTGAAGGGCGGTGGCCACCTGCACGGCGTCGCGCGAATGGTCAAACTCAGCCAGCAGGCCGTCGCCCAGTGATTTGACGATGCGGCCGCGGTGGCGGGGGATCAGCTTGCTGGCCTTTTTGGTAAAGCCGTGCCAGCGTGCCACCACGCCGCTTTCGTCTTGCGCCATCAGCCTGACTGACTCCACCAAATCCATCACCAGCACCACCTTGTTTGTTCTGGGCAAAGCCGGGCCATCTGCATACGCGCCGTCCACCTCGTTGGCGGCGGCACTGGTTTCAGTGTCAGCTTGCGGCTTGCCGTCTCCAATGGTGCCGGATTCGTCTGGATTTGTGTGCGCGGGCATACCTCAAATTGTGGATGAACTGGCGTCAGCTTCCAAGAGGGCAAACCGCCCGATTGCGTTTTTTGAAGCGGTTCATACCCCCGATGGGGTATATCAAGGGGGTTTTCTACCCTGTTCGGAGGATGCGGCAAATCATTCGCAGCGATGCAATGGAGTCCTCATCAACCACTTCGAGCAGGAGTTCATCATGTCAATCCGTTCTCTCCCCCAGCGCGGTCAGCGCTTGTCGCGTCTTCACACTACCTTTGCTGCAGTCACTTTGGCAAGCTTGACGGCTTGCGGCGGCAGTGGCGACGACAGCGCCAGCCCTGCGGGTTCGGCCACGCCCGTGCCGACACCCGTTTCCGAAAAAGTCACCCTCACTGGCACAGTGGCCGTTATCAAAGCCGTCAAAGGCGCAACTGTCTGTTTGGATCTCAACGCCAGCAAGGCGTGTGATGCAGACGAGCCCACTTCTGCCGTCACAGGGGCCGACGGTGCCTACAGCATCACCTACGACACGGCTACTTTGACCAAAGAGAAAGCCGCTGCAGCCGCCTTGGTGGCAGCCATTCCCACTACTGCGGTGGATGCCAATGATGCAGCCGCTGTGCTGACCACCACAGCCTATGTACTGACTGCCCCTGCAGGCAAGACGGCGCAGGTCAATCCCTTAACCACGCTGGTGCAGACCGGTGTCGCCGCAGGCATGAAGCTCGCTGACGCCGAGGCCGCCGTCGCCGTGCAGCTGGGGGTAAGTGCCAGTGATCTTTATGACTACCAGGCCAATACCCAAACTGCAGGACCATTGAATGACAACCCGCAGACGGTCGCATCCATCGTCAATGATGCCCTCGTCAATGGTGTGGCAGTGAACGTGACACCCTTGGCGGACAGCAGCGCATCGGCTTCGCAGTTGGCGTCACTTACCTATACCGATGCCAGCAATTACTACATTCGCACCTTCGCGAATGCCACTGATGGAAAGGACACTGGTATCGTCCGCACCTCTGATACACGCGCGCAGTTGTCAAAAGGTGTGGCACTTGCCGACAGTGTGTTGTTTGCAAATGTCTATCTCACGCCTAAGGGTTGGGTGCGTTGCGATGCCACAGGCTTTGATGGCACACGCGGGCGCCCAACGCGCTCAGCCTTTTGCGGCGGTGGCCAACAATCCGCGGGCTACACGGTCGAAACCAACATTGCCGGCAAGAACATGGGTGAAGTCATCCGCGGCATGCAGGCCGCCACGGACGGCAGCAATACCATCACCATGGATTCGACCTTGGTGAACAATGCGGTTTTCCCAGATGGTGCGACATTGAACACCCGCAAGAACACCTTGCTGCGGCAGCATATTTGGGTCAACAACATCAACTCCACCAACGAGTTGTTGACTGGCGCAAACTATGCCAGTGTTGAGACCTTGATCAAAGCGCGCCAAGTGGCCAATGTCAAACTGGCACCCAAGGCCAACAGCGGCTTGACATGGCTCGGCTTAACCGAGGACAACAACCACTGGCTGGCGGGTGCCTTTACGGACGAGGTCAGCGGCGTTCAATACTATTCCTGCACTTTCGTGGCAGATGGTTCCAACTATGACACCTGCGCAGAGGCTGGTAAGGGCAGCTTCAAGATCGTGACCCAAGATGGTGTTCGATTGATCAAGTTCAGTGGTCAGCCCAACCCTGTCAGCACAGCTAGCTTTACGGTCGGCTACGGCGAATACGCGGCGGGCACGATGGTGCGCTTTCGTGAAGTCAAGCCCGATACAACTTACACCGTCACTAGGTCGGCTCGCCTGAACGGCACCGCCTGGGATGCCCTGCGCAAGGCCTTGAGCCTCTAAGTGGCGCTCAACGGGGCTCGCACCAAAAGCTTTCACTGATGCGAGCCGCAGATTGTTTGAGGCAGGCAAACAGCGAGGGCATCGACGCCCCGAACGCCACCTTGCATCGCCGGTTGGTGAGTCATTCGGTCAGATGCAAATCCTGCTGGTGGCCTGTCTTCATCCGCAAGGGCGTCTGCTGAACGGGCTGGTGGCCAAGGCCTCGCAGCCCGTTTTTCTTCCCCAGGTGTCCCCACCACGCCTGGGGACATTTTTCATTCAGATCGGATACTTGGTGTCAGACCTAAACGCCGCTGCAACAGCGCGCTGCTGGTGGTGTATTGCAGTGACCCCGTCTCGCCTGGGGTGACGAGCTCCGCTGCTGCATAGGCAGCCATGATGCATTCATGAAACCCACACGCGATCAGCTTCTTTTTACCGGGGTAAGTGTTGATATCGCCTACCGCAAAAATGCCCGCTTGGCTGGTTTGGCTGGTCGCAGGGTCAATCACCAATTGCTTGGTGTGCATGGCCAGGCCCCAGTCGGCGATGGGGCCGAGTTTGGGCGAAAGCCCTGTGGCGGCCAGCACGGTGCTTGCGCTTACACAGTGCGCACTGCCCTCGGGTGCTGTGAAGCAAAGCTGTGCCAGCTGTCCGTTGGCATCGGCTTGCAATTGGGTGGGCTGTCCGGTGTATTGGGTGACGCGGCCCGCTTGGCGCAATGCTGAAAATTTTGCCAGGGTATCGGCGCTCGCGCTCAAAACTTCGCGGCGGTACAGCAGGCTGATGCTGTTGGGGCGGTAGGCTGTGTCAAGTTCGGCTAACTGGATCGCCCAGCTCAGGGCCAATTCATCGCCCCCAAACACCACTACCCGCATATCCTTATTGGGTTTTATGCTCTCAAAATGGTAGTGAAATTGTTGGCCCAAAAATGACTCTGCGCCGTCCAGCTTGAGGGTTTTTGGGACAAAGGCGCCCACTCCAGCGGCAATCACCACCACCTTGGCCTGAAACTTGAGCCCTTTGTCGGTACTGCATAGCCAAGCGCCAGTCGAAGGCGTCAGGCCATTGACCAGTTGGCCCAAATGAATGGGGTGCGCAAAGGGGCGAATTTGCTGCTGCAGCCGCTCAATCAGCTCAAGCCCCGTACACACTGGAATGCCGGGAATGTCGTATATGGGCTTGTCTGGGTACAGCTCGGCACACTGGCCGCCCACATGGGGCAGTGCGTCCACGATGTGGCAACGCATGCCCAGCAGGCCTAGCTGGAATGACTGGTACAGACCGACAGGGCCTGCACCGATGATGAGAGCGTCTGTCTCGTAGGATGGTGCCGTCATTGCCATGGCTTTAATTGCCGCGTTATGGCATCTGGATTCTGTCTCTCATCCATGATGGCAATCACGGTCACTGTTTCCCCGTCAAATTGGTAGTAAACAGAATAGGGAAATCGCTTGGAACTGGTTCTATAGATACCCGGCAATGCTTGAACATGAATGCCTGCAAATATGCTGAGGGCATCAATGTCGGAGCTGAGGCAGCCCAAGAAGTAGTTTCCCAGACCAGCCTCTTGAGCGTCATAGAACCAGTAGCCGTTTTGGAGGTTTTCTTGCGCTTCGTGCGTGAGTTGAACCGCAAACACACTCAAGTCTTGCCCAAAAGCTCAAGTTGTTGCTTGGCTTGGCTCCAGGGGGTCACGCGTCCGGCCGCGACATCGGCCAAACCGCGCTCAATGCCTGCTTGGTGATGGGGCGGTAAGGGGCGGGCCTGATCAGCGACTTTGTCCAGGGTGCCCCAAAGCAGCTCCATCGCGGCAAGGCGGTCGGCCAATGGCAAGGCCACTAAGGTCTTGGACAGTTCTGAGAATTGCATTGTCGCCATCCTAGATCAAATCAAACCTTGATGCGAGCCTTGGCGCAAACTCAGCGCACCAACTCCTTGAGCTTGTCGGTCTTGTCTTTCCAGTCATCGGCATCAGGCAGCGGCGCTTTGCGCTTGGTGATGCTCTTCCAGCCGCTCAGCACGGCCAATTCGGCATTGAGCTTGATGTACGGGATTTGGTCTTTGGGTGTGTCTTCTTCGGCAAAGATGGCGTTGACTGGGCACTCGGGGATGCAGACGGCGCAGTCGATGCATTCGTCGGGGTCGATCACCAGCATGTTGGGGCCTTCGCGGAAGCAGTCCACGGGGCAAACGTCTACGCAGTCGGTGTACTTGCAACGGATGCAGGCTTCGGAAACGATGTGAGTCATGTCAGGTCTGTAATTTGGGCACTGAGGGGTGCAGAAAGGGGGTGCTAACCGGGATTTTAATTTATCCCGGCCGCTTTCTCGGGATTAACCCTGAACCAGTGCTGCACCAGAGGTCTTGTGGCTGGCAGTGTCCACCAAAATCAGTGCGCCCATGACCCGGCTTTGGGCATAGGGCAGGGTTGCCAGTGGCTCCTGCAAGGCCAGCACCACATGGCCAATGGCATTGGCGGGCAGTTCGGTCGCGTCTTCTTCCGCCAAGGTGTTGATGTCTAGGCGGTGTACCACGCGCTGCACCTTGGCCTTGACCCAGCGGTGGCCGTGCAGCAGCCAATAGGCCCGGCCAGGGATCAGCGGTTCGTCGTCCATCCAGGCCACGGTCACTTGCAGTTCGCGCTGAGGCGTAAAAGCCAGCGGGGCCAGCAGCCAGTCGCCACGGCTCACATCAACTTCACGGTCCAGCACAATGCCAGCGCTGTGGCCAGTGGCGACTTCGCCCGGCACGCGGGCATGGTTCAACACTTGCGCCACGATGGCTGATTTGCCCGAAGGCAAGATGTTGACCGTGTCGCCCACGCGCACCTGACCCGTGGCAATGCGGCCCCAGAAGACGCGGCGGCCTTGGCTGGTGTCTGCGCTGCTAGAGAACTTCTCGACCCATTGCACCGGGAAAGCAAAGGCTTGCTTAGCGTCTGCTGGGGTGTTGGGCAGTTCTTCCAAAATGCTCAGCAGCGAAGGACCGTTGTAACCCGCCCAGCCTGGTGTGGCGTCCACCACATTGTGGCCAGCCAAAGCTGACACGGGTACAGTGGCTGCCACCGAAACGCCACCTTCAGCGGCAAAGGTCTGGAGCGCCGCGCTAATGTGGGCAAACGCCAGCGCCGGGTCTGCCACCGCGTCCAGCTTGTTCACGGCAAACACAATGCTGGGTACGCGCAGCAGCTTGGCCAGCAGGCTGTGGCGGCGGGTTTGCGGCAAAAGCGTGAGGGCAGGGTTTTGCCAGTCCAGTTTGGTAGCGTCCACCAACACCACTGCAGCGTCGGCGGCGCTGGCGGCGGTGACCATGTTGCGGGTGTACTGCTCGTGCCCAGGGGCGTCGCCAATGATGAACTTGCGCTTGGCGGTAGCAAAGTAGCGCCAAGCCACGTCGATGGTGATGCCTTGCTCACGCTCGGCTTGCAAGCCGTCAGTGAATCGGGCCAAGTCCACGGTTTGCGTGGCGACATCGCCGTTGTGGCTGGTGTGCGTCACGCTGGCCAATTGGTCTTGCAGCACTGTGCGGCTGTCCACCAGCAGGCGGCCAATCAGCGTGCTCTTGCCGTCGTCCACGCTGCCGCAGGTGATGAATTTAAGGGCGGATAGTCCGTTATGGCTCATGGTATTTGCTTTGGTAGCTATGGTTTGTGTAGCGTTTGGCATCAGAAATAGCCATCCTTCTTGCGCTTTTCCATCGAGGCTTCGGACGTTTTGTCGTCCATGCGCGTCGCCCCGCGCTCGCTTACTTCCACACCCAGTGTTTCCACCACAATCTCTGCTGCGTTGGCGGCGCTGCTGGCCACAGGGCAGGTGCAGGTGATGTCGCCCACGGTGCGAAAACGCACTTCGCGTTTCACCACTTCTTCGCCTGCGCGAGCAGGGGTCAGCGGAGTCACAGGCACGAGCAGGCCTTTGCGTTCCACCACTTCGCGCTGGTGGGCGTAGTACAGGCTGGGCAGCGCGATGTTTTCACGCTCAATGTATTGCCACACGTCCAGCTCGGTCCAGTTGCTGATGGGGAACACGCGGAAGTGTTCGCCGGGCTGCAGCTTGGTGTTGAACAGTGTCCACAGTTCGGGGCGCTGGTCTTTGGGTTGCCACTGTCCAAAACTGTCGCGGTGGCTGAAGATGCGCTCTTTGGCACGGGCTTTTTCTTCGTCGCGGCGGGCACCGCCAATGAGTGCGTCAAAGCGGAATTCTTCAATCGCTTCCAGCAAAGTGACTGACTGGTGCACGTTGCGCGACTCGCCGGGGTGGGCCAGGCGCACGGTGCCGCGCTTCATCGATTCCTCGACATTGCGCACGATCAGATTGGCTTGCAGTTCCTTGGCGCGGCTGTCGCGGAAATCGGTGACCTCCACAAAGTTGTGGCCGGTGTCGATCATCAGTAGCGGGTAGGGAATGCGTCCCACGCCAAAGGCTTTTTCTGCGCACTTGAGCATCACCAGCGAATCCTTGCCGCCGGAGAACAGCAGGGCAGGGCGCTCAAAGGTAGCGGCCACTTCGCGCAGGATGAAGATGGTTTCTTCTTCCAGGGCGTCCAGGTGTGCATTGCTGACGGCGTGGGCCAGGGCTTGCAATTCAGTAGCGGTAGGGGCGTTCATGCTGGGCTGCTCTCAATAGATTCGTTGTCAGTGGATTCGTGTTTGACGTGCAGGCCGCATTCCTTGGCGGCACCGCCCTCGAGTTCTGCTTCCCACCACCAGCGACCGGCGCGGAAGTCTTCACCCATGCTGATGGCACGAGTGCACGGCGCGCAGCCAATGCTGGGGAAAAACTGGTCGTGCAGTGGGTTGTAGGCCACCTTGTTCTGGGCGATGTAATGCCAGACGTCTCCCCAGGTCCAGTTGGCCAGGGGGTTGAACTTGACGCGTTCTTCGCTGGTGTCGATCAACAGCACCTCGGCGCGAGCGTCGGACTGCTCGCGGCGCAGGCCGGTGATCCATGCCTTTTGGCCTTTGAGCGCGCGTGCCAGGGGCTCCATCTTGCGAATGCCGCAGCAAGCTTTGCGCAGCTCGATGCTCTTGTACATCGCATCCGTGCCTTCACGCGCAACGAACTGGATGACCACTTCAGCAACAGGCTCAAACACGGTGACGGGCGCTTTGGACTGAGCGACGGTTTGATGCATCAAGTTTTCAGTCTCGGTGTGCAACACACCGGTATTCAGCACGAACACAGGAATGTTCAGGGCCAGGCGGTTGATCAGGTGGGTGATCACCACGTCTTCTGCGCCGAGTGATGAGGCCTGTGTGACGGGCGCGTAGTCGGCAGCGGCGTGTTGCAGCAGCGCGATGGTGGCGGTCAGCTTGTCTGCGAAATCTTTGGAGGGCTTCGCGTTGAGTTCAATGGCGCTCATGCTGCTTCTCGTGCAAACAGCGGGGCGGTTTGCACCGCATCACCCTGATAAAACGCGTTGAAGCGGTCAAATTGGCGCTGTGCGTCGCTGGCATCCACGCCTTCGCGCAGCACGGCGCTGTCAAAACCACTGCGCTGCATCTGTACCAGTTGGTCGATCAGCACGTCGCCAGTGGCGCGAATCTCGCCTTTGAAGCCCAAACGGCGGCGGATCAGAAAAGCCTGGCTGTAGGCGCGCCCGTCAGTGAACTTGGGAAAGTGCAGGTCCACGCGCTCGATGCCATTCAGGTTCAGCGTCAGCGGGTCGGTGGTGTTGTCCACGGCAACAGATTCACCGGTTCCGGCATGCTGGTGGTCAATGTTTGCTATCAATTTCATAATATTCGATCAATCCTGAACAGCTTTAAATTTCAAAAGCAATCGGCAAAGTGGCTTCGCGGCGAGTCGATTCACGCGCGCCATTGGCGGCTGCCTTGAAGGGCTCATGGCCCAGGCGCTTGAGGGCGTTGATAAAGGTCTCGCCTGCCTGGCGGTGGGCTTTGTAGGTGTCCAGCAAGGCTTCGATCACGTCAGGCACTTCGGCGGCGGCAAACGAGGGGCCAACCACTTTGCCCGCCACGGGCGCGCCGCTGAGGGCTGAACCGTCTGAGCCTGCCAGCGTGATCTGGTACCACTCCTGGCCGTCTTTGTCGACGCCCAGAATGCCAATGTGGCCGCTGTGGTGGTGACCGCAAGAGTTGATGCAGCCGCTGATGTGCAGGTCAATTTCGCCCAAGTCAAAGAGTTCGTCCAGGTCTTGGTAACGCTCGGTGATGGCTTCAGCAATCGGAATGCTGCGGGCATTGGCCAGGGCGCAGAAGTCACCACCCGGGCAGGCGATCATGTCGCTCACCAAACGGATGTTGGGCTTGGCCAGGCCCAGCTTGCGGGCAGCACGCCAAAGTTCTGGCAACTGGTCGCAGCGAACCCAGGGCAGCAGCACGTTTTGGTCGTGGGTGACACGCAGTTCGCCTGCGCTGTACTGGTCAGCCAAGTCAGCCACGCGCTCAAGTTGTTCGGCGGTGGCGTCTCCTGGGGCTTGGCCCAGGCGTTTGAATGACAGGGTGACGGCGCGCAGGTCAGGGTTTTTGTGGGCGGCCACGTTTTGCTGCAGCCAGCGGCCAAACTCAATGTCGTCCTCGGCGGCCGCGCGCAAGATGTTGGCGATCTTGGCGTCGGCATCGGCGCGGTTGCAGTTCAGTGCAGGGGGCACGAAGCTCGCGCTCACGCGGTCCAGTTCGGCCTGGGTGATGGTGTGGGGCGCACCGTCTTGTTCCACAATGGCGCGGTACTCGGCTTCCACATCGTCAATGTACTTTTGGCCTTCTGCCTTCACCAAAATCTTGATTCGGGCTTTGTACTTGTTGTCGCGGCGACCGTAACGGTTGTACACACGTACCACGGCTTCCAGGTAGTTCAGGATCTGGTCCCAGGGCACAAAGGCGCGGATCTCAGTGCCAATGACCGGTGTACGGCCCATGCCACCGCCGACCAGCACCTTGAAGCCAACATCGCCAGCTTCGTTGCGCAACACGTGTAGACCGACGTCGTGCCAAGCGGTGGCAGCACGGTCTTCGCGTGCGCCGCTGATTGCGATTTTGAACTTGCGGGGCAAAAAGGCGAATTCTGGGTGCAGCGTGCTCCACTGGCGCAAGATTTCAGCAAAAGGGCGAGGATCTGCAATCTCGTCCACCGCAATGCCAGCGCGCTCGTCGGTGGTGATATTGCGGATGCAGTTGCCGCTGGTCTGGATGCCGTGCATGTTGACGCTGGCCAGCAAATCCATCACGTCGGCAGACTTGGCGAGTGGAATCCAATTGAACTGGGCGTTCTGGCGCGTCGTGAAGTGGGCGTAATTGGTGGGCAGAGGTTTAGAGCCAAACTGGCCTTGCGCGAGGTTGGCCTCATTGATCACGGCTGCCTCAGGCGTGTCGTAGTCGCGGGCGATTTTTGCCAGCACCCGCACTTGTTGGCTGTTGATTTCGCCATACGGCACAGCCACACGCAGCATGGGGGCGTAGCGCTGCACATACCAACCGTTTTGCAAACGCAGGGGCAGAAATTCTTCGCCCGTGATCTTGCCGGACTGGAAGCGCTCTAACTGGTCGCGAAACTGTGCCGCGCGCTGGCGGATGAACTGCTTGTCAAATTCGGTGTATTGGTACATCGTTGTCTTTTCAGGAAATCAAATAGCGATCAGCTTGATGCCGGCGTAGGCCAACAGCACAGAGAGCAGGGAACGGATGACGCGGTCTGGCGTCTTGAGCACTAGGCGTGAACCCAAGTAAATGCCAGGAATGGAGCCCGCCAGCAGCTTCAAAAGCAAGGGCCAGTCCACTGAGCCGATTGAGGCGTGTCCCAGACCCGCGACCAAAGTCAGCGGCACGGCATAAGCAATGTCTGCCGCCACGATGCGGGGCAGGGGCAGTGCGGGGTAGAGCAGCATCAGCACGGTCACGCCAATGGCACCCGCGCCCACGGAGCTGATGGACACCAGCGTACCGATGGCTGCGCCAAACAGAACGGGCAGGGCCCAGTGACGTGGCGTAGAGGCCTTGCGCAAATCCTCGGGCGCGATGCTGCGAGGGATGTTTTTGCCGCGAATGGCTTTGTAAAGCGTGGCCAGCGCCGTCAAGATCAATGCCAATCCCAAGGTAGTGGTCATGATGTGCTGCACATCGGGGTTGGCTGGCCCCAGGGTGTGCAAGACATAAATGGTGGCCAGTGCGGCGGGAATGCTGCCCAGACTCAGCAAGCCCACCACGCGCCAATCAATCAACTTGGCGCGGGCTGAAGCCACGGTGCCGCCAAACTTGGTGCCAGCGGCAAACAGCAAATCCGTGCCAATGGCCAGGTAAGGCTTGATACCAAAGCCAAAAATCAGCAGCGGCGTCATCAACGAGCCGCCGCCCACGCCTGTCAGGCCAACCACCAGCCCGACAAAGAAACCCGCAATCACAAAAGCAAAATCATGCATGGCCGCGACTGTATCGGCGGTTCTACATAATTCAAACTATTTGTTTATTGGTTTCTTATTCATTTTTGGGTATATGCACCGCAGTGGTGCAATTGATGCGTGGTTTGGGTTTCAGGCCAGCGCGAGCAAGGCCAGTCCCAATGTCGCAGGAACGGTTTGAATGAACAAAATCTTGCGGCTGGCGGTGGCTGCGCCATACAAGCCTGCCACGGCCACACAGATCAGGAAGAACACCTTGACGCCAACGCCCGCACTGCCCAGACTCAGGCCCCAAAAGAGTCCCGCCGCCAAAAAGCCGTTGTACAGCCCCTGGTTGGCGGCCAAAACTTTGGTTTGTGCGGCTTTTTCAGGCGTATTGCCAAAGGCTTTCAAGCCTTTAGGCGTTTCCCACAAAAACATCTCCAGCACCAGAATGTAGACGTGCAATAGCCCGATCAAGCCGACAACGATATTTGCCGCCGTACCCATCATGGCTTCACCTGAATGCCGTTGCCAAAAGCCACGCGGCCTTTGATTTCCTCCGCCTGAGGCTTGGGGTCAGCGTAATACCAGATCGCGTCCGCCTTCAGCTCGCCATCCACCAACAGCGACAGGTAGCTGGCTTGGCCCTTCCAAGCGCACGTGGTTTTGTGGTTGCTGAAAGTCACGTACTCACGCTTGAGACTGCTTTCAGGAAAGTAATGGTTGCCTTCCAAGACGACGGTGTCGTCGGATTCGGCAATGACGGTATTGTTCCAGGTGGCTTTCATGGGGACCTTTTTTGCAAGCGCTGAGCTGCGCGCTAAGCCCTATTGTCGGTCAAGCCCCAGACCCCGCAAGCCCCGCAAACCGCCTATACATTGTCAAGGCACCGTCAATGCTGAGATTTGGCCCAGCGCACGATATCGGCGGCGCCCATAGCCCCCGCCTGCCTGGCGATTTCTCGCCCATTCACAAACAGCGCCAGGGTAGGGATGCTGCGAATCTGGTAGCGCGCAGCCAAGTTTTGAGCCTCTTCGGTATTGACTTTGGCCACTCGAATGTGGGGTTCAAGTTGACCCGCCGCTTGTTCGTAGGCGGGCGCCATCATCTTGCACGGCCCACACCAGGGCGCCCAGAAATCCACCAGCAATGGAATTTGGCTGCGGGTCAGATGCTTATCGAACGACGCCTCATCCAGCGCAACGGGGTGCGCATCAAAAAGGGCTTGTTTGCACTGACCGCAGGTGGGCGCACTGCCCAGCTGATCGGCCCGGACCCGGTTGGTGGTGTGGCAGTGGGGGCAGACGATGTGAAGTGGCGAATTCATTCAAAGTATTTTGGGTCAAGTGGGTGATTTCCAAGCCCTGAAAAGTGGTCCGATTAGAGTAAGCTTTCCAGGGTGTGCGCTAGTAGGTTTGACCTTGGTCAAGGGCAAGGACATTTAAACGGCGCAGCATACTCATATCTTCAACTCACGTTTAACGAGACAACCATGTTCAAGCACATCCTTCTGGCGACCGACGGTTCCGCAGCATCTGAGCACGCAGCCAATATGGCGGTCGATTTGGCACGTACACATCAAGCCAAGTTGACGGTGGTTTTTGTCGTTGATCCTTATCCCTACATGGGCATTGGCGAAGCCAATCCTTTGGGCTTTGATGCCTATATGGGTGCCGCGCAGGCCCAAGCTGCCGCAGCACATTCGCATGTGTCTGATCTGTGCAATCAAGGCGGGGCCGTCGTTTCCATGCAAGCCCGCATGCTGGAAAACGTGGGCGCGGCCAGCGGCATTGTGCAGACGGCCAAGACGGAAGGCGCTGACCTGATCATGGTGGGCTCGCATGGCCGCAGCGGCATTGCCCGTCTGATGCTCGGCAGCGTGGCGGGCCGTGTGGTCAGTGAGTCGCCAGTGCCTGTGCTGGTGGTGCGCTGATCCTTCGCAGCATGACCCAAGCATCTGACGCCAAACCGCGCCTAGAAGTCCTACCACGTGACCTGTCGGCCTACCGGCAGGGCAATGTGGGCGTGGACTATGTGCATCGGTTTGAATCTGGCAAACCCGGACCCCATGTCGTGATCAATGCGCTGACCCACGGCAATGAGTTTTGCGGCATGGTGGCCGCAACTGACTTGTTGGACCGTGGCGTGCGTCCGCTGATTGGCACGCTGACTGTGAGCTTTGCTAACGTGGCAGCTTACGAAACTTTTGATGCGGCGCAGCCGTTTGAGAGCCGCTTGCTGGTGCATAACTTCAACCGCATCTGGTCGTCTGATTGGCTCGATGGAGCTGTCGACAGCCCAGAGTTGCGTCGTGCGCGCGACATGCGGCCCGTGATGGACGCAGCGGACCATATTCTGGACATCCACTCGACCAGTCAGGATGTGGAACCGTTTTGGGTGTATCCCGGTTTTGATCGCAATGCGTCAGTTGCCTTGGCGATTGGCATGCCGAGCATTCACCTGGTGATGCCCAATGGTTTAGGCGGATCGGGTCCGCCGCTGATTCAATACGCCCGCTTTGGGCAAGCAGGCGGCAACACAGGCGCGGCGATGGTGGCCGAATGTGGCCAGCATTTTCACCAAGCAACTGCCGATTGCGCGGTTCAAGTGACGCATGGTTTCCTGGCCCATTTTGGCTTGGTCAAGCCTGAGCCACAGACTACCCCAAAGCCTATCCAACGGCGTTTTGAGCTGCAGCACACCCATGTGATCAAAACGACCGAGTTTGCCTTTACACGCCCATGCATCGGGTTTGAAGTGTTCGCCAAGGGCGAGTTGGTGGCCACGGACGGCGCAGAAGAAGTCCGTGCGCCTTGCGACAATTGCACCATCCTCATGCCCGCACGCGAGGCGATTGTGGGGCGCGAAGGCGTTTACCTAGCCAAGCCTTTGGATTAAACGACATGAGCACCCTGAAAGCCCCCACCGATCCAGAAACCAATCCGCGTGTGAAGGCGGTGTTTGACGACATCCGCGCGACGCGCCAGACTGACTTCATCAACAACCTCTGGCGGCAGTTGGCGTTTGACCCTGCCTTGCTGGAAGCGACTTGGGCTGAAGTGAAACACGTGATGGCGCAGCCGTCTACCTTGGACCCGTTGACCAAAGAGCTGATCTACATCACCGCCTCCATCATCAACGGTTGCAGCTACTGTGTGCACTCGCACACCGCAGCAGCCAAGTCCAAAGGCATGACCGATGCGCAGCATGCCGAGTTGATGGCCATTGTGGGACTGGCGGCCAAGACCAACCAGATTGCCACGGCGCTGCAGGTGCCGCTGGATCCGGTGTTTGACAAGGGCTGACAAGGCTCTCGGTTTCATCTGCGTCAGCTTTATCAGGGTCAGGTGGCGGGAAGTTGCTTCTGCAAAAAGCGCAAGACATTGCCACCCATCAGGTCAGCCACCTCCGATTCGGTGAAGCCCGCACCCAGTAGACCTTGCGTGATCAACACCAGGCCGGTGGTGTCAAACGCCGTAGCGGTGGCCCCGTCAAAATCAGAGCCCAAGGCCACATGCTTGACGCCGACCAAGTTCACGGTATATCGGATGGCCTTGACGATTGATGCGGCGTCGAGCCCGCAAACCGCGCCCTCGAAGTAGGCGATACCGATGACACCGCCGGCTGCGGCAATCGCGCGAAGGTGGGCATCACTCAGGTTGCGCGGCCCGGGGCAAGTGCCTTGCACGCCGGTGTGTGATACCACAACGGGGCGTCTGGCGACCGCCAGCACATCGTCAATCAGCTTGGGTGACGCGTGGGCCAAGTCCACGATCATTTTCTTTTCTTCCAGCCGCTTGATCACTTGCCGCCCAAAAAGTGTGAGCCCGCCTTTATCCAGGCCGTGCGCCGATCCGCCCACTTCGTTGTCAAAAAAGTGGGTCAAGCCGGTCATCCGAAAACCCGCGTCATACAGCTTGTCAACGTTTTCCAGTTTGCCTTCAAGGGGCTGCAATCCTTCGGTCGCCAAGAGGGCTGCAAGCTTGCCACCAGAAGGTGATTTATCTTTGAATGCCGCAACCAAATCGGCCTGACTGCGAATGACGTGCATGTGGCCATCGCTGCCAGCGGCTGCTGAATGCAGTTTTTCGGACTGGTACAGGGCGCGCTCCAGCAAGCTGCCCCAGGTGCGGGTGGGCCAACGCTGCGCCATGACCAGCATGGTGATGTTGTCCGTGTCGCCTGCATTGCTTTCAAAGTTAATGCCTTTGGGTGTCTTGGTGACCGTAGAAAACACCTGCAGACTGACCCGGCCTTCGCGCAAACGGGGCAGGTCGCTGTGCCCGTAGTCGTAGCGACGAAGCAGATCGCGGGACCAGAGCAAGGCATCGTCGTGCAAGTCAGCTATGAACAGTTTGTCGTGCAAGGCTTTGGCCTGCTCAGTTGCTGGGTAGGGCGGCAAAAGTGCAGATTTGTTCGACTGCTTGTCGACCAGTGTGGGCAAGTAAAAGAAGATGCCCAAGCCAATAGCTGTTGCAGCGGCCAGTGTGATCAGAATTTTGCGTTTCATGGAAATGTTCTCTATTGCCTGTGAGGCTACCGCAGGCCTTTAGTAGTGCACACCGTATCTACCCTTGAGCCGCCGCCGCACATTGGGCGCGGGCAAAATAGCGCCTTATGTGCACCAACTACACCCCAACGGCCAGAGTCAGGCTCAAAGCCATGCAAATGGGCGTGGAGCACTTGCCGGTCAGCGACTGGCCGCCAGAGATATTTCCTGGATATGAGGCTCCCATCATCGTGGCCGCCGGCCAAAACGGTGCGCAGTGTCTGCTGGCCAAATTCGGTTTGATGCCCCGGTGGAGCAAAGATGCCAAACACGCCACCGAGCTAGCGCGGGGCACCTATAACTCCCGCAGCGAAACAGCGGCCATCAAGCCCAGCTTTCGTAGCCCTTGGCGGGAAAGCCAGTTTGCCCTGGCACCCATGGAAAATTTTTACGAACCTTGCTGGGAAACGGGGCAGGCTGTGCGTTGGGCCGTGTCGCGTGCTGATGGCGAGCCGTTCGCTGTGGCTGCACTCTGGGAGCGTTGGACAGACCCGGACGGCGGTGAAATTGTCCACAGCTTCAGCCTGCTCACCGTCAATGCAGACGGCCACCCCTTGATGGGCCGTTTGCACCGACCAGGGGACGAAAAACGCATGCCGGTGATTGTGTCGCCTGAGCATTACGGCGACTGGCTGCATGCCAAACCCAACGCCGCCATGGCATGGATGCAAACCACGGCTGCCGAACAGTTGCAAGGGGAAGCAGCGCCTCGTGCCTCACTGCGCAAGGCAAGGCCCAAGCCGACCCCAGCCCCTAGTGCCCCAGAGGATCTGAACTTGTCTTTGTTTTGAGGGTTTGTTTGTTCAACCAAGCCAGCAAAGTCGAATTAAACAAGTCCGCTTGCTGGCACATCACCCAATGGCCCGTGGCAAAAGGTTTGACAGCGCTGCCTTGTAGGTCGCCAATGCGGTCCAGCCAACGAGGGGATTGAAACTGAAATGGCTTTCGTTGCCCGTAGATGTAAAGCACAGGGCATGTGGGCTGAACCTTGGCGGCTGACTTAAATCCGCCAGCCAAGCCCAGCCACTGCATGGCGTACGGGTAGTTTTGCTTCCAGGTGATGCGCTCGGGTGAGGTAGGGCAGCGCATGGCTTTGGCCATGCCACGTGTCATGCGGTCAGCCAAGCCTGAATGAATATATTTGCCTAACAGCCAAGCCATGGCCAGCCAGAACTGGTAGCTGAATATTTGCCAGCGCGCTTTGCCGGTTAATGATTTCTGAAACGTTGCAGAATTGTGGTCGCCAATGTCTACGGCCGCGATTCTGGCCACTCGGTCTGGATGACGCGCCGCAAACTCGTAGCCAAAAATGCAACCCCAGTCATGCAATACGAGGGTGACTTGTTCATCCGGGCTGACACGGTCTACCACGGCAAGCAGCAGATCACACATGTCGTCCAGAGATGTGGCTTGATCCGGCAAGTCAATGTCAAAGCCAGGAAGTGTCAGGCGCACGCAGCGGTAGTCGACCTTTAAGGCGTCAACGGTCGCGTCCCAAAGGCGGTACGTGTCGGGCCAGCCGTGAAGCATCAGCAAGGTGTGCGGACCCGTGCCGTCCACCATGATCTGAACTTCATCGCTTGCCAATGGGGTTGTCTTTTTCATGAGCTGATTTTGCGCTTAGAACGCAGCGCCGTTCGCCTTAAAACCAGACTAAAACACGCAGAAATGATTTGCATCAAGGACAAATGCCCACCTTAGGCCTATGCTGCGGCAAGCCTTTTTTTGGAAACCTGTCACATGTCAAAGCTTGAATGGTCTGATGCCTTGTCCCTTGAACTGCCCGCCATGGACGATACACATCGGGAATTTGTGGCCTTACTCGCCGTGGTGGAGGCTGCCAGTGACGAGGCTGTGCTCGGCCAATGGTCCGAGTTGATCGACCACACTGACGCGCATTTTGGACAGGAAGACCGCTGGATGACCCAGACCGGGTTTTCTTCCAGCAACTGCCACAGTACCCAGCATCAGATCGTGCTGCAGGTGATGCGCGAAGGCTTGGAGCGCAAAGACATCCCCATGGTGCGCCAAATGGCATCTGAATTAGCGGTGTGGTTCCCACAGCATGCCCAAGCCATGGATGCCGCTTTGGCCCTTCACCTGCGCAGTGTTGGTTTCGATCCTGCCACGGGCGAGGTCAGCATGCCTAAGGCATTGCCTGACGAAGTGATACACGGCTGCGGTGGCTCCACCTGTTCCACTCACAGCACTGCTGCAGAGACTGAAGCAGCCACGGCATGAGTTCAGACGCCTCTGCGTCTGCGAGTGAAACCGAGGCCACCGCCGACATCCGTGGCAATGATGATGTAGGCCATCATCGCCCGTTTGAGGATGTGCAGGCACTGTTCACCGGCACTTTGTTTGTCGCACTGGGCGTCGTCATGTTCGGTCAAGCGGGCTTGCTGACTGGCGGCACGGCGGGCTTGGCATTTTTGATCCGCTATGCCACGGGCATGGACTTTGGCCTGGCCTTCTTCTTGGTCAACCTGCCGTTTTACGTGTTTGCATGGTGGCGCATGGGGCCAGCTTTCACGATAAAGACCTTTGCCGCAGTGGCCTTGCTGTCGCTTTTTGCCCATTTTCTGCCGCGCGGCATGGCGTTTGAGTACCTGTCCGCACCTTTGGCGGCGATCTTGGGCGGCCTCTTGTGTGGCGCAGGCATGCTGATGCTGTTTCGCCACAAAGCAAGTCTGGGCGGCATGAATGTGCTGGTGCTCTATTTGCAGGATCGCTGGGGATGGCGCGCTGGCAAAGTGCAAATGGTGATTGACTGCCTGATCGTGCTGGGCGCCATGATGGTGACGGACTGGCAGCGTGTGCTGCTGTCGGTGCTTGGCGCGGTGGTGTTGAACTTGACTTTGGCGATAAACCACCGACCTGGCCGCTATTTAGCGGTATAACCCCCCCCCGTTGCTTGCTCGCTTCGCGTAGCCTCATACCCCCTCAGGGGGCAACACCAGCGGCCTGGCAAAGCCAGTTCCACGGTGTTCGCTTGAAAAAAACACGACGCCGATTACGTCCGGCGGCCGATCAGGGAAGCTTTGGCTTGCCTTTAGGGATGACTGCCGTTTGTGGCGGACTGGGTCGGTCTGAACCAATCTGCTTCGGAGGAGAGGTGTCCTTCTTTGGCTTCTTCGCCATCTTGTTGCTACGTTGTTCGCCTTTGGCCATGGAAGAATCCTCCGGTGTCAGTCACGGGATGCAACTGCTGACAGGCATGGTAATGCAGCAAGCCCATGAAAAATGCCCGGCGCGGAAATTATTCCGGGCCAGGCATTGAAGCTTTTGGGGGCTGAAACAAGCGCGCCGGTCTAAGCGCGCATTGCCTGGGGCGCTTAAGCGCGGCGTGCGCGTGCCTTGCGGAATGCAGAAGTGACTTTGCTCTCAGGTGTCAGCACCTTGACCAAATCAGCCGACTTGGCTTCGATTTGAACGGCAATTTTCTTGACGGCAATGGCGGCAGGCACAGCGGCTTGGGCCAAGGTGTTCAGCGCGGTCATGCCTGTCTTGTCTTCAAACTTGCTGGCGTTGGCGGCCACTTGGCTCATGCCCAGACCGGTGAACTTGACCATGCCACCCACCACAGCGCTGGCGCTGTCAGTGGCCAGGGTGATGCCCTTGAGGTAGTAGCCGTTGATGAATTTTTCGGTGGCCAAGGCGTTATTGCGGGCTTCTTGCGACAGGGATTTGCCAGTCGATGCCAGGGCGCGCATGTAACGGTCTTCCAGGTAGCTGGAAATGCGCTCGCCGCCCACGCGGGAGGCCTTGATCACGTTGTTGGCGGTGTTACCGTAAGACTGAACGAGGTCGATGGCGATGGTGGACAGCGAAGTTGATTTCATGGCGTTACTCGGCAGAGGTAGTTGAGTGAATGCCTGAATTCTCCTGATTTACCCTAGTGAACGCGCCCTAAAAATCAAGGTGCGCGACTCTAGAACGCATATTCTTCAGGCCGCTGCAGCCGATTTCTTGGCCCGAGCCCGCTCCAGTGAAGCCGTGGCAAAAGGGATGTCCAGGCCATACATCTCGGCAAAGGCTTCCACCGTGTGGCTGCCAGATTCAAACGCGCGCAACAGGGCTTCGTCCCGTGCGCTGCGCTCGGCGGCGTCAGCCAACGCGGCGTTGGTGATGGTGTTGAGTGCTTCGTCTTTGGTCAGCACCAGTGCCGCATAGCTGTCGCGGGTCATGCCGCTGGCGTCAAAGGCCTGGGCGATGCGGTTGTGCAGCTCGCGCCGCACATCTTTGCCCGTGCGTTGGTGCTTGCGGCGGTAAACCTCGGCCAAGGCTTGAAAGATATGCAACGGTGCCATGGCTTCGACCACCTGCATGGCCAAGTCATGCCGGCCCATGCCAGCTGCCACCCCGTTCAAGTAACGGGTGGAGCGTGTATGCAGGCCCAGTGCTGTTTTCAAGGCTTCGCGCTCAAACACTTCTGGGTGCGCTTCTTGCAGATCCTGAAAAATGCCGCGCTTGAGGGGCACAGGGGTTTCACCAAACAGGGCGGGGTAGAGCGTGGCCAGTTGCTCCAGCACGGCATTTTTTTTGGGGGCAGGCGCAGCGGCCTTTTGGCGAGCGGTTGGGGGCTTCTTGGCAGGCGATACCTCGGTGGAGGCTTCGGCGGGAATTGCTGTGCCTTGCGTTGCAAGTTCGGTCATAACGGTCATATTGAATCGGCGGGGAGAATGCGTAACAAGGTCCGCATCATGCCACTGTGGCGATACGCCAGCGTCACACCATGCCCAGTTAATGCGTTTTCATTCTCTGCACATACCTGAGCACGGCAACAAAGCCAGCGGGGCCTAGAGATGCCAAATCACATATTCTTAGAAAAAAACACATGTTTCGGCAATACTGGTAAAGATAGTTTGCTATCAAAATAGGATTTATTGGCCCCGCTTTGCCGCATCCAGCACCTTGTCGGGTTTGACCAAGTTGATGGAGGCATAGCGGACTCGGATCAGTCCGTCCACTTGCATTTTTTGCATGACTTCGTTGATGCGCTGGCGGCTGGTGCCCAGCCAGTCCGCTAAATCGGCTTGTGAAACCTTCAGGTTCAATAAGATTTCGTCGCCTCGGGTCAGCCCATATAGGCCTGCCAAGGTATGCAAGAGCCGCGCCACACGGGTTTCCAGTGGCAGTGATTGATCAGATGCGAGTCGCTCGTAAAGCAGCCGGCTCCTAAACGCCATTTGCATTTCAAATGCAATGACCAAGCTCGGGTCAGCGGCGCGCAGTTCTTGCAAGGCCGCTTTGGGAATCAGCAGCACACTGCACCGACCCTTTGCACGCAGGTCATTGATGTGACCCAGCCCATCCAGCAATCCCACAATGCCCGTCGTGTCGCCTGGCTGCAAGTAACTGACCAGATGGCGGTGACCGTCGCTTCGGGTCAGGCTGGATTCCAGTGTGCCCGACACCACCACGTAAACAAACTGTGAGGGAGCACCGCGCAGGGCTAAGGCCTCTCCTTTGCCCAAATGGATCACTCTGCCTGCGCTAACCAGCGAATCCAAGGTGCTGGCCGGGCAGTCTCGGAACCCGAGCGCGCGCCCGATCAAACCTCGGGCTAACCCGAGTTCATGTGATGAAGCGATCGAATTTGTCATGAGACGGACAGACTGACTGGGTCACGCTTTCTACAGTGTTGGTTTGTTGAGGTGTTGACGCTGCGGCATGACTGCATTGAGTCGGGCGCGTCTCAAACGAATGTTACCTAAAGAAGCACTATGAACACTCCTGTTTTAACCCCAAATCCACCTGGTGGGCCCTGCGCGACTTCGCTTTTGGCGCAAATTCGTGCTGGCGGTACCACACACGTTGTGACGGTACCCGATTTTGTGCAGTTTGCGCTGCACGAAAAAATCCTTGCAGAAGGCAGCGGCATCAGAAACGTGTTTGCCTGTAGCGAAGACCAGGCACTGACGACCGCGACAGGCCTCTATATCGGCGGTGCCACCCCTGTGCTGATGATGCAAAACCAGGGTCTGTACAAATGCATGAACACACTGCGTGGAACCTGCATAGACGCGGTCGTCCCGATGGTCTTCTTTGTAGGCCAATTTGGTCGTGAGATTGAAAATTTTGGACGTCCAAGCACTGAATCCAAACGAAGCATGGTCCGTTTCATGGAGCCCGTGCTGGACGCCTTGGGTCTTCGCTACTGGTGCGTCGATGAAGACGCTGACGTGCCGCGCGTGGCCGAGGCCTTTGCGCACGCCAAGTCTGCCGAGACGGCTGCTGTCGTGCTGGTCGGCCGTCATGTCACCTGGAACTGAACTGGAGCACTGCATCATGAAACTAGGACATTCCTGCGCGGCCATTGCTGCCGCACGCAAGCAAATCTGCCCTGACGCACCATTGGTTGCCACCATGTCGGCACAGTTTGCCTTTGACATGCTGGGGGAAACGCACCGCCGTATTGACTCGGTGCCGCTGATGGGCGGCGCGGCGGGCATAGGTCTGGGCATTTCGCTGGCAAAGCCCGGCATCCCTGTGATCGTTGTGGACGCCGACTCCAGCCTGCTGATGGAACTGGGTGGCTTGGTGACCGTGGCACACAACAAACCTCAGCACTTCATCCATTTTGTGATGAACAACGGTGTGCAGTTCAACGGCATCGTCAACCTGCCGAACCCTGGCAGTGAGCCTACCTGTGCGTTTGCTGCTATGGCCAGTGCAGCCGGTTACCCCAGCGTGCACCGCATTGACAGCATGGACGCACTGGGTGCGCTGTTGCCCAAACTACTGACGGAGCCGGGGGCCTACTTTATTGAACTGATTGTGGAAGCTGATCCGCGCCGCGTCAGCCCGCAGACGCCTCAACCCATGATTCCTGAAATACAGTTTGTGCGCATGCGCCATGCGGTGCGTAGTCTCAAAGCTGCCCTCGCGGTCTGAGCGGACACTTATGGCTAGCGATACCTTTGACTTCATCGTGGTCGGCGCAGGCTCGGCGGGCGCGGCAGTGGCAGCACGCCTGTCGGAGAGCGGTAAACATACTGTATTGCTGTTGGAGGCGGGGCCCGCCGACAACAGTTTTTGGACCCGAATTCCACTGGGCACAGGCAAGGTGCTGGAGCAGGGCAAGCTCACCCGCAGCTTTTTTACCCAGCCCGACCCGCAGATGAACAACCGCAAAATCTACTGGCCACGTGGCTGGGTTGTGGGCGGCTCATCCACGGTCAACGGCATGATGTGGGTGCACGGCACACCGCATGAATACGACCTTTGGGCGCAAGATGGCTGCCCAGGCTGGGCCTATGCCGATTTGAAGCCCTGGTTTCGCAAGATTGAAAGCTACGCACAAGGCAATCCTGAGCACCGTGGGCTGGACGGCCCGGTGACCGTGTCGGAATTCAAACCCGTGGACGAATTGCCCGACGCTTTTCTCGACTCGGTGCAAGCCGCAGGCGTGGTAGACCGCGTTAAAGATTACAACGCGCTGGGCCTGGGCGGCAGCTACATGCAGTTCAACACGCGTAACGGCGTGCGCTGCAACACGCGCATGGCCTACCTTGATCCCGCTAAGGGGCGCGCTAATTTGACGCTGATGACCGGTGCCATGGTCAGTCGGATCTTGTTGCAAGGCAAGCGCGCTACGGGCGTGCGTGTCAATGTGCAGGGGCGGGAAGGCGACTACCACGCCAAGCGTGAAGTCATCCTGTGCGGCGGCACCTTTAATTCCTCGCAACTGCTGGAGCTCTCGGGTATTGGTCGGCGCGATGTCCTGGCAGATGCCAATGTGCCGCTGGTGCATGAACTGCCGATGGTGGGCGAGAACCTGTCCGAGCATGTGTACAGCCCGGTGGTGTACCGCGCCAAGCGCGAGGTGAGTTGGAACCGCGCTTTGAACAGCCCCATCGCGCAGGCGAAGTTGGCTGCACGATGGGCGGTTAGGCGCGACGGCCCCATGTCCAGCGTAACCATTACCGCGCATGCGTTTGCCCCCAAAGCATCAGGCGGCACAAACGCCGAGGTCAAAATTCAAATTCAGCAAGTTTCAAGCCCTGGCAACCGGGGTGCGGGCAAGATTTTGGTGGACGAATTTGACGGTGCCACCTTGGCATCTTTTCAGATTCGGCCCCGGTCACGTGGCACCTCGCACATTGGCAGCGCCGATCCGCTGGCCGATCCCGTCATGTTCTCGAATCACTTCACTCATCCAGAAGACTTGGAAGCATGTCTGACGGCATTTAAGCTGTCGCGAAAAATCGCCGCGACTGGCCCCTTGGCCAAACTGTTGGATGGGGAAGTGCGCCCGGGTGCGGGCAATGTCAGCGACGAGGCATTGGTGCAATACATGCGCGAGACGGGCGCCACGGCCTACCACCCGGTAGGCACCTGCCGCATAGGCACAGACGCAGCGCAGTCTGTGGTGAACCCGCAGTTGCAAGTGCATGGCATTCAGGGCCTTCGCATTGCCGACTGTTCGGTCATGCCCACCATTGCGGCCACCAATACCAATGCCATTGCCATCGTGATCGGCGAGCGGGCTGCCCGCTTCATTCTCGACGCAGCCGCTTAAACGCAACGGAATCATTTCTTCAGGAGACATACATGAGCAAACTCTGGCTTTCAAGCTATCCCGCAGGCATGCCTGAAACCGTCAATGTGACGCCAGCTGCGTCACTGACCCATCTGATTGACGACGCACTCAAAAGCCACGCAGCCTTGCCCGCTATCACCGCCATGGGCAAGTCCACCAGCTTTGCGGATTTGGATGTGATGTCCAGTCGTTTTGGTGCCTGGCTGCAAAGCCGTGGCGTGGGCAAAGGTGACCGCGTTGCACTGATGATGCCCAACGTATTGCCGTTTGCGATTGGGGCGGTGGGCGTGTTGCGCGTTGGCGGCACGGTGGTGACGGTGAACCCGATGTACACGCCTCGTGAGCTCGCGCATCAGCTTAAGGACAGTGGTGCAAAAGCCATTGTAATTTTTGATGCATTTGCACCCACGCTTGACGCCGTCTTGACTGATGTGGGAATTCAGAATGTGGTGGTCATTCAGTCTGGCATGGTGCCGTCTGATAGCTACAAACTGCCTGGCCATGTCAGCTTTGTTGAGGCGATGACGGCGGGCGCTGCGATGACGCGTCAGCCTGTTGAGGTAGGTTTGGACGACGTGGCCTTTTTGCAGTACACCGGCGGCACCACCGGTGTGTCCAAAGGCGCTGTACTTTTACACCGCAATGTACTCGCGAATGTGATCCAGATGGACGCCTGGGTGGCCCCCGCCTTTGCTGGGGACACCAAAGGCTTTAACACCTTGTCCATACTGCCGATGTACCACATCTTTGCACTGACCTTCTGTCTGCTGTGGGGTATTCGCAATGGACTGAATAATCATTTGGTGCCCAACCCACGGGATATGGCGGCCTCCATCAAAGGCTTGGCAGGGGTCAAGCTGCACATCTTCCCCGGCGTGAATACCTTGTTCGCCGGGATCATGGCGCACCCTGATTTCAAGAATCTGGATTTGTCCGAACTGCGTTTGGCTGTGGGCGGCGGCGCGGCCGTGCACGAGGCCGTGGCTGACCGATGGATCGCCGCCACGGGTGTGCCCATTGTGGAGGGTTATGGCCTGTCTGAGACATCCCCTATGGCCACTTGCAACCTGGCCACGGTCAAGAGCTGGACGGGCACCATTGGTCTGCCCGTGCCCAATACAGACATCGCTATTCGCGACGATAACAACCAAGATGTGCCATTGGGCGAGCGCGGCGAGATCTGCATTCGTGGTCCGCAGGTCATGGCGGGCTACTGGCAGCGCCCCGATGAGACAGCCAACGTCACCACCTCCGACGGTTACTTCAAATCAGGCGACATTGGCGTCATGGACGAGCGTGGCTACGTCAAGATCGTCGACCGTAAGAAGGACATGATTCTGGTCAGCGGCTTCAATGTCTTTCCTAACGAGATCGAAGAAGTGGTCGCAAAGTGCGCTGGTGTGCTTGAAGTTGCGGCCATCGGGGTGCCGGACGACAAAACGGGTGAAGCCGTCAAAATCTTCATTGTGAAGAGTGATCCTGCTTTGACAGAAGCCCAGGTTACGGCGCATTGCCGGACCAACCTGACTGCCTATAAGTGCCCCAAGCAAATCGTCTTCATGGATGCACTGCCCAAATCCACTGTCGGCAAGGTATTGCGGCGCGAGCTTCGCGCCTGAACATGGCCAAACAGATTCCAAGCGGTTACCAGAAAGAGACACCATGACATCAAACATTACGCGCCGCCATGTGCTGGCCGCAAGCATTCCTTTGGGACTTACCTCCACTCCTGTTTGGGCGCAAGCAGGCTGGCCCAATCGGCCGATCAAGATTGTTGTGCCGAACCCGGCCGGCGGCGCTGTGGATATTTTTGCGCGTTCCATCGGTGAACAACTGTCCACGGCACTCAAGAACCCCGTCATCATTGACAACAAAGCGGGTGCTGGGGGACTGATCGGCACCAAAGCGGTCTCTTCCGCAGCACCAGATGGCTACACATTGGGCTACCTCCATGCGGGTTTGGTCACGGTGCAGGCTTTGAATCCAAAACTGGATTTGCTCAAAGAACTGAGGCCCGTTGCCAAGCTCACCAGCACGCCTTTTGTGGTGGTGGTGCGGGCTGATTCGCCTTTCAAGACTTTCAAAGACTTGGTGGCGGCGGTTCAAGCCAAGCCGGGCAAGGTCAGCTTTGGCTCCGGCGGTGTGGGCTCACCCCCGCACTTTGCAGTGGAGATGATTGAGGAAACTTTGGGCAACTTCAAGGCGCTGCACGTGCCGTACAAGGCCGCAACCGAGTCCACGACAGGTGTTATCGCGGGGGACATTGATTTCTCGATTGCCATACTTGGCACAGTGGTGCCATTCATTCAGTCGGGCAAGCTACGGGCCTTGGCTGTGAGCAGCCGGGCAAGGCTGCCCTTGATGCCTGATGTCCCCACCATTGCCGAATCTGGTGTGGCCAACTTTGTGCTTCAACCCTGGGGCGGTTTGACTGTTCCGGCTGGGACTCCGGATGCCATCATCGAGCGCCTAAACGACGTGCTGCCCGCTATCATGGCATCGGCAACCACCAAAGAATTGATCGCCAAAATGGGTTCATTGGCAGACTATTCAGGCGCTCAAGCCTTTTCCACTCAGATTGCCAAAGAGATTGAGGTTGAAAAAGGCTTGGTTAAAAAGCTGGGCATGTCCGCCGTGCAATAGCACTGCCCCGCGAATGGGTCTGACGGGCCCTTTGCTTAGGGCCGCTCAGATAAATGACCTTATTCAGACTTTGCGGCAGCAGCCCGCATGCGGGCCTGAACTTCGGCCTCGTCCAGCACCATGGGCGTGTCTGCAGGTTGTGGGCCAGGTTCAATCCGCGCACGGTCAATTTTTCCGGTGTACGGGAAATGACCGCGTGCGGCGTAGCGGTCGCTGATGGGGCTGCGTCGGTTAATGCCCAGGCTCAAGCCGCCTGAGGGCAAGCGCACCAGGGTGGGGGACAAGTCCGCCGCCTCTACGACGGTGTTGCCGTTCAGGCTGACTTGCCCTTGGCCTTTGCGGCCACCTAAGGCGCGGTAATCCAGCACAAAGTCTTGCTGGCCTGGCGTCAGCGGGATGGGTGTCAGCTCTGTAGGGCGATACCACAGCTGGTAGGTAAAGTGCAGCACGCTGTCCATCACAAACAGCACCATGCCTGCAAAGTGGTCACCCAGCGTCAACACCACGCCCTCTTGGCCCGGCTGCCAGTCAAAGCTGAGCTTAAGCACAAAGTCTCGGTCCGCAATCATGGGCGAGACTGTGGTTCCTGAGATAGGGTTGCCTTCAGGATAAAAGTTGCGCGGTTTAGAGGCCTCAGCCAGCTCAAACGGCGCCATCGTGATAGAGCGGCGATCGTCCCGGTTGTCAATCGGGTAGACATAGTTGGCGGTGGCTGCTGCTTCAAATTCGGCAATCAAGCGCTGCAACACCTCGGGCTGGGCACTGGCCAGATCGGTCACCTCTGTCGGGTCATTGCCGATGTCAAACAGCATCCAGTTGTCCAGATTGATGGCCTGGGTGGGAGGCTGCAGCGAGACGATCTTCCAGTTGCCGCTGATGTAACCCCGGTTGCCTTGCAGCTCGTAGTACTGGCTGTGGCGTTGCTGGGGCGCGCTGGCCTGGTTCAGCGACGCCGCAAAACTCTTGCCGTCCATGTGGCGGGTGCGGTAGCCGTTGAATACCGCAGGATAGCTGCCTTGGGTCAGTTCCAGCACGGTAGGTAGCACATCGGTCACGTGAATCCACTGGCGGCGCATGCCGCCACGCTCAGCAATGCCCTTAGGCCAATGCGCGACAAAGGGCACACGGATGCCGCCTGCCATGGGCGTGCGCTTGTAATAGCGATAGGGCGTGTTGGACACTTGGGACCATCCGCTGGGGTAGGCCGAGTAGGTGGTGTCATTGCCTACCGCGTTGTCCGCCATCAGCTTGGCAATCACCTCAGGCATGTCAGGGAAGCCCTGGCGACGGTCCTGCAGGTTCATCACACCGGTGGGGCCGCCGATAGAGTTGGCGCCATTGTCGGAGGTGATCATGATCAAAGTGTTGTCCAGCTGGCCAGACTTTTCCAAGAACGCCAGCAAGCGGCCCACGTTTTGGTCCACGTTGTCAACCAAGCCGGCGTAGCACTCCATGTAGCGGGCAAACAAAGCCTGGTCTTGGGCAGACAAACTGTCCCACGCGGGAATGCCAGGGTTGCGCGGGGGTAATTCGGCATTCGCTTCGATCAAGCCCATGGCCCGTTGGCGCTCAAACCGCGCGACGCGCAGCACATCCCAACCCGCGTCGTACACGCCCCGGTATTTCGCCTGGTCTTCAGGCTTGGCATGGTGTGGCGTGTGCGGACTTTGATAGGCCATGTACGTGAAGAATGGCTTGTCCGGCGCGCTGGCGTTGTGCTCTGCCAGCCAGGTGATGGCGCGGCTGGTGTAGTCGTCTGGCGCAAAGTAATTTTCTGGATAGCCATTCGCCTTCGCCATTTGGTTGCCTTCCATCATGCGGTCGGGCTGGTAGTAGCTGGTCTCTGCCCCCATGAAACCGTAGAAGCGGTCAAAGCCGCGCTGCATGGGCCAAGAGCTGGTGTCTGCTGATGCGTGCAAATTACGGTCATAAGTGTTGTGCCACTTGCCCAGCGCCATGGTGGTCCAGCCTTGCTCGCGCAGCAGCTCGGGAATCAGCGGCGCATCTTTGGACATTTCGCCCCGGTAACCCGGAAAACCTGGGTCATTGTGGGTCAGCCAGCCGCAGCCTACGCTGTGCGGATTTTTGCCGGTCAACATTGCCGCGCGGGCGGGGGTGCACATGGGCACGGTGGTGTAGTTGGTGTAGCGCAAACCACCGGCGGCCAATCGGTCGATGTTGGGTGTTTGAATCTCACCGCCAAAGCAGCCAAAGTCTGAAAAACCCAGGTCATCCAGCAAGATGACCATGATGTTTGGGCTGCCTGCTGCTGCACGTTTTGGCGTGGGCCAGTGCGGCATGGACTGATCCAGCGTGCGGCCCATCTTGCCCGGAAAACCCGCGCCAGGGTCAGCAACTTTCAGCGACTGTGAATCGAGAGAACTCATGGGGGGAACCCTATTCAGAATAACGACAACAAGGCGGCTAGCCTATGTGTATTCTGAGTTCTACTCTGTCAAGAAATGGACAGTGCCGTACAAACCCGCGCAAGCGAATCGCCAAAGCTGTCCACCAGGCGTGTGAATAAGTTTCAGACAGGCATAGTTAATGCCGAAAATCCGCCTTTCGTCAATCCCTGATTGGATTGTTTGCTATTGAAACAGTAGTAAATCTAGGCAAAAGTATTGACGATACGGCCCACACTGCCTTCTTCTGCCAACGCGGGGGCCTTAGCGGGCTGCGGAATCGCTTGCAGCAGACCAACGGCCAAGGCAGCCTGGGTGTTCAGCGCTTTCTTGAGGACATGCATGTTTACATCGTCCGATTGGGCGCTTTGTGCGCCCGAGACTGCCGCTGTGACCGAAGGAGAGTTAGATATGTTCATGCGCCATCCTTTTCAATGCCCAGCGCTCACCACTGCCAAGCTGGTGGCCTGAGTGTGCGCCCGACTGAAAGACCATGCGCGCGGCTACAGATTTGCCCATTTGGCCTGAATGGCGTGCAATTGGCCCTCCAGACTCTCAATGCGCGCCAGGTGCTCCATCAGCATTGCGACCACAAACACGTCCAGGTCGTAAACCCGTCGCAAATGAGCCGCAGCGCGCAGTGGCTTAAGGCACTGCAACGAGAAGCATACGGCTGGCGTCGTATCCGCCAGGGGCACCAAGGCCCCATATTCCACAAGCTCCATCAATTCGGCGGTATCCAAGTCCGCCAGTCGCGCCAGTTCCAGCAAGCCGATGGGCTGATGGGCGTCCAGGCATTCGATGTCATCGTCATACATGGGACGGTTCCTTTAAGCCATTTGTACGTGGGTTGAAGCTTGACGCTTTGGCCAGTGCTTCGTAAAGCGCGCGTTCTTCGTCGGTCACGGTCGGCGCCACGTCAATCCGCACCGTGGCATACAGGTCGCCTGGATCGCCCCGGAGGTTGGCCAAGCCACGGCCACGCAGTCGCAGCTTGCGTCCGCTGCGGGTGCAAGCTGGCACAGTTAGCATGACCGAACCGGTCAAGGTCGGCACCTCAATCTGTGTGCCCAATGCGGCTTCCCAAGGGCTCAGCAACAAGTCGAAATACAAATCATGCTGCTCGGCGCGAAACCGTGGGTGTGGTTTGACCACAATGTGCAAATAAATGTCGCCATCGGTCCCGCCGTGATGGCCCTTGCCGCCTTTGCCGCGAAGCCGCAGCTTTTGTCCAGTGAATACCCCTGGCGGAATCTTGACCTCCATCGTGCGGTCCCCCGTCGGGTCGCTCAGGTTCAGCGTCAGCGTGGTGCCAGCGTTGGCATCCTCCAGGCTGATGTGTACCGTGTCTTCGTAATTGCGCCCATGGGCCGGTGCATCGTGCCGGGCTTGTCCGCGCTGACGCCCCAGCGCTGCCAACAGAGCCGCCAGATCCAGGTTCTCGTCAAATGCGGCATCAGCGGCAGCCTTGCTGCTGCGCCATTCAGGCGGCGGCGAGAATTCCGCCCCTGCTGGACGCTGCCCCAGTTCGTCATAGGCTGCACGCTTTTCGGGGTTTTTAAGCGTCGCGTAGGCTTCAGACGCGTCCTTAAAGCGGCTCTCGGCGTCGCTGGCCTTGGAGACATCGGGGTGGTACTGGCGAGCCAGTTTTCGGTACGCTTTCTTGATTTGATCAAGGTCAGCGTCGCGCGCTACGCCCAAGGTGGCGTAATAGTCTTTGAACTTCATGTGTGGCCCCAGCCACTAGAGCATCTGGTCTTTGGCCAAGAAATACTTGCGTGCGTAGGCCACCAGTTGGCCGTCCGTCGGATGGTCTACTGTCTCCACTCCCACGACCTTGGCGGCAAGCGCTGGGTGGTGCCCATGTATGTGCTTGATGAGTTGCAGCTTGGCCTGTGCAGGGCCCACAATCAAAATTTCGCTCGCGCCAGATAAGGCCTCCGCCACTCGGTGGTAATAGTCCTGATCTTCTGGTGCGCGGCCGTTGCCCAGCGTGCCCACCTTGGAGTGCAGTTTGTGGTGTTGGCCGCTGGGGTGGATCAAGGATTTTTCGACATCGTCGGGGCTGATGTGCATCACATGGGCCTCCACATGATCGATCCAAACAAGGGCGTGATAGTGGGACATGCGTGAAACCTGGCCTTTACAGTGTCATGCGACACCATCTGTAGAAGCGCAAAGCGCGTCATCGAAACCAGCAGTGACCTGACGCTTCCATCATGCGCCTTTGCGCAGGCATTCAGGGTAAACAAGGACCCCGCCAACGATTTGTCACTCCCTCAGGTGATATAGATCAAGCCTTTGCATGAACAAGTGGTCCGGGTGGTGACGTGGTGAGGAAAAAGGTGTCTATAGCGTCACGAGTATCTAGTGAATTTTTTCGCTAAGCGGGCAGAAGCGGTCAGATGCCGACTATTTTTCTACTCCAAGTTTGGGCCAGGTGGAGTCACTCGCCAATGTCAGGTATCTGGAAATCTGGGTAGGCAGCCGTTATGCCGCATCGGGCAAGCATTTATCCTGATCTAACCGGGTCAGCAGCAATACAAGCTCCTCGCTACGTGCCTGATTTCATGACACGGTCTCAACTCAAATGCCCCCCCATGCCGATGCTCAAGGCGTTGACTTGGGCGCATCGTTGGCATTATCGGAAAGCAATTTCTGACCGGCATTTCGCAGGGCCGACAGAACTTCTCGTTGGAGTTTTTCATCAGGAATTGCACGGGCAAGCATCACGGCACCCACGTTCTGAGCCATCAATGTCCAGGCGTCTTCGGGCGTTGCTGTCAGGCGTTGCAGTTTTTCATGTATCTCAAGCAGACCTGTCTGGAATGCTGCCTTGACGGTTTCGTCAGCACGGGCAATTTCGGGCGTGAGCGATGGGAGCGGGCAACCTTGCTCCGGATGCCTGACGTGACTGATGCTGAGGTAGCCCGTCAGTGACTTGGCGGCACTCACATCATCCGCCGGGTCGAACGCCTCGTACATCTTTGCTGTGCGCGCCAGTTCTGCCCTTACGAGTGCGACAAATAGGTCGGACTTTCCGTCAAAGTGCTTGTATAGCGCGCCGGTAGTCACGCCCGCCGCTGCGGCCATGGAGGCCATACCGCTCTCATTGAAACCATGCTTCTTAGCGTGACTGCCGCCCAACTCAATAAGTCGTTGGCGAGAAGAGTCTTTGTGGTCTTTGGGGTAGCGCATAGCCTGATTGTGATGTCTCCAGCTTGACAGTTCGGAAAGCCTTAATAAGATAACGTTCATTATCTCATGATTGTGATTATCCGCCACCAAAGAAGAAACCAGAAAAATGATGAACGACACGAAATCAGCTGAGTGGAAGAAAACAGCCTGCATCATCTGCTCGCTGAACTGCGGACTGGAAGTCCTGACGGAGGAGGGTCGAATCGTCAAAGCCAGAGGTGACAAGGAACATCCCACTTCACAGGGTTACGTCTGCGAGAAGTCTCAACGGATGGACTTCTACCAAAACGGCGCAGACCGCATCACCAGCCCAAAGCGGCGGCGCGCAGACGGCAGCTATGAGGACATCGACTGGGGCACTGCCATTGCGGAGATCTCCGCAAAGCTGGCCACCGTCAAAGCCAAGCACGGAGGTGCCAGCATCCTCTACTACGGCGGTGGCAGCCAGGGCAACCACCTGGGTGGCACCTATGCCGACAGCACGATCAAGGCGTTGGGGGTGATGTATCGCTCAAACGCGCTTGCGCAGGAGAAAACTGGCGAGGCCTGGGTACAAGGCAAGATGATGGGCGCCGGCGTGCATGGTGATTTTGAGCACGCTGAAGTCTCGGTTTTTCTGGGCAAGAACCCGTTTCAGTCACATGGTTTTGCGCGGACACGGGTCATTCTGAAGGATATTCAAAAAGACCCGAATCGTTCGATGATTGTTATCGACCCGCGTCGCAGTGAGACCGCCAAGTTGGCGGACTTCCACCTCGCCGTGCGCCCTGGTACTGATGCATGGTGCCTCACTGCGCTGGCCGCGATCTTGGTGCAAGAAGGGCTGGTTGCTAAAGATTGGCTGGCTCAGAAAACCACGGGCTACGCCCGAGTGGCTGAAGTTCTGCAGGGCATCTCCGTCCTCGACTGCGCCAAGACCTGTGGTGTTGATGTTGCATTGCTACGCCAAGTAGCCGAGCGAATTGCCCGGGCCAAAAGCGTTTCGATGATCGAAGACTTGGGTGTGCAGATGAACATGCACTCAACGCTCAACAGTTATCTGAACCGTCTTGTATGGCTGTTGACAGGGCACTACGGCAGGCCGGGCACCAACAACGCATTCGTGCCGATTCTCAACCTGTCTTCGTCTACGCGAGAAACCGCCGCGAAGGGCGGCAAGGACAACGGTAACAGCAAAGGCGCGAAGGTTCGACCGGGCGCTCACAGCCCGGTCACGGGCGCCAAGGTCATCATGGGCTTGATCCCTTGCAATGTGATCCCCGAGGAAATTCTTACTGACCACCCCAATCGCTTTCGAGCGATGTTCATTGAAAGCAGCAACCCAGTTCACTCGCTGGCTGACAGTCAGCGCATGCGACAAGCCCTGCGGGCGCTGGATATCAGTGTGGTGATCGACGTGGCGATGACAGAGACTGCACGCCAAGCCGACTATGTTCTCCCTGCCACAAGTCAGTTTGAAAAGGCCGAAGCCACATTCTTCAATGTCGAGTTTCCGCGCAACGGCTTTCACCTCAGGCAGCCCCTGTTTCCACCGCGCGCAGGAACACTGAGCGAGGCTGAGATTCACGCGCGCCTGGTTGAGTCGCTTGGTGAACTCGATGATGCTCAGTATCGGTTCCTGCGACGAGCAGCCCGCTGGGGTCGAACGGCCTTTGGTTTGGCATTTGCCTGGAAGGCGTCGCGAGACAAGAAAATTGCACGCTACGCGCCGGTTGTTCTTTACCGTACGTTGGGAGAGACCTTGCCTGCTGGCTTTGCGCCAGCTGCCTCCCTTTGGGGTATCAGTCAACTGTTCGTTCGCAACCAGCGGGCCGCTGCAGCGGGCGCAGGTTTTGGCGGTAGCGTGCTGGCGGCAGGCAACAAGCTTTTTGACGCCATCATCACCAAACCGTCCGGCGTCATCTATGCGGTCAGCGAATACACCGACAGTTGGCGCGCTGTGCGCTTGCCTGACCACAAGATCAATCTGTGCATTGACGAAATGTTGACCGAGTTGGAAACGCTCAACAGCAAGCTGCCGCCTCAAGACACCGAGTACCCCTTCGTGCTGTCCGCTGGCGAGCGCCGAAGTGACACCAGCAACACGTCTATCCGCGATGCAAGTTGGCACCACCGCGGCGCCTTTGGTACCTTGCGAATGCACCCTGAAGACGCCCAGAAGATCGGTTGCAAAGAGGGCGATTGGGTTCGCATGTCAACGCGCCGTGGTAGCGCAGAAGCCGAGGTCGAGTTGGGCGAGGATTTGCAACCGGGTCATGTCGCGCTGCCGAACGGGCACGGCCTGGACTACACCGCAGTGGATGGCTCGGCCGTGCACAAGGGTGTCTCACTCAACGAACTGACTGATTCGGCAAGCCGCGACGCATTTGCTGGCACGCCGTGGCACAAGTACGTCCCAGTGCGTATCGAATGGCTAAGCGCCGCGCAGGAGATTGCAGCATGACTCACGTCGTTACCGAAGCATGCATCTGCTGTAAGTACACCGATTGTGTCGATGTCTGTCCCGTGGACTGCTTTCGGGAGGGGCCTAATTTCCTGACCATCGATCCTGACGAATGTATCGATTGCGCTGTATGCATCCCTGAATGCCCAGTAAACGCGATTCTTCCCGAAGAAGACGTTCCCGCAGATCAAAGGCACATGGTTGCATTGAACGCTGAGCTCGCTCGCTCAGCGGGATGGCCAACGATCAGCAAGCGCAAGCGGCCCTTGCCTGACGCCGACGATTGGAAAGACAGAACAGAAAAGCTGGTGCACTTGATTCGCTAAACGCATCTACGTCCGACCGATGGTTGACCCAACTGAGGAGCGCGCCATGAGCGCAGATATGCAAATCAAAACCCTAACCACAGCCCCCACACGCATCCATCAGATGCTGGACCGATGGGTGCGTGAGCAACCGCAGGCACCTGCATTGCGAGACGCCAGGGCACGCCTGAGCTACTCACAGCTAGATGAAACCTCTCGTGCGGCAGCAGAGCAGCTCAAATCACTTGGGGTGCGCGCAGGTGACCGCGTGCTTGTTGTTGGCGAAAACTGCGCGGCTTTGGGTGTGCTGGCAATGGCGCTCAGCCGCCTCGATGCATGGGTCATTTTGGCGAATGCCCGACTGTCCGACCGGGAAATTGACGAGTTCATTTCACATGCCAGTCCGCGCCGGGTTCTTTACTCGGAACAAGTCTCTGCGGATGCGGCCCGTCACGCAATGCGACACGGTGCGCAGGCCGTTTCATGGGAATCCCTTGGCAACATCGCAGTCGGCCCGCTCGATACCGAGACTGTGCCCGAACCTGCCTTTGAAGAGTCAACGCGGCAAGTGGCGGCCATGATTTACACCTCTGGGACATCCGGCGCACCCAAAGGCGTCATGTTGTCGCACGCAAATCTGATGTTCACTGCGATGTCCATCGTCAGACAACGCAGCATTGCACCGGGAGATGTTTCCTACTGCGTGCTACCCATGGCGCACGTGGTCGGGCTGGCGGCCCAGTTCCTGGGTTCGATGGCCGGTGGTGCCGAGGTGGTCTTAGAGCCTCGATTCTCACCCGCAGTTGCTGCCAAGGCTTTGGCAGAGGACGGGGTTACCGCCTTTGCTGGGGTACCTGCGCTTTACGCCAAGTTGTTGGAATGGCTACGCGAATCAGGGGCGACACTGCACGCACCTCGGCTGCGCCTGATCACCGTGGCAGGTGCCCCCCTGACTGCGAATTTAAAGGCAGATGTGGAGGCACTCTTTGGTTTGCCATTGCATAACGGGTATGGATTGACCGAGTGCGCGCCGACTGTCGCCCAGACCCGGGCGGACGCGCTGCGTGCCGATTGCGCCGTAGGGCAACCAATCCCAGAGGTCGTTACACGCATCGTGAACCCACAGGGTATGGACGTGGAAGGCGGCAGTATCGGTGAGCTGTGGGTTCGAAGCCCTGGCCTTATGCTGGGGTACTACCACAACGATGTAGCCACACGACAAGCCATCAATGCTGATGGCTGGTTCAATACCGGCGACTTGGCACGACAGGAATCTGATGGCGCGCTGCACATCGTTGGGCGGACCAAAGAGTTGATCATCCGGTCAGGCTTGAATGTGTACCCGGTCGAGGTAGAGCAAGCCATCAACAGCCATCCAGAGGTCGTCCAGTCAGCTGTCGTTGGTCGCAGCATAGAAGCCAACGAAGAGGTTGTTGCCTTCATCGAGCCGGCCGCAAACAGCACGCTTGATGCCGCGGGAATGCAGAGCTATCTGCGCGAACGGCTTGCCGCCTATAAGGTTCCAAGCGACATCAGGTTTCTGCCGCAACTCCCCGCGTCGCCTACAGGGAAGGTACTCAAGGGAGTACTGAAGGTAAGCGCGCAAGAAGTCGACCCGTCGCTATCGGGTGCTGTGTAAATCAATCCCTTTGAAAGACTGTCTATGACCGAAAAAAAGGCCATCCTCGTCATCGGTGCCGGTGACGCCACCGGTGGTGCTATCGCACGACGATTTGCGCGCGAGGGCTACATTGCGTGTGTGACCCGCCGTACGGCCGAAAAGCTAGAACCCTTGGTCCAACAGATCACGGCAGAAGGTGGGCAGGCCTACGGATTCGGCAGCGACGCGCGAAAAGAAGAAGAAATGATCGCGCTTGTCGAGCGGATCGAATGCGACATCGCACCCATTGAGGTGGCTGTATTCAACATCGGTGCCAACGTGCGGTTCGGCATCACGGAAACCACTGCCAGGGTCTATCAGAAGGTATGGGAGATGGCCTGCTTTGGTGGCTTTCTGATGGGGCGTGAGACCGCTAAGGTCATGCTGCCGCGTGGTCGCGGCACGATCATCTTCACTGGCGCCACCGCGAGCCTGCGCGGTCGAGAAGGCTTCGCCGCATTTGCGGGTGCCAAGCATGCGCTGCGAGCACTTGCGCAGAGCATGGCCCGGGAACTCTGGCCCAAAGGAATTCACGTCGCCCACCCTGTGATTGACGGCGCCATCGACACAGAATTCATCCGCTCAAACTTTCCTGACCGTTATGCCATGAAGGATCAACAAGGCATCCTCAGTCCAGACTCCATCGCTGAAGCGTATTGGCAAATCCATCAGCAACCCCGTGACGCCTGGACTCATGAAACCGAGTTGCGGCCCTGGCTGGAATCTTGGTGATAGCAGGGCAACAACCGATCAACTACTGACACGCATACCTTATGAAGCCACTTCAAGTTCAATTCCTCTTCGATTTCGGCAGTCCGAATGCATACCTGTGCCACAAAGTGCTGCCTGGTATTGAGGCGCGGACCGGTGTCAATTTCGAATACCAGCCCATTTTGCTGGGTGGCCTATTCAAGTTGAGCAACAACCGTTCGCCAGCGGAGGCCTTTGCTGATATACCCAATAAACGTGCTTATGACAAGCTGGAGGTCCGGCGCTTTATTGCTCGGCATCAGCTCACTCGGTTCCAATTCAATCCCCACTTTCCGGTGAATACGTTGAAGATCATGCGTCTGGCAGTCGCGGCACAAGCGCTAGGGTGCGAAGTCCAGTACATCGATGCTGTGTATTCGGCAATGTGGGAGGCAGCGCGCAACATGGACGACCCAGCTGAGATCAGTGCCGTTTTGCAAGATGCCGGCCTTGATGGAGCCGCTCTCTTTGCCAAGGCGCAGGAGCCTGAGATCAAGGCTCGCCTGGCGGCTAACACGCAGTCAGCATTTGAGCGCGGTGCCTTCGGCTCTCCCTCTTTCTTTGTGGGCGATGAATTGTTCTTTGGGAAAGATCGCTTGAGAGAAGTCGAGGACGAAATCGAAAAACTGAAGATGCAGTTCAAGCTGTCGAATTAGGCTTTGTGTTGGGCGTGAATATTCGCTAGACCATGCATTCCCCTGAGTGCATTTGGTCTATGGGCGAGCCCATCTTCAAGATTGGGTTGCCCGCAAGCAGTCGTTGCGACAGCCGTTGAGGCGATCAGCGGATGTCGGCTTTCTGGCGTTGAAGGCGAGGGACGCTAAGACCGGAATGGGTCGATTGCGCGCGCAGCACAATTGCTGGTGACCGACCGGGATTGGCCCAAAGCGCGCCTTCAAATCCCGTAACGCCGATCCAGTAGGTCAAACAAATCTTTTTGCACGATCTGTTGCCGATCCTTGAAGCTGGCCACCAGGCCGCTGTCTTCGTCCAAGCGGCCCGTTTGCCGCAGATGCTGCAAGGCCGCAGTCATGCCCAGCAGCGCACCTTGCAGGGCAGCATTGGCATAGAGCACCAGACTGAAGCCCATGGCCGCATAGTCGTCAGCGTTCAGGGTGGGGGTCTTGCCACCTATGACCACGTTGACGATTTGTGGCACTTGCAGGGACTGAGGGATGCGGCGCAGTTCATCCACGCTCTCGGGCGCTTCTACAAAGGTAATGTCAGCGCCGTTTTCGACATACAGCGCTGCGCGGTCCAGCGCGGCGTTCAGCCCCTCAACGGCACGGGCGTCTGTGCGGGCGATGATCAAGAAGTCGCGATTGACTCGGGCATCCACCGCCGCGCGTATCTTGCTGGCAGCCTCAGCAGCGGAGATGACCGCTTTGCCGCTGAAATGGCCGCATTTCTTGGGGCTTTGCTGGTCTTCCAGTTGAATGGCGTTTGCACCCGCACGCTCCAGCGAACGCACAGTGTGCCCCACATTCAGCGCGTTGCCGAAACCGGTGTCTGCATCCACGATGATGGGCAACTGCACGGCGTCTCGTGTGGCGGCGGTGTGTTGAACCAGATCGGCAAGTCCAATGAAACCCAGGTCAGGTATGCCATAAAAGGTGTTGGTGATGCCTGCGCCAGAGAGGTAAACGGCTTCAAAGCCTTGCTGCTCGATCACCCGGGCAGCCAGGGCATTGGCGGCACCGGCCACCAGCATGCCGCGCCGCTCTTGGAGTTTTCGCAGCAGGAGGCTGCCGGGGCGTTCGGTATCCATCAGTCGTCCTTCATGCCTGAAGCTTTGACGACACCGCCCAGGCGCGCCCGTTCAGCATCCACAAATTCGTTGAATGCCGCTCGGGTGCCGCCTATGGGCTCAATCCCCATGGGCTTCAAGCGGTTCTGAATGGCGGCGGACTTCATGCCCGCATCGACGGCTGCGGCCAGCTTGTCCATGATCTCAGGGCTGACGCCCGTCGGTGCGTGTATGCCCGCCCAGTGCGCGATTTGCAGCTCACCAAAGCCTTGTTCGGTGGCGGTGGAGAGCTCGGGGTAGGCCGATATGCGCTTGACCCAGGTGGTGGCCAAGGGTTTGAATTTGCCGCCCGGCTTGAGGTGGGGCAGGGCGACGATGCTGGCCTCGGACGTGCCATCCACCTGGCCGCTGATCACGGCAACTGCGCCTTCGGAGCCGCTCTTGTAGGGTACTGGCGTGATCTTGGCGCCGTATTTGGTATTGAGAAGTTCTGCCACAAAGTGCGGTGTGCTGCCCGTTCCCGCTGTCGCAAAGTGAAAACCCAGGCCCTGTTTGGAGGCGTCGACAAATTCGCGCAGGTTGTTGTATTTGGAATTGGCCGGCACCACGATGATGGAGGGGGCCAGGCCAATCATCACGACGGGCGTGAGGTCGCCGTCTTTGAACGGCATGCTCTTTTTGATCATGCTGTTGGAGATAACGCCTGCAGCGCTGATCAAGAATGTGTAGCCATCGGGCGCGGCTTTGGCCACGATGTCTGAGCCCAGTGTGCCACCTGCGCCGGGTTTGTTGTCAATGACCACGGCTTGGCCCAGCTGGGCAGAGGCGCCTTCGGCAGCTGCTCGGGCCATCAGGTCGTTGGCGCCACCAGCGGCAAAGGGCACAACAAAACGGATGGGCTTAGTGGGCCAGGCCTGGGCGATGGCAGATGATGCAAAAATAATAGCAAACAATGACGCCAGTAATGCCGTGATGCCGTTTTTCATGCCCAACTCCGGTAGAGGGATGTTTACTTGCTGCCGCCGGCGGCTTCAGCGTCTTCCTTGAACACCTGCTGGGCCATCTTGAACGAGTCCAGCGCCGCCGGGGCACCGCAGTACACGCCGCAGTGCAGGAAGATTTCGCGCATTTCATCCTTGGTCACCCCGTTATTGATGGCGCCTCGGATGTGGATCTTCAGCTCATTCGGGCGGTTGATGGCAGTCAGGATGGCCAGGTTCAGCATGCTGCGCTCTTTTAGCGTCAGCCCTTCACGCACCCAGGTGGCACCCCAGGCGTGTTCAGTCAAATACTGCTGCAGCGGTTCGGTGAAGTCGTCCACCTTGGACAGGGCGTTGTCGACATAGGCGTCGCCCAGCACTTTTTTGCGCACGGCTAGGCCAGCTTTGAAGGCTTCGTTTTCGTTCATGGTGATTTCCTTGGTAATGAATTTAGATCGTGACGCCGCCGTCGATGACAAGACTTTGGCCTGTCATGAAGGAGCCTGCTTTGGATGCCAAGTACACGGCAGCGCCGGCAATCTCGTCGGGCTCGCCAATGCGGCGCAGCGGTGTGGTCTCGGTGCGCTTGGCCAGCATGGCTTCGTCTTCCCACAGTGCGCGAGCAAAGTCGGTGCGGATTAAGCCGGGGGCAATGCAGTTCACGCGCACGTTGTAGGGGCCGTATTCCACCGCCAGGTTGCGTGCCAGTTGCATGTCTGCCGCCTTACTGATGCAGTAGGCGCCGATGACAGGTGAGCCGCGCAGGCCGCCGATGCTGGAGACGATGATGATGGAACCATCGCGTCGCGCCATCATGTCGGGCGCGCAGAGGTTGATCAGCCAATGGTTGGCCACGATGTTGTTGTCCAAAATCTTGCGGAACTGTTCGTCAGCTATGCCCGCTTGCGGACCGTAGTAGGGGTTGCTGGCGGCGTTGCAGACCAGCACATCGATGCGGCCCCACTGTGCTTGGGTTTGGGCGACGAGTTTTTCCAGGTCTTCTTTCTTGGAGATGTTGGCGGGAATGGCGATGGCGCGGCCTTTGCCGTACAGGGCGTCAATCTCGGCCACCACTTCGGCGCAGGCGTCCAGCTTGCGCGACGAGATCACCACTTTCGCGCCGTGCTCGGCCATGCGCAGGGCAATGGATTTGCCAATGCCACGCGATGAGCCGGTGATAACGGCGACTTGGTCTTTCAGGTCAAATAAATTCATGCGAAATCTCCTTGCAGACTCGCATTGTGTGGCGCTGCCACGGCGGCTTGCTGTCACGCAGGCTACGCCTTGGGCTGCTGACTTACCCTAGGCGCGAGAACCCTTGCGATTGGCTTGCAAGCCTTGTGCCAGTGCGCCAGCAGCGATCCCGCCCAGCGCCCAAAGCAAATCCCAATTGCCGGTGCCCAGGCCTGCAATCGCAGGACCAGGGCACACACCGCATAAGCCCCAGCCGATACCGAAGAGCGCAGCGCCCACGGCGGTGTCGCGGTTCCAGGTGCTGGCGTGGGTGTGGAAGTGATCGTCAAACACTGGGCGCTTCATGAAACGAGGTGCCAGTTTGTAGGCCACTAAGGTGACGACCACAGCACCGCCCATGACCAGCATCAGGCCAAAATCCTGAAAACGCAAAAAGCTCAAGACCACCTCGGGGCGGACCATGGTGGACAGCGACAGACCAAACCCAAACAGCGCGCCCGAAGCAAGCGTCGCCAAAGCACGTGCTGCATTCATCCCAGGAACCTCGCTGCAACATTGGCGGTGACAAAGGCGGTTCCCATGAAGGTCAGCACCGCGTAAAGCGAAGGCAATTGCAGGGAGCCTAAGCCGCAAATGCCGTGCCCTGATGTGCAGCCATTTCCCAGCCGAGCGCCGTAACCCACAAAGAAGCCGCCCAGCACCAGTTGCCAGACCGGGACAGCCGTGTGTTGCGCGACACCGCCTCCAAAGCCCAGCCACCAAAGGAATGCGCCGCCGATTAAACCTGCGCCGTACACCAAGCGCCAGCCGCGTGAGTCGGCGAATCGGGCCTGTTGAAAAAAGGGTGCTTTGACCAGGTACGACCAGGTGGATGAAAACACCGTGCTCATGCCACCAATGCGGCCCGTCAGCAAAAACAGCAGAGCGACACCCAGGCCAATGGTCAAACCACCGGCGAGGTAATGGGCCCAACCTAACGGAAAAAGTGAAAGACCAGAAGTCATGGGTATTCGTCGAAATGAATGCGGTTAAGGAAGGATCACAATGGAGCCAGTTGTCTCGCGAGCTTGTGCCGCTGTGTGCGCCTGAACCAACTGGTCTAAACCAAAGCGAGCCCCAATATGCGCACAAACGGCCCCGCTGGCCATGGCTGCAAACACATCGGCTGCATTGGCCCGAAATGTTGCTGGATCGGCGTTATGTGGAAAGACCGATGGGCGGGTTAAAAACAGGCAACCCTTTTTGTTCAGCAATTCCGGGTCAATGGTGGGTGCCGGGCCTGAGGCGGCGCCATAAAGCACCACCATGCCAAAAGGCGCTGTGCAGTCAAGCGAGCCCATGAAGGTGTGCTGCGCAACCGAGTCGTACACCACGCGCGCCTTTCTTCCACCAGTGGCTGCGATCACTTGGTTTACCCAGTCTGGCTGGTTGTAGTCAATGCAGGCATCAGCGCCTGCTGCACAGGCTTGCGCGCATTTGGCGGCCGAACCTGCTGTGCCGATCACGGTGGCCCCCAAGGCTTTGGCCCAGCTGCACAGGATCATGCCTACGCCACCGGCAGCGGCATGCACCAGCACCACGTCGCCGGGTTGCACGGGGTGCGTTTTCTTGACCAAATACTGAGCGGTCATGGCCTTGAAGAAGATGGCAGCAGCATCTTCATCACTGATGCCCGCCGGAATCTTCACCAGCTTGGACGCGGGTACATTCCGGCGATCGGCATAGGCTCCCACACCCGCGTTCATGTAAACCACGCGGTCTCCCATCTGGAGGTCAGTCACACCGTCGCCCACGGCCTCAACCACGCCGGCGGCCTCGTGGCCCAGGCCGGTTGGCGTGGGCAAGGGGTATTTGCCAGAGCGCTGGTAAACGTCGATGTAGTTGAATCCGATGGCGGTTTGCCGGAGTTGAACCTCGCCAGCGGCGGGGGAGGGCAGATCGAGCGTGACGAGGCGCATGACCTCGGGGGCCCCAAATTCAGTTAACTGGATGCAGCGTGCTTTAGTCATGAAATATTTCTTACTTTCTTAATTACAAATCCGCGGCATAGCGTGCCACCATTTGCGCTTGGGTTTCAGCCACCATGTCGCCACCAATCTGGTCACGCAGCATTTCGCCCATGGATGGCATCACGTTGCGTTCCACATGGCGGGAGCTGTCCCAAAGGTGTGAACGCATCAGCGCTTTGGCGCAGTGCAGGTAGCTGGCCTGTACAGAAACACGGATCACAAGTTTGGGGCGGCGCTTGGCGTCAGTGCACAGCGCCAGGTCGGCCTCTAGCAACGAAAGAACGGCCGTGCCATTGACGCGCAGGGTTTCGTCAATGCCGGGCACCAGAAACAGCAGACCGATTTGGCCTGATTGAACGATGTTCTCCAGCGTATCCAGGCGGTTATTCCCGGGTGAATCAGGAATCAGAAGCGTGGTGGCGTCAAGCACCTTGACAAAGCCAGGCTCTCCGCCGCGCGGGGAGGCGTCTAGCATGCCCTTTTCATGCGTTAAGCCCTCTTTGCCCGAACTGGCGACGACCACCAAGGGCGACATGCCGATGAAGGTCTTTGCGTGGTGGTCCAGGCCAGTCAGTTCTTTCTTGACCGATCGCTCGCGGGCCGGGCCATACATGGCACGTAATTCGGTGAGGGATGTGATGTTCATTTCCGTACTGTAGCGCGCCAAGGCGCGTCAATTGCGATTCAGTAGCGGGTTAAACACATTGGCCGATAAGCGCAAATTTCAATAATTTTTATCCGGAATTGCCTTGGGTTGAGCGAACTCGCCCAGGGAATGCGCACAATATCGGGTATCTATCAGCTTCGTGACAGACAAATTTTGTACATTTGCCTGTTATCTGTATTTATTCAACCCTGATTCAGAGGAAGACAATGAGCAAGTCAAAGATCTATTACACCCTGACGGATGAAGCCCCCCTGCTGGCCACCGCAGCGTTTTTGCCGGTGGTGCGCACGTTTGCCGGTGCTGCCGATATTGATGTGGAGGAGGCTGACATCTCCGTAGCCGGCCGCATTCTGGCCGAGTTCCCCGAATTTTTGACCGAATCACAGCGGGTGCCCAATACCCTGGCCGAGCTGGGCCGCCTGACGCTCTTGCCCGCCACCAACATCATCAAGCTGCCCAATATCAGCGCGTCGCAAAACCAGCTGGTGACGGCTGTGCGCGAACTGCAGGCCAAGGGTTACAAGCTGCCAGACTTCCCCGAGCAGCCGCAAAACGACGAAGAAAAAGCCATCCGCCAGCGCTACAACAAGTGCATGGGCAGCGCCGTGAACCCCGTGCTGCGCGAAGGCAACTCCGACCGCCGCGCGCCCAAGGCCGTCAAGGAATTTGCCCGCAAGAACCCACACAGCATGGCCGAGTGGAGCCAGGCATCGCGCTCGCACGTGTCGCACATGCACAGCGGCGACTTCTACCACGGCGAAAAATCGATGACGCTGGACCGTGCCCGTGACGTGCGCATGGAGCTCATCACCAAGAGCGGCAAGACGATTGTGCTCAAGCCCAGCACCAAGCTGCTGGACCGCGAGGTGATCGACAGCATGTTCATGAGCAAGAAGGCGCTGTGCGATTTCTACGAAAAAGAGATCGAAGACGCCCGCAAGACCGGCGTGATGTTCTCGCTGCACGTCAAGGCCACGATGATGAAGGTGTCTCACCCCATCGTGTTTGGCCACTGCGTCAGAATTTTTTACAAAGACGCGTTCGAAAAACACGCCAAGCTGTTTGAAGAGCTGGGTGTCAACGTCAACAACGGCATGGCCAATCTGTACGACAAGATTGCCACGCTGCCGCAGAGCAAGCAAGACGAGATCAAGCGCGATCTGCACGCCTGCCACGAGCACCGCCCCGAGTTGGCCATGGTCGATTCCGCCAAGGGCATCACCAACTTCCACTCGCCCAACGACGTCATCGTGGATGCCTCCATGCCCGCCATGATCCGCAACGGCGGCAAGATGTGGGACGCCAATGGTCGTCTGAAGGACGTGAAGGCTGTGATGCCTGAGTCCACCTTCGCCCGCATTTACCAAGAGATCATCAATTTCTGCAAATGGCATGGCAACTTTGACCCGGTGACCATGGGCACCGTGCCCAACGTGGGCTTGATGGCACAGCAAGCCGAGGAATACGGTTCGCACGACAAAACCTTCGAAATCAGCGAAGACGGCGTGGCCAATATCACCGACAACGCTACCGGCGAAGTGCTGTTGAGCGAAAACGTGGAGCAAGGCGACATCTGGCGCATGTGCCAGTGCAAGGATGCTGCCATTCGCGACTGGGTGAAGCTGGCCGTCACACGCGCCCGCAACTCCGGCATGCCTGTGGTGTTCTGGCTCGACCAGTACCGTCCGCATGAGGCACAGCTGATCACCAAGGTCAAGATGTACCTGCACGAGCACAACACCGCTGGCCTCGACATCCAGATCATGAGCCAGGTGCGCGCCATGCGTTACACCCTGGAGCGCGTGGTCCGTGGCCTGGACACCATCAGCGCCACCGGTAACATCCTGCGCGACTACCTGACCGACCTGTTCCCCATCATGGAGCTGGGCACCTCGGCCAAGATGCTCTCCATCGTGCCTTTGATGGCCGGTGGCGGCATGTACGAAACCGGTGCTGGCGGCTCTGCGCCCAAGCATGTGCAGCAACTGGTGGAAGAAAACCACCTGCGCTGGGACTCCTTAGGCGAGTTCCTGGCCCTGGCTGTGTCGCTCGAAGATTTGGGCATCAAAACCAATAACAACCGCGCCAAGATCCTGGCCAAGACCCTGGACACTGCCACCGGTAAGCTGCTGGACAACAACAAGAACCCAAGCCCCAAGACGGGTCAGTTGGACAACCGCGGCAGCCAGTTCTATCTGTCGATGTACTGGGCGCAAGAGTTGGCCGCACAGACCGAAGATGCTGCATTGGCTGCACATTTTGCAGGCCTTGCCAAGAGCCTGACCGAGAACGAAACCACCATCGTGGAAGAGTTCCGCGCCGTGCAAGGTCAACCGGTGGACATCGGCGGCTACTACATGGCCGATGTGGCCAAGACCGCTGCTGTGATGCGCCCCAGCGCCACATTCAACGCTGCGCTGGCTGCTGTGAAGGCGTGATCGCTTAAACGCTGACACAAACGCTCAGATCAACGCTGAAAGGCGTGTGCCCCACAAGGCGGTTGGCCACAAGTCAGCCGCCTTCTTTGTTTTGGGGTGCACTACCCCACCAAGTCATGCATACCCTAGATCAATTGCGCAGCGGTGCGCTGATCGGCGCGCGACGCCTGGACCTGTCCTGTGGTTTGCGGGAACTGCCGCCCGAGGTGTTCGACCTGGCCGACAGCCTGGAGGTGCTGAACCTCTCAGGCAACCAGCTCACCCGATTGCCGGACGATTTGCCACGGCTGAAGAAGCTGAAGGTCATCTTTTGCTCCGACAACCCATTCACCCGCCTGCCCGACGTGTTGGGCAACTGCGCGAGTCTGCAGGTGGTCGGCTTCAAGGCCTGTCAAATACGGGAAGCGCCCGGCGCAGCTCTGCCACCTCAGCTGCGCTGGCTGATCCTGACTGATAACGCCGTGGCGCACCTGCCGGGTGAACTGGGCGAACGCCCGGCGCTGCAAAAACTGATGCTCGCAGGCAATCGCCTGCCGAGCTTGCCCGACAGCCTGGCCCAGGCCAACCGGCTGGAGTTGATCCGCCTGTCGGCCAACCAGTTGACGCAGGTGCCCAGCTGGCTGCCGCAGTTGCCGCGACTGGCCTGGCTGGCGCTTGCAGGCAATCCACTCGACTGGCACCGGCCGGAGCCAGCAGCGATTGCCCGTGTGGACTGGGCGCAGGTCCGTTTAGCGGAGCGACTGGGCGAGGGCGCTTCAGGCCATATCTACCGCGCTCAAGTGAACAACGGGGATGACAGCCAATCCTTGGCGCTCAAGCTGTTTAAAGGCAGCGTCACCAGCGACGGCTTGCCAGAGCACGAGTTGGCTGCCTGCTTGGTTGCGGGTCAGCACCCGGCACTGTGCACCCCGGTGGCAGAACTGCAAGGCCATCCAGATGGCACGCCGGGGCTGCTGCTGCCATTGATACCCGCCACGCACATCAACCTGGCGGGCCCACCGAGTCTGGACACCTGTACCCGTGATCTGTACGCCCATGGCCTGCGCATCCCCTTGCCGCTTGTTCAGAAACTGGCGCTTTCCATAGCGCAGGCGCTCACGCATTTGCATGTTCATGGCGTCATGCATGGCGACCTGTATGCGCACAATATTTTGTGGAGCCCTGGCACGGGGGATGCGGTGCTCAGCGACTTTGGTGCGGCGACGCTGCTGCCTACCGGCGACGCGGTTACGTGCCGCCAACTGCAGTCGCTGGAGGTGCGCGCCTTTGGCTGCCTGTTAGAGGAATTGCTGGAGCACAGCGACGTGCAAACTTCAGCGCGGGGTGAAAAGATTCGCACTGTGGCACTGGCATGCCTGGACACTCAACCGTCAGCACGCCCAGAAGCAGCCGATGTCTTGGCGCAAATCGCTGCTGCGTAATACCCAAAAATGGGGTGCATTCTGGCGGAAAATGCCTCAAAAGCACGCGGTTTCACCAGTGATGAGTTGGCTTTTTACCGATCTGTTCAGTGCACGACCCTATACTTTCCTTGACCTCGGAGTGAGGTGTTCTTTCCCAATACCAATGGATTTTTCATGAAAAACTTCCTTCAACAGTTTGTCGGTGCTTCTGTTCTTGCTGTTTCCTTCTTTGCATTGGCGCCCTCGGCGGTGGCCGCGACGGGCCAAGGCGTCTGTCAGGACGGAACCCAAGTGAGCGGCAAAAAACTGAAGGAAGCCTGCCGTGACCATGGTGGCGTTGCCAAGAAAGCAGCAGCCAAGAAGGCCGATGCCAAGAAGCCCAGCACCAAAAAAGCATCTGGCAAAGTGGCCGCCAAGGGCCAGGCTGCGGGTGGCGGCGCTGACAAGGTTTGGGCCAACACCAACAGCAAAAACTACCATTGCCCAGGCGCCAAGTTCTACGGCAAGACCCGCGCAGGTACCTATATGTCAGAGTCGGAGGCCAAGGCACAAGGCTATAAAGGCAAGGGGTGCACTGCTGCGCCCAAGAAGGCGTAATTCTGCTAAAAATAGCCAGTTACGGCATATCTGATGTGCCTTTGTTGCTATCAATACCGTAGTTTGATGCTGCAAAGCGAAGTGGCTGGATAAAGCTCGGCGATGATATGCAGCATGCAACATCGCCCTGCCACCCCCGACAAAGACGCCATTGCCGCCATGCCACCGTTCGCGCGGCTGGGCATGGACCGCATCAGCCTGGTAGCCACCGGGCCACAAGCGCGCGAGGCGTTTACCCCCCTTGCCCAGGCCGCAGCCTGGGGCTTTGACACCGAATCCAAACCCACCTTTCGCGTAGGCGATGTGTCAGACGGGCCGCATGTGGTCCAACTTGCCACGCCCGAACACGCCTGGGTGTTTCAGCTGCACGACCCGAACTGTCGCGCCGTGGTGGCCGAGTTGTTTGCCTTGCGCGGCATTGATAAGGCAGGCTTTGGCCTGGGCGACGACCGCCGCCGCATCCTGGCCAAGTTTGGTGTGGAGGCTGTCGGCGTGCTGGACCTCAACAGCACTTTCAGCACGCGTGGTTACCGCAAAGAGATGGGCGTCAAGAGCGCCGTGGCTGTTCTGTTTCAGCAGCGCTTCATCAAATCCAAAAAAGTGGCCACCACCAATTGGGCCAACCCCACCTTGACCGAAGCCCAATTGATTTATGCGGCCAACGATGCCTATGCCGCGATCCAGGTTTACCACGCACTGGGGCTTGGCGGCGCCAGCCGTGCGATCATCAAGGCATGAGTCTTCGATTTGAACCCCTGCAGCAGGCCGCGCTGTACCCCGACGCATTTGGCGTGCCCGCCCCGACAGATGCACAGCCGCGCGACATGTGGCCACGCAAGCTGGGCGTGTTTCTTCGCGCTGCTGCACCCGCCGAGGGCGAAGTGGCGTTGCCCCCCGACACGATGCCCGAAACCAGCGCGCCCGACGCCAGCACACCTGACGCCATAGCCAAACCGCTTGCCTCGCGCGAGTTGGTGCTGGGGCAGTGGGGTCTGGTGCCGCCCTGGGTCAAGTCCGCATCCGACGCCAAACTGCGCTCACCCAAGCTCGTCAATGCGCGGTCAGAAACTGTGTCCACTTCCAAAAACTTCTACGACGCGTGGACCAACGGGCAGCGCTGCATCGTGCCGATGATGTCCTTTTGCGTGGACGACTGGCGCAGTGGCAAAGCCGTTCCCACCCGCATCACGCGGGTGGATGGCAAGCCGATGGGCGTGGCGGGCCTGTGGGAGTTGTGGAAAGGCAAAACCGAGGCCGATACGCCCATCGTCAGCTTCACCCTGCTCACCGTCAACGCCAACAACCACGCACTGATGCACCGTTACGAGCAGCAGGGCAGCGAAAAGCGCATGCCCGCTATCTTGAACGAAGGCGCCTACGACGCCTGGCTTACCGTGCGGCACGAAAAGGCCCGCGAATTCATGCGTGCCTACGCCGCCAATTGGCTCACCGCCAATCCGGTGCAGTAGCGAACGTTAAAAAGGCGGGTGCCAATCTTGATGATGAGGTCGTGTCGGTATGGCGGCCTGGCACAGGTTCATGGAGTGCTGCCAATGTCTAAAGCCTGCTAACGTACCTGATGTTGGGACTGAGCATCGAGCAAACTGCGTAGACCCTTCGTTGCTCCAGTGGCGCAACCTGCACTACGCACATGAGCTTTGCCTAGATGGCCTCGGGTGAGAGGGGCGCGCCTCGCAGCAAGTGCCAGTGAGAATCGCAATAGCGTTGAAAAGCTGCCTTGTCTGGCTGATCACCCCTGGCAGGCCAGGCTCAGCGCCTGCAAGGTTTTGCCGCTCTTGCTGTCATACACCACCAAGTTGATTTGGCGGGCGTGTCCGGGCGTTGCGGTCACAGCGTTGAACTTGAGCGATTTGGCGCCGCTGTAATCACCTGCTGGAACATACTGCCGCACCACAAAGTCATGCTTGAGTGACTCGCCCGCGTTTTCCCCCGCTCTTACCTTGGTGCTGTGGCCATGCTCTGTGACGCTCCAGTAGGCTGACCAGGCCGCATTGGGATCGGTGGGCATGACGTTGGCAGAAAAACTGTCGGCCCCCTTGCCTTGAATTTTGATGCTAGCCCGGCTGGGCTCAGCGCCTGTTCCGGTCAAGGCTTTGCCATAGTCGCGCCAGTCCGCGCCGTTGCGTACCAGTTGCGGGGTGTAAATGCCCGTCAGGCCGTTGCGCGCGGCAAGCTGCCGCTGGCGTACTGTGAATGCCGGGTTGGCAAACCGATCCGCCCAGCCGATGTAGTCCCAATACGCCACATGAAATGCCTGACCCACGACGCGACCTTGCGCGGCGGCGTCTTTGAGTGTGGACAGCCACTGATCCGCAGGGGGGCAAGAGCTGCAGCCTTCCGAGGTATAGAGCTCCAGTACCGGAGTCAGGTTGGCCGCCGACTCGGCTTGACAGTGTGGCTGCGCTGCGGACGTCTGGCCTACCAGCACAAGGCAAAGAAACGCGGCAGTTGAACGGGGCGTGCGGGCAAGGGCATGTGACATGACTGGTTCCATAGCAGTGTGTCGCTAAGTCGGACGCCTGGGGTGGTTTCTTACGTTGACGGATTTGTCGGTGTTCTAAATTACAAATAAATGAGCCGTGCTCAACGCCGACGCTGCCGCAATGTTCGAAAATATCGGGCAAGCAGCGTGAGCGCAATCAATCCAAAATAAGTATTCAAAATCTGATCGCGCAGCTTGGACAGCGCTTGCCCATTGGACGCGCTGAGTACTTCACCCGTGGGCCGCCATGTTGTTGGCGCATTCAAGCCAGCCGCCAGCTCAGTGCCCATCGCCAGGAACCCAGCCGCAGCAGTCAGGGGTAGAACGATAAAACAGGCCAAGATGGATGCGTTCCACAGCTTGCCTGGTAGCCGCCGCCGCACGGCTGCATACAAGCCCATGCACCCGTGCGCCCAACCAGGTGCCAGCAGCGCCAGTTGCCTACCTTCTGCCCCGGCACTCATCAAGCCGCCAATCACGCCGTGATACTGCGGTGTGAGTTCATACCATTCAAAGGCGATTCGGGTCGCGGCCACATGCCCCACGAGCAGCAGTGGAAAGCACAGACCCAAGGCGATGCGTAAAAGGTCTGCCAGCGGCATCCGCAAGCTAGGCCGCCGGTACAAGGCTTGAAGCGCCAAGAAGAGGTGCACAAAAAATGCACCGTAGAGCAAAACGGTGCCGACCTTGCTGTGCCACACCCCTACCGCGATGCGCAAACCTCTTTCCGCCGCCTCGATAGACCAGAGTCCCAAGGAGTGATTCAGCAAGTGGGAAGCAATGTAGAACCACAAGACCGTGCCGGACAGCAAGCGCAGTGATCTGGTGTTGACATTTCTGCCTAGGAAGGAGTAACCCATGTTTCAGTTTCTTGACATTCACGCAATGGGCGTCAGCATAGCCACAGAGGTCACCCCTCACGCAAACATTTGTCGCCAGCGGTACGCGCATTGATGGATTTTTTGGTCACCCGGTTTGTTCAGGTGCCTTGGAATTAGCCTGCGACCGCGCACGACGGTGGGAAGGCTGCTTAGCGCTAAAAAACGATTGCTATTTTGCGGTTTCGGTACACCATATAAAGATTGTTTGCTATAAAAATCAGAGTGTAAAATGCCTTAACCCCACGACAAGAGCTTTTCGCCCATGGCAATTCAATGGTTCCCCGGTCACATGCACCTGACGCGCAAAGCGATCACCGAACGCGTCAAAGAGACCGATGTGGTGATCGAACTGCTGGACGCGCGCCTGCCAGGATCGAGCGCCAACCCCATGCTGGCCGAGCTGACGCAGGGTGTACCTGCGCTCAAGATCTTGAACAAGCAAGACTTGGCAGACCCGGCCCGCACCGAGGCCTGGCTGGCGCACTACAACGCCTTGCCCGAGACCCGAGCCATCGGCTTGGACGCCTCAGAGCCCGCGCCCGCCCGCCGCCTGATCGACGCGTGCCGCGCACTGGCCCCCCGGCGTGGCGGCATGGTCAAGCCCATGCGGGTGCTGATTTGCGGTATCCCCAACGTGGGTAAATCCACGCTCATCAACACGCTGACCGGTAAACGCGCGACCAAAACCGGCGACGAAGCGGGCATCACCAAGATAGAGCAGCGCATCGTGCTGGAAGACGGTTTCTACCTCTTTGACACCCCAGGCGTGCTGTGGCCGCGCATTTTTGTGCCCGAAAGCGGCTACCTGCTGGCTGCCAGCGGTGCTATGGGACGCAATGCCTATGACGATATTGACGTGGCCTGGGCATTGCTGGCCAACCTCAAACAGCAATGCCCGCAAGCACTGACGGCGCGCTACAAGCTCGATGGCGTGGCTGATATGGCTGATGATGCATTGCTGGAAGCCATTGGCCGCAAACGGGGCGCGATTCTGGGCGGCAAAAAAGTCGATGTGCAAAAGGCCGCAGAGATCGTGATCCACGAGTTTCGCGCTGCCATTTTGGGACGCATCACCCTGGAAACGCCCGAAGAATTTGCGGTTTGGCTGAAAGCGGGCCTGGCGGCTGATGCCGAGCGCGCAGCCAAAAAAACCAAAACAGGCAAAAAAACTAAACCGACCGATTCGCCTGATCCAACCCTGCCCTAAGCGCAGGGGGGGGCGTCGCTGCCTGGTGAGGCCCAAGTAGGACGCCCACGCCACCGTCCAGCGGGACCGATGTGGTGTTGGGAACGCGCCCCGTGTCGCCCGATGCCGCCCAAGGCCGCCCAGGGGCCGCCCGATCCATTGCGCAATACCTTTGCCACGGCGTCAGCAAATGCCCAGCTCAAGCTCGCCCACGCCCAAGGACTAAAGCCCTGTGTCGCCTTGCCATCGCGCACCATTCCCCGAAATGTGGGTTCAAATGTGATTAAAGATAATTGCATGTCTATAAATATTGAAATGTGTAAAATAAACAAGTGTAAGTTCACAGAATACGTTTCAGAACCCCATCTCAACCCATCCATCGGTGTCAGCATGAAAACTCCCCACACAACGCCGCCCTCGGCAAATGCCCGTGACTTCACACGCCCGCCAGCGCTGCAGGCGCGGTTGCGCCGCAAGCAGTGGATCGGGCCGTGGTTCATTGGCGTTGCGGTGCTGCATACCGTGTTTGCCTTGTGGAAGTTCCCCTTGGTGCTTCAGTCGATCGCATCGCGCGGATTCATTGGCACAGTGGGCCAAGACCCCATGACAGCGGCCGTGGTCTGGTTTGTGCTGTTTGGCGTGGTGGTGCTGGCCTGCGGTTTGATGATTTCTGCATGGGAGCGGGCGACCACCGCGTCGATCCCACAAAGCGTGGTTTGGACCCTGTTTGTGTTGGGCGTGGTTGGGGTGGTGTTGATGCCCACGTCTGGCTTTTGGCTCATGTTTCCGCCTACCATCGCTTTGCTGTGGACGGGCAAAGGTCGCCAAGATGAATCGCCCATTTGAAACCCAGGTCCCCCCAGACAGCCGTATTGCCAAGCTGCTTGCCGATGCGGATTTTGCGGATGCCTGGGCGATTGAAAGCACACAGGTAAACCTCTCGGCACTGGGGCACTTCCTCGCAACGGCAGCAAAGACGCCCCGTTGGATTGACCTTTGCATGCGGCTTCGCAACGGGGTTGCCAAAAAGCTCGGGCTAAAGCACCTCGGTGTGCTCAGCGACGTGCAGGCCGCGCAAAATGAGTCTACGTATAAGGTGGGTGACCGAGTGGGCATTTTTAGCTTGCTGGAAAACCACCCCCACGAGGTGCTGCTTGGCGACCAAGACAAGCACTTGACGGTCGCCTTATCGGTACACCTGTCGCCGTCCCAAACAACAGCAGGCGGACAACTGGTGACCGTGAGCACCGTGGTCAAGACCCATCAACTCCTGGGGCGCTTGTATATGCTGCCCGTCAAGCCCATGCACCGCATCATCGTGCCCGCCAGCTTGAGAACCCTGAACCAAGGACCGACCTCATGAAAACCAGCCAAGCTCAGCAAGACAAGACCCGCCGAAACATCTTGGCCAGCGCCGTGGAAGCCATGTCCGCCCAGGGGTTTGAGGCCACCACCATGAAGCAAATCGCCCGCGATGCGGGCATTGGCGACGCGACGATTTACAACTATTTCCCCACCAAAGAAAAACTGATCGTCGGTTACTTTGAGCAGGTCATGGCCGACGCAGTCAGTGCGACCTTGGCCACGCCGGGCCTGGACAGCTACACCCTGCAAGAGCGGCTACAACGCCTGACGGATGCGGTGCTGGAGCAACTGTTGCCAAACCGCGAGTTTGTGCAGATGACCCACCAGTTGGTGCGCCGTTCTGCGCTGCTGCTCAGCGCCCAGTGGCCTGCCAAATCGTTGCTGCGGCAAACGGTGCTGGATTTTCTGAATGCGGCCGAACAATCAGGCGACATGCCCGCACTGGCGTTCAAAGCTGGCGTGGCCAGCTTGTATGCAGACTATCTTTTTGGCGTGATCTCGTACTGGCTTGCCGATGTGTCAGAGGCCTTTGCAGACACCACGCGCCTGGTGGACTTGTCCTTGGGGCTGCTCACCATCATATTGCGCAGCGGCCTGATTAACCAGCTCCAAGACATGGGCAGCTTCGTGCTGCGCAGCCAACTCGCGCGCATGATGCAGTCGGGGGGCGGTGGCCTCAACCTCATGCGTGTCGCCAGCGATGTGATGCAAACCTTTGGAGAAGCCCGCCGTCCAAGCCCCCCGCCGCCCAAAAGAGCGGCCCGTGCTGCACCTGCTGCACCCGCAGCTCGCAAGCCACGCAGAAAGCCCGAGCCGTGAGCAAGGCCAAGCTTCCGCAATCCAGCACGCTGGCACGTGGTGCCATCACCGGCATGACGGTTGCCAAGCTGGGCGCGGTGCGCGCTGGCCAGCGGCTGCGCCGCCCAGCCGCAGAGCCAGCAGCGCAGGCCCTGCAGGATCGCGCGGACGAAGTGGCCCTGGGAAAGCTGTTGTTTCAGGCGCTGAGTCAGCTGCGGGGCACGGCGCTCAAGGTATCGCAACTGCTCAGCATGGACACGGCCGTGTTGCCCGAAGGGGTGCGTGCCGAGCTTGCGCAGGCCTGCCACCAGGTCATGCCCTTGAACCGCGCGCTGATTGGCCGGGTGTTTCGCCAGTCGTTTGGGCAAGAGCCTGAGCAGATGTTCAGCCACTTCGAGCCTGTGGCATTTGCCGCAGCCAGTTTGGGTCAGGTGCACCGCGCCGAAATCAGCGGCCTGGGCCCTGTGGCCGTGAAGGTGCAATACCCAGGCATTGCGGCGACCGTGCCTTCAGACATGCGCTTGTTGCGCGCAACACTCAAGGCGCTGGGGCATGGCGTGGTGGTGCTGCCCGACAGTACCGTTGTGGACCGCTTGCTCAGCGAGATCGAGGCTGCGCTGATGCAGGAACTGGACTACGAGCGTGAAGCGCAACAGTTGCTTTGGTTTGCCAAGCATGCCGCCTGGCCCGGGGTGGTGATCCCCCGGCCTGTTTTGACGCACAGCAGCCGCCATGTGCTCACGCAAGAGCTGCTGAACGGCGTCCATCTCGACGCTTGGCTGGCGCAGCAACCCTCTCAGCAAGAGCGCAACCAGTTTGGTCAACGGCTGTTCGATTGGTTCATGCATTGCGCGTTCGAACTGGGCCAACTGCAGGCTGATCTGCACCCCGGCAACTTCTTGTTTTTGTCAAACGGACGGCTGGGCGTGCTGGACTTTGGCTACACCTGTGCCATGTCTGCAGGTTTTCGGCAAAACCTGGCCAAAGCCTGGACTTGCGCACAAGACTTGCCAACTGAGGCCCAAGGCTTGCTGGCAAGCTACCAAAGCATGGGTTTCTTGAAGGCTGAGCTGAGCCTGCCCGCTTTTCAAGCCGAGGTCTTGCCCTCACACACCCTGCTGCTGGACTGGCAGACCGAGATCTTCAAGTCCCCCGTTTTTGATTGCAAGCACAAGTCGGTCTTGCCCAGGCCCAGCAAAAGCATGCAAAAGGCCTTGAACCAATACATGCACAGGGTGCCCGCCGAAATGCCCGCTTTTGACCGCGCCTGGCTGGGTCTGATGCATATGTTGACCCGCATGGGGGCGCAAATTCGCACGTCCAATCGCTGGATCAAGTCCAGCGGGTAACATGGGTGCAATGACAGCCAGACCCAATCCCAACGCCGGGCGCAATCCTCGCACCCCGCCAACCCGAAACAGCGCTAAATCTGACGACGGCGAGCGCCTGGCCAAACGCGTTGCCGAAATGGTGCCTTGTTCGCGCCGCGAGGCCGAGCAATACGTTGAAGGTGGCTGGGTCAAGGTTAACGGCGTGGTGGTGGAAGAGCCCATGCACCGCGTGTCAGATCACCGGGTGGAAATTGACCCCAATGCCAGCCTGATGGAGCTGCTGCCGGTTACCTTGCTGCTGCACAAGCCACCGGGCTTTGAGGCCATGGCCGATTTGGGGGCAGCCAGCCCGCGTGTGAAGCCTGCGCACCAGTTGCTGCTGGTACCCAACCACATGCAAGACGACCCGGCTGATGTACGGGTACTGAAGCGCCACTTTGCCAAGCTGACGCCAGGTGTGCCGCTTGAAGTTGCGGCCAGTGGTTTGGTTGTGTTTACGCAAGACTGGCGGGTCGCGCGCAAGCTGACCGAAGACGCCAGTGTGATCGAGCAAGAGCTGACCGTGGAGGTGGCGGGCGATGTGCCGCCAGAAGCGCTGGATCGGATGGGCCGACTAAAGGGCTCAAGCGGACAGGCGTTGCCGCCCTTCAAGGTGAGTTTGAACAGTACGGCAGAGCGCAGCAGCAAGTTGCGCTTTGCCATCAAGGGCGTACACCCAGGGCTGATTGCGTTCCTGTGCGACCGCATGGGATTGGAAATCCTCAGCATCAAGCGCCAGCGCATTGGGCGCGTGTCCATGACCCAGCTGCCTGAGGGGCAGTGGCGCTATTTGCAAGCGCACGAACGGTTTTAAGCTTGCGCCGCTGATGGGCTTGCTGCTTTGGGCGTGGCGGTCAGGGCGTCAGAGCTTGCCAGCGGCGACAAGTTAAGCGGCGTGCTGCCTGAAGCCAGCCCTTTCACGCCGCCTGTGATGCGCTCAAACAGCGCCATCAAGTTCTTGAGCAGATCCTTACCTCCACTGCTTGTCGGAGGAGGGGCGGTGGCGTCCGCGCTCTGTGGAGATGCCGACGCAGCGGGAAGGTCCCAGGTTGCAGGGGTTTGCAGTGCGGCGGAAGCAGCTGGTGCCGTAGCTTGCGCGATGTTTTCATACATGGCGGCAGCAATCTGGGTCTCGCGGCTTTCCATGCGCAGCGAAAAGGCGCTGAGTGTGTCGGCTTGGCCACTGATGTCCATCTTGCTGGCCTCTTGCATGGCCGCTGCCATGTCGCCATCAAAGAAATCATCCGCCACCTCGCTGGCCTGCGCGGCCAGGGCATTGATGGCGGCGCGCTCTTGCTCGCTGAGTTGACCCTTCACGCTGATTTGAAGGTCAGACGAATGCGATGAGCTCATGCTGAACGCCTGTGCGGATCCATTCGCGGTTTGCACGGCTCCCGCGCTGACAGTGGCGCTGTCTGAATCCGAGAAGCTCAGCGTGACCACATCGCCTTCCGCCGTTCGCACTTTAAGGTCCAGCGACTCAGATTTTTCGTAGCTGGCCACCGCAAACACGCCAGACGATGTGGCTGGCGTGCCTTTGTGCGAATACATGTGGTGATCGTCGTCAAGACGGTGTTTGCGAGGTGTGTAAGTGGTGGTGTCATGGTCGCCACGTACCTCTTTGCCTTCATGTCTTGGCCGCTCGACCACGGCTGGGACCGGGCGGATTGCTGATACCGCTGGGCGATTAAAGGCGACATGCAGTGTGGAAGGTGCGCTTGAGCTCAGGCGGTCAATCATGGACGTCCCCAGGAATGTCGAGTGTTCCCAGGGTTATCGGCAGATCTTCAGAAAAATAAAATCCGCCGACGCACCAGACGGCCTCAGTTCACTTCAGTAATGAATTGCTCACGTGGGCGGCGAACTTTTTTCAAGTTGACCAGCCAGTCACCTTCGGCTTCGCGGTAGCCCAGGGGCAGGATCGATACGCTGCGCAGGCCGCGCGCATTCAAGCCCAAAATCTCGTCCAAGGCCTTGGGGTCAAAACCTTCCATGGGCGTGGCATCGACTTCTTCAAATGCGGCGGCGATCACGGCAGCACCCAGCCCAATGTAGGCTTGGCGAGCAGCATGCTCAAAATTGACTTGAGGGTCGCGCGGAGGGTAGTTGGTGAGCAGCATCTTGCGGTAGTTCTCCCAACCTTCGTTGGTGCCGCCGCGCTCGGCGTTGGTCAGGTCAAACATCATGTTGATGCGATCGGCCGTGTAGTTGTCCCATGCAGCAAACACCAGCAAGTGCGAGCAATCGGTCACCTGCGCTTGGCCCCAAGCCTTGGGCTTGATTTGCTCGCGCACAGCCTTGTTGGTCACCACAATGATCTCAAACGGCTGCAAACCGCTGGACGTGGGGGCCAGGCGCGCGGCTTCCAAAATGCGCTCGACCTTGTCTTGGGGCACCGCTTTGGCGGGGTTCATCTTTTTGGTGGCATAGCGCCATTGCAGTTTTTGCAGCAGTTCGGACATGTGTTAGGGCTGATTGGGGTAAAAAAAGGCCGCCATTCAGGCGGCATGAACTGGCTCAGCTTGGGGCGCTGAGCAAAGATTCAAGAGGTCAGTGGTTCACAAAGGTGTAGGTCACGTCTTCGCTTTCGACCATGTCCAGAATCTCGTCCAGCACGTCTTCTTCTTCGGTGCTGGCCCAGGTGCCTTCGGGGTCGGTGGTGAACAGGGGCTCCATGGTCAAATCCAGAAACTGGCCGTCTGGCATCTTGATGACATGCCCGCCGTCTGACGTGGTGGCCAGCTCCCAATGGTCAGGAACGGTCATTTCCAGTGCGATGGTGACTTTGAGCTTCTTCATGGTGTGCCTTGTAGAGTAAGGGGGCGAGGGTAACCGATCCCTGCCTCAAGCGGCCACTTGTGCTAGCTCAAGCGTCCAGAAAAAGGGCAGGATCGACAAATACGCGGTTCAGCATCACGCCCCAGTGCAAATGTGGCCCCGTGACGCGCCCAGTTGCGCCCACCGCCCCCAGGCGCTCGCCAAGGCGTAGGGTGTCGCCCAGCTTGACATCAATCGCGCTCAGGTGGCAGGCCATGGTAAGCAGGCCGCCCCCATGGTCCAGCCAGACCGTGTTGCCATTGAAGAAGTAATCCCCAGTGTCGATGACACGCCCCGCCAAGGGCGCTAGCACGGGCGTGCCCGTGGCTGCGGCAATGTCCATGCCGCTGTGCGGGCTGCGGGCCTGGCCATTGAAGATACGCCGCAATCCGAATGAACTGGACCTGCGCCCCGGTACGGGCACCCGCATGCGCAGGTTTTGTGTGAATAGATCGGGCTGCACCTCAGTGAACGTGGCCATGACGCCAGCCAGGTGCTTGCGTTCAAGTTCAAAGCGGCCGCTGTCTTGTGTCGACAAATCGACCTTACCAGGGGCAACGGTCAAGCGCTGCTCTTGGTATTTCTTAGTAGCTACGGTGTAGTGCAGCTCGCGCGATGTCCCGTCAGTCGCCTTGACCGAGATATGTGCAGGGCCTGGCGTGGCGGACAGCGGGATGCCGACCAGCGCTGTCCAGTCAATCGGGTCACCTACCACCAACACCCGGACGTCTTGCCCCGCCTCTGTGCGCTGGTAGGCCACGGGTCGCTCAGAGGCCGGCCCCATGGATAAGCGTGCTAACCCACCCGGCACCTGCGAGTCTGGCGCCTTGGATGAGGTCGCCGGGGCTGATAAAGCGGGAAGCGCTAGCACAGCGATACCCGCCAGCAAGGTGGAGCGGCGATTCAGTTTTTGCATGGAGGGCGAGGATAGCAGCGCGCCCGCAATTTTTAGGGCACTTTGCACGGCTATGATCATTTCAAGACGAAAGGTGAACAAGCTCATGAAAATTTGCATCGTAGGCGCGGGCGCGATTGGTGGCATGCTGGGTGTACGGCTGGCCTTGACCGGACATGCGGTCACCCTGATTCTGCGTGGCGCCAATCTGGCCGCCGTGCAGCAAAACGGACTGCGCTTGATTGAAGAAGACGGCAGTGAAAAGCTGGCCAACCCGATCCGCGCTACCTCCAATCTGGCAGAGGTGGGTGTTCAGGACGTGATCATCCTGGCGCTGAAGGCGCACCAAGTGGCTGCGGTGGCACACGAACTGCCTGGGCTCATGCATGCCGACACACGGGTGGTGACCATGCAAAACGGCATTCCCTGGTGGTACTTTCACAAGCTGCCCGGCGCGCTGGCGCAGCCTTATCTTGGCCGCCCTGTGCATGCCGTGGACCCAGACGGCACCATTGCCAAACACATTGACGTCAACCGCGTGATTGGCAGCGTGGTCTACCCGGCCAGCGAGGTGATACGCCCCGGCGTGATCCAGGTGATTGAGGGCAACCGCTTCACCCTGGGTGAGATCGACGGAAGCGACACCAACAGCATCCGCGCCATTGCCGATGCCTTCAAGGCCGCAGGCTTTAAAGCGCCGATTTCTAGCGACATCCGCTCCGAGATTTGGCTCAAGGTCTGGGGCAACATGAGCTTCAATCCCATCAGCGCACTGACCCATGCCACGCTGGAAGACATCTGCGTGAACCCTGGCACGCGCGAGCTGGCCGCCAACATGATGCGCGAGGCCCAGACCATTGGTGAAAAGCTGGGTGTGCAGTTCAAGGTCAGCCTGGAAAAGCGCATCGCAGGCGCGCAGGCCGTGGGCCAACACAAGACCTCGATGCTGCAAGACGTAGAAGCGGGCCGCCAGTTGGAGCTGCAAGCCCTGGTTGGCGCGGTGATTGAGATGGGGCAGATCACCGACACCCCTACGCCCAACATCAATGCGGTTTATGCCCTGACCAGTCTGTTGGCCAAAACGCTGGAGCAGCACAAAGCCAGCCTGCGCATTGCTTGAAGTATTAGCCAAGCTCAGATTCCAAATTTCAACCTCATTCAATCACCATGACCACCTTCACCACTCTGCCCGAAATGATCGCCGTGCACGCGCAAGCGTCACCCACTGCCGTAGCTCTGACAGGCCCGTCTGCCGTGCCCTTGAGCTTTGCCGGATTGCATCAGCTGATCCAGCAAACCACCGCCACGCTCAACAGCCTGGGTGTGGGCCGTTGTGACCGCGTGGGCATCGTGCTGCCCAACTGCCCCGAGATGGCCAGCGCCTTCGTCGCCGTGGCCAGTGCCTGCACGGCAGCACCGCTGAACATGGCTTACCGTGCAGATGAGTTTGAGTTTTACCTGAGTGACTTGAACGCCAAAGCCCTGATCGTCGCTGTCGGCAGTGAGACCCCCGCACGCGCGGTGGCGGCCAAGCTGGGTGTGGCCATTTTCGAGATGCAAGCCACGCCAGACCTTGGCGCGGGCAGCTTTACCCTGACATGTGCGGGTACGCCTCCAGGCCCTGCCAAGAACACCGGAGCGGCGCAGATCGACGACGTGGCGCTGATCCTGCACACCTCGGGCACCACCTCTCGCCCCAAGATCGTGCCGCTGTCGCACCGCAATGTGTGTGCATCTGCCCGCAACATCAGCGGTGTCTTGCGCCTGACCTCAGCCGACCGCGAACTGCATGTGATGCCGCTTTTTCACATCCATGGCCTGATCGCGGGCGTGCTCGCGCCCTGGGCCGTGGGCAGCCAGATCTTCTGTACACCGGGCTTTAACGCGCTCAAGTTCTTTGCCTGGATGAAAGAGTGCCAACCCACCTGGTACACAGCGGTGCCCACCATGCACCAGACCATTCTGTCGCGCGCTGCGGGCAACATGGATGTGATTGCTGCCAACCCACTGCGTTTTATCCGCTCGTCATCGTCATCCATGCCCACGCAGGTGATTGCCGAGCTGGAAAAAATCTTTGGCGCGCCACTGATCGAGTCCTACGGCATGACCGAGGCAGCACATCAGATGGCCAGCAACCCATTGCCACCCGCCAAGCGCATTCCTGGCTCAGTGGGCATCGCGGCAGGCCCAGAAGTTGCCATCATGGATGACGATGGCAACTTGCTGCCCCCGGGCACCATTGGTGAAGTGGTGATCCGTGGTGAGAACGTCACCGTGGGTTATGAGAACAACGAAAAAGCCAATGCCACCGCCTTTACCAACGGCTGGTTTCGCACCGGCGACCAGGGCGCGATGACGGTAGACGGCTACCTGTCACTCACTGGCCGCCTGAAGGAAATCATCAACCGTGGCGGTGAAAAGATCTCGCCGCTGGAAGTGGATGAGGTGCTGATGGATCACCCCGCCGTGCAGCAGGTGGTGACCTTTGCCATGCCGCATGCCAAGCTGGGCGAAGACGTGGCCGCTGCGGTGGTGCTGCGCGAAGGGCAGGCGCTGACCGAGCGTGAGCTGCGTGACTTTGCCGCGACCAAGCTGGCCGACTTCAAGGTGCCCCGCAAGGTGCTGTTCATGGCAGAAATTCCCAAAGGAGCCACGGGTAAGTTGCAGCGCATTGGCCTGGCGGCCAAACTGGGTCTGGGGTAGTAAACCCAAAGCCTAGCGTTGATCAGCCTCTAACTTTGGCAAGCCAGGCGAGTAAGATTTATGCGTCGGGCACGACTCAGTAAAAAGGGGTTTGTTCTATGTCTCAATCCATTTCGTCCGTTGGTTCGTCGCCGTCAGGGCCGGCGAGCGTTGGGGCTGACGTTGCACTGCAGGCCAAACATGGCCAATGCTTGCGCCAATTGGGCGACTGGGAAGCTTGCCCGTCGTCCAAGACGCCAGAGGGCAAAAAAATCATCGACAACTTGCGCAGCCAAATTCAGCGCATTGAGTCGCAGATGGGCACAACACCTGCCACTGCCACTGCCAGCCCAGCGGCGCAACCCACCACAGGCGTCAGCGTGGACACCCTGGGCGGCATGATCAACCTGTATGCCTAGCGGATCGCCTTGGTCGGTGCTTGGCTTTAGGGCCGACTCACGCCGTCAGCGCGCCCACACCAGCAGCAAATTATTGGCGGGCAAGGCGTGCCGCTCCCGCAGGTGCAGGCCTGCCTTGGCGGCTTCTTGTTCGACCTCTGCAATTTGGCGTATGCCCCAGCTCGGGTTTTGTTCACGCAGGCTGATGTCGAACTCCACATTGCTAGGGGTTGGGGTGACGCCCGCTTCAAAATACGGGCCGTAAGTGACCAACAATCCGCCCGGTGCCAGGTACTGCGCGGCACCGCGCATCAGTGCAGGGCAGGCAGCCCAAGGCGAGATGTGCAGCATGTTGATGCACAGGATCAGGTCAAAGCTGGGGTTTGCAATGGCACTTGCCAGCGCTGAGCCCGGAGCAAACCAGGGCTCGTTACACGCGTCAAGCTGCACCGCCTCCAGCACATTGACCAGGTCACCATCGTTGGCGCGCATCTCAATGTTCAGCAGCGCCCCAGGGTGCGCGTCTGTGGGCTGCCAGGTCCAGTCCAGCATGTTCTTGGCGAACCACGCCACATGCTGCCCGGTGCCGGACGCAATCTCCAGCGCCATCCCTTTGCGCGGCAGGATGCTTTGCAAGACGTCCAGAATCGGTTGCTTGTTGCGGTCGGCAGAGGGGCTGAAGTCAGGGCTTGGCATGGTGAAGAGGAGTGTGACGGGTAAATTTGAAGATAAAAATGCCGTTACGGCAATACTGATAATGGTTTGTTGCTATCAAAATGATGGTGACAGCTTGCCGCCAAGTTCATTGCTATCGTGCGTGCTGGCCTTATTTTGAACCAACGGAGACCCCCATTGAACCATCCCACACCCATCACTGGCCTACAGCTGCGCTCCCACGTCTTGCCCAGTGGCGAACTTCAGGTATCCCTGGTCAACGTGGATACGCCCGCACCCGCTGCTGACGAGGTGGTCGTGCGCATTGAGGCCACGCCCATCAACCCGTCAGACATTGGCCTGCTGTTTGGTGCAGCCGACCTCAGTACCGTCAAAGCCACGGGCACGCCTGCAAGCCCTGTCGTCACGGCACAAATTCCCGCTGCGGCCATAAAGAGCATGGCAGGGCGCCTGGACCAGTCCCTGCCCGTGGGCAATGAGGGCGCAGGCGTGGTGGTGGCTGCAGGCGCATCCCCCGCTGCGCAGGCCCTGCTGGGCAAGACGGTTGCCATGATCGGCGGCGCCATGTACGCGCAGTACCGCAGCATGAAGGCCGACCAATGCCTGGTGCTCGACGCTGGCACCACGCCCGCAGAGGGCGCATCCTGCTTTGTGAACCCGCTGACGGCCTTAGGCATGGTGGAAACCATGCGGCGCGATGGGCATAAGGCACTGATCCATACCGCAGCGGCGTCTAACCTCGGGCAGATGCTCAACCGCATTTGCATCAAAGACGGCATTGATCTGGTCAATATCGTGCGCAAGCCCGAGCAAGCTGCTTTGTTGAGAGGCATAGGCGCCAAATACGTGTGCGATTCGTCCTCCCCCAGTTTCATGGATGACCTGACAGATGCCTTGGTCGCCACAGGCGCCACAGTGGCTTTTGACGCCACGGGCGGCGGCAAGTTGGCCGGGCAGATTTTGAGCTGCATGGAGGCCGCACTGGGCCGCACCGCAACTGAGTACAGCCGCTACGGCACCAATGTTCACAAGCAGGTCTACATCTACGGCGGACTGAACACGGGGCCAACCGAAATTACCCGCAATTTTGGCTTTGCCTGGGGCTTAAGCGGCTGGCTGCTGTTTCCGTTTTTGCAAACCATTGGTGCAGACGCCAACCAGCGCCTGCGCAAGCGCGTGGCCGCTGAGCTGAAAACCACCTTTGCCAGCCACTACAGCAAAGAAATCTCGCTGGTTGAGGCACTTCAACCCGAGCACATCGCCGTGTACGGTCAGCGCGCCACGGGCACCAAGTACCTGATCAACCCCAGCAAAAGCTGATGTGTAAGGCTTAAACCCAAAAAATGGCGGGCATTTGCCCTCCATTTTTTTGCTTGTCAGAAAATCCCCTACAAGCCCTGACCGACACGGCTGACACCCCAAACAGCCTTTTCCTGATTCAAGTTAAACAGGCCTGGTTTCACAATTCATTTCATCGAATCAAGCACTTGATTCCCCTCTTAGGAGTTAGAAATGAACACCGACCAAATGCTCTCTGAAATCCGCGAAGCCAACCTCACCTACCTGATGCTGGCCCAAAGCCTGATCCGCAAAGACCGCGCCGAAGCGCTGTTCCGCCTGGGCATGTCAGAAGAAGCTGCTGACCTGATCGCTACGCTGTCTCCCGCCCAGATCATGAAGATTGCGTCCGGCAACATGTTGCTGTGCCGCTTCCGTGTGGATGACGACATCGTCTGGCAGCTGCTCACCAACCACAACGTGCGCAAGGTAGAGAACGGCGACACCGCCAAGCTGCATGCCGCCATCTTGATGGCCGGCAAATTCTCAGAAGCTCTGTAATCCTCGCTTCATAGATTTAGACACTTTCTGCACCGGAGCACATCATGGCCGTCCAAAAAAGCATCCTCACCGAATCCAAGCAAATCGAACGCGCAGTGAGCCTGATCCAGTTGGGTGCACGCCTGCAAGTGCTGGAAAGCGAAACGGATTTGTCTTATGAGCGCCTGTTGCGTCTCTATAAAGAAGTGTCTGGCCGTTCACCCTCTAAAGGCCAGTTGCCTTTTTCGACGGATTGGTTCCTGACCTGGCAGCCCAATATCCATTCGTCGCTGTTCATGAACACCTACAACTACATCGCCAAATCGTCGGATCTGGACGATATCGATGTGGTGATCAAGGCTTACAAGCTGTATGCCGAGCAGATCAAGGTCTGCGGTCTCGAAGAATTGCTGTCCATCACCCGCGCTTGGCGTCTGGTGAAGTTTGTGAACAACAGCATGCTGAGCATGACGCCTTGCTCCAAGTGCGGTGGCCACTTTGTGACTGAAGCTTATGAGACCTCACGTCACTTCACTTGCGGGCTGTGCAACCCACCGGCACGGGCTGGTAAGGGTGCGGGGCAGCATGCCATGCAGTTGCACTGATGGATCAGCGGGTCGGGCCAATCGTTACGGTGGAAGCAGCTTGGCGCTCACTTCCACCGCATCAGCTTGTGTAAAGCTGGTGTTGTGGCGATTGGTTAATGGGCCGCCACCGGGCACGACATTGCCGTCGGCGTCAAAGCCCAAGGCCTTGAACTTCCAGGTATTGCCAATCCACTTCAAATTGCCTACCAGCAAGCCGTCCGCCATGCGCACGCTGACCACTTGGTCGTTAACCTTGGTCAGCGCCAGCACGGTCAAGCTTTATTGACTTTGGCGTAATACGCCGCCACAGCTGGGGTCTGGGCAATGCGCTGGTTGTGGGCATTGAGCGCTGGGGCCACTTTCTCAACCAAGTCCGTTGGCACATGGTCAAAGCGGCCAGAGTTCAAGGCGCGCACATCCATGAACACCTTCAGGTCAGCCACGGTCAAGCGGCCATCGGCAAAGTATTCACCGCCTTGCGCTTGCAGGCGGGCCTGCAACCAGGCCAAGTAAACAGGCATAGAGCCATTCACCAGCGCCAAGCGCGCGGCTTTTTGCTCGTCACCTGTCATGCGGAAAGTGGGGCCCATCTTGACGCCAGCTTCTTCCACCACGTACATCACCTCGTCGCACAGCAAGGCTTGGTAGGCATCGGCGGGGTACAGGCCCGCCAGTTTGCCCGCGTAGCGCAGCATGGCATCGCACTGTGTGATTTGCACGCCATCCACATGCATCGTGGGCACCTGGCCAAACGGTGTGGTTTTGCGCACCTCAGGAAATTCGGCAGGCGCAAAGCGGTGGTCTTCAAAGGCAATACCGCCAATGTTCAAAGCCAAACGAATGGGCTCGGCGCGGCCACCGTGAAAGTCGAAATAGGTGAGTTTGAGTTGAGGCATGAAATCTCCTAGGGTTGTGTCAATCTCGTTTGCTGAGCATACGGCAAGCTGTGGGCCGAAATTGGCCGTGCTTGGTCGTCGTTGGCCGAGCCTGGCATCACTTGGCAATGCTGGGCAAATACCAAGGCTGGTTGGTGAAGGCCTGGCCAAACGTAAATTTTTCGCCCACACGGGGTGCCACCGCCTGCACACCCTGTGCCTTGGCCGCCGCCAAGGTGCGCTGAATGGGCTCTGCCCAGTCGTGGTATGCCAGATTGAACGTAGCCCAGTGCACGGGCAGCAGCGTCTTGGCCCCCAGCGTCTGGTGGGCGGCAATGGCAGATTCCGGGTTCATGTGAATATCCATCCAGGTATCGCCATAGGCGCCCACCTTGATCAGTGCCAAGTCTGGCGCGCCTAGCTTGTCATGGATGAGTTTGAAGTGATCGGCCACGCCGGTGTCGCCGCTGTAGAACATTGAATGCTGCGGACCCTTCACCGTCCACGACGCCCACAGCGTGGAGTTGTTCATGCTGGTGCGGCCCGAGTAGTGGCGCGCGGGCGTGCAGTAAATCTTCACGCCCTTGATTTCTGCCGATTCCCACCAGTCCATCTCATGGATTTGCGCCAACGGCACTTGCCAGCGCTCCAGGTGCGCGCCCACGCCCAGGCCCACATAAAAATGCGTGCCACCCCGCGCCAGTTGCTGCGTGGTAGCCATGTCCAGGTGGTCAAAGTGGTCGTGCGATATCACCACCGCGTCAATGTTCTTCCATTGCGCCAGCGGCGATGGGGCAGGGTGCAAGCGCGCTGGTCCGGCAAACTGGAAGGGCGAAGCACGCTCAGAAAACACCGGGTCGGTCAGGATGCGCACGCCGTCCAGCTCAATCAAGGTGCTGGCGTGGCCCAGCCACCAAGCGCGTAAGCCGGGGGCTACGGTGGCGCTCAGATCTTCCGCCGAAATCTTGACCACCGGTACCTCAAAGCCCGGCTCGCGCTGCTGCTCACCCAGGTAGTCATGCAACTCGCGCGCGATCGACATGTTGCTCACATAGGGCGGCGTGTTTTCAAAGCGCCCGTTGTGAAACTGCGGCGATTTGCGCATGCGCTCCAGCCGCGCGCCTTCAGCCACGCCACCAAAGCTTGGCAACTGGAAAACGCCCCATGCGGTAAGGGCAAGCAAGGCAGCCAGCAGTGCCAGCGCTTTGCCTATAGATTTGAATCGTTTCATGAATTTTTCAATTTGAGAGGACAGGGGCCTGCTGCCAAGTGCCCAGCGCCAGGCCGTCAAGAGAATACGGCCCAATGGCAGCGCGCACCAGGCGTAGCGTGGGCAAGCCCACTGCCGCCGTCATGCGACGCACCTGTCGGTTGCGGCCTTCGCGAATGCTCAAGGCAAGCCAACTGGTGGGGATATTCTGGCGCACCCGGATGGGCGGATCGCGCTGCCACAAGGTGGCGGGTTGGTCTATCACTTCAGCCCGCGCTGGCAGGGTGACGCCATCATTGAGCTGCACGCCACGGCGCAGTGCAACCAGTGCCGCTTCGTCGGGTCCGCCTTCCACCTGCACCCAATAGGTCTTCTCCATTTTGAAGCGCGGGTCGGCAATGCGGGCTTGCAGCTTGCCGTCACTGGTCAGCAGCAACAGCCCTTCGCTGTCAGCGTCCAGACGGCCAGCCACATAGACGCCGGGCAGATCAATGAAGTCGCTCAATCCGCGCCAGCGACCCTCGGCGGTGAACTGGCTCAGCACGCCATAGGGTTTGTTGAAGCGGATCAGGCGGGGCGGCGCCACATTCAAAACGAAGACCCCGGCTCTGCCAGAAAGGCTATCTCTTCCACACTCGATGCTCGCCCCAAAATCGCATTGCGGTGCGGGTAGCGCCCAAAGCGCGTGATGATGGCCTGGTGGCGCAGTTCAAAGTTCAGGTTGTTCTCGTCACCCAGCCGTGAGAACAAGGCCACCGCTTGCTGATGCACCAGCGCAGATTCGCTGTGCATATACGGCATGTAGGCAAACGCCCGCTGCGCTGGGGGCAGGGCGGCATCCTGCCCACTGGCCACCAACTCTTGCGCCAGCACCAGGGCCAATGGGTCTTGCGCAAAGGCACGCGGGGTGTCGCGGTAGATGTTGCGTGAGAACTGGTCCAACACAATGATCTCAGCCAGCCGCCCCTCGGGCGTGGTGCGCCAGTGCCACAGCTCGCAACGCGCGGCGGCCTCTAGTGTGGTGCCAAAGCGCCTGCGCATGGCGTCGTCCAGCGTGGCATCTTTGACAAAGTGCTGCTTGGGCGTAAGTTCGTTGAACCAAAAATCGAGAATGTTTTGAGCTTGCATGGGGAAAGGATAGCCCAAGCGGCCAAGTTTTAAGTTGGTGGCAATTGCATTAAGAACTTGCTAGCCCTTTCGACTGCTTCGTCATAGGCAGGGCGATAGTTCAGCGCCTCAATGGCACCAAAAGCATCCATTCATCAAATGACTGGGCGGTGAGCTTGGGCGACGCGACAAATTCATACGCCGTCTGTTAAGCCCAAGCTGCCCTGGGCGACTGCAAGTCGTGTGCCCACTTGCTCAAATGCTTCCAGAGTGTTTTGGGCGACGTGTGCGACCGCGTTGCCACTTCTTCGACACAGGCAACGATCAACTGCAGCGGAGCCTCGTCCAACAGCGTGGCCACCTGCGGCAAGATGGATGCGGGTAGGGTTCCGTCAATCATTGCCGACGCCAGCGCCTCGGGCAGCAGTGCCGTCTTGTAGCTGACGCTGGCCGTCTCACTGAGCAGGTTCAGCGCCTGTGCATGCGGTGCCCGGGTTTGGGCGGACAAATCAACGCCCAACAGATTCAACAGCACCATCAGTTTGGCCGCACCGAGGTCCACCAGGCTGCCGTTTTCCAGCTGATTGATGGTGGCGCGGGACAGTCCCGCCAGCTTGGCCAGTCGTGCCTGAGAGAGCCCTAAGCTCTCGCGGCGGGTTTGAATGAGGTGGCCGATGTCTGCAAGGTTCATGTGCCAAGTTAAACATTGTCATAATTAAATATCAAATATATTTGACATTTATATTGCTGATTACTCTGAGACACTGATTTCGAATGAAGCGCAATTTCATGAGATACGCTTCAAATTTGAAGCGTAAAGCTGCTGACGATTCTTTGAGAAATACAAGCTAAGTTAAGGCGTAAACAGACTATCGGCAATATTGGCAAGCGTTGGACGCTATGAAAAACGGAGTGAATTGAAGTCAATTGGCGCAAGAGCCATTACCGATGAATGATTTATTGCATGTTTTGAAGTTATCGACGCGCCATCAGGTGGAGGGCCTTGCCAACGAGCCTTAGCAGACCAGCCACACCCGGTACTATGCGGGACAACAAGGGAAGGAAACCATGGCCATCAACACCAACCAAAAACTCGCCGTTTTGATAGACGCGGATAACGCGCAGGCGTCTGTCGTTCAAGAATTGTTGGCTGAGGTTTCGCGCTACGGCACTGCTACCATCAAGCGCGCCTACGGTGACTGGACCACCACCAACCTGAAGGGCTGGAAAGATGTACTGCATACCATGGCCATCCAGCCCATACAGCAGTTCAGCTACACCAGCGGTAAAAATGCCACCGACTCCGCGCTGATCATCGATGCCATGGATGTACTGCACACCGGCAGGGTGGACGGATTTTGCCTCGTCAGCAGCGACAGCGATTTCACCCGTTTGGCCACCCGTATACGCGAGGCGGGCCTGGTGGTCTATGGCTTTGGTGAACGCAAAACGCCCGAGCCTTTTGTGGCTGCGTGTGACAAGTTCGTCTATACCGAAATCTTGCGTGCAGTGCCAGTGCCCGAGAAAGATGCCCCCAAGGCGCAGCCGGTTCCGGTCGCTGACGTCCGCAAGCTTAAGCCCATGATCATTGCCGCCATCGATGCCAACGCACGTGAAGACGGGTGGGCGTCCCTCGGTGGCATCGGCAGCCATATCGGAAAAATCAACCCCGCTTTTGATGCCCGCAACTATGGCTTCAAGAAGTTGAGCGAATTGGTCCGTTCATTGAGCTACCTTGAGCTGAAGGAGCTTCCATTGGTAAGGCCCGACGGTGTCACGGTGTCGAATGTGCAGATCCGTTTGAAGCGGGCACGCACTGATTCTTGAGGGAGCCACTATCTTTGAACGGCGTTCAATACAGCTTCCGTCGCGCTGACATTGGCCTGGTAATGCTTCTGGTTGCCGTGCTTGCTGACGGTGAGCAAGCCCGCTGCGGACAGGTCTGCCAGCTCGCGCTGGACGGCGCCCGTGCCCGACTGCGCCAGCGCAATCACTTCATTGGCGTAGTAGCTGCGGTCTCGCGTGCCAAACAGCACGGCCAACACCCGCTGGCGGACCTTGGGGAACAGGGCGCATGTAAGTGCGGAAGATTCAGGGGGGATGAATTGAAATACCCATATTGGGGTTGATGATGCCCAAATTGGGTATTTGCCGAGAGCGAAGACCCCGTTTCGCTCAGCAAACGCTAGTTCCTTCGCGCAGGAGGCCCACCCCAATATCGCGTTGCGGTGTGATTCGCGGCCGAAGCGACGACGCACCACGTCTGTCGGCACATTGAATCCGCCCAAACTGGAAGGCAGTCCCCCCTGCAAACGTTACCCGCGCCAATTTGTCCGCTGCGGCATCCCGCAACATCAAACCATCTGAACCACCAGTTTCTTGCCACACGCTTGTGCGTACTTGCGCAAGGTGGCAAAAGATGGCGAGTGCTTTTCGCTGCGTAATGACGCTTCGAGTCTAGACACGGCGGATACCGTATGTGCCCATACGGCTTGCTACTTCCGCCTGAGTCAGTCCTGCCGTCTGGCGTGCGTCTAGCATGGCGTGTAGCGCGGTGTATTCCTCCTCCAGTGCATCAAATGAACTTTGTGCACCGGGTTTGGCGAGCAGCGCCTTGCGGAATGCCGCATCATGCGGCACGGGTTTGTAGCCGGTTTCAGCCATGTTGCACCTCTTTCGGCTGCACTTGGGACGGTTTCATGTGTCTAAAAACTGGCTTTCGGCAATACCGGTATGGACTTCTAGCTATGAAAATAGAAGCGATGGCCTGGTGATGTATCAGGGCTTGGCTGCAGCCACTCCAACCGAACGCATTTTGGTCACCAACGGCGCTTTGGCATAGGGCACTTTCACGCCAAACGCTTCAGCCATTCGGCGCGCTTGCAAGGCCGACTGTGCCAAGGCCTTGTTTAAAGCCTTCGGCGACAAGGTTAGACCGGTGGGTTGAGTTTTTGAAGTTTCTGCCATTTTGGAGCGTCAAAGATCGTCAGTTGATTGCCTAACTGGGCTGCGACCGCTTGTGCTTGAGCCTATGACGCATTATCAAACAGAGTCCAAGCATCTGCCAGAGGCGCATAGAGGCTGAAGAAGTTGTGCAGGCTGCGCGTGAATCGACGAAGCACGACGTCCGTGGGCACATTGTGCCCACCCAAGCTCACACGCAGCTTGACGCGTCGTACCGCCAACTGCGCGTTTGGAAGCGAAAAATAGTAAATAGCTACCTGATAGCCCTTGGCTTTGAGGCTTCGCAGAAACGGTGCAAAGCTGCGGCTGGACAATGTGGACTCAAAGCCGAAGTCTGCGCCCGCGTCGGCCAATTAGCGCAGGCGTGTCAACATGATCCGCCCGGCTTCCATCGCAACGGTATCGGTAATTCAGCCTGACAGACCGCGTGCAATGAAGTCTGCATTGACAAAGGTATGGATACCAAGGCCAGCCAAAATCGCATCCGCGTGCGTCGATTTGCCAGCCCCATTGGGACCTGCAAACACAACGACGCGAGGGGCGGGCTTGGGCATGGTCATTAGCTTAGAGGTGCTTGTATCTGCCGCTTTGCGCCATCAAGCGTTTGGCCGTCGACTGTCTTCCACTCGATCCAGCCGTTCGCTGAACGTCCAAGAATCGCAATGGCAGCCATGCTGGGGCTGGAAAAAAGATGATCACGGGTAAAGACGTAGTGGTCCCCCACTAGCTTAAAACACCTTCTGTGACCAATTTCAGGCGAAACCGCTCTTGCGATGTGCCCTGAATGGATGCCACGTTTTCAAGCCGCGCTGTTGAATCCATGTCACCTGAAGGACGCGCGACGGAAACAAGATTCAGACACGTCCTCTAAAAAAATCTAGCTCTGACCTTCAGCGCTTTCTACAGATTCTCGAAGACTGCCAGTTGGCTGCCCGAGATCGGAATACGCCAACTTCTTTAGGCCAGTTTTGGTCGCCAACCCTCGTTCCATTTTGCAAACCACTTGATCAATACATCGTACCTTTTCTCGTGGCTGGATTTATCGTTTACGGAACGCAATGCCACTTCATAAACGCCTGCGTCGGCCCCTAGTTCTGCGTCAGCATATAGCCCTATCTTTGAAGCGTTTAACCAATTAGAAAAGTCGGCCAGAAAATCGCGGATCATCCAACGATTTTCAAGTTCAGCGTTTCGGACCAGCCAGTAGTAGACAGGAATTGGCCCTTCAGAACTCAATAGTGGGTCCGCGAAAGTAAATATTTCTGCCATCTCATCAAGGGTTTGGAATATTCGCTTTGCAGCGCTGTGATAAGAGTCGTCATCTGTTCTTGATGCTGCTGCAGTCAATCGGTCAAGGTTGCCTTTTTTTGTACTTTCAAAGCCATTTGTCGTTTCAAACAAAAAAATCTTGGCAGCAAGATTCAATAGTTGGCCCGAGCCATCTGGAAACTTTGCATGAGAAACGAAAAACTCATGATTTGCGAATTGTCTGAAGAGCTCTGGAAGTGGACCCGGCATAGCATTTCTCACTTCGGCTCCCGTTAGTGATCTGCTTCGGTTTAGCCGTACAAACAACTCTTCGATAAATCGCTTTTGTGACGTTACTACGCCCATGACAATAGGATTAAAATTTTCGAAATCCTCAGCAATATTCGGGTGCTTGTGTCGCAATTGATCGAGCGTGAGCCCGGCTATATTTATGGTTGGATCCGGTATATAGATGAAGTCAGATGAAAGGGCGAGTTGCCCATCGAAAAAATCAAATATCGCTTCTAGGCGCTGCTTTCCATCAATGACGGCATATGCGCTAGAGTTGCTATTTAGCTCTGAAGGGCCCCAAGTGAAGTCCGAAAAATATAGCTTCGGGACGTCAAAGCCATTGATGATCGAATCAATTAAGTACTGCTTGTCTGATTTCGACCAGCGACGCCCTTTTCTTTGATAGGGCGGGTTCATATCGATGCGTTCGCGCCTAGTTCGCCACCAAGAGAGTGTGCGTCGATCGAGTTCTTGAATTCTGAATTGCGAATTGGTTAGCATCTGGGTCCTTAGAAAGCAAGTTCACGACGCAGTCGAATCGCGAGACCTTCAAGATCTGGAAATATTGTCGTTTCGAGAATTCCTGCTGCCAACAGTTCTGTCTTCAACGTGGCAATGTGTTTTGGTTCAATAGTTATGACGCTGAGGGTTTCAACAGGATAAGCTGCTGCCTTAAACTGGTCTTCGAGGGGCTTTGTTGTTGGCCCAAATATTGTGAAGGCACCTTGCTGTGCAACGATTCTAGGGCTGTTGTGAATCCCTTCGATGGCAATTGCATCGGCATCCTGCAGGTTGTAAGCTGCTTGGGTTCTGTAGTTCTGTGATTCAGCGGAACTTGTACCAAAAATTTTGGCAGGTGCTTTTTGAAAAGAAAGCGCAGCAGCATTCCAGGTTTCAGGGTGCAAAGTCCAAACTGCACAAGAAGGGGCTGTAAGTAGTTTTGTGTAAACGGTCTTTTGGCAGGAAACTGCCGTCTTG
>ERZ724510.26-NODE-26-length-92828-cov-8.730945_pt1 | contig 92828 bp, 66 predicted proteins | sample MGYA00376043_ERZ724510 | MGnify/ENA primary metagenome ERZ724510 (study PRJEB28724, sample SAMN07190888) | wastewater metagenome | isolation source: influent of sewage treatment plant in Hong Hong | place: USA: Christiansburg, Virginia | collected 2016-03-01 ... | reverse complement strand
CCCCTCTCGCGCAATTCCTCATCGATGGCAGCCTGCACCGGGAAGGGCAGCGCCGGGATGCTCTCGAATGAAGCCTGTAGCCGCTTCACAATCTCAGAATTCAATGTTCGGCTAGACGCCTTCGCCGCTTCTTCAATACTTTGTTTGAGTTCGCTGGTAAGGCGAATTTTCATTTGCGGGTCTTCTCTGCTCATGTAGCAAATATAAACCACCAAGGTATTGAAAAATGAACCGCCGTGGTTTATAGTTGCCGAATAGACCACGGTGGTCTATTTAAGGAGTGCTTATGGCAAGAAGTGATGAACAAACAAACTTGAGGTTCGAAAAGGAGCTGAAAGACTGGCTTCGAGAGACGGCGAAGAAAAACAAACGAAGCCTCAACAGCGAAATCGCCGTGCGCCTAGAAGAGGCTCGTCGCATGGAACAGCAAAAGGAGGTAGCCCATGCAACCTAGACCCACCAAAGGAAACGCCCCAACGGCTGGAACCGTTGAGGCGTCAAGTGCCAATCCCCCAAAACCAATCGAAAGGACTAACAAAATGGATTCTATCGCCCATCCCCTTACAGTGCCAGCCCTGTGCTTCAGTCTGAAGGGGTTTCAGTTGCGCGTTTTCGTGCGCAATGACGAGCCCTTGTTTGTGCTCGCTGATGTATGCGCCCTGCTTGGAATAAAGAACCCATCAATGGCGCTGAAATCCCTTGATGCGGACGAGGTTTGCATGGTTTCGGACCTGAATACCCTAAGTTCAACTGAGGGTAATAGGGCTGCTAGGGGCAATCCAAACGCCAATTTGGTCACAGAAAGTGGCTTTTACACCTTGATTTTGCGCTGCCGGGATGCGGTGAATCCGGGTTCAATGCCGCACCGTGTACGCCGTTGGGTGACTGGCGAGGTGTTGCCGTCCATCCGCAAGACCGGAAGTTATTCGGTCAAGCGACAAGTCCCGTTTGATCGCCAGATCGCCCGCTGCCAATCGCTGGTGTTACAAATCGTGCGCTGTGATGACGTGTTTGGGCGCAATGCCTTGATCCAGCTTGCCCGCGTTGCCTATGCCGAAATTGGGCAGGAACTGCCCGATGTATCGATGCTCCCCGTGCTGGTTAGCGCACAGAATGGGCAGGCCAGCTTGGTCCTGGAAGGTGCAGCATGAACACCGCAGTCCAAATCCCTGACACCGACCAGGACGAGTATTTGTTGGTCGATGCGGAGTCGGCGCAGGGCAGCGTCGGGGCGCTGGTTGAAATACTCAGCGGGTGCACGCCTGGGCAGCAAGTGACGGGCATTTTCATGCGCAGCCTGTTGCTGGATGTGAAGATGCATCTGGACAACGTGGTGGATGGTTTGCGTGTCCTGCATGGGGTGCAGACGGGCTAAAACCGTAATTTTCACTGCGCTTTTCTGTGGTGGAATGGAGGGTATGGCCTACCACCCGACCAGAGAAGAACACCGCCAGCAGATGCTGGGATTTCTTGCCCACGACGTCGCCAGCGCGAAGACCGGGGATGTCACCATTGGATTCAAAATTTCCGAGCGCGATGACCATGGTTGGCCCCAGGGGGATTGCACAAGGATTGCGGCGATGGAGGGGCTATACCTGCCTGACGAGTTGCCTGATTTGTACCCGGCTGATTGCCCGCGCGAAGATCATTGCTGTTGTGTGTCCCGTGTGGAGATACTTAGCTGCGACGACACGCCAGACTCACGGTTGTTGCGCGAGAAGATTGCTCTGCGCGGATTACCTGAACCACCGCCGCCAAGGAACTATGAAAAGGAGCTGGCCGAAATTGAAGAGCTGGAGCGCAAGAGGTTCGCAGGACGGCCCGAGGCGAAGGCAAAGCACTTTGAACTGGTGAGAAAAATCGTGAACCTCGTCCTGCGGAGGTGACTTTGCTTGTTTTGCCCTGACGGGCTGGATACATTCGGGGCGCGCCTCTGGCGTGTCTCCTTGATCGGGCTTTTGTTTTTTTCATGACGATCAATTTGGCCTGTACTGGCGACGGTACGGGCCATTTTTTTGTGCCAGATTCCCCCCTTTTTTTGTCCGTGGTGAAGCCCGAACATGGGCACCATGGCAAAGGACTGGACGGCTCAACTATCGACTGTGGATTTCCGCTGCGGGGTGTGCAAACACGCCTGGGCGGATGAGCCGGACCTGATCGAAGACGCGCCGGATCTGGAGCATCACCCGTATCGCTATTTTGGGGATTGCCCGGTGTGTCACGCGGAGATGCAGCCGCAGGCGGCGTGGGCGCGGGCGTTGATGAAGGCGCACCAGGCGTCTACCGGGCCACGCACGGCCGAGGGGTTGGCCAAGGTGGGCAAGAACCTGGAGGGGCACCCGAATTCTGAGGCGGTGCTGCGCACTCGGTTCAACGCGATGAAGCATGGAATGTCGGCCAGGACGGCGACTTACTTCCCTGCGCGGCCTGACAAATACAGTTTTTGCGAGCGCTGCGAAGTGAACCGTACCTGGTGTGGGCAGCAGGCGGCGTGCTCCAAGCAGACCGAGATTTTCATGCTGCACCACGCGGCGTTTGAGAGTCGCAACCCGCGTGTGCTGGCCGGGCTGCATGCGGATCTGCAATCCGGGCTGACGGCCATGCTGCAGATGCTGATGCAGCAGGTGCTTGGTGATGGGGTGGTGATCGTTCAGCCACGGGTGGAGCTGGACCGGGAGGGGAACAGCCAGACGCTTTCCTACCTGGCGGAGGACGGCTCCCGGAAATACATCATGGATCGCCAGGCGCACCCGGCGCTGAAGGCCATTTCTGATTTTGTGAGCCGCTTGGGTCTGAGCATGAGCGACCTGGGCATGACGGTGCGCGCGGCGGACCCCGAGGAAGAGGACGCCGGCGGCGTGCTGAAGCTGGACGACAAGACGCGCGAGACGCTGAGCGACTTCAACACCCGGATGCTGGGCGTGATGGATGGCGCGCGGGACATGCTGGCTGCAGCTGACAAGGCGACCCGGGCGGACCCGGTGCTGGTGGCGCATGAGGCGCGGGAGGGGAAGTCGTGAAGAGAAAGCCGCCCATTCCTTGCCCGGTGTGCAACCGCAAGCCACAGGGCGTTGCGCCGCTGGGAGAAAACGATTTTTGGGAGTGCTCGCACCTGGAGTGCCCCAACCGCCACAAGGTCACGGCGGCACCGAGTGATCGGCCACCTCAAGAGGAGAAGTCGTGAGCGATCCTGACGTTAGAGACGAAATTGATCTGGGAGATGACCACAGGATGGTCTTCACTGAATACAAGGGAGAAAAGCGCGTGGGCGCCAATGTCATCCACAAGGGTCTGGATGGCGCGCAGTGCGATGGATTTGTTGCCTTTGAGGGGCGATCGTGGGCGCGCAGCTTTGAGGGACGCATCGCAACCTGGACGGTTCTAGCCGACGAGCCCATCACGCTGTCGCCGAGCATTCTTTGCAGAGTTTGCGGGGACCATGGCTTTGTGCGCGACGGGAAATGGGTGCGCGCATGAGAAGCACCGCCGCCGAACGCCGGAAATCTTCGCTCGTTGCCGAGCGGGAAATCATGCGCTTTGCGGTGGCGGACCCGGAGACTGGCATCCGGCCGCACGCACTGTGGCACAAGCATGTGCATAACGTGGAGCTGGACCCGATGCAGGTGCTGAAGATGCACGAGATGGATCTGCACCCGAACACGGTGGACTATTCATCGCGTCGGACCGGCAAGACGGCGGTCAAAGAAATTTACATCCTGGAGCAGCTGGCGACCAACTCGCACCAGGAGTGCGGGATTGTGGCGCCGCGGATGCAGCAGAGCCAGAACAACCTGAACTACCAGACGGATGCGATCAAGCGCAGCCCGATGCTGAAGGCTTTCATCCAGTACACGAACGGGCGGGCGCAGCTGCGGGATACGGCGTTTCAGTTCTGCAACCTTTCCAAGTCTTCGGCCTACGGGATCATGAGCCAGATTGACGGGGACTCGATCACGATCGCCTCGCTGGAGGAGACGGACGACATGCCGCAGGACCGGCTGCTGTCGCGGTTTTTGCCCATGCTGGGCGCGGCGCGGCGGCTGGGGGTGGACACGCGGGAGAAGAAATTCAAGCCGTCGATTCGGATCAGCGGGGTGTTCAAGGGTGCGGACGTGCTGCAGCGGCTGATTGATACCGGTGAGTACCACAAGCTGCCCGCTGTGAATGTGCACCTGGGGGTGCAGATGGGCATGGTGGACCCTGAGTGGGCGCGCTCGATGCAGCTGCAGCAGTCTCCCGAAGAGTACATCCGCCAGTTCCTGTGCAAGAACATCAAGGCGCGCAACTGGATCTGGGAGGAGCACATCCGCCGGGCGTGTGCGCTGGGCCTGGAGGCCGGTCTGGAGCGGGCCGAGCCATTGCCGGGGCAGCGCTACAAGCGCCGGGGGCTGATCGGGCTGGGGTATGACCACACGGGGCACGGCGAGACGCCGGAGGCGTCGAAGAGCGCGCTGGTGATCGTGGAGGTGATGGGCAACTGGCTGACTTTCCCGTTTGTGAAGCTGTGGGACCCGGGCACGAGTGACGCGACGCTGCGCCAGGACATTGTGGCGATCTGGGACTACTTCAGGCCGGACTACGCCATTGGCGATGCCTACGGGGTGGGAATGATGACGGCCGTCAATGACGACCTGTTTAAGAAGGGCCTGACCGAAATCAACCGCGAGACCGTGGCCGAGGGCCAGAGCAATGCCAGCGCCTGGGGCGGCTGGGCGTTTGCGCCGATGCGGTTTGAGGGGATGACCAAGCATGTGATGGCCAGCGCGGTGCGCGAGGCTTTCCACAACAACCGGGCGGCTTTTCCCTATGTGGACACGGGCTGGGACCGGGAGGACAAGGCCTGGCTGGCGTTCATGCGGCAGCTGGGGAATATGAAGGCGATGCCCACGCAGGCCAGCTACAGCAGTTTCCAGATGGTGGACCACAAGATTGGCGACGACTTGTTTGATGCCGTCTGCGCGGGGGTGTATGCCCTGCTGACCCGAGGCCTGGCGGATGCGCCGGCGGTGATTCAGCAGCGCAAGGCGAGCCGGGAGAGTTTGCTGGGTGGCAGCAGCGGTGTGGGTGGTGGGTTGGCTTTGTTGCAGTGAGTTCTTTTTTTTAACCTGAAGGAGTGGATCGTGAAGAAATTTAAATCTTGGTTTTCGAGCTCGATGATGAGCGCGGTTTTGTTGGCGGTGGCTCTGGCGGCGTCTTTTGCAGTGGTGCCGCAGGCTCGGGCCGGGGCGCTGAGTGACTACCTGGAGAACAAGCTGACGGACTATGTTTTCCGAGGGCAGGCGTACACGGCGCCGACGACGATCTACGTGGCGTTGTTCACCAGTGCGTGCAGTGATTCGGCTATCGGTACCGAGGTGTCAGGCGGGTCGTATGCGCGGCCGGGCCTGGCGGCGAGTTTGACCAACTGGGCTGGCACGCAGTCTGCGGGCAGCACCACGGCCAGCTCGGGCACCGGGGGCACGACCAGCAACAACGTGGCGATCAACTTTGCCACGCCGTCTGCGGGGTGGGGGACGGTGACGTACATCGGGCTGATGGACGCGGTGACCAGTGGAAACATGCTGGTGTGCACGGCGCTGACAGTGGGCAAGACGATCAACACGGGGGATACGGTGAGCTTCCCGGCTGCGAGTCTGACGAACCAGATTGACAACTGAGGCGCTGCCATGAACCGCCCGCTGTTCCTGTTCTGGGGCACCTACCTGGTGTTGGCTGCGCTGGCCTGCGCTTGGATTTTTAGGAGATTGGCATGACGCTGCTGGAAGAAATCAAGGCCAAGTGCTCGCCAGAGCTGCTGGCCAGCGGGGAGCACCAGGCCATTGCCGACGCGGTGAATGTGGGGCGGGCCAAACCCGCCGCAACCGAGATTGGCAACGGGACCATTCTGGAGGTGTTGGGCCTGCAGCTTGGTACGGCGGTGCTGGACGTGATCTACGCGACCACGACCTATAAGTACGTCAAGCCGCTCCTGGAGCAGGGCCGGTTGAAGATTGGCTCCGACGTGGCCCAGGCTGCGGTGCAGGCCTTTGTGCCGGGCATGCTGACACAGGAGCAGGCCGATAAGCTCAAGGCGCTGGGCACCACGCCAGACCCCATTTCCGAGTTTGATGTGCGCCGCACGCTGTACGCCGAAGACGGCACATTTTTGGGGTAGACCATGGCAGCCACCAAGACATCAAAAACACTGGACGCTTCTGCCGCACTGGCTGCGGGGGCATCGCGCAATGCAACGGAGTGGAACCTGTCTGCCGCTTACGGCGGGCTGGCGACCGTGAAGCTGACCAACGGGGCCTCGGCACCCACCACGGCGCCGGTCGTCAAGTTTTATGTGGGGGAGGCCACGGGCGTCAAGCGCCTGCTGTACACCGCCAGCGGCGACACCGTGAACAACAGCGTGAACGATGTGGTGTGCGAGATTCCACCGTCTGCGATGTTTGTCAACATCACCATCACCAACGGCGCGACCAACGGGATCACCGCCGAGGCTTATGGTCAAGAGCTGACCACGATCTGAGGCGCCATGGCTACACGTTATAGCCAACCGCAGATAGGGACTCTGATTGATTGGTCCAACCCGCTTTGCGAAGGCCTGTCCCACGTGTCCGTTGGAGACGTCGCGGTCGATATTGTTTCTAAAAAGCTGGGGACGCTTGTCGGCACGGTGTCGAAGGTGGTCAGCCCAGAAGGCACGGCTTTGCAAACTGCTACGGGGGGCGGAAATCGGGTCGATTTTCCCCACGCCAAAGACACGGGGAGCAGTGAGTACAGCTTCGGGTCGATTTTTACGCAGGTTAATCCGGCCGCGTTTCAATACCTGATACTGCGCGAATTGGCGGGAGCGCTGGGCGGGACCTACACCATACTTTTCGGGTTGCAGAATGTAGGTGGGCTTTCCAAGCTGCAGATCAGCTTTGGCACGGCAGGTTTTTTTCAGTCAGCGACAACCATTCCCAATACCGGCTGGCATGTTGCGTCAGCGTCAACCCCGCCCAATGGAGACGTGATCGCTGCAAACGCGGCGATATGGTTGGACGGGGTAAAGGACACGCTGGCCAACTCGGCCAACGGAGGGACAGTGGGCGCGTCCACGCAGACAAATCTTTACCTGAATGGTCGGCCATCGGACAACCTGCGGCAATTGAACGGTGCCCAGGCTTTGCGGGTGGAGTGGCGGCGCAAGCTGACGGACGAAGAGCACGCCTCGTTTGCCGAAAACCCATGGCAAATTTTTCTGTTCCTGGCGCGATCGTTGTGGATGTTTGGCGCGGCGGCCGGAGGCGGGGGCTCTGTTGTCGATCTGGCGGCTGATGCTGCAGCGCAGGCCAGCGCGACGGCGGGCCTACTCAAGGGCGTGAGCCTGGCGGGGGCCGCCCTGGGCGTGGCCTCGGCCACGGCTGGCATGGCCCACACAGTGCCGATGGCGGCCACCGCCACAGCGACTGCCAGCAGCACGGCGGGCATTGCCCTGACGGTGACGTTTGCTGCGGATGCAGTTGCCAGCGCACTGGCGACGGCGGCGCTGGCCATTGCCAAGACTCTGGGCGCGAACGCACAAGCCACGACCACGGCGGGCGCCGGCATGGCGGTGGACAAACCCCTGGCTGCATCGGCTGTGGCGCAGGACACCGCGACTGCTGCCCTCGATGTGACGGCTGGCGGCAGCACGGTGAATCTGGCTGCAGCGGCTACCAGCATGGACACTGCCACGGCCACGCTGTCACTGGTGGTGAACCTGAGCGCAGCGGCGGTGGCGCAGGCCACTGCCACGGCCACGCTGGGGGGGTCTTCTGCCCTGGCGGCGGCGGCAATAGCCAATGCACAGGCCAGCGCTGCGCTGGCGGTTGGCAAGCCGCTGGCTGCGGCTGCGGCTGGTGTGGCTGCTGGTGGCGCGAACTTGTGGCTGGACGTGCCGCTGGGGGCACAGGCCCTGGCTACGGCAGCGGCCGGCGGCACGCTGAGCCTGACGATCAACCTGGCGGCCAGCGCGCTGGGACAGGCCAGCGCCGGGGCGTTCTTGCCCAGCAATATCAGCCTGGCCGCTGGTGCCGTGTCGCTGGCTACGGGCACGGCGACATTGATGGTGACTGGCCCGATTGTTGGCAATGCGGCCTATGTGGCACGGGAACCGCGCAGGAGCTGGGCGGGCGAGGAGCGGTCGCGGGGATGGACGTCTGCCGAGCGGCGCAGGCCATGGACGGCCAGAAGCAATTAACTGTTTGGGAGGTGAACAACCATGAACAACGACCCACTGGGCCCGAAGGACCCGGAAGAAATCAAGGTGATCAAGTTCCCGTTTGCGCGGGAGCTGAACGGGGCCACGATCGCGTCGGTGAGCTATGTCACCCCCACCACCTTCAAGGGCACGGACCCCAGCCCTGGTGCCGTGGCATTGGGCGCACCTGTGCCGTCTGGCACCGATGTGCTGCAGCGCATGCAGGCCGGGCTGGATGGGGTGAGCTACAAGTGGCGCGCCAAGGTGGTGGACAGCAATGGCAATGTGCACGTGGCCACCGAGGTGGTGCAGGTGCAGACGCTTTAAAAAGGACAAGAACATGAGCTACCTGAAAACCCTGGCAACGGCCACTGGCGCCAACGTGGCGGCGATGTGGCGTGAGCTGTTCCCCAGTGCGGGGCGTATGGCGGGCGAGCGCGGCGCGCGCATTGGGTCTGACGTGGCCATGATGCGCGCCATGAAGAACGCGATGTTTGTGGACTTTGACCGCCGGGCCCTGGTGGCGCTGATCCGCCAGATGGACCAGCAGGACGGGCGGGTGAAGATGGTGCACGGGCGCACGGCGAGCGATGTGATCCGGGGCGGGCTGGTGATGCAGACCACGAGCGAAGTGATTGGCGAGGAGTGGGAGCGCTTTGCGGCGCGGCTGCAGCTCAACAACTGGGAGAAGCTCAAGAGCGATGCCCGGGGCCTGGTGATGGAGGGCAACCTGCCGCTGCAGCTGGTGCTGGATGAGGCGGGCGATATTGGCGCGGCGGTGCGCATGCCCAGTGACACGCTGCAGCCGATTGTGGACATGGGAGGGCGGTTCAAGGACCCGGCGCGGGCGTTTGAGCAGCGCGACGTGATGACCGGTGATGTGCTGGCCAGCTTTGCCGCCTGGCAGCTGGGCCTGGGCCGCCTGGACCCCGACAACTGGGACGACCTGGGCAGCATGGGCCGCCCGATGCTGGACGGCTGCACCAGTGTGTGGCGCAAGCTGGTGATGACCGAGGAGGACCTGGTGATACGCCGACGCGTGCGGGCCCCGCTGCGCCTGGCGCACATTCTGGAGGGGGCGGACGATACCGCGCTGAAGCAATACCGCCAGGACACCGAGGGCGAGAAGGGCGAGATCACCACGGACTTTTATTTGAACCGCAAGGGTGGTGTGCAGGCCATACAGGGCGACGCCACGCTGGGAGATATTGGCGATGTGGCGCACCTGCTGAGCACGTTCTTTGCCGGCAGCCCGGCGCCCAAGGCGCTGTTTGGCTACACGGACGGCACGGCGCGTGATGTGCTGGAGGACATGAAGCGCAACTACTACGACACGGTGGACGGGCTGCAGGATGCGCAGGGCGGGGTGTATGCGTTTGCGTTTCGGATCCATCTGCTGTTCAAGGGGATTGACCCGGGGCCGGATGACTTTTTTGTGCGCTTCAAGACCCGGCGCACGGAGAGTGCCAACCAGATTGCTGACCTGGCACTGAAGTGGATGGCGCTGGGCTTGCCGGACGAGTGGATCCAGAGCGAGATGGGCCTGAACCCGCAGAAGATCCGGGCGATGAAGATCAAGCAGGCCGAGAGCAACGACCCATACCCCAACCCCTTGAAGATTGGGGCCGATGGGCAGGGCGGCGGATCGGGCGGGGGTGGCACGGGCAACAAGGTGAGCGTGACGCCGAACAACGCGCCCAAGGGGGAGAGCGCGACGGCTGTGAATCAGCCGGGGAGCAATGGCGGAAGGGGGAGGGGCTGATGTACTGCACTTATTGCGGCGCGGGCACGCACACCCTGGCGCTGTGCCCAAAGACGTCTGCCGGTAGCTCTGCCAGGCTGCATTTGCGTTGCACCTACTGTGGCAGCAATGAGCATGACATCGAGGCATGCCCCCAGACGTACAGCGGAAACGCTGCACGGGCCTGGTACCCGGATCGGGTGGCGGACCATTACAAGGAGGACTGAGCGATGCGCTACATCCAACACCCCTCAAACAACCACGTCATGGGCGCGCCCGGCGGTTGGGACCAGAAGGCTATCGAGTGCGGCGCGCTGCCGGTGACGCGCACGGAAGTCGAGGGACACCCGGTGATGGTGTCGTTCTGGAAGCCTGATCGGATTGACCTGGAGGCGCTGGCCGCTGGCGGATCGATTGCGCTGTGGATCTATGGCAGCCAGCACCCGGTGGTGGCTGTGGGAGTGGAGCCGATACCATGAAAACCGCAGCCACCCGAGCCGCGATCAAGCGGGCCAGCCAGCAGGCGCGCAACGGCATGCAGCAGATCGATGCGCAGATGGTGGATGCCCTGGTGGGCATGTACACCGATGCGGCCAACGAGGTGCGGGCGGCGATCCGATCCAAGGTGGACGCCAGCGACACGGTGCCGGTGAACCATCTACGGGACTTGCTGCGCCAGATCGAGGACGTGATTGACAACCTGGGCGCGCGGCGCGATGCGTTGCTGGTGCAAGGGCTGGAGAGCGCGGCAGCGCTGGGCGTGAAGCCTTACACCCTGCCGGGCGTGGGGGCCACTGGCATATCGGGCCAGGCCGCACTGGAGAGCGCGGCGGCGATGCGGATAAATGAGGAGGCGGTGCTGTTTGTGCAGAGCTTTACCGCGGCGGATGGCCTGAAGCTGAGTGATCGGCTGTGGCGGTTGAACCAGGGCGCCAAGGAGGCGCTGAGCCGCGCGATCGGCCAGGCGGTGGTGAGCGGGTGGGACGCCAGCCGGGCGGCGGCGCAGTTTATGTACAGCGGGGAGGCGGTGCCGCTGGATGTGAAGGCGCGGCTGGGCGCGGCCAAGGTGGACGCCCTGGTGCGCAGCGCGGACCTGTTGACCGGGGACGGTGGCGAGGTGTGGAAGGCTGACCGGGTTTTCCGCACCGAAATCAACCGGGCGCATGGCACGGCCTATATGGCGGGGGCGGAGAAGACGCCGGGGTTTGTGGGGTTCCGATTCCTGCTGAGCCCGCTGCACCCCAAGGCGGACATTTGCGACCTGCTGGCGAGCCAGAACCTGTATGGCCTGGGCGAGGGGGTGTACCCCACGGCCAATGAATGCCCGTGGCCTGCGCACCCCAACACGCTGAGCTTTGTGGAGATGGTGTTTGCCGACGAGGTGACGGACGCTGACCGCGCCGGCAAGGAGACGGTGACGGATGCCATGGGGCGCATGGGCGCGGATGTGCGCGCGGGGATTCTGGGCGTGGAGAAGGCTGGGCTTTACGACGAGGGCAAGGTGAAGCCCTGGATGATTCGCAGCCCGCTCTATGCGGTAAAGGCGCGGCTAGCCCGTGCAAACTGAGCGTTTGCTGCTATGGATTTTGACGAGGCGCTAGACACCCACAAGGAGAATTTCGAGCCCTTTCGGGCGCTGATCATCCTGGACGAGAAGCCGCTGCGCAAATACGTGATGTGCTGGGGGCCGCAGCTGGTGCGCCGCAACAGCCTCTACCCGCTGGGCCATGCCATGGCGGATCTGTGGGACTGCGTGACGGTGGACTACCAGGCGCTGGCCGACTTGACCGGGGACCCGCTGCCGCAGGTGATGGCGACCTTCCGCCAGGTGCAGGGGCTGCAGCTGGTTTACCCGGACGGGACTGTGGCGGATGCGGTTGCCAATGTGCTGCGCAAGAAGCTGGCGGAGATTACGGGGCAGTGAGAGCGAAGGGTATCGCTTGAAGTGATACCCTTTGAAATGTATAAGCGTTTTATGCCGCTAGCCCTCGTATTCATTGCGTGAGCAGCTATAACAAATGTAGCGCTTACGCCTTCGGTTCGCGCTCGAAAACCAAGTCCGCATCGGGGGCCAGCTCAAGCGCGACGTTCAAGGCGTCGCGTACCTGCTGGGTGGTGGTGCCGGGGCCGATCTTGAGATTCAAGACCTGACCGCCTTGGCTTTGTCCAGCCAGTACAAGTTTTTCAAGCGCTTCCATTTGGCTGATACCGGAATCTTCGGCTTCCGTTGCTATGGCGTCCTGCACCATAAGCGGCAGCAGCTTGACGAAATCGAATGATCCTTGAAGGCGGGCCGTTACCTCGGCGTTAAAACTGCGCCCCGAGACAAATGCTGCCTTTGTAACTTGGTCCTTCAGGTCCTGCGGCAGTCGTAATGGGTATGAGGGAGCTTGGTGGCGATCATTCATGGGCGGCATTGTGGATGTAATTTCGATTCTTTTCAAAGATTCTTATTGACATCCACATTAATAGATTCTATATTTCATCCACGTCAATGATGACGTGATGAAAGGAACTCAATGGACAAGAAACCGCGTACCCCGCATTCGCTGCGTCTGCCAGTAGACCTGCAGAAGTGGCTCAAGCACCAGGCCGTAGACAACGGCCATAGCCTGACGGCCGAAATAGTTTCACGGCTGCAGGTGTCCCAGCGCCAACAACTCCAGAAAGAAACACCCCATGCAACCTAAGTCCAGAAAGAAGAAAACCCCGGCTGCGCAAACAGCCGGGGTTCCAAGTGTCCAGACCCAACATATCAAAGAAAGAACCGAACCCGTGAATTCTATCGCTTTGCAAGCCGCCGTGGACTTGGAGAAAACCAAGTTGGCGCAGTTGATCCCTGTGCTTTTTGGTGAAGATACCGTGATTTTGGTTGAGCATAATGCGCAGCCCTACGTGGTCATGAAGCCCTTGGTGACATCAATGGGGCTCGATTGGCGCAGTCAGCACGTCAAACTGATGGAGAAATTCGGGTCATCTGTGGTGGAAATTCCGACAGTTGCCGATGACGGCAAGATTCGCAAAATGGTTTGCCTTGCATTGCGCGTCTTGCCAGGATGGCTCCACTCGCTCAATCTTGGCAAACTCAAGGAATCGCTTCGCCCGAAGGTCAAGCGGTACCAAGATGAAAGCAACGATGCGCTTTGGAAGCACTGGACCGGAACCTACTTGCCCCAGCACTCGGCAGAAAATGCCACGCTGTCTCGGTTGCATATGCAGTATGAGAGAGAGCGCACGCGCATTTCGTTGCTGTTGTCTGATTGCGCCGAGCCGGGTTTGGCCGACTCCCTGTATGACACCTACGTGCGTTTGTCCAATCAGCTTGGGGCGCTGATCGTCCCGCTGGAACAGTTGGCACCCGGCGCGCAGCAGAAGCGCCTGCCGTTCGAAGGGGGTGCAGCATGACTCAAATGACACCACAAGAACTGGCAGAGCGTGATGAAGTTGTCGTCGCTATGGCCTCAACCATGATCACAAAGATTTCCAGTGAGCTTGAAAAAGAGCTTGATCCAGAAGACGCGGTGTATTCATACCTCTACATTCAAGATTTCTGCAGCATGGCTGGCCTTGTCGTGCCGCCATTCGAAGGACTTGCGCCTTTGGTCAAGCTTGACGCAAATTCATTCGAGGCAGTCAAAGTCAAAGCGCTCGCCCGCAAGCTGTTCAATGACAAAGAGAGCGATCGAGAAGTAAAAATGGATCTGGCAAGGATGCGGGTTGAGGCAGCCATTGCGCAGTACGGCGAAGAGAGCGATCAAGTTCGAAAGGAAATGGTCAAGGCAATTCAGTTTCTGCCCGCCGACGTGAAGGCTGAACTGGATGCCAGCGCCCGTGCACTTGGCCTGATGCCACCCGCCAGCGGCTACCTTGAGAATGGCGACCCGGTGTTCACCGTTGAGGACATGGCCAAGCACTTCGGCATGGAGCCAGAGCAGGTGATGCAGGACGCTGCGGAGTTCTCCATGACGGTGGACGCCAACAGCGTTCACCGTCCACAGTGAGGGCCGCCCCATGATCACCGAAGACGACGATTTCACCCTCGTAGACGCCCAAGCCGCCTACAGCGGAATCAGCGCCCTCGTGGAGATGTTGGGCGCTTGCCCGCCCGGCCACCAGGTCACCGGCATCTTCATCCACAGCCTGTTGCTCGATGTGCGCATGCACCTTGAAAACGTGGTGGGTGCGTTGAGTCCACGCGCTGCAATGGAGCTGTGTGCGCCGCACGTGGTGCAATGAGAACAAAATAGGGCTATAGCCCTCATAAACTGTGCGCAAGGCGCTACGAATACCGTAGCGCCTTTTCTTTTGTCTGCTGACAAAATCCCCCCTTTTTTTGTCCCCCTGAACCTCTGAAACTGTGCCTCGTCGGGTAGTCCGATGCGAGGCACAGTTTGATGAAGCGTTCGATCATTTCAGGTGTTTTGGCCGTGGCAGCGCGGCACATGCTTCTGGCTGAAGGGGACGCGCCCGGACGGGTGCGTTTCTTGAGCCAGGCGGTGCAGTTGGCCGATGGCGTGACACAGACGTGGGTGACGTTGACCCGGACGGGCAACTTTTCCGACCCACGGTATGGCGAATTCGCAATCACACTGGACATGCTGGGGCAGATGGTCTCCAACTTCGATAAGCGCGTCCTGGGACAGGACGTGTTCATTGATGTGAGCCATAAGCCCAGCGATGGTGCAGCGGGCAAGGTGCTGAAGCTGTCGGTCGAGTCTGGCCGGTTGCGAGCGCTGGTGGAGTGGACGCCGTTTGGCGTGGACGCCATCAAGCAGCGCGGGTTCTCTTACCTGAGCGCCGAATACCACGAGGCCTGGAAGGACAACGAAAAGCAACAGCCGCACGGCTGCGTTTTGCTTGGCGCTGGCCTGACGGTGCGCCCCGTGATCAAACACCTGGAGCCGGTGCAACTCTCTGACGACGACCACGCGGCCGGCACGGATGTGCGCACCGCGATTTCCCCATCCCTTTTCAAAGAACTCACGGAGCTATCCATGAACAAATACCTCAAACTTCTTTCCGCTGCTATCGCCCTGTTTGGCTTCACCGATGTGACGGGCAAGCCCTTCACCGATTTGCTGACTGTGCAGCTCGCAGGCCTGGACCCTGAGAAGGACGAGACCAAGTGCCTGGCCGCTGTGGATGCCATCAAGGCCACGGCCGATGCTGCCATGGTGCAGATCAAGGCCGCTGGCGGTGACCCTAAGCATGTGACGATTACCCTGGCCGCGCCGAATGCGCAGACCGTGGACGTGGCGGGCGAGGTGACCAAGGCACTGGCTGCGCGCGATGCCGCTGCGGCTGCCGCCACGACCACGCTGGCCGCCAAGCACAAGCTGCTGGCTGACAGCATTGCCGAAGGTGACAAGACTTTGACCCCTGAAGGTGTGAAGAAGTTTGCCGACGACTACGCCCCGCTGGTGACAGCTGATTCGACCGATACACAAGTGAAGCACTTGGCGACATTGGCGGTGGCGCAGTCGCAGGCATTGGGCGCTGCGCGCAAGCTGGCAGGCCTTGGCTACAACGCGCCGGGCGGGCATGTGCACATTACGGTGGACAGCAGCAACAGCATCAAGGCGCTGCAGGCGACCGTGGACGCACGCTTTGGCCTGGTGGGTGATGTGGATGGCAATGGCCAGCGTTTTGCTGGCACTGGCAACACGTTGCTGGCCGGTAACAAGGCGTTTGCAGAGAAGGCACTGGCCCAGTTTGACGCGCAGCGTGGCGCGCAGCTGGATGCCGAGCACAAGACTCTGGCCGCAGGTAGCGGCAGTGTGAGCGACACCAAGGTGCCCACGATTGTGGAGCGCACGGTGCTGCGCGAGGTGCTGTACAACCTGACCAGCCTGGGGCTGATGAATTTGGGCACGGCCCCGTTTGCCGAGGTGATCACCATCCCTTACAGCTACCGTGATTTGACGGCTGCGGGTGCGGGCGGGCTGCGCCGCTATGAGCAGCAGGCGATTCGCCGTGCGGGTGTGATCCAGACGAGTGAAGAGGCTCGCCCCATTCCGCAAAAGATGGCGTTCCGCATCAGCGCTGAAATGCGCGCGCTGATGAGCGGCAGCGTGATTGACTGGGACCCGCTGGCTGAGAATGTGCGCAACATTACCCGCATCGTGGCGGAGGATGTGGAGGCGATCAACTTCAATGAGCTGGTGAATGCCTCGGACGAGTACGCGGTGGCGGCGGGCAATGACACGCTGACGGCCACGGTGAACGGCACGAACAAGATTTTTGTAACGGCCAACTTCCCGGTGGTGAAACCCCGCAAGGTGTATGACCTGAAGGGCAGCCAGGTGGGCAGCACGGTGAACCCGGTTGTGGTGACGCTGAACAGCGTAGTGCGCAATGAGTACATCTTGCCCGCCGACGGATCTGCGCTGGGTGCTGGCACCTATTACGTGATGGACTACAACCTGGGCGAAATCCGGTTTGTGAATGAGACCGGTGCGGCGGTGGTGCCGACCAATGCCTGGCCGCTGACGGTGACCTACAGCTACAGCACCAATGCGGCGAAGTTCAACACCGACCTGGGCGCGCTGACCACAGGGCAGCTGTACGACAACCTGCTGCTGGCCATTGGCGCGCGCAAGGTGGTGGTGGGGACCGACCGGTTCTTTAACCCCAGCATGGTGGTGATGAGCAATGCCATTGACAACGCGCTGACGCAGGCCACCAGCTTCACGGCCAATGGAGCCCGCACCGGCACCAGCCTGGCAGCGGATGGCAGCGTGGGCGTGACCAAGGGCATGGCGACGTTCAACCCGCGGGCCCCTGGCCTGCAGCTGGCGGACACCCGGATCATGGTGGGCGAGCGGGGCAATAGCTGCTTCCGCATGGTCAAGCCTTTCGCCATGAACCCGATTGAGCAGGCGCGCGATGCCAGCGGCAACTTCATTGATGCGCTGGAGAGCTTTGGCACGCAGTTTGTGGTGAGCCACACGCCGCTGCAGCTGAAGGCGGCGAACAGCTCGATCATCCTGTACAGCTCCACCGGCCGCGTGGCCCGCGTCTCGTAACTGATAACCCATGAAAGGGGCGTTGTGCCCCGCTACGACGTAGCCCCCGGCCAGCAAACGCTGGCCGGGTTGGAACAAGGTTAATCAGGAGCACGAGATGGCAAAACGGTATGTGACGAACGACACGCCCAACATGATGTATGTAGAGGGCCGGATGATTGCGCCGGGCGAAGGCCGCGAGGTGGATGTGCCGGACGAGGCACCCGCCCTGGTGGAAGAAGCCATGGAGGACCCGGATCTGGTGCTGCAGGAGCTGCTGGCGGGCACTGTGGCGGGCGTGGTGGCTGCGCTGGCGGGCTTGAGCGCCGAGTCGCTGCAACGCCTGCAAGTGCTGGAGGCCGCTGGCAAGGACCGCAAGGGCGTGCTGGAAGGCCTGGGCAATGCGCTGATCGCGTTGGCCGATGCCAAGCTGAAGAGTGACGACCTAAGCGATGGTGGCGAAGCTGCTGCCCTTGCTGCTGCCCTTGCTGGCCAAGTGCAGCCGCCCGCCACGGAGTAACGCATGGCCGGCACGATGTCCCAAGACGACCTGGTGGCTGACCTGAAGCGCAGTCTGCATGACAGCGCGGCAGTGTTTGATGCGGCCAATGATGCGGACTTTGTGCGGTTCCTGCGCCAGGCGCTGCCTGACATGGGCTGGAAGCGCGGCATTACCCGCCTGGGGCAGGTGACGCTGGACAGTGCGGTGGCCGACTACAGCCTGGCGGCCTACCCCGATTTTTTGAACTACAAGACCCACATGTGGGAGCCCGTGGGCGCGGGGCCACAGCCCTGGGAGCCGGGATACCCCGGCGCGGTGCCACGGGTGCGTGGCTATATGAATGGCTCGGGCTGGTGGCTGGGCTTTGAGCCGGCACCCAGCGCTGCGCACCTGGCGGTGCGTGGCAGCACGTTCAAGTTTTATTACTTTGGGCAGCATGCCATTGGCACGGACGCGGCGGACACCACGGTGGGCCTGACGGACCGGGGCCTGCTGCTGCTGCGCGCCCAGGCCGAGGCCATGCTGGAGCTGACGCTGCGCAATGCCGGCAAGCCGGTGCAGCTGCGCGATGGCTTGTCTGGCACGCCGCGCAACAGCACGCCGAGTGCGTTGTACCAGGCGCTGCTGACGGCGTTCATGGAGGCCCGGTGATGGCCAAGGTCGACGGCGCCCGTCAAATTGTCATTGCCTTGCAGCAGCACGGGCAGGACATGGAGCAGGAGCTGCACAAGGAAATGCACACGTTGGCGGGAATGGCTGGCCGCACGATGCAGCGCCTGGTTCCCAAAAGCCGCAGCACGTTGTGGAAGTCGATCGACGTTAGGCAGGTCGACCCGGAGACGTATGACATTCGGCCGACTGTCAACTACTCGGAGTTTGTGGAATACGGGGTCGCCCCTGGGGGGAAAGGTTTGCCCCGGTTCTTTGACCCAGCGAGCGGAAGCATCGTCGCGTGGCTTCAAAGCAAGGCCTTCAGCGGCCAGCACAAGCCCAAAAAACAAAGCCGGGCGCTGCAGAGCTGGAATGCCGAGCTGCGCGACCGCTATGAGGGCCTGGCCTGGCATGTGCGGCACTTTGGGGTGAAGGCGCAGCCGTTTGTGGAGCCTACGGCGAAGGAGATGGAGCCGGTGATGCAGCGCAGGCTGGACTTGGCCGTGCGCCGGGTGCTGGCCAAACGTGGAGATGACGGTGGGGCGGTGCTGGCATGAGCGTGAACAACCACAACGCGGTTATGGATGCGGTTGTGGCCAGCCTTACCGATGCACTGCCTGAGCGGTATGTGCAGCGCAGCCTGGCGGACTGGGCGACTGCGCCCAAGGCGCAGCTGGAGGCCGGGCTGGTGTGTGTGGTGAGTGGTGGCGGTGGCGGGTTTGCCAACTACCGGGGGCGCGAGGGCGACCTGGGCCACATGGATGTGTATCTGGCGGGGTTTGTGAAGGTGGCGGAGTCGGCCACCAGCGCTGATGTGGAGCGCGCCGAGCTGGACTTGCTGGGCGACTTGCTGACCTGGGTGAACACCACGGGTGTGCCGGGCCTGGATGTGGTGGAGCCCGGCGACTGGAAGCAGAGCAAGCAGCTGGAGCACCCTTATGGGTGGCTGGTGTTGGACTTGCTGGTGAAGACCTGATTTTTTAACTGAGGGATTTTGTATGGCTACGAAAAACGCGGTGGTGTTGGGTGTGGATGTGGCAACGGGTGAGGACTTGACAGCTGTGGTGCAGCCGATGGCTGAGCCCGAGGGCGGATGGCCTGCGGACGAATTTACCGGCAAGGGTGGCAGCTATGTGCGCGACCCGTACACCGGTGTGCGCACGCCAACACCCGAGACGGCGGCGGCTTTGGCGGCTGCTGCGCAGGGGTAACAGGTTGGCCGTTTGGGTCTGGTTTTGGTTTTGTGTTTAAGCACTTTTTGAAGGAAGCATCATGGCTAAGTCAATGAAGAACATGGTCCTGTTGGCCAAGCAGGAGGTGACCACGGGCGTTGACCCAGTGCCAACACCGGCGGCGAACAGCATTTTGGTGCGGGCGTTTACGCCGCAGATGATCAACGCGGAGTTTGTGAAGCGCAACAACATCCGGGGCTACAAGGGCAACTTTGGCAGCCTGGTGGTGGGTGTGCACCGGGTGTTTGAGTTTGAGGTGGAGCTGGCTGGCAGTGGTGCCGCCGGCACGGCGCCCAAGTGGGGCCCGCTGCTGATGGCGTGCGGCTTTAGCGAGACGATTGTGGCGGTGACCACGGCCACCTATGCGCCTATCAGCACGGGGGACACGACGGTGACGCTGTATGGCTACCTGGACGGGCTGTTGTTCAAGATGACAGCGTGCAAGGGCACGGTGAGTTTTGAGCTGAACAGCAAGAACATTCCGGTGATGAAGTTCAAGTTCATCGGGGAATACAGCACGCCTACGGACACGGCCTTCCCATCGGGCATGGTGTTTACCGGGTTTGTCAAGCCGCTGACGGTGGGCAAGATCAACACGCCCACGTTCACGATCCACAGCTTGGCTGCGGTGTGCCAGAGCCTGAGCTTTGATGTGGCGAACAACTTGGTGTACCGCGATTTGATTGGGGCCAGCGGGCCGTTTAGCTCGGACCGCCAGCCCACGGGCAGCTGCAGCATTGAGGTGCCATCGGTGGCCGGCGCCAACTTTGCCGAGATTGCGCGTCTGGGTACCGAGGGGGCGCTGCAGGTGATTCACGGCACGGTGGCGGGCAACATCATCCAGATCGACATGCCCAAGACGCAACTGACCAGTGCGCCAACCATCAGCAACGACAACGAGATTGCCATGCTGGGGCTGCAGTTCAGCATCAACCCGAACGCGGGCAACGATGAAATCGTGATCGTGGCCAAGTAGGGCGATCGCTTTCTTTTTATTTCACTTTTATCGAGACACAACATGGCTTTCAAGCGCGCACAGAAACCGACCTTTACCACCCTGGTGACGGTGAATATTCCCAACGACAAGGGCGGGTTTGACAAGAACACCTTTACAGGCGTCTTTCGCCGCATTGAGACGGACGAGCGCGAGGCCCTGGCCGCCTTGTCCCACGCGGACTTGGTGCGGTCGGTGCTGGTGAACTGGGATATGACGGACGACGACACCAAGGAAAAGGTTCCATTCAGCAGTGATGAGCTGGAGGAGGCCTTGAAGATTCCTCCCACGCCGCTGGCCACGGCCATGGCGTTTTGGGAAAGCATCAACGGGGCACGCTCAAAAAACTTGTAGGGGCTGCACGGCACTGGGCGGATGTGGACCGCCCGGCCACAGCAGCCCTGGTGGTGGATGAGGGTGTGGCCGAGGGGTTGCGCCGGTTTGGGGTGAGCGAGGAAGACATTGCGGCGCAGATGGGCACCGGTACCGAGCCCGAGGAGGATGCGTTTGAGGTGCATGCGGATGCCTGGGATAGCTGGAAATTCTTTTTGAAGGTGCAGCGCCAGTGGGTGTTTGTGCCGGTGAGTGCGGGCATGGGGGTGAGTTCGCAGCGTATGAGCCTGAACTGGAACGGGGTGCGGGCGCTGATTTTGCTGACCGGCATCAAGCGCAAGCGCTGGGAGGGGCTGACGGACGACTTGCTGCTGATTGAGGAAACGGTGCTGAAGGCTGAGCAGGAGGCTCGGGCCAAGGCCGAATAACACAAGGGCTGGATATGTCGCGGTTGGGTTCAATGGTGGTGCGGATGGTGCTGGATGGCCTGGGTGCTTACAAGGCTGACCTGGACAAGGCCGCGCAGGTGACGACCGACGGCGCGACCAAGATTGAGCAGGCGACCACCCGGGCGGGTGATGGCATTACCCGCATGGGTGGGGCCATGGGTGGCGCGGCCGGCACGGCCGTGGACCTGGCCGGCGCGGCGGGTCTGGCTGGTGCGGCTGCTGGGGCGCTGGCGGCTGGCATTGGGCTGGCGGCGTATGCAGCATTCAAAGGCTCGAAAGAGCAGCAGGCCTACAACCAGGCTTTGATTCTGACGGGCAATATTTCTGGCACCACGGCCAGCCAGATGCAGGGCATGGCCACTGGCATTGATGCCGTGGTGGGAACGCACTACCAGGCAGCAGCGGCGCTGACTGCCATGGCCAGCACGGGGCAGGTGGCGGGCAGCAACCTGCAGGCCTTTGCCCAAGTGGCGATCCAGACCGAGCGGGTGGTGGGCACCAGCGTGGAGGACACGGCCAAGGTGTTTGAGCGGCTGGGGGAGGAGCCGGTGAAGGCTTCGATCAAGCTGAACCAGAGCATGAACTACCTGACGGCTTCCATCTTTGAGCAAATCAAGGCGGCGCAGGACCTGGGGGACAGTGAGACGGCGGCGTCGATCGCGCAGAACGCCTATGCCACGGCGCATGCCGCGCGCATTGAAAAAATCAAAGAGGGCCTGGGCACGCTGGAAAAGGCGTGGATTGGGGTGAGAGACTTTGCCGAGAAAGCCTGGGACAAGATGCTGGGCCTGGGCCGTGAGGCGGGTGCCGAGCAGCAGCTGGCCGCGCAGCGCAAGACTGTGCAGATGCTGGAGGAGCAGGTGGCCAAGGGCGGGCTTGCGGCGGGTAACAGCCAGAAGCTGCTGGACGCAGCGCGGGCCACGCTGGACGTGATGGGGGAGTCTGCCAGGCTGGACGCGAAGGCGGCGAACTGGCAGGCCAGCCAGGCGCAGAGCCAGAAGGCCAAGATTGCCTGGATGCAGGAGGGCGAGAAGTACCAGACAAAGGCCGAGAAGCTGGAGGGGGCGATTGCTGCCATTCGCTTCAAGGGGGCGCAGGCTGGTGCGGATGAGTTGGAGATTGAGAAGCGCATCAATGTGGAGCGCGAGAAGGCTGCGTCCAAGCCTGGGCGGGCCGACAACTCGGCCGCGCGTGAGCTGGAGAAAGAGGCTGCGCTGCTGGCAACGCTGAGCGGCGTGAACGCGGACTATCTGGCGCAGCTGGACCGGCTGGGGCGCGCGCGGGACAAGGGCAACATCAGCGACGAACGGTATGTGGAGCTGGTGACGGAGTTGATTGCCAAGCAGCCCATGGCCAAGAGGCTGATGGACGAGAACACCCGGGCCGCTGCGCTGGCAGACAAGCAGATGGCCGAATCGAACGTGGAGTATGTGAAGGGCTTGGACACGCTGGACAAGTCGATTGAAAAGATCAAATCGGAGACCGAGAAGGAGCTGGCCAAAGCGGCAGCGCTGGGCTTGACGAAGATTGCGGCGGCTGACCTGGCAGCGGTGGAGCTGGAGCGTGATGCGGATGCTGCAGAGCGGCTGGCCAACAAGCAGGAGGCGCTGGGCCTGGAGGGCAAGACGACCAAGAAGTACCGGGAGCAGGCGCAGGCGCTGCGTGACCTGGCAGCGGCGAGGCGCGGCACGGCTGCGCGCGAGACCGAGATTGACACCGAGAAAGAAATTGCCAACGAGCGAAAGCGGGGGTTGGAGGAGACCGACCGGCTGGCGCGCGAAATGTTTGCCGGGCAAGAGGTCAATGCCAAGAAGGTTGGAGAGGTGTTTGAGAAGGCGCTGAAGTCTGCCATCTATGAGGCTACGGTGAAGCCGTTGGTCGTTCAGATCTACACGGCGGTCACCGGTGGGGGTGTCAGCGGGGCCGCGGGCGCCCTGGGTTCCGCGGGCAGTGCGGCCAATGGCGTTGGCCTGCTGGGCAGTGTGGGGTCTGCGTTTGGCGCGTTTGGCACCGGGGCGTCTTATGGCGCGACCAGCGTGTTTGCCAACGGGTTTGGCGCGACCATGGCGGCTGGCGGGCAGATGGTTGGGGCCGGGTCTACGGCGGCTGGCCTGGGAACGATGGCGGGTGCGATTGCGCCCTATGCCATTGCTGCGCTGGTGGCCAAAGAGCTGATGAGCTACAAGATCGACGCTAAAGGCAACGCGCTGACCGCTACAGTGGGCTCCACTGGCGTGACCAATGGGCAAGTCGGAACCCGAGCAGACTTTACGCAATCCAGCAGCGGCTTCCTGTCAGGCGGCAACACGAACAACTCCACTTGGGGGGTGGCAGACCAGGGCGTGGCTGACTACATCACCGCCAGCGTCACAGCCATCACAGCGGCCAATAAGTCATACGGCGACTCGCTGGGTCTGACCAGTGCCGCCATTGACGGCTTCACCAAGAACCTTGACATCAGTATCACCGGCCTGGATGCCGCTGGCCAGCGGGCCGCGATTGACGCAGAGCTTGTCAAATTCGCCGCTGAACAATCCGCATCGGCCTACGCTGGCGCTGTTTCGTCCTTCGCCAAAAACGGGGAAACGACCAGCATCACCATTGCGCGCCTGGCTACTGACCTGACCGGTGTTAACACGGCCTTTGATGCGATGGGCTTTCAGCTCTACGATGTGTCGGTATCCGGGGCCGCGATGGCGTCCAAGCTGGTGGATGCTATGGGTGGGCTGGACAGCTTCAATGCAAAAACCACTTCCTACTTCCAGAACTACTACACCGCCGAAGAACAGCGCGCCCAGACCATTAAGAACATCAACGCGGCGACCATTGGCAGCACGTTGGACGCCGCCACGGCCACGCGGGACAGCTTCAAGGCGTTGGTGGAAGCACAAGACCGAACGACGGATTCGGGCATCAAGACCTATGCGGCATTGATGAGCGTGGCGGATGCATTTGCCAGCATCACGCCAGCGGCTGTATCGGCGGCTTCGGCGGTGCAGTCGCAAGCCCTGCAGCTGGGCGGCAACGCAGCCGGTGGCGGGTGGACCGTGGACAACGCTGGCAACATCATTGGAGGCGCTAACGCGGCGGCGGTGGATTCTCGCGTGGACCCTGGCTGGCAGCGCACACTGTCAAACCTTTGGACTGGCGGCTTCCAGGCGACATCGATGGGTACCCCGGACAACGCCGCATCCGCGGAGGCCGACAAAGCGCTGGCCGACGCGGCAGATGCAGCGGCCAAAGCATTGCAGGGTTTCCAGAACACACTGGGCAACCTGACCGACACCAATATCGACCTTCGCGCCAAGATGCTTGAAGCGCAGGGCGATACCGCTGGTGCTTACGCACTCAGGCGCGAAAAAGACTTGAGCAAGCTAACTGCCGGTTTCAGCGCTGACCAGGCTGCGCAGCTTACTGGTCAATACGACGCAAACAAGGCGCTGTCCGATCAAATAGACGCCTACGTCAAGTCGCAAGCCGAAGCAACCAAGGCCACCGCCGACGCGGCAAGTGCTGCGGACCGGCTCAAGAGCGCATGGGCTGGCATCACCGACAGCATGCTCAAGGAAGCGGACCGCATTCGGGGCGTGATGGCGGGATCGTCCAACGACAGCCTGGCCGCGCTGCAAAGCCAATTTGCCATTGCCACCGCCCAGGCCCGTGCTGGCGACCAGACCGCAGCGGGCAACTTGAGTGGCTACGGCGGCCAGCTTTCAGATGCCATAGCGGGCAATGCAGGATCACGCACGGAGTTGATCCGCATGCAAGCGCAGGTTGCGCAGTCGCTGTCTGATACTGCCGCGGTCATTGGGTCATCGCCCGCCATCTTGACGCCGTTCACGCCACAGGCGCAGACCCAAAGCACCGCGAAACTGGAGTCTGCGATTACCAGCTTGCAGGCTGAGATTGCCAAACTCAAGGAATCGCTGTTCATCATCCAGACCAGCACCACGCGCACGGCGGTAGCCACTGAAACACTGGTAGAGATTGCGCCATGAACATCCTGATCCCCCTCGTCATCACGGATGCCATGCTGGTCAGCAGCAGCGTGGCAGAACCCGCTGCGGGTGAAACTGCCTGGGTATCGGCTGGCACCTACGTGATAGGCGACCTGCGCATTCGCACCACCACGCACCGGGTCTACCAGTGCATACAGGCGCACACCGGGCGCACTGCATTGCCTGAAAACGACCCGCTGTATTGGGACGACTCTGACCCCACGCAAAAGTGGGCACCGTTTGACACCGAGACCAGCACCGAAGTGACGGGCACATCGCCCATGACCTACGTTCTTTCGCCGGGGTTCTTCGACGGTGCCCGCCTGTACAAGCTGACCGGCTCAAGCCTTAACCTGACGGTCAAAGACGGCCCCGGCGGCGCGGTGCTGGAGACCCGCACGATCAGCCTCTACGAAGAGGCATTGGGTTTGTATGAGTACCTGTTTTCACCGGCGCGCCCCAAGGGAAAGATCATCGCTGACGGCCTGCCCATTCACCCAACCGCTGAGATTACTTTCACGATCACCGGGCCATCTACCGTTGGCGTGGGGATGATTGCCGTGGGCCAGGCTCGCCAGATCATCAACCCATCGACCTGGGGCGGTACCGAGTACGGCGCGAGCGTGGAGCCCGTGACGTACAGCCGCATCAAGACCGACGATTTTGGCAAGACCACGATCAAGCGCGGCAATGCGGCAACCGGCATGCGCGCCACGGTGGTGCTGCCCATTGCGGATGCCAATTTTGCGCTGCAAAGCATCCAGCAAGTGCTTGACCAGCCGGTCAGCATCGTGATGTCGCAGATGCCAAATTACGCGGGCCTGAACTTCTTTGGGCTGGTGAATGCAACCCTTACGTACAAAACCCCGGTGAGCGTAGAGCTTGCCATCAACGGCAAAGGAATGATTTAAATGCCACTCTCCACCATCCCTGAATTCCCTGCTCCTGGCGACCCCGCGTTTAACAGCAAGGCATACGACTGGGCGATGCACATGGCTAACCGGTTTGTTGGTGAAGCCAACGGCCTTGCTGCTGAACTTGCAAACATCAACGGCGGCACGGTGTCTGGTACCAGCACCACCAGCACTCTGATCGGCACCGGCTCCAAGACGCTGACCACGCAGACCGGCAAAGCCTTTGCGGTGGGCCAGTTTGTGGTGATAGCCAGCACGGCCACACCAACCAATTGGATGTATGGCACCGTGACCGCGCACAACAGCGGCACGGGCAGCATCACGGTCAACGTGACGCAAACCAGCGGCTCGGGCACCCTGGCAGCATGGGCCATTGCAGCAGCGGGGCCAAGCGCCACGCTGACTGATGTGCAGAACTTCAGCGGATCGGGAACATGGACCAAGCCTGCGTTTGGCTCGATGGTCATGGTCGAACTGCTGGGCGCTGGGGGTGGTGGCGGCACAGGCAATTTAACCGGCGTGTCCGGTAACTTCGGCGGCGGCGGCGGTGGCGGTTGCTACGCCCGCGAGTTTTTCGCCATTTCCGCATTGGGTGCGACGGAGGCCGTAGTGATTGGCGCGGGCGGCACTGGTGGCACAGCATCTGCCGGGTCTGCCGGTGGCACAACGACCTTTGGCGCCACCAAGCTGCTGGCCTATGGCGGGGGCGGCGGTGGGTATTCCGGCGTCTTCAACACGACATCGGGTGGTGGTGGCGGTGGTGGCAGCATGACGGCGGCGGGCACAGTCGGCAGCACCGGTGCATCTGCCACGCTGGGTGGCGCGGGTGGCGCGGGCGGCACTGTCAACGGTGTTGCCGGTGCGGCTGGTGGCGCTGGCGCGACCAATGCCGTTGGCACTGCTGGCACCAGCGTGGACAAAGAGCGCTCGGGCGCTGGTGGTGCCGGTGGTGGCGGTGGCACGGGTGGCGCTGGCGGCGCTGGTGGCGCTGCGGTCTACGGCGGCGGCGGCGGTGGCTCTGGCGGCGTCGGTGGATATGTCGGCGGCGCTGGTGGCAATTCGCTGTTTGGCGGCGCTGGTGGTGGTGGCCCAGGTACTACGGTCGCCGCCGCTGCCACGTCCAAGAATCTTCTGGCTGGCGCTGGTGGAACTGGCAGCACGTCTGGCGTAGCGCCTGGGGCGGCTGGGGTGGCTGGCGGCGGCGGAGGTTCCTTCCAGACAAACTTTTCTGGCGGCGCTGGCGGTGCAGGCTACTGCCGTGTCACAACCTTCTGAGGATCACCATGAATTACGCAATCATCACTGACGGCATCGTCACCAACATCATCGTGGCTGACGCCACCTTTGCAGCCAGCATCGGCGCAGTTCCCGCGCAGGGCGCTGGCATCGGGTGGAGCTATCTCAGTGGGGTGTTCACCGCACCCGAAGCGCCCGCGCCTGTAGTGCCTGCATCCGTCACGCGCCGCCAAGCGCGGCAAGCCCTTTTGCTGGCGGGCTTGCTGGACAGTGTTGCCCCGGCCATCGCCGCTATCCCCGACACCACGCAACGCAAGCTGGCGCAGATCGAGTGGGAGGACAGCCAGGTGTTCGAGCGCCACCGCCCGCTGCTGGTAGCTCTTGCCACGGCTCTGGGCCTGAACAGCGCACAGCTGGATCAACTTTTCATCACGGCGGCAACGCTGTAACCCTTTCCCAACCCTGTAACTCTGAAAGACAAACATCATGCTTACTCTCGAACAAACCAAAGCCTTCACCGAATCCGCATTTGTGCTCATCTCCTCTGAACCCGGCCTGCTGCCACAAGAATTCCGCGCCAAAGTGCACGACATCGTTGGCGGTGGCGATGACTGGCGCGACTCGGACAGCATCGTTTTGCAGGACGTGGTGCTGCTGGCGTATTACAAGGCCCATGCCCTTGCGGACCAGGCCACCCGAGACGCGGTAGAGGCGCAGGTGCTGGCGGACTGGAAAGCCCGCATGGATGCGCCTGCCGTGGCTGCACCTGTCTATGCCACGACGGTGACACCTGTTGCACCCAAGACCTTGCAAGACCACATTGAGGCGATCAAGGCGATTTATGTGGGGCCTGATCCGGAGGCCCAAGCCTTTGACCTGGCTGGCGCTTGTCGCTATGCGCTGGCCAATGGCATCACACCGGATCAGGTGGCGGGTGCGACTGGAAGGCATCACAGCGATTGCAGCGCTGTGATGTATCCGGGGAAGTAAAAAATGATCCTCGCCGCCTACAAAGGAACCCGCCCCGGCGTTGCTGGCCTGTACAACAGGCTGGGGCGCTACATCGGGCAGGGACCGTACTCGCACTCCGAGCTGGTCTTCCCTGAAGTGGGCGGCATCAGTTGGTCGTCTTCGTACATGGACGGCGGCGTGCGCGGCAAGTTGATTGGCTACAGCACCCAAAGCGCCTGGGATTTCTTTGAGATACCCAAGACGTTCAGCCACCAACGCGCCCTGGACTACAGCCACGAGCGCGAGGGCTGGGGCTACGACGTGCGCGGCAACTTCCGCTTCGGCATTGCCATTGCTGTGCCCAGCGACTCCAAACACAAGCTGTTTTGCAGCGAACACAACGCCGAGTCTCTGGGTCTCCCAGATGCTTACAAACTCGACCCGTGCCTATTGGTAAGCCTCGCGCTCTACCTGGGCGCTAAACAGATGAGCTACCCATGAACAAATTTATCGACGAAGGCGTGGAGCGCAGGGAGTCATGGCACCTCGACAAGAAAGTCCCTTTGTCGCTGATCTTTGCCATGCTGGTCCAAACCGGCATGGTTGTATGGGCCGTTGCCGACATCAAAAAAGACGTTGAAGTTTTGAAGATGCAGGCCATCAGCCAGCATGACCGCGACGAGCGGCAAGACCGCGCTGCATCCGACACCTACGGGCGGTTGAGCCTATACCTCGAAAAGATCGACGCCAAGCTGGACCGGATTGTGGAGCGCCAGAAATGATAGAGCTTTCACCACTGATAGCGCTGGCGATCATCTTCGTTGGCATCCTGGTTGTCGTTATGCGCTGGCAGAAGACCCACTCGGAATTTGACCTTGCGGACTTGCTGACCGGCGACAACGGCAAGGTTTCGCTGAGCAAGTGCGGCCAGGCGTCGGCCCTGATGGTGTCAACGTGGGGTTTTGTGGTGCTGGTGCAGCAGGGCAAGCTGACGGAGTGGTATTTCATGGCCTATATGGCAGTGTGGGCGGGCTACCGGCTGGCGCAGACGGCGATTGAAGCGAAGGCACCGGCACCATGAACATGACCTATGGCCAAAACGGCCTGAACCTGACGAAATCGTTTGAGAACTGCAAGCTGATGCCCTACAGGGACGGCGGAGGGGTGTGGACTGATGGATGGGGCAATACGCACCGGGTGGTGCCGGGCGTGGCAATCACCCAGGAGAAGGCGGATAGCGACCTGGTGATGAACGTGGCGGACGCAGTGGACATGGTGAACGACCATGTGACGGTTCCGCTGACCCAAAACCAGTTTGATGCGCTGGTTGACTTTGCTTTCAACTGCGGCGGCCCGGCTTTCAAAACGAGCACGCTGCTGAAGAAGCTGAACGCGGGGGACTATGCCGGGGCCTGCGCCCAGTTCGCGCGCTGGAACAAGGACAACGGCCAGGTAGTGGCGGGCTTGACCCGGCGATGCACGGCACGGCAGGTGCTTTTCAACCAGGTGGACGCATCATGAAACTCATTCCCGACTGGATGTATTGGATTGCCATTGCGGTGCTGATGGCGGCCGTGGGTGCGCAGCAGGTGCGCGTGGCCAACGCGCACACGGAGCTGGCTACGGAGCAAAAGGCGCGGGCGGACGAGACGATTGAGCGGCAGAACCTGGTCATTGCCCACGCGGCGGATCTGCGCCGGCTGGAGTCACAACACGCTGCGGATCAGCAGCAAAAGGAGGTGGAGTATGCGAAACAAATGGATGCTGCCAGGAGCGCTGGCGCTGCTGACCGTGCTGATGCTAAGCGGGTGCGTGGCCAGCTTGCCGCCTACACCGCCGGTACCACTCGACCCGGTGAGACTGACGCCGCTGCCTGCGAGCGTGCGCGCGATCGACTCCCGCGCGTCGGAGGCTTACTTGCAGAAGGCCTTGATCTGGAGGCAGAAAGCCGGGAACTTATCCGACGACGAGACGCCGAGGTAGTGCTGCTGCTGGGGCAGATTGGCATTGACCGGGCGGCGTGTTCGCCTGAAGCAAAGTAGTGCGGTGATGGTGTGCACGCTGTGCGGGCGCAGTGGACACCACCTGGCGAAAGATTGCCCGTGGGGGTTGCGCAGGCTGGTGCTATTGCTTGAAGAGGGAGAGCAGGGCTAGCTGCTTTTCCACGGGCATGGCGTGGAAGACGTCGAGCATGGCTCGGTCAAGGCTTGAGAGGGCCGGGGCCGGGCCATTGTCGTTTGCGGTGAGGCCGGCGGTGGGGCCTGCTGTGTAGCTGGGGGGGAGGGCGCCGGGCGCAATGCCTGGTTCACCAGCGGGGGCATCGTCAGCCGGTGCTTGGTTGTTGATGTCTTTGGCCAGCCACTTCTGCATGGTTGGGCCGTGGGCCGGGAGGCTGTTTTTTAGGCGTTCCGAAATCTCCTTAGTCAGGCTGCGGTTGTTGCCTTCAGCCAGCTTTACCAACGCTTCTCGTAAGTCTGGGTGCAGTCGCAGGATCGTCTGCTGCACCTCTCGTGTTTTGTATTTTCCAAATTCCATAGGGGGCATTTTCGCCGCTTAAAAAAAAGTGTTGACTTTTTATGTGTTACCACATTTAATATGCAGTATTACCACTTAGATAACACCAAAGGCGTAAAGTGAATACACAAAAAAAGAAACCACCGGCAGCTGTCGCACCCGTTGTGGTCCGTCTGCCAAAGAAGCTGATTGCTGACCTGGACAAGGTGGCAATAAAGAACTGCAGGAGCCGATCCAGCGAGGTGAGGAGCCGCCTTCTGCAGTCGTTGGCGGCAGAGGGGCGTGCGTGAGAAGGGGTGATGTGCATGGCGTGATCGTCGTGCGTTCGCCAATTTCAGGCAAGTGAACAAACCCTATGGAAACCACCATGATTTTCAAAAGCGTACCCCACGGCCACCCGGCCAACCCCTTTGAAGCGTTTCGCCAACTGGCCTACACCCATGGGGTGGTGGAGTTGGCAACCCAGATGGGGTTGAAGCCCGGCACCCTTTACAACAAAGCAGACGCCGACGATGACACCCATCACCAGCCGACGCTGCGCGACGTGCTGCTAGCCACCAGGCTGACCGGCGACATGCGGGTACTGGACTCGCTGAACGAGACATTCAACCGGGCGGCGTTTGACGTGAACAACTGCGCGGAGAAGTCGGACGAGGCGCTGCTGGAGCTGTTCACCGACTACGGCGCTGAGAGTGGGGAGTTTTGCTCGGCGCTGCGGGATGGTCTTCGGCGAAAGAAGTTCAGTGCATCGGACTTTGTGTTGATCAAGTCGGAAGCCCTTGATGTGGTTTCAAGCCTTATGACGCTGGTGCACCGGCTGGAGGGCCTGGTCGATGTCTAACACCACTGCCCCCGACACGCGGTTTGCCGTGCGACACCAGCACCTGAACGACCCAGCCTTTGACGGCTACGAGGTCCACCCCGTGCGGTTGGCCAAAACGGTCATTGGCCTGTTTGGGCCGGAAATTCTTGAAGCCCTGAAGGAGAAGAGCCGTGCAGCACTCGCCACAGATTTACCTGCAACCACCCCTGATGCCGGAGCTGGAGGAGGAGCTGGTGCTGCAAAAGGCCAGGGAGTTGTACGGCCGTTCGCGGTATCTGCAGGGCAGGTACGCCAGCTTTCAGCGGCTGCTGGACGACCCGCTGGTCGGCCGAAGCCTGCTGCTGGGCGCAAGGCAGTGCTTGCGACAGGGGAAGCGGGCGCGGTGAGTTGAGTGTGTGTTTTTAACTATCAAGGAGTCAGTATGGAAATCAAGAGTATTCAGGCAACCCCCGTGACGTTTATCGACTTTCACGGGATGAAATTGCTGGTGGTGGAGAACGATGGCAAGCGCTATGTGGAGGTGAAGCCATTGGGGGACATGGTTGGTTTGGACTGGCGCACTTTGCGTGATGGGGTGCAACGTGATGATGGCGCTATCTTGTTTGGTACCCGTCGGCTGCTGCCCGTGGTATTCAATGTCGTGCCCGATTGCGTGGACGAATCTATAGCCGTTTCAGGGGGGCTTAAGCCCCCCCTTGACCCCGGTTTGACCACTACCGAGGGTGATTCTCAGACAGAAAACGGGCCTAAAAAAGGGGTTCTGCACATCCTTTTTGAGCGCGTCCAGATGTTCCTGGCCCAGATCAATACGTCACGGGTTCGGGCAAATGGCAATGAGAACGCGGCCAACTACCTGCTGGCCCTGCAAATCGAGTGGGCGCAGGTGCTGCACAAGTACGACATGGGGCAATCCGTTGCCGTCAAGGCGCAGCGCGACGGCGTGGCCGAGCTGGAGAAGTTGGCCAAGCTGCGCACGCTGATGGTCACCACCGCCGAAAAAGACGCGGCGTCGGTGCTGATCCGCGAGGCGTACGCCAATTTGGGCTGTTTGCTGCCGGAAGACCCCCAGCAACCGTCTCTTATCTGACCAGTTGTTGCCATTTGAGCAACAACTGAAACAACTTCTTAGAACACAAGGCTATCGACGTGACAGAGATTGCGCGCTGGCTTGGTGGGGTGGTGCTGGCTGTGGTCCTGTGTGGACTGGGGCCGGTGCTGGATGGTGATTCAACAACAACGACTGAAAGACACGACCATGACTATGAACAAGCGGTATTTGACGGACACCCAGCAGCGGCAGGTTTTGTCCGCTGCGCTGAATTGCGCGGACCCGCGGGCCCAGCGGGACCATGCCTGGATGAGCCTGCTGATTGAGACGGGCATGCGGGTGAACGAGCTGGCAACGCTGACGCTGCGCCAGGCAGAGCAGGCGCTGGCCAATGGCTGGCTGGCGGTGACAAAGGAGCAGCGCAAGGGGCACCGCGCCAGTGGACGGGACGAGCATGGCAATTTCCTGCACCCGGTCAAGCGCAAAGGGCATGAGTATCTGGTGACCGAGACCGTGCGCCGCAGCCTGGTGAAGCTGATCACTCTGCAGGAGGAGTTGCGCCCGGCATTGGCGGTGCCGCCCGAGATGGAGCTGCCGCTGCTGTGGGGCCGATGCGGCACGGTGAAGGGCAAAGTGCTGTGCGAGCACATGAGTGTGCGTAGTTTTCAGGCCCGCATGAAGCATTGGGCCTACCTGGCCGGATTGCCCGAGGGGGTGAGCCCGCACTGGCTGCGCCACACCCGGGGGGTGAACATCATCCGCCGGTCGCGTGGGAACAACCCGCTGAAGGTGGCCCAGCTGGCGCTGGGGCATGCGTCGATTGCGTCGACCGGGATCTACACGCAGATGAGCCGCGAGGAGTATGTGCAGGAGCTGCGGCTGGTGGCTGGCCAGCGGGTGAGCAAGGCGGTGGCGCGGGGTATGGCGATTGGGGGTGTGCGGTGAGCGGGCTCGTGGACCTGGTTGGCAGGATCGAGGCGGAGAAGGTTGCCGCCCCTGTTGTGCCATTTACCCGCGAGGAGCGGGCGGAAGCCGAGCGGCGCCACACGCTGAGCCACTATGGCTTTGAGCAGCGTGAGGCGCTGTTGACTCTGTACAAGCTGGTGAAGCGTTGCCCGGACACGGGTGGCGGCACCCGGGCGGCCAAGTTCCTGCTGGGGTTGTACAACGGGACGCGCTTTCCGTTTGACCTGACGGACATGCGCAGCTTTGACGATGACAACTTTGCCGCTGCGATGACGGTGCTGCGCATGGACGCCAGGCGCACCTGGTGCGAGGTGCATGTGCTGCTGAATGCCATTCTGGGCCCAGGTGCCAATGCCGGGGCCGAGTTTGAGCACTGGGCCTACAACCTGCGCTTGCCCAAGCGGTGCAAGAAGGAGCAGCTGCCAGATCTGCCCAGGATGCCTGTCCCCGCCGCTGTGAGCTTGCAGTCATGATTTTCAAAGTAACCCACATCAACCAGCACGGCCACCGCCGCTTGGCGCGGGTGACTGCGCAGAGCGTGGCCGATGCGCTGGACCAGGTGGACCGCGAGTGGGGCGACGCGCGGGCCCTGGCCTGCCTGCGCATGGCCACCAGGCCGGTGCTGCGGGTGGTGCGGCCCATCACCACCACAGCGACAACCAAGGGGAGGCTCGTATGCGCGTACTGATGTTGGAGTGGGCGCTGTTTGGGCTTTCCATCTGCGTGGGCCTGCTGGCGCTGGTGCAGCTGCCGGTGGAGTGGCTGAGCGCAAAGGTGCAGCGCTGGATTGACACGCTGGAGGCGGACCACTGGCTGGCGGAGGTGGAGCGCAAGACGGGGCGGCAGGTGCGCACACAGCGACGGTGGGGGGGGGGCCATGACGAAATCGCGTGGGATTTTGAAGCCCAAGAAGCCATGGACGGCGGACGAGGAGGCGCTGGTGCGCAAGCTGTTCCCCACCACGATCACCCGTGAGCTGGCCGAGAAGCTGGGCCGCAATGCCGCTGCCGTGCATGCCAGGGCGAAGAAGCTGGGCCTGAAGAAGACGGCGGAGCACATCCGGCTGCATGGCGGCTGGCTGACGGGGGCTGAAGGGTCGAAGACGCGCTTCACACCCGGCCAACAGCCTTGGAACACAGGCAACTTCGGAGTGCGCCACTCGCCAAAGACCGAGTTCAAGAAGGGCCAGCGACCGCCCAACTGGAAGCCGTTGGGCTCGGTGTTGATCAACAGCGACGGCATTCTGGTGCGCAAGGTGCGCGAGGGCAACAACGGCGGGTTGAACTGGGAAGCGGAGCACCGCTGTGTGTGGCGCGAGGCCCATGGGCCCATCCCCAAGGGGTATTGCGTGGTGTTCAAGGCGGGCAAGTTCACCACCGATCAGGCGGCTATCACCCTGGATGTGTTGGAGCTGATCACCCGCGGAGAGATGGCGAGCCGGCACAACTACTGGAAGAAAGACCCCGAGATGGCACGGCTCTATGTGCTGAAGGGGCATATCACACGACACGTTAACCGGATCAAAAAGGAAGCAACGCTATGAGCAGACCACACATTGACGAAGTGCGTACGGCCCTGATGGGCACGCTGAATGACTTGCGCGACAAGACCAACCCGATGGACATTGACCGGGCCAAGGCGGTGGCGCAGGTGGCTGCCGTGTTGGTGGATTCGGCACGGGTGGAGAACGATTACCTGAAGATCACCGGGCAGGTGAATTCTGGCTTTCTGGAGGCGGGCAAGAACCCTGCACCTGCCATTCCGCAAGGGGACGGCACGCCAACCGCTCACGTCCCGTTCCCTGTGTCGGCTGTGCATCGGTTGCGGGGGTAGGCAAATGGCTGTTGCTTGCCCTGATTCTGGGAATCTGTACAATTTCCCGGTCAGCTCAAAAAAAGGGTTGATCGGATGTGAGAGTCCGAAGGCACGCGGCCAAGAGCCGCACCCCGCACAGGTTTGCGGCTTTTTTGTTCGCGCCCCCAGTTTTGGCGGCCCGAGCGGGGAGGCGCAAGCCTCGCCGGTAACGCTCCGCGTGCCCCGGTCTCTCACACCCGTTCGGGCTGCCGCCCAATGTGAGAGTTGGTCGGCAGTTGTCCATATGGCACGACTGGAGATCAACATGATTTCAAACCAACCACGCCCGGCTGCGCCCGGCACGTTCCCGTTCGCCCTGTTTTTCCCTGACCAGCTGGAGGCTTTGCACGAGACCCGACTGGACGCCGAGCGCGTCAATGCAGCGCTGGCCAGCGTCATGGAGCTGCTGCAGGGCTGCACGCCTGACCACCAACTGACCGCCGGGAACCTGTTTGCACTGCTGGAGCCGGTTTGCGCTGGCTTGGACACGCTGTGCGGCGATCTGCGCACGGTTGACAAGCAAGGAGCCCGCCCATGCTCACCTTGATTACTGACCGCGCAGCGCACGAGCGGTTTTTCCACCTGGTGGATGTGTCTGGCGACTGCTGGTTGTGGACCGGGGCGCTTGACCCCAATGGGTACGGCATGTTTTCAGTCGGTGGGAAGTTCGACGAGCAGGGCAAGCGGCGCAACTCCATGGTGTTTGCGCACCGATTTGCCTACACCATGCACAACGGGCCTATCCCTGCAGGGCAAGGGCCACACGGCAACTGCGTTTTGCACAGCTGCCTGAATCACAACTGCGTAAACCCTGCGCACCTGTATCTGGGTACCTCCTTGGACAGCGTGCGCAGCATGGATGCAAGGGGGCGGCGCGTCAACAAACCGCATCGAGGTGAAGCCCATCCCAATGCGGTATTGACGTTCAAAAAGGTTCGCGAAATCAAGGTGTTGCTGGCCGATGGCGCTCTGACACAGCGGCGCATTGCAGAAATCTACGGCGTGGCGTTTTCCACGATCAACCACATCAAGACCGGGCGACTCTGGGCCCACATCAAGGGAAAAAAATGATCATTTATCTGAGCGGAAAGATGACGGGCTTGCCTGAGTTCAATTACCCCGCCTTCAACGCCGCTGCGGCCCAGCTGCGTGCCATGGGGCACACGGTGCTGAACCCGGCCGAGAACCCGGTACCCGCCTGCGGCACCTGGGCTGGTTATATGCGCCTGGCTCTGGCCCAGCTGGTGCAGTGCGAGTGCATTGTGCTGCTGCCGGGCTGGAGCGAGAGCAAGGGGGCGCTGATCGAGCGCAAGCTGGCGCAGGTCCTGGGGATGGATGTGCTGCATCTCAATGGCATGGACATGCTGGTGCCGTTGATTTCTGCGTTTGATGGCCCGACGCAGGCTGTGGACTGGAGCGCAGCGTGAACGGCCCGATCCTTAAGCCCTTCAGGGTGGCGCTGCATCGCCGTGGGGGTAAGACCCGGGGGCATGTGGATGTGCAGGCCCGGTGCGAGAAGCACGCCGAGCGCGTGGCGGTGGAGCAGACGATTGCGGTGAGCTTTCCGAAGTCGAAGCCTTCGCAGTGGGTGGTGACTGGGGTGGAGGCGCGGACGCTATGAACACGACCACACAACCCCGCATGGTGAAGCTGCAAATCAACAGCTCCGGCGCCTGGCGCGATGTGGTGCGCTTTGACATCGATGCGCAGGACGGTGAGGCTATCCAGGTGGCGGCCGTCAACCTGGTGACGCTGGCGGATCCTGATGGCCGGACTTCGTTGCGCATTGCGACGGCTGATGCATTCCAGACGGCGCTGGTTCGCTGGGATGCGAAGAAGGGCTGGGTGGATGCATGAAGCCAATGAACATCACGTGGATGAAGCGCGAGGCCAAGCGCCTGAAAAAGGAAACCGGGCTCCCACACACGACGTGCCTGCACAAGTTGGCACAGCAGCATGGTTTTAAGGATTGGCAGGCTTTGTTGAGAGCCCATCCGCAAGGGGGTGCCGTATGAAAGAACGACCTATCCTATTCAGTGCCCCAATGGTGCGTGCACTGCTCGACGGCAGCAAGACCCAGACGCGGCGGGTTGTAAAAAAATCCGAATGCTGGCCCGTTTCAACTGTGCGCGCAACGATGTTGGAGACCCGTGGAACGGCAATGGCTGTTGACGCCAACCGGTGCACTTACGGCCCTGAGATCATGTGCCCCTACGGTAAGCCAGGCGACCGGCTTTGGGTGCGGGAGACGTTCGCGAAGGCGGAAATGATGGACTGTAGGCAGTACGCCTACAGGGCCACTGGTGACTTGCTTGGTTGCATGCCATGGAAGCCCAGCATCCATATGCCCCGTGTCGCCAGCCGCATCACGCTGGAGATTGTCAATGTGAGCGTGGAGCGCCTGCAAGACATCAGCGAAAGGGATGCTGCTGATGAGGGTTGCGGATGCCTGTTGGATGAGTTTCCGCAATGGGATGGTGACCCGAACCTCTATCGCAAGCTGTACCGCGTCCTTTGGGAGCGCATCAATGGCGCCGGTTCTTGGGCAGCTGACCCATGGGTCTGGGTGGTTGAGTTCAAGGTGGTGAAGCCATGAGCACCTTCAATTGCATGGCAACTGCCCTCATGCGCAAAAGCATTGCGCCCTGGAGCGAAGCCGACATTCCTGAAAAAGGCTTGAACAGGACCGAGCGGATTCGCCGCCTGCTGCGCGCAGCCCATCGACCGGTAAGCGCTGCAGAGATTGCGTTTGACCTGGAAGACCATTTCCCAAACTTCGGGTCGCACCTGGTGTGGCTGCTGATGAAACACGACATCAGCAAGGACAGGGTGATCTTTGCCAATGGGCTCTACAGCTGGAACCACGAATATGAGTCTGCCCAGGCCACGGCGATTCGGGAAGCGAAAAAGCTACTCCGGAGCCACGGGTACAAGGTGACAAAGCCTTAAGACAAAACGGCCTCTAGCCCTCGTAAACGCTGCGCAAGCAGCTACAAAAACAATAGCATGGCAACACACAACAACAACCAGGGCGATAGCCCTCTCAAGGCCGCCGCGGCCGAACTGAACAAGCGGGTGGATTGCGCGGAACTGGCGGAGCGGCTGAACCTGCCGCGAGACGGTGCCAAGGGCAGTTTTCAGAACCCTAATTTTCCATCCAACACCAAGACGCTTGCTTGCTACGCCGACAGCGGCAAGGGCAGCAAATGGAAGGACTTCCGCACCGAGGAGCACGGCGGGCCGATTGACCTACTGATGCTGGTGCGCGGCATGGAGTTTGTGGACGCGGTGAAGGAGCTGGCCCAGATGTATGGGGTGGTGATCGCCAAGCCCAACCAGCCGGCGGTGCAGCAGCCCAAGACCACGGCGGAGTTCATTGCGGACAACTGCCTGCGCGATGCCAAGGGGCCGCGTGGCCAGGAGGTGGTGGACTACCTGGTGGGCCGGGGGATCGAGCCATTTGCGGTGACCGATGCCTTGAAGAAGGGCACGCTGGGCCTGAACACTTGGACTAGCAACAAGGTGGCCAAGGGTGAGGTGAACTGGGGCGGGCCTGCGGCGGCGTTCATTGTGCGGGACCGGCTGACCACTGCAGTGGCAGCGGTGGACATGCGCTACTTTGTGGCCGAGGACAACGGCGGGGTGAAGACGCAAAGCCAGGGCGAGAAGGCCAGGTTTCCCTGGTGCAGCGACTGGCGCCGCCTGGAGGCGGCCAAGACGGTGTATGTGGTGGAGAGTTCCATCAATGTGCTGAGCATTGAGAGCTGCTACCTGCCGGGGTGCGCGGCGATCAGCTTGCGCGGTACCGGGAATGTGGAAACCATCGATTGGTCGTTCCTGAAGGGCAAGCAGGTGATTGGCTGCCTGGACAACGACATGCCGTTTGACAAGGGGCCGCACGAGGGGTATTGCGCCGGGCTCAAGGCCTTTTGGCGCTTGCACGAGATCCTGACCGGGCTGGACATCAGCTGCCTGATGGTCGACCAGGGCGACTGGGAGAACGCGGACGGCGAGCCGGTGAACGATGTGAACGACCTGCTGCTGCTGCGGGGCCCCGATGACACGGCCAAGGCGCTGAAGAAGTTGCAGGACTGGATGATCCCCGGCATGGTGGGAAATTTGGGAATGGGAAAGCCTCGGCTGTACCTGCCATCGCACGATTACATGGTGTATTGGAAGTTCCGCGTTCAGCCCGACTTCACCAAGGTGATCGGCAAGACCAGTAAGGACGACGACGGCAACGAGAAGCACGAATTTGGGGACGTGTGCGGCTTCCGCGTGGCGGCCGTGGCCCGGGTGAAGATTGCCAGCGACGAATCGACCATGACGGGCAACCCGGACAACGCGCCCACGACCATGTTTGCCTTGAGCGTGCAGACGGCCCGCCATGGCCCAGAGCTGCAGCGGGTGGTGGTGGAGGATGAGCGGCTGCACAACATCGAGGTGTGGAAGAAGCTGGGCCCGGTGTATGCCCCCACGCCTTTCAGCCGGATGATCAACGTGTGGGAGCGGGCGGCCTCGATCGGCGCGCGCGATGCGATCAACTTTGTGGGCCTGGCCTGGCGCGACGGCCGCCTGGCGCTGAACGAGGGGACCGACTGCTTTTTTACCGAGCCGACCGAGCAGTGCCCGTATTACAACCTGACGTTTCCCAGCGGCACGGCGCGCGATGGGGCCGAGGTATTGGCGCAGTTTCAGGGGACTTTCCAGGAGAACGAGGCGGCGATCCCGCTGGTGTGGGCGCTGGGTGCGCACCTGAAGGCCTTCCTGGGGTACTGGCCGCACTTTGTGATTCAGGCCGAGAAGGGCGCGGGCAAGAGCGCGGTGGTGAAGGCGATCGGCACGGCCGTGGCCATGAAGCAGTTCAGCCGGCAGACGCTGCAGTCAGAGTACCGGATCATTGGCAGCGTGAGCTACACGAGCCAGCCGGTGGCCTGGGGCGAGTTTTCAACCAACAAGCAGGAGCTGCGCACCAAGGCGGTGGGCACGCTGCAGGAGAGCTATCAGTACGAAAGCACCAGCCGCGGCATTGGGCTGAAACGCAAGTTCCTGATGGCCGCCCCGGTGCTGCTGAGCGGGGAGGATGTGCCGGTGGACGGGCTGGAGGGCAAGATCATCCGCACCACGCTGACCAAGGAGAAGCGCGGGCCCATGATCACGCCAGACTGCCCCATGTTCCCCATGCGGCAGTGGATCCAGTTTCTGGCCGCCCAGAACAAGGCGAGGGTGCTGCAGCTGCACGAGGACCTGGTGGCCAGCCTGCAAAGCAGCAGCCTGGCCAAGGCCGACGACGCCGGCGCCGAACGGATGGTGAACAACTATGCCGGCGTGGCGGCCACCTGGTATCTGCTGTGCGAGTTCCTGGACGTGCACGTGGACACGGGCGGATTCCTGCGGGACCTGACGGCCCAGATGAACCACCACATTGCCGACACCAAGGCGACCCGCCACCCGTGGGTGTGGATCATCGAGAAGCTGCTGAGCGAGATTGCGCGGGGCGAGTTCCGGTACCCGTTTGCGTTTGACTCGGACGGGCACGGCACGGGCTGGCTGTGCATCCGCACCGGCCACATCATGGACCACATGAGCCAGAGCAACGGCCTGCGCGCCTTCTGGGACGAACTGCCCATCAAGAGCGATCGGGCGCTGAAGAAGCAGCTGCAGCTGGCCGGGGTTTTGGAGCTGGACGAGGCGGGGGAGCCCAGGGTGTACGAGAAGACGGTGCACCACAAGCGGATCGGCCACATGGTGGGCATCAGCCTGGAGCAGCTGCGAGTGTATGGGCTGCATGCGGTTGTGCCGATGGAAAAACACGAGGAATACCAATGAACAAGCCAAAAACACAAAACCTGCTGACCATAGCGCGGCGCGTGGAATCAGCCATCGCCAAGGGGCCAAGCAAAGCGGGGGCAGCTGCATGCGCTGATGCTGTCGATGCCCTGAGAGCTGCAGACGCCGAGCTCAAGGCGCTGCGCAACGCGGCCCAGCGGGTGGCGCCTGTAGATCAGGAAGCGGCGCGCGTGGCCTGGTCGATTGCGGGCCACCTGCTGAAGCAACTTGATGATGAGAACGAGAGCTGCGGCCATTGGGTCGTCAGCTCCCTGAGCAAACTGGCACAAAGCCACCCACGGCGCCCAGTAGTCGAGGTTCTTGCTCTGGCCAGGCATGTGATGCCCAAAGCGCGCAAGAGCTACGACAGCTACCGCAAGGACAAGAGCTGAGGCCATGAGAACGAAATACAGCCCGTTTGGGCGCTTGAGCGGGTTCCCTGGTGTGGTTGCCTTGCCTTCCGGCCAATCGCGCCGCCTGGCGCGATCTGGTGGGTCGTTGGTTGGTGGCGTAGCCACTGATTTGGTTGAACAATGCAGTAACCGCATCAATCCCTCGTGGTCACCCCCCGCACCACCCCACGAGGAAAACCCGGCCGCTGGGGGTCAAACCGGAAGGGCAAAGGGGCGCGGCATAGTTTTTAGCAATGATGGGGTATGGGGAGTGTGCCGAAAACCCGTGGAAATAGTGATCACTCACCAGCTATGCCACGTGGCAGTAAGGACACCCCCTCCACGGGTCGCCATTGAATATCCACGGGTTGTGCCATTTTGTCCACGGGTTAGGTCTTTTTATCCACGGGTTGGTTTTTGCAGTTTTGCCGCAATTCCTGTCTCTCTCTCTCTCTTTTCATTGGTAAAAGAGGAAGAGAGAGAGGGCCACGCAGGGAAAATGCAATCCACGGGTTGGCCACGGGTCGAAATTCGTGATCCACGGAATAGCTATCAAAACAGTAGCAAAACCGTGGATGAAACGGGGGGTTTTTGGCAAACCCGTGGAAGTTTTCGGCTACCCGTGGGCAATTTGGCAAACCCGTGGAAGCAAAACCTATATAAATCAATGGGTTACAGAGCATCCACGGGTTTTAGGCCAATCCACGGAAAAAAAACATGTGTCCCCCGTGGCCGCTGGGTGTCTGACCTAGGGTTTACCCTTGGTTTTTGTGGGCCGGTGATGGTTCCGATCTGGGATAATTGCCCGGTCAGCTCAAAAAAAGGGCTGATCGGGCTTGGCAGCCCGCTACACCCCTACAGCGAAAGCCGTAGGACTCCCGCAGTTTCTGCGGCTTCGTTGTCTGTGCCTCCAGTTTTGGTGGCTCGGATGGGAGGCCGTAAGGCCTGCCGTTTCCCGCAAGGGGTGTACGGTCTGCCAACCCATTCGAGCTACCTCCTGAGCTTGGCAGCAAGGGAGGTGGTTTTTGCAAACCACACCCCTTGGAGGTCCATCATGGCCCGTTCTTCCAAAGTCACAGCCACGCCTGTGCAAACCCCTGACTTCACTTTTGAACAAGCCGACATCCTGCATGAATTGCACGACGACGCCGAGCGCACCTGGCTGGCGATGCAAGCCATCGTCCAGCTCCTGAATGGCTGCGAGTCGGACCATCGCATCGATGCCGGTCCGCTGCTGTGCCTGTTGCAGCCACTTGCCAGTAGTGTCGAGATGCTGTGCGGCGACCTTGGCATGGCCAAGCACTCTTTTCTGAAACCAAAGTGAGGTATTCCCATGCAAGACACAAAAGACCCTTCATCAACCGTTCAGTTCGTGACTATGTACGGGCGTGACCTGCGTGTGGCTCACAGCGCAGGCATTGCCTATGTCGATCCCCGACCGCTGTGCGTCATGGGCGGCATAAATTGGGCAGTGTTCCAGGATTCCTTGGTCGTCGGTGATGGCCCTGTGATCTATGGGACCAAGATGCTGTCCAGTCCGAATATCCCCTTTGATGAGCGGCCCAAGGGCAGCGATAAGCCAAGCCCATTTATTAGGCTTGATCGCCTGAAATTCTTCCTGATCCGCTTGGACACTGAGAAGATGCGCTGGCACAAAAGCGTGCGTGAGGCCGACGCATTGCTGCTTGACCAGGAGCGATGGGCCGAGGAGTTGAACCAGGTCGAGCCGTTTGTTCCTGGAGAAGGTTCGCAATGACCACTGAAAACAAGGTTCCCGACCCGCTGATTGATGCGTGGATGACATATATGCACATCAGCAAAGGCCGGTCTGCCCGCACGGTGGAGGCCTACCGGGCCGCGCTGATCCGGCTCCAGGAGTTCCTGGCCGGCAAACCGCTGGTGGACGCGGACGGGGCCGAGCTGGAGATGTTCTGCGGCATGTGGCTGCACAAGCAGGGCGTCGTGGCGCGCAGTCGCAAGCCCTACATTTCGGCGGTGAAGGGGTTCTATGCCTGGTTGAAAGCCAGCGGCGATATCCACACGGATGCAGCGCAGGCCCTGGAGCACCCCCTGTCTGGCAAGCCGTTGCCCCGTGCGCTGACCTTGGCCAACGCGGAGAAGCTGATGTGGGCGCCTGACATGAGCACGTTCACCGGCATCAGGGACGCCACCATCATGAGCATGCTGATTGGCTGTGGCCTGCGGGTGTCTGGCCTGACAGCCTTGAATGAGAGCAACCTGCAGACTATGGTGATGGAGGGCAGGGCCAGGCTGACCCTTCGCACTGTAGAGAAGGGTGGCAAGGAGCGCATCATGCCCGTGCCCCGTGAGGCTGAGGCCCTGCTGCGTGTGTACCTGGGGCACGAGGAGCTGGTTAAGGTCGACCGCTCGTTTGTGGGCAAGGGCGGGCGCGCTGACAAAGTGCTGTTCATTTCCGTGCGCTCGACCTTGCTGCCAGCCCATGAGCACATTGGAGAGAAGCGCAGGCTGACCCGCCGGGCGATCTGGGATCTGATTCGCCGCCATGGCAAGAAGGCAGGCGTGCCCCTGGACGAGTTGCACCCCCATGCCATGCGCCACCTGTTCGGCACTGAGCTGCAGGAAGAGGACACGCCCACGCTGACCATGCAGGAGCTGATGGGCCATGCCGATCCCAAGAGCACCGCCGTGTACACCCAGTTGGCCATGCGCAAGAAGATGGCCACCGTGGACCGTGCTGCCCCGCTCTCCAAGATGCGCACGCCGGTGAGCGAGCTGCTCAAGCGCCTGCCGCGCTGATCCCCCAAACAACCCCGGATTTTTTCCGCTGCTCTACAGGCTTGTCCTTATGCCCGATCACACCCACACAATCACGCAATGCATGTCAGGGTCCCATGTCTTCTGGAGGTTCTCAGGCGGGGAGAGGTGCAAATGCACCCGCTATGCAAATGATAGCAAGAGCAGGCAAACTCATACGGGGCTCACTGCGTGGTCTATCAGAAAGCGCAGTGAATCAAGGCACGGCCATAGCTACGAGGGGGCGATTCATGGGGCATAGGCGCAGTGGCACGGCTGCACAAGCCTGGGACCAGCTCGATCTGCTGCCCCCTGAGCACGGGGTGGGGGCACGGCAGGGCCACGGCCAGGCCCGGCCAGGGGGGGGTGGGTACCTCTCTGGATGCACCCCGCCAGAAGTCGGCCAACGGGCTTTAAAAAAAATCGCGCGAAAAATTCCGCGCTTTGGGCATAGCGAAAACGGGGCGCCGGCGGACCCGCGCGAGGCTGCTCTGCTGGACGAGCTGGACGCCATGGGCCTGAGCCGGGTGATGCTGCAGGTGGCCCACGCGATCGGGTTCGACAACTTCATGTCAATGTGGCGGATTCTGGACAGCAGCTATGAGTCGATCGCGGACAACGACAGCGGCATCTATGTGCGGCTGCAGCGGCTTAGTGCTTATCGGCGGTACCAGCGCAACCGGTTCATTGAGGCGATGGTGGGCATGGGGTTGAGTCAGCCGGAAATCTCGCGGGCGGTCAAGCGTGATCTGGGTGAGGATGTGAGCGATCGTCACATATGGCGGCTCATGGCCGGGGGTAGAGTCAAACCATGAAGCGCGCCGTGATTTATGCCCGGGTGAGCACGCAGCGCCAGGCTGACGATGGGGTGTCGATGGATAGCCAGATTGAGCAGTGCCGGGTGAAGGCGCTGGCCCTTGGGTGCGAGGTTGACCAGGTGTTTCGTGATGATGGTGTCAGCGGGCGATCGGACAACCGACCCGGGTTTCAGGCGGCGCTGGCGTATTGCGCGGCGCACCGGGTGAGCCACTTTGTGTGCTGGAGCACATCGCGATTCGGGCGCAACTTGGAAGATGCGCTGAAGAACACCAACCAGCTGCGCGAGTGGGGCACCCGGGCGGCGTATGTGCACCAGGACATTGACCTGGAGACCGATGCGGGCTGGATGCTGGGCGTGATGACCGGCATGATGGACGAGATTTACAGCCGCAACGTGGCGCGTGACACGCTGCGCTCGATGATCACCGCTTCAAGGGATGGTTTTTTTGTTGGCGGCCGTGCACCGTTTGGGTACCGGATCGAGCGGGTGGGCAAGCGCTCCAAGCTGGCAGTGCACGAGGACCATGCGGCGATCGTGCGCACGATGTATGCGCTGGCCCTGAACGAGGAGCTGGGCGCGCAGGCTGTGGCGCTGCGCATGAATGCGGCCGGGCTGACGCGCGATGGCAAGGCCTGGGGCAAGAACTCGGTGGCGATTATTTTGAAGAACCCCAGCTATATGGGCGAGCGTCTGTTCAACCAGACCACGAAGCGCACGCAGGAGCGCAAATCAGCGGACGAGGTGGTGCGGGTGGCCAGCCATCCGGCGATTGTCAGCAGAGAAGACTTTGAAAAGGTGCAAACCATGATGAAAGACCGAACCCCCCACGAAATTGGCGGCACGCCCAAGAGCTGTTTTGCCTTCACGGGCCTGCTGCGCTGTGGGATCTGTGGTGAGACGCTGCAGATCACCAACGGCACGGGGCGAAAAAACGTGTCGTACAGCTATTACTCCTGCCTGGGCCACAAGAAGGGCGCGCCGCGGTGCTGCCTGAAGAACACGCCGGCGACGCCGTTCGATACCTGGATGGTGGACGAGCTGCTGGAGAAAGTGCTGACCACCAGTGTGGTGGAGAAGGTGGTGCTGGACATTCGCGCCAACGGTGGCCGCTGGGCCGAGGAGCGCGAGCTGCGGCGCAAGGCGCTGGTGGTGGAGCTGCGCACCGCCGAGCGCAAGCGCGAGAGCCTGTACGAAACCATTGAGGAGCTGGGCAAGTCAACGCCCGGGCTGGCGGGCATGATGCAACGTCTTGCCGAGCACGGGGAGACGATCAAGAACGTGGAGTTTGCGCTGCAGGAGCTGGAGTCGCGCCCGGCGCCAGACTATGACCTGGTGGACATTGACGCGCAGACTGCTGTGGAGACAATTACGGGGGTCATCAGGGCTTGCCCGGACCCGAAACAGCTTCGGATGCTGCTTTCCACCTTTGTGGAGAAAATCACTCTGACCAACTCCACCGCTGTGGTGGAATACCGCGAAGACGCTTTGCTTCGCAGCCCGACCCCGACGGTTCATAGTGGGGTTAGGTGGCTCCCCGTGCTGGTTAGCGCACAGAATGGGCAGGCCAGCTTGGTCCTGGAAGGTGCAGCATGAACACCGCAGTCCAAATCCCTGACACCGACCAGGACGAGTATTTGTTGGTCGATGCGGAGTCGGCGCAGGGCAGCGTCGGGGCGCTGGTTGAAATACTCAGCGGGTGCACGCCTGGGCAGCAAGTGACGGGCATTTTCATGCGCAGCCTGTTGCTGGATGTGAAGATGCATCTGGACAACGTGGTGGATGGTTTGCGTGTCCTGCATGGGGTGCAGACGGGCTAAAACCGTAATTTTCACTGCGCTTTTCTGTGGTGGAATGGAGGGTATGGCCTACCACCCGACCAGAGAAGAACACCGCCAGCAGATGCTGGGATTTCTTGCCCACGACGTCGCCAGCGCGAAGACCGGGGATGTCACCATTGGATTCAAAATTTCCGAGCGCGATGACCATGGTTGGCCCCAGGGGGATTGCACAAGGATTGCGGCGATGGAGGGGCTATACCTGCCTGACGAGTTGCCTGATTTGTACCCGGCTGATTGCCCGCGCGAAGATCATTGCTGTTGTGTGTCCCGTGTGGAGATACTTAGCTGCGACGACACGCCAGACTCACGGTTGTTGCGCGAGAAGATTGCTCTGCGCGGATTACCTGAACCACCGCCGCCAAGGAACTATGAAAAGGAGCTGGCCGAAATTGAAGAGCTGGAGCGCAAGAGGTTCGCAGGACGGCCCGAGGCGAAGGCAAAGCACTTTGAACTGGTGAGAAAAATCGTGAACCTCGTCCTGCGGAGGTGACTTTGCTTGTTTTGCCCTGACGGGCTGGATACATTCGGGGCGCGCCTCTGGCGTGTCTCCTTGATCGGGCTTTTGTTTTTTTCATGACGATCAATTTGGCCTGTACTGGCGACGGTACGGGCCATTTTTTTGTGCCAGATTCCCCCCTTTTTTTGTCCGTGGTGAAGCCCGAACATGGGCACCATGGCAAAGGACTGGACGGCTCAACTATCGACTGTGGATTTCCGCTGCGGGGTGTGCAAACACGCCTGGGCGGATGAGCCGGACCTGATCGAAGACGCGCCGGATCTGGAGCATCACCCGTATCGCTATTTTGGGGATTGCCCGGTGTGTCACGCGGAGATGCAGCCGCAGGCGGCGTGGGCGCGGGCGTTGATGAAGGCGCACCAGGCGTCTACCGGGCCACGCACGGCCGAGGGGTTGGCCAAGGTGGGCAAGAACCTGGAGGGGCACCCGAATTCTGAGGCGGTGCTGCGCACTCGGTTCAACGCGATGAAGCATGGAATGTCGGCCAGGACGGCGACTTACTTCCCTGCGCGGCCTGACAAATACAGTTTTTGCGAGCGCTGCGAAGTGAACCGTACCTGGTGTGGGCAGCAGGCGGCGTGCTCCAAGCAGACCGAGATTTTCATGCTGCACCACGCGGCGTTTGAGAGTCGCAACCCGCGTGTGCTGGCCGGGCTGCATGCGGATCTGCAATCCGGGCTGACGGCCATGCTGCAGATGCTGATGCAGCAGGTGCTTGGTGATGGGGTGGTGATCGTTCAGCCACGGGTGGAGCTGGACCGGGAGGGGAACAGCCAGACGCTTTCCTACCTGGCGGAGGACGGCTCCCGGAAATACATCATGGATCGCCAGGCGCACCCGGCGCTGAAGGCCATTTCTGATTTTGTGAGCCGCTTGGGTCTGAGCATGAGCGACCTGGGCATGACGGTGCGCGCGGCGGACCCCGAGGAAGAGGACGCCGGCGGCGTGCTGAAGCTGGACGACAAGACGCGCGAGACGCTGAGCGACTTCAACACCCGGATGCTGGGCGTGATGGATGGCGCGCGGGACATGCTGGCTGCAGCTGACAAGGCGACCCGGGCGGACCCGGTGCTGGTGGCGCATGAGGCGCGGGAGGGGAAGTCGTGAAGAGAAAGCCGCCCATTCCTTGCCCGGTGTGCAACCGCAAGCCACAGGGCGTTGCGCCGCTGGGAGAAAACGATTTTTGGGAGTGCTCGCACCTGGAGTGCCCCAACCGCCACAAGGTCACGGCGGCACCGAGTGATCGGCCACCTCAAGAGGAGAAGTCGTGAGCGATCCTGACGTTAGAGACGAAATTGATCTGGGAGATGACCACAGGATGGTCTTCACTGAATACAAGGGAGAAAAGCGCGTGGGCGCCAATGTCATCCACAAGGGTCTGGATGGCGCGCAGTGCGATGGATTTGTTGCCTTTGAGGGGCGATCGTGGGCGCGCAGCTTTGAGGGACGCATCGCAACCTGGACGGTTCTAGCCGACGAGCCCATCACGCTGTCGCCGAGCATTCTTTGCAGAGTTTGCGGGGACCATGGCTTTGTGCGCGACGGGAAATGGGTGCGCGCATGAGAAGCACCGCCGCCGAACGCCGGAAATCTTCGCTCGTTGCCGAGCGGGAAATCATGCGCTTTGCGGTGGCGGACCCGGAGACTGGCATCCGGCCGCACGCACTGTGGCACAAGCATGTGCATAACGTGGAGCTGGACCCGATGCAGGTGCTGAAGATGCACGAGATGGATCTGCACCCGAACACGGTGGACTATTCATCGCGTCGGACCGGCAAGACGGCGGTCAAAGAAATTTACATCCTGGAGCAGCTGGCGACCAACTCGCACCAGGAGTGCGGGATTGTGGCGCCGCGGATGCAGCAGAGCCAGAACAACCTGAACTACCAGACGGATGCGATCAAGCGCAGCCCGATGCTGAAGGCTTTCATCCAGTACACGAACGGGCGGGCGCAGCTGCGGGATACGGCGTTTCAGTTCTGCAACCTTTCCAAGTCTTCGGCCTACGGGATCATGAGCCAGATTGACGGGGACTCGATCACGATCGCCTCGCTGGAGGAGACGGACGACATGCCGCAGGACCGGCTGCTGTCGCGGTTTTTGCCCATGCTGGGCGCGGCGCGGCGGCTGGGGGTGGACACGCGGGAGAAGAAATTCAAGCCGTCGATTCGGATCAGCGGGGTGTTCAAGGGTGCGGACGTGCTGCAGCGGCTGATTGATACCGGTGAGTACCACAAGCTGCCCGCTGTGAATGTGCACCTGGGGGTGCAGATGGGCATGGTGGACCCTGAGTGGGCGCGCTCGATGCAGCTGCAGCAGTCTCCCGAAGAGTACATCCGCCAGTTCCTGTGCAAGAACATCAAGGCGCGCAACTGGATCTGGGAGGAGCACATCCGCCGGGCGTGTGCGCTGGGCCTGGAGGCCGGTCTGGAGCGGGCCGAGCCATTGCCGGGGCAGCGCTACAAGCGCCGGGGGCTGATCGGGCTGGGGTATGACCACACGGGGCACGGCGAGACGCCGGAGGCGTCGAAGAGCGCGCTGGTGATCGTGGAGGTGATGGGCAACTGGCTGACTTTCCCGTTTGTGAAGCTGTGGGACCCGGGCACGAGTGACGCGACGCTGCGCCAGGACATTGTGGCGATCTGGGACTACTTCAGGCCGGACTACGCCATTGGCGATGCCTACGGGGTGGGAATGATGACGGCCGTCAATGACGACCTGTTTAAGAAGGGCCTGACCGAAATCAACCGCGAGACCGTGGCCGAGGGCCAGAGCAATGCCAGCGCCTGGGGCGGCTGGGCGTTTGCGCCGATGCGGTTTGAGGGGATGACCAAGCATGTGATGGCCAGCGCGGTGCGCGAGGCTTTCCACAACAACCGGGCGGCTTTTCCCTATGTGGACACGGGCTGGGACCGGGAGGACAAGGCCTGGCTGGCGTTCATGCGGCAGCTGGGGAATATGAAGGCGATGCCCACGCAGGCCAGCTACAGCAGTTTCCAGATGGTGGACCACAAGATTGGCGACGACTTGTTTGATGCCGTCTGCGCGGGGGTGTATGCCCTGCTGACCCGAGGCCTGGCGGATGCGCCGGCGGTGATTCAGCAGCGCAAGGCGAGCCGGGAGAGTTTGCTGGGTGGCAGCAGCGGTGTGGGTGGTGGGTTGGCTTTGTTGCAGTGAGTTCTTTTTTTTAACCTGAAGGAGTGGATCGTGAAGAAATTTAAATCTTGGTTTTCGAGCTCGATGATGAGCGCGGTTTTGTTGGCGGTGGCTCTGGCGGCGTCTTTTGCAGTGGTGCCGCAGGCTCGGGCCGGGGCGCTGAGTGACTACCTGGAGAACAAGCTGACGGACTATGTTTTCCGAGGGCAGGCGTACACGGCGCCGACGACGATCTACGTGGCGTTGTTCACCAGTGCGTGCAGTGATTCGGCTATCGGTACCGAGGTGTCAGGCGGGTCGTATGCGCGGCCGGGCCTGGCGGCGAGTTTGACCAACTGGGCTGGCACGCAGTCTGCGGGCAGCACCACGGCCAGCTCGGGCACCGGGGGCACGACCAGCAACAACGTGGCGATCAACTTTGCCACGCCGTCTGCGGGGTGGGGGACGGTGACGTACATCGGGCTGATGGACGCGGTGACCAGTGGAAACATGCTGGTGTGCACGGCGCTGACAGTGGGCAAGACGATCAACACGGGGGATACGGTGAGCTTCCCGGCTGCGAGTCTGACGAACCAGATTGACAACTGAGGCGCTGCCATGAACCGCCCGCTGTTCCTGTTCTGGGGCACCTACCTGGTGTTGGCTGCGCTGGCCTGCGCTTGGATTTTTAGGAGATTGGCATGACGCTGCTGGAAGAAATCAAGGCCAAGTGCTCGCCAGAGCTGCTGGCCAGCGGGGAGCACCAGGCCATTGCCGACGCGGTGAATGTGGGGCGGGCCAAACCCGCCGCAACCGAGATTGGCAACGGGACCATTCTGGAGGTGTTGGGCCTGCAGCTTGGTACGGCGGTGCTGGACGTGATCTACGCGACCACGACCTATAAGTACGTCAAGCCGCTCCTGGAGCAGGGCCGGTTGAAGATTGGCTCCGACGTGGCCCAGGCTGCGGTGCAGGCCTTTGTGCCGGGCATGCTGACACAGGAGCAGGCCGATAAGCTCAAGGCGCTGGGCACCACGCCAGACCCCATTTCCGAGTTTGATGTGCGCCGCACGCTGTACGCCGAAGACGGCACATTTTTGGGGTAGACCATGGCAGCCACCAAGACATCAAAAACACTGGACGCTTCTGCCGCACTGGCTGCGGGGGCATCGCGCAATGCAACGGAGTGGAACCTGTCTGCCGCTTACGGCGGGCTGGCGACCGTGAAGCTGACCAACGGGGCCTCGGCACCCACCACGGCGCCGGTCGTCAAGTTTTATGTGGGGGAGGCCACGGGCGTCAAGCGCCTGCTGTACACCGCCAGCGGCGACACCGTGAACAACAGCGTGAACGATGTGGTGTGCGAGATTCCACCGTCTGCGATGTTTGTCAACATCACCATCACCAACGGCGCGACCAACGGGATCACCGCCGAGGCTTATGGTCAAGAGCTGACCACGATCTGAGGCGCCATGGCTACACGTTATAGCCAACCGCAGATAGGGACTCTGATTGATTGGTCCAACCCGCTTTGCGAAGGCCTGTCCCACGTGTCCGTTGGAGACGTCGCGGTCGATATTGTTTCTAAAAAGCTGGGGACGCTTGTCGGCACGGTGTCGAAGGTGGTCAGCCCAGAAGGCACGGCTTTGCAAACTGCTACGGGGGGCGGAAATCGGGTCGATTTTCCCCACGCCAAAGACACGGGGAGCAGTGAGTACAGCTTCGGGTCGATTTTTACGCAGGTTAATCCGGCCGCGTTTCAATACCTGATACTGCGCGAATTGGCGGGAGCGCTGGGCGGGACCTACACCATACTTTTCGGGTTGCAGAATGTAGGTGGGCTTTCCAAGCTGCAGATCAGCTTTGGCACGGCAGGTTTTTTTCAGTCAGCGACAACCATTCCCAATACCGGCTGGCATGTTGCGTCAGCGTCAACCCCGCCCAATGGAGACGTGATCGCTGCAAACGCGGCGATATGGTTGGACGGGGTAAAGGACACGCTGGCCAACTCGGCCAACGGAGGGACAGTGGGCGCGTCCACGCAGACAAATCTTTACCTGAATGGTCGGCCATCGGACAACCTGCGGCAATTGAACGGTGCCCAGGCTTTGCGGGTGGAGTGGCGGCGCAAGCTGACGGACGAAGAGCACGCCTCGTTTGCCGAAAACCCATGGCAAATTTTTCTGTTCCTGGCGCGATCGTTGTGGATGTTTGGCGCGGCGGCCGGAGGCGGGGGCTCTGTTGTCGATCTGGCGGCTGATGCTGCAGCGCAGGCCAGCGCGACGGCGGGCCTACTCAAGGGCGTGAGCCTGGCGGGGGCCGCCCTGGGCGTGGCCTCGGCCACGGCTGGCATGGCCCACACAGTGCCGATGGCGGCCACCGCCACAGCGACTGCCAGCAGCACGGCGGGCATTGCCCTGACGGTGACGTTTGCTGCGGATGCAGTTGCCAGCGCACTGGCGACGGCGGCGCTGGCCATTGCCAAGACTCTGGGCGCGAACGCACAAGCCACGACCACGGCGGGCGCCGGCATGGCGGTGGACAAACCCCTGGCTGCATCGGCTGTGGCGCAGGACACCGCGACTGCTGCCCTCGATGTGACGGCTGGCGGCAGCACGGTGAATCTGGCTGCAGCGGCTACCAGCATGGACACTGCCACGGCCACGCTGTCACTGGTGGTGAACCTGAGCGCAGCGGCGGTGGCGCAGGCCACTGCCACGGCCACGCTGGGGGGGTCTTCTGCCCTGGCGGCGGCGGCAATAGCCAATGCACAGGCCAGCGCTGCGCTGGCGGTTGGCAAGCCGCTGGCTGCGGCTGCGGCTGGTGTGGCTGCTGGTGGCGCGAACTTGTGGCTGGACGTGCCGCTGGGGGCACAGGCCCTGGCTACGGCAGCGGCCGGCGGCACGCTGAGCCTGACGATCAACCTGGCGGCCAGCGCGCTGGGACAGGCCAGCGCCGGGGCGTTCTTGCCCAGCAATATCAGCCTGGCCGCTGGTGCCGTGTCGCTGGCTACGGGCACGGCGACATTGATGGTGACTGGCCCGATTGTTGGCAATGCGGCCTATGTGGCACGGGAACCGCGCAGGAGCTGGGCGGGCGAGGAGCGGTCGCGGGGATGGACGTCTGCCGAGCGGCGCAGGCCATGGACGGCCAGAAGCAATTAACTGTTTGGGAGGTGAACAACCATGAACAACGACCCACTGGGCCCGAAGGACCCGGAAGAAATCAAGGTGATCAAGTTCCCGTTTGCGCGGGAGCTGAACGGGGCCACGATCGCGTCGGTGAGCTATGTCACCCCCACCACCTTCAAGGGCACGGACCCCAGCCCTGGTGCCGTGGCATTGGGCGCACCTGTGCCGTCTGGCACCGATGTGCTGCAGCGCATGCAGGCCGGGCTGGATGGGGTGAGCTACAAGTGGCGCGCCAAGGTGGTGGACAGCAATGGCAATGTGCACGTGGCCACCGAGGTGGTGCAGGTGCAGACGCTTTAAAAAGGACAAGAACATGAGCTACCTGAAAACCCTGGCAACGGCCACTGGCGCCAACGTGGCGGCGATGTGGCGTGAGCTGTTCCCCAGTGCGGGGCGTATGGCGGGCGAGCGCGGCGCGCGCATTGGGTCTGACGTGGCCATGATGCGCGCCATGAAGAACGCGATGTTTGTGGACTTTGACCGCCGGGCCCTGGTGGCGCTGATCCGCCAGATGGACCAGCAGGACGGGCGGGTGAAGATGGTGCACGGGCGCACGGCGAGCGATGTGATCCGGGGCGGGCTGGTGATGCAGACCACGAGCGAAGTGATTGGCGAGGAGTGGGAGCGCTTTGCGGCGCGGCTGCAGCTCAACAACTGGGAGAAGCTCAAGAGCGATGCCCGGGGCCTGGTGATGGAGGGCAACCTGCCGCTGCAGCTGGTGCTGGATGAGGCGGGCGATATTGGCGCGGCGGTGCGCATGCCCAGTGACACGCTGCAGCCGATTGTGGACATGGGAGGGCGGTTCAAGGACCCGGCGCGGGCGTTTGAGCAGCGCGACGTGATGACCGGTGATGTGCTGGCCAGCTTTGCCGCCTGGCAGCTGGGCCTGGGCCGCCTGGACCCCGACAACTGGGACGACCTGGGCAGCATGGGCCGCCCGATGCTGGACGGCTGCACCAGTGTGTGGCGCAAGCTGGTGATGACCGAGGAGGACCTGGTGATACGCCGACGCGTGCGGGCCCCGCTGCGCCTGGCGCACATTCTGGAGGGGGCGGACGATACCGCGCTGAAGCAATACCGCCAGGACACCGAGGGCGAGAAGGGCGAGATCACCACGGACTTTTATTTGAACCGCAAGGGTGGTGTGCAGGCCATACAGGGCGACGCCACGCTGGGAGATATTGGCGATGTGGCGCACCTGCTGAGCACGTTCTTTGCCGGCAGCCCGGCGCCCAAGGCGCTGTTTGGCTACACGGACGGCACGGCGCGTGATGTGCTGGAGGACATGAAGCGCAACTACTACGACACGGTGGACGGGCTGCAGGATGCGCAGGGCGGGGTGTATGCGTTTGCGTTTCGGATCCATCTGCTGTTCAAGGGGATTGACCCGGGGCCGGATGACTTTTTTGTGCGCTTCAAGACCCGGCGCACGGAGAGTGCCAACCAGATTGCTGACCTGGCACTGAAGTGGATGGCGCTGGGCTTGCCGGACGAGTGGATCCAGAGCGAGATGGGCCTGAACCCGCAGAAGATCCGGGCGATGAAGATCAAGCAGGCCGAGAGCAACGACCCATACCCCAACCCCTTGAAGATTGGGGCCGATGGGCAGGGCGGCGGATCGGGCGGGGGTGGCACGGGCAACAAGGTGAGCGTGACGCCGAACAACGCGCCCAAGGGGGAGAGCGCGACGGCTGTGAATCAGCCGGGGAGCAATGGCGGAAGGGGGAGGGGCTGATGTACTGCACTTATTGCGGCGCGGGCACGCACACCCTGGCGCTGTGCCCAAAGACGTCTGCCGGTAGCTCTGCCAGGCTGCATTTGCGTTGCACCTACTGTGGCAGCAATGAGCATGACATCGAGGCATGCCCCCAGACGTACAGCGGAAACGCTGCACGGGCCTGGTACCCGGATCGGGTGGCGGACCATTACAAGGAGGACTGAGCGATGCGCTACATCCAACACCCCTCAAACAACCACGTCATGGGCGCGCCCGGCGGTTGGGACCAGAAGGCTATCGAGTGCGGCGCGCTGCCGGTGACGCGCACGGAAGTCGAGGGACACCCGGTGATGGTGTCGTTCTGGAAGCCTGATCGGATTGACCTGGAGGCGCTGGCCGCTGGCGGATCGATTGCGCTGTGGATCTATGGCAGCCAGCACCCGGTGGTGGCTGTGGGAGTGGAGCCGATACCATGAAAACCGCAGCCACCCGAGCCGCGATCAAGCGGGCCAGCCAGCAGGCGCGCAACGGCATGCAGCAGATCGATGCGCAGATGGTGGATGCCCTGGTGGGCATGTACACCGATGCGGCCAACGAGGTGCGGGCGGCGATCCGATCCAAGGTGGACGCCAGCGACACGGTGCCGGTGAACCATCTACGGGACTTGCTGCGCCAGATCGAGGACGTGATTGACAACCTGGGCGCGCGGCGCGATGCGTTGCTGGTGCAAGGGCTGGAGAGCGCGGCAGCGCTGGGCGTGAAGCCTTACACCCTGCCGGGCGTGGGGGCCACTGGCATATCGGGCCAGGCCGCACTGGAGAGCGCGGCGGCGATGCGGATAAATGAGGAGGCGGTGCTGTTTGTGCAGAGCTTTACCGCGGCGGATGGCCTGAAGCTGAGTGATCGGCTGTGGCGGTTGAACCAGGGCGCCAAGGAGGCGCTGAGCCGCGCGATCGGCCAGGCGGTGGTGAGCGGGTGGGACGCCAGCCGGGCGGCGGCGCAGTTTATGTACAGCGGGGAGGCGGTGCCGCTGGATGTGAAGGCGCGGCTGGGCGCGGCCAAGGTGGACGCCCTGGTGCGCAGCGCGGACCTGTTGACCGGGGACGGTGGCGAGGTGTGGAAGGCTGACCGGGTTTTCCGCACCGAAATCAACCGGGCGCATGGCACGGCCTATATGGCGGGGGCGGAGAAGACGCCGGGGTTTGTGGGGTTCCGATTCCTGCTGAGCCCGCTGCACCCCAAGGCGGACATTTGCGACCTGCTGGCGAGCCAGAACCTGTATGGCCTGGGCGAGGGGGTGTACCCCACGGCCAATGAATGCCCGTGGCCTGCGCACCCCAACACGCTGAGCTTTGTGGAGATGGTGTTTGCCGACGAGGTGACGGACGCTGACCGCGCCGGCAAGGAGACGGTGACGGATGCCATGGGGCGCATGGGCGCGGATGTGCGCGCGGGGATTCTGGGCGTGGAGAAGGCTGGGCTTTACGACGAGGGCAAGGTGAAGCCCTGGATGATTCGCAGCCCGCTCTATGCGGTAAAGGCGCGGCTAGCCCGTGCAAACTGAGCGTTTGCTGCTATGGATTTTGACGAGGCGCTAGACACCCACAAGGAGAATTTCGAGCCCTTTCGGGCGCTGATCATCCTGGACGAGAAGCCGCTGCGCAAATACGTGATGTGCTGGGGGCCGCAGCTGGTGCGCCGCAACAGCCTCTACCCGCTGGGCCATGCCATGGCGGATCTGTGGGACTGCGTGACGGTGGACTACCAGGCGCTGGCCGACTTGACCGGGGACCCGCTGCCGCAGGTGATGGCGACCTTCCGCCAGGTGCAGGGGCTGCAGCTGGTTTACCCGGACGGGACTGTGGCGGATGCGGTTGCCAATGTGCTGCGCAAGAAGCTGGCGGAGATTACGGGGCAGTGAGAGCGAAGGGTATCGCTTGAAGTGATACCCTTTGAAATGTATAAGCGTTTTATGCCGCTAGCCCTCGTATTCATTGCGTGAGCAGCTATAACAAATGTAGCGCTTACGCCTTCGGTTCGCGCTCGAAAACCAAGTCCGCATCGGGGGCCAGCTCAAGCGCGACGTTCAAGGCGTCGCGTACCTGCTGGGTGGTGGTGCCGGGGCCGATCTTGAGATTCAAGACCTGACCGCCTTGGCTTTGTCCAGCCAGTACAAGTTTTTCAAGCGCTTCCATTTGGCTGATACCGGAATCTTCGGCTTCCGTTGCTATGGCGTCCTGCACCATAAGCGGCAGCAGCTTGACGAAATCGAATGATCCTTGAAGGCGGGCCGTTACCTCGGCGTTAAAACTGCGCCCCGAGACAAATGCTGCCTTTGTAACTTGGTCCTTCAGGTCCTGCGGCAGTCGTAATGGGTATGAGGGAGCTTGGTGGCGATCATTCATGGGCGGCATTGTGGATGTAATTTCGATTCTTTTCAAAGATTCTTATTGACATCCACATTAATAGATTCTATATTTCATCCACGTCAATGATGACGTGATGAAAGGAACTCAATGGACAAGAAACCGCGTACCCCGCATTCGCTGCGTCTGCCAGTAGACCTGCAGAAGTGGCTCAAGCACCAGGCCGTAGACAACGGCCATAGCCTGACGGCCGAAATAGTTTCACGGCTGCAGGTGTCCCAGCGCCAACAACTCCAGAAAGAAACACCCCATGCAACCTAAGTCCAGAAAGAAGAAAACCCCGGCTGCGCAAACAGCCGGGGTTCCAAGTGTCCAGACCCAACATATCAAAGAAAGAACCGAACCCGTGAATTCTATCGCTTTGCAAGCCGCCGTGGACTTGGAGAAAACCAAGTTGGCGCAGTTGATCCCTGTGCTTTTTGGTGAAGATACCGTGATTTTGGTTGAGCATAATGCGCAGCCCTACGTGGTCATGAAGCCCTTGGTGACATCAATGGGGCTCGATTGGCGCAGTCAGCACGTCAAACTGATGGAGAAATTCGGGTCATCTGTGGTGGAAATTCCGACAGTTGCCGATGACGGCAAGATTCGCAAAATGGTTTGCCTTGCATTGCGCGTCTTGCCAGGATGGCTCCACTCGCTCAATCTTGGCAAACTCAAGGAATCGCTTCGCCCGAAGGTCAAGCGGTACCAAGATGAAAGCAACGATGCGCTTTGGAAGCACTGGACCGGAACCTACTTGCCCCAGCACTCGGCAGAAAATGCCACGCTGTCTCGGTTGCATATGCAGTATGAGAGAGAGCGCACGCGCATTTCGTTGCTGTTGTCTGATTGCGCCGAGCCGGGTTTGGCCGACTCCCTGTATGACACCTACGTGCGTTTGTCCAATCAGCTTGGGGCGCTGATCGTCCCGCTGGAACAGTTGGCACCCGGCGCGCAGCAGAAGCGCCTGCCGTTCGAAGGGGGTGCAGCATGACTCAAATGACACCACAAGAACTGGCAGAGCGTGATGAAGTTGTCGTCGCTATGGCCTCAACCATGATCACAAAGATTTCCAGTGAGCTTGAAAAAGAGCTTGATCCAGAAGACGCGGTGTATTCATACCTCTACATTCAAGATTTCTGCAGCATGGCTGGCCTTGTCGTGCCGCCATTCGAAGGACTTGCGCCTTTGGTCAAGCTTGACGCAAATTCATTCGAGGCAGTCAAAGTCAAAGCGCTCGCCCGCAAGCTGTTCAATGACAAAGAGAGCGATCGAGAAGTAAAAATGGATCTGGCAAGGATGCGGGTTGAGGCAGCCATTGCGCAGTACGGCGAAGAGAGCGATCAAGTTCGAAAGGAAATGGTCAAGGCAATTCAGTTTCTGCCCGCCGACGTGAAGGCTGAACTGGATGCCAGCGCCCGTGCACTTGGCCTGATGCCACCCGCCAGCGGCTACCTTGAGAATGGCGACCCGGTGTTCACCGTTGAGGACATGGCCAAGCACTTCGGCATGGAGCCAGAGCAGGTGATGCAGGACGCTGCGGAGTTCTCCATGACGGTGGACGCCAACAGCGTTCACCGTCCACAGTGAGGGCCGCCCCATGATCACCGAAGACGACGATTTCACCCTCGTAGACGCCCAAGCCGCCTACAGCGGAATCAGCGCCCTCGTGGAGATGTTGGGCGCTTGCCCGCCCGGCCACCAGGTCACCGGCATCTTCATCCACAGCCTGTTGCTCGATGTGCGCATGCACCTTGAAAACGTGGTGGGTGCGTTGAGTCCACGCGCTGCAATGGAGCTGTGTGCGCCGCACGTGGTGCAATGAGAACAAAATAGGGCTATAGCCCTCATAAACTGTGCGCAAGGCGCTACGAATACCGTAGCGCCTTTTCTTTTGTCTGCTGACAAAATCCCCCCTTTTTTTGTCCCCCTGAACCTCTGAAACTGTGCCTCGTCGGGTAGTCCGATGCGAGGCACAGTTTGATGAAGCGTTCGATCATTTCAGGTGTTTTGGCCGTGGCAGCGCGGCACATGCTTCTGGCTGAAGGGGACGCGCCCGGACGGGTGCGTTTCTTGAGCCAGGCGGTGCAGTTGGCCGATGGCGTGACACAGACGTGGGTGACGTTGACCCGGACGGGCAACTTTTCCGACCCACGGTATGGCGAATTCGCAATCACACTGGACATGCTGGGGCAGATGGTCTCCAACTTCGATAAGCGCGTCCTGGGACAGGACGTGTTCATTGATGTGAGCCATAAGCCCAGCGATGGTGCAGCGGGCAAGGTGCTGAAGCTGTCGGTCGAGTCTGGCCGGTTGCGAGCGCTGGTGGAGTGGACGCCGTTTGGCGTGGACGCCATCAAGCAGCGCGGGTTCTCTTACCTGAGCGCCGAATACCACGAGGCCTGGAAGGACAACGAAAAGCAACAGCCGCACGGCTGCGTTTTGCTTGGCGCTGGCCTGACGGTGCGCCCCGTGATCAAACACCTGGAGCCGGTGCAACTCTCTGACGACGACCACGCGGCCGGCACGGATGTGCGCACCGCGATTTCCCCATCCCTTTTCAAAGAACTCACGGAGCTATCCATGAACAAATACCTCAAACTTCTTTCCGCTGCTATCGCCCTGTTTGGCTTCACCGATGTGACGGGCAAGCCCTTCACCGATTTGCTGACTGTGCAGCTCGCAGGCCTGGACCCTGAGAAGGACGAGACCAAGTGCCTGGCCGCTGTGGATGCCATCAAGGCCACGGCCGATGCTGCCATGGTGCAGATCAAGGCCGCTGGCGGTGACCCTAAGCATGTGACGATTACCCTGGCCGCGCCGAATGCGCAGACCGTGGACGTGGCGGGCGAGGTGACCAAGGCACTGGCTGCGCGCGATGCCGCTGCGGCTGCCGCCACGACCACGCTGGCCGCCAAGCACAAGCTGCTGGCTGACAGCATTGCCGAAGGTGACAAGACTTTGACCCCTGAAGGTGTGAAGAAGTTTGCCGACGACTACGCCCCGCTGGTGACAGCTGATTCGACCGATACACAAGTGAAGCACTTGGCGACATTGGCGGTGGCGCAGTCGCAGGCATTGGGCGCTGCGCGCAAGCTGGCAGGCCTTGGCTACAACGCGCCGGGCGGGCATGTGCACATTACGGTGGACAGCAGCAACAGCATCAAGGCGCTGCAGGCGACCGTGGACGCACGCTTTGGCCTGGTGGGTGATGTGGATGGCAATGGCCAGCGTTTTGCTGGCACTGGCAACACGTTGCTGGCCGGTAACAAGGCGTTTGCAGAGAAGGCACTGGCCCAGTTTGACGCGCAGCGTGGCGCGCAGCTGGATGCCGAGCACAAGACTCTGGCCGCAGGTAGCGGCAGTGTGAGCGACACCAAGGTGCCCACGATTGTGGAGCGCACGGTGCTGCGCGAGGTGCTGTACAACCTGACCAGCCTGGGGCTGATGAATTTGGGCACGGCCCCGTTTGCCGAGGTGATCACCATCCCTTACAGCTACCGTGATTTGACGGCTGCGGGTGCGGGCGGGCTGCGCCGCTATGAGCAGCAGGCGATTCGCCGTGCGGGTGTGATCCAGACGAGTGAAGAGGCTCGCCCCATTCCGCAAAAGATGGCGTTCCGCATCAGCGCTGAAATGCGCGCGCTGATGAGCGGCAGCGTGATTGACTGGGACCCGCTGGCTGAGAATGTGCGCAACATTACCCGCATCGTGGCGGAGGATGTGGAGGCGATCAACTTCAATGAGCTGGTGAATGCCTCGGACGAGTACGCGGTGGCGGCGGGCAATGACACGCTGACGGCCACGGTGAACGGCACGAACAAGATTTTTGTAACGGCCAACTTCCCGGTGGTGAAACCCCGCAAGGTGTATGACCTGAAGGGCAGCCAGGTGGGCAGCACGGTGAACCCGGTTGTGGTGACGCTGAACAGCGTAGTGCGCAATGAGTACATCTTGCCCGCCGACGGATCTGCGCTGGGTGCTGGCACCTATTACGTGATGGACTACAACCTGGGCGAAATCCGGTTTGTGAATGAGACCGGTGCGGCGGTGGTGCCGACCAATGCCTGGCCGCTGACGGTGACCTACAGCTACAGCACCAATGCGGCGAAGTTCAACACCGACCTGGGCGCGCTGACCACAGGGCAGCTGTACGACAACCTGCTGCTGGCCATTGGCGCGCGCAAGGTGGTGGTGGGGACCGACCGGTTCTTTAACCCCAGCATGGTGGTGATGAGCAATGCCATTGACAACGCGCTGACGCAGGCCACCAGCTTCACGGCCAATGGAGCCCGCACCGGCACCAGCCTGGCAGCGGATGGCAGCGTGGGCGTGACCAAGGGCATGGCGACGTTCAACCCGCGGGCCCCTGGCCTGCAGCTGGCGGACACCCGGATCATGGTGGGCGAGCGGGGCAATAGCTGCTTCCGCATGGTCAAGCCTTTCGCCATGAACCCGATTGAGCAGGCGCGCGATGCCAGCGGCAACTTCATTGATGCGCTGGAGAGCTTTGGCACGCAGTTTGTGGTGAGCCACACGCCGCTGCAGCTGAAGGCGGCGAACAGCTCGATCATCCTGTACAGCTCCACCGGCCGCGTGGCCCGCGTCTCGTAACTGATAACCCATGAAAGGGGCGTTGTGCCCCGCTACGACGTAGCCCCCGGCCAGCAAACGCTGGCCGGGTTGGAACAAGGTTAATCAGGAGCACGAGATGGCAAAACGGTATGTGACGAACGACACGCCCAACATGATGTATGTAGAGGGCCGGATGATTGCGCCGGGCGAAGGCCGCGAGGTGGATGTGCCGGACGAGGCACCCGCCCTGGTGGAAGAAGCCATGGAGGACCCGGATCTGGTGCTGCAGGAGCTGCTGGCGGGCACTGTGGCGGGCGTGGTGGCTGCGCTGGCGGGCTTGAGCGCCGAGTCGCTGCAACGCCTGCAAGTGCTGGAGGCCGCTGGCAAGGACCGCAAGGGCGTGCTGGAAGGCCTGGGCAATGCGCTGATCGCGTTGGCCGATGCCAAGCTGAAGAGTGACGACCTAAGCGATGGTGGCGAAGCTGCTGCCCTTGCTGCTGCCCTTGCTGGCCAAGTGCAGCCGCCCGCCACGGAGTAACGCATGGCCGGCACGATGTCCCAAGACGACCTGGTGGCTGACCTGAAGCGCAGTCTGCATGACAGCGCGGCAGTGTTTGATGCGGCCAATGATGCGGACTTTGTGCGGTTCCTGCGCCAGGCGCTGCCTGACATGGGCTGGAAGCGCGGCATTACCCGCCTGGGGCAGGTGACGCTGGACAGTGCGGTGGCCGACTACAGCCTGGCGGCCTACCCCGATTTTTTGAACTACAAGACCCACATGTGGGAGCCCGTGGGCGCGGGGCCACAGCCCTGGGAGCCGGGATACCCCGGCGCGGTGCCACGGGTGCGTGGCTATATGAATGGCTCGGGCTGGTGGCTGGGCTTTGAGCCGGCACCCAGCGCTGCGCACCTGGCGGTGCGTGGCAGCACGTTCAAGTTTTATTACTTTGGGCAGCATGCCATTGGCACGGACGCGGCGGACACCACGGTGGGCCTGACGGACCGGGGCCTGCTGCTGCTGCGCGCCCAGGCCGAGGCCATGCTGGAGCTGACGCTGCGCAATGCCGGCAAGCCGGTGCAGCTGCGCGATGGCTTGTCTGGCACGCCGCGCAACAGCACGCCGAGTGCGTTGTACCAGGCGCTGCTGACGGCGTTCATGGAGGCCCGGTGATGGCCAAGGTCGACGGCGCCCGTCAAATTGTCATTGCCTTGCAGCAGCACGGGCAGGACATGGAGCAGGAGCTGCACAAGGAAATGCACACGTTGGCGGGAATGGCTGGCCGCACGATGCAGCGCCTGGTTCCCAAAAGCCGCAGCACGTTGTGGAAGTCGATCGACGTTAGGCAGGTCGACCCGGAGACGTATGACATTCGGCCGACTGTCAACTACTCGGAGTTTGTGGAATACGGGGTCGCCCCTGGGGGGAAAGGTTTGCCCCGGTTCTTTGACCCAGCGAGCGGAAGCATCGTCGCGTGGCTTCAAAGCAAGGCCTTCAGCGGCCAGCACAAGCCCAAAAAACAAAGCCGGGCGCTGCAGAGCTGGAATGCCGAGCTGCGCGACCGCTATGAGGGCCTGGCCTGGCATGTGCGGCACTTTGGGGTGAAGGCGCAGCCGTTTGTGGAGCCTACGGCGAAGGAGATGGAGCCGGTGATGCAGCGCAGGCTGGACTTGGCCGTGCGCCGGGTGCTGGCCAAACGTGGAGATGACGGTGGGGCGGTGCTGGCATGAGCGTGAACAACCACAACGCGGTTATGGATGCGGTTGTGGCCAGCCTTACCGATGCACTGCCTGAGCGGTATGTGCAGCGCAGCCTGGCGGACTGGGCGACTGCGCCCAAGGCGCAGCTGGAGGCCGGGCTGGTGTGTGTGGTGAGTGGTGGCGGTGGCGGGTTTGCCAACTACCGGGGGCGCGAGGGCGACCTGGGCCACATGGATGTGTATCTGGCGGGGTTTGTGAAGGTGGCGGAGTCGGCCACCAGCGCTGATGTGGAGCGCGCCGAGCTGGACTTGCTGGGCGACTTGCTGACCTGGGTGAACACCACGGGTGTGCCGGGCCTGGATGTGGTGGAGCCCGGCGACTGGAAGCAGAGCAAGCAGCTGGAGCACCCTTATGGGTGGCTGGTGTTGGACTTGCTGGTGAAGACCTGATTTTTTAACTGAGGGATTTTGTATGGCTACGAAAAACGCGGTGGTGTTGGGTGTGGATGTGGCAACGGGTGAGGACTTGACAGCTGTGGTGCAGCCGATGGCTGAGCCCGAGGGCGGATGGCCTGCGGACGAATTTACCGGCAAGGGTGGCAGCTATGTGCGCGACCCGTACACCGGTGTGCGCACGCCAACACCCGAGACGGCGGCGGCTTTGGCGGCTGCTGCGCAGGGGTAACAGGTTGGCCGTTTGGGTCTGGTTTTGGTTTTGTGTTTAAGCACTTTTTGAAGGAAGCATCATGGCTAAGTCAATGAAGAACATGGTCCTGTTGGCCAAGCAGGAGGTGACCACGGGCGTTGACCCAGTGCCAACACCGGCGGCGAACAGCATTTTGGTGCGGGCGTTTACGCCGCAGATGATCAACGCGGAGTTTGTGAAGCGCAACAACATCCGGGGCTACAAGGGCAACTTTGGCAGCCTGGTGGTGGGTGTGCACCGGGTGTTTGAGTTTGAGGTGGAGCTGGCTGGCAGTGGTGCCGCCGGCACGGCGCCCAAGTGGGGCCCGCTGCTGATGGCGTGCGGCTTTAGCGAGACGATTGTGGCGGTGACCACGGCCACCTATGCGCCTATCAGCACGGGGGACACGACGGTGACGCTGTATGGCTACCTGGACGGGCTGTTGTTCAAGATGACAGCGTGCAAGGGCACGGTGAGTTTTGAGCTGAACAGCAAGAACATTCCGGTGATGAAGTTCAAGTTCATCGGGGAATACAGCACGCCTACGGACACGGCCTTCCCATCGGGCATGGTGTTTACCGGGTTTGTCAAGCCGCTGACGGTGGGCAAGATCAACACGCCCACGTTCACGATCCACAGCTTGGCTGCGGTGTGCCAGAGCCTGAGCTTTGATGTGGCGAACAACTTGGTGTACCGCGATTTGATTGGGGCCAGCGGGCCGTTTAGCTCGGACCGCCAGCCCACGGGCAGCTGCAGCATTGAGGTGCCATCGGTGGCCGGCGCCAACTTTGCCGAGATTGCGCGTCTGGGTACCGAGGGGGCGCTGCAGGTGATTCACGGCACGGTGGCGGGCAACATCATCCAGATCGACATGCCCAAGACGCAACTGACCAGTGCGCCAACCATCAGCAACGACAACGAGATTGCCATGCTGGGGCTGCAGTTCAGCATCAACCCGAACGCGGGCAACGATGAAATCGTGATCGTGGCCAAGTAGGGCGATCGCTTTCTTTTTATTTCACTTTTATCGAGACACAACATGGCTTTCAAGCGCGCACAGAAACCGACCTTTACCACCCTGGTGACGGTGAATATTCCCAACGACAAGGGCGGGTTTGACAAGAACACCTTTACAGGCGTCTTTCGCCGCATTGAGACGGACGAGCGCGAGGCCCTGGCCGCCTTGTCCCACGCGGACTTGGTGCGGTCGGTGCTGGTGAACTGGGATATGACGGACGACGACACCAAGGAAAAGGTTCCATTCAGCAGTGATGAGCTGGAGGAGGCCTTGAAGATTCCTCCCACGCCGCTGGCCACGGCCATGGCGTTTTGGGAAAGCATCAACGGGGCACGCTCAAAAAACTTGTAGGGGCTGCACGGCACTGGGCGGATGTGGACCGCCCGGCCACAGCAGCCCTGGTGGTGGATGAGGGTGTGGCCGAGGGGTTGCGCCGGTTTGGGGTGAGCGAGGAAGACATTGCGGCGCAGATGGGCACCGGTACCGAGCCCGAGGAGGATGCGTTTGAGGTGCATGCGGATGCCTGGGATAGCTGGAAATTCTTTTTGAAGGTGCAGCGCCAGTGGGTGTTTGTGCCGGTGAGTGCGGGCATGGGGGTGAGTTCGCAGCGTATGAGCCTGAACTGGAACGGGGTGCGGGCGCTGATTTTGCTGACCGGCATCAAGCGCAAGCGCTGGGAGGGGCTGACGGACGACTTGCTGCTGATTGAGGAAACGGTGCTGAAGGCTGAGCAGGAGGCTCGGGCCAAGGCCGAATAACACAAGGGCTGGATATGTCGCGGTTGGGTTCAATGGTGGTGCGGATGGTGCTGGATGGCCTGGGTGCTTACAAGGCTGACCTGGACAAGGCCGCGCAGGTGACGACCGACGGCGCGACCAAGATTGAGCAGGCGACCACCCGGGCGGGTGATGGCATTACCCGCATGGGTGGGGCCATGGGTGGCGCGGCCGGCACGGCCGTGGACCTGGCCGGCGCGGCGGGTCTGGCTGGTGCGGCTGCTGGGGCGCTGGCGGCTGGCATTGGGCTGGCGGCGTATGCAGCATTCAAAGGCTCGAAAGAGCAGCAGGCCTACAACCAGGCTTTGATTCTGACGGGCAATATTTCTGGCACCACGGCCAGCCAGATGCAGGGCATGGCCACTGGCATTGATGCCGTGGTGGGAACGCACTACCAGGCAGCAGCGGCGCTGACTGCCATGGCCAGCACGGGGCAGGTGGCGGGCAGCAACCTGCAGGCCTTTGCCCAAGTGGCGATCCAGACCGAGCGGGTGGTGGGCACCAGCGTGGAGGACACGGCCAAGGTGTTTGAGCGGCTGGGGGAGGAGCCGGTGAAGGCTTCGATCAAGCTGAACCAGAGCATGAACTACCTGACGGCTTCCATCTTTGAGCAAATCAAGGCGGCGCAGGACCTGGGGGACAGTGAGACGGCGGCGTCGATCGCGCAGAACGCCTATGCCACGGCGCATGCCGCGCGCATTGAAAAAATCAAAGAGGGCCTGGGCACGCTGGAAAAGGCGTGGATTGGGGTGAGAGACTTTGCCGAGAAAGCCTGGGACAAGATGCTGGGCCTGGGCCGTGAGGCGGGTGCCGAGCAGCAGCTGGCCGCGCAGCGCAAGACTGTGCAGATGCTGGAGGAGCAGGTGGCCAAGGGCGGGCTTGCGGCGGGTAACAGCCAGAAGCTGCTGGACGCAGCGCGGGCCACGCTGGACGTGATGGGGGAGTCTGCCAGGCTGGACGCGAAGGCGGCGAACTGGCAGGCCAGCCAGGCGCAGAGCCAGAAGGCCAAGATTGCCTGGATGCAGGAGGGCGAGAAGTACCAGACAAAGGCCGAGAAGCTGGAGGGGGCGATTGCTGCCATTCGCTTCAAGGGGGCGCAGGCTGGTGCGGATGAGTTGGAGATTGAGAAGCGCATCAATGTGGAGCGCGAGAAGGCTGCGTCCAAGCCTGGGCGGGCCGACAACTCGGCCGCGCGTGAGCTGGAGAAAGAGGCTGCGCTGCTGGCAACGCTGAGCGGCGTGAACGCGGACTATCTGGCGCAGCTGGACCGGCTGGGGCGCGCGCGGGACAAGGGCAACATCAGCGACGAACGGTATGTGGAGCTGGTGACGGAGTTGATTGCCAAGCAGCCCATGGCCAAGAGGCTGATGGACGAGAACACCCGGGCCGCTGCGCTGGCAGACAAGCAGATGGCCGAATCGAACGTGGAGTATGTGAAGGGCTTGGACACGCTGGACAAGTCGATTGAAAAGATCAAATCGGAGACCGAGAAGGAGCTGGCCAAAGCGGCAGCGCTGGGCTTGACGAAGATTGCGGCGGCTGACCTGGCAGCGGTGGAGCTGGAGCGTGATGCGGATGCTGCAGAGCGGCTGGCCAACAAGCAGGAGGCGCTGGGCCTGGAGGGCAAGACGACCAAGAAGTACCGGGAGCAGGCGCAGGCGCTGCGTGACCTGGCAGCGGCGAGGCGCGGCACGGCTGCGCGCGAGACCGAGATTGACACCGAGAAAGAAATTGCCAACGAGCGAAAGCGGGGGTTGGAGGAGACCGACCGGCTGGCGCGCGAAATGTTTGCCGGGCAAGAGGTCAATGCCAAGAAGGTTGGAGAGGTGTTTGAGAAGGCGCTGAAGTCTGCCATCTATGAGGCTACGGTGAAGCCGTTGGTCGTTCAGATCTACACGGCGGTCACCGGTGGGGGTGTCAGCGGGGCCGCGGGCGCCCTGGGTTCCGCGGGCAGTGCGGCCAATGGCGTTGGCCTGCTGGGCAGTGTGGGGTCTGCGTTTGGCGCGTTTGGCACCGGGGCGTCTTATGGCGCGACCAGCGTGTTTGCCAACGGGTTTGGCGCGACCATGGCGGCTGGCGGGCAGATGGTTGGGGCCGGGTCTACGGCGGCTGGCCTGGGAACGATGGCGGGTGCGATTGCGCCCTATGCCATTGCTGCGCTGGTGGCCAAAGAGCTGATGAGCTACAAGATCGACGCTAAAGGCAACGCGCTGACCGCTACAGTGGGCTCCACTGGCGTGACCAATGGGCAAGTCGGAACCCGAGCAGACTTTACGCAATCCAGCAGCGGCTTCCTGTCAGGCGGCAACACGAACAACTCCACTTGGGGGGTGGCAGACCAGGGCGTGGCTGACTACATCACCGCCAGCGTCACAGCCATCACAGCGGCCAATAAGTCATACGGCGACTCGCTGGGTCTGACCAGTGCCGCCATTGACGGCTTCACCAAGAACCTTGACATCAGTATCACCGGCCTGGATGCCGCTGGCCAGCGGGCCGCGATTGACGCAGAGCTTGTCAAATTCGCCGCTGAACAATCCGCATCGGCCTACGCTGGCGCTGTTTCGTCCTTCGCCAAAAACGGGGAAACGACCAGCATCACCATTGCGCGCCTGGCTACTGACCTGACCGGTGTTAACACGGCCTTTGATGCGATGGGCTTTCAGCTCTACGATGTGTCGGTATCCGGGGCCGCGATGGCGTCCAAGCTGGTGGATGCTATGGGTGGGCTGGACAGCTTCAATGCAAAAACCACTTCCTACTTCCAGAACTACTACACCGCCGAAGAACAGCGCGCCCAGACCATTAAGAACATCAACGCGGCGACCATTGGCAGCACGTTGGACGCCGCCACGGCCACGCGGGACAGCTTCAAGGCGTTGGTGGAAGCACAAGACCGAACGACGGATTCGGGCATCAAGACCTATGCGGCATTGATGAGCGTGGCGGATGCATTTGCCAGCATCACGCCAGCGGCTGTATCGGCGGCTTCGGCGGTGCAGTCGCAAGCCCTGCAGCTGGGCGGCAACGCAGCCGGTGGCGGGTGGACCGTGGACAACGCTGGCAACATCATTGGAGGCGCTAACGCGGCGGCGGTGGATTCTCGCGTGGACCCTGGCTGGCAGCGCACACTGTCAAACCTTTGGACTGGCGGCTTCCAGGCGACATCGATGGGTACCCCGGACAACGCCGCATCCGCGGAGGCCGACAAAGCGCTGGCCGACGCGGCAGATGCAGCGGCCAAAGCATTGCAGGGTTTCCAGAACACACTGGGCAACCTGACCGACACCAATATCGACCTTCGCGCCAAGATGCTTGAAGCGCAGGGCGATACCGCTGGTGCTTACGCACTCAGGCGCGAAAAAGACTTGAGCAAGCTAACTGCCGGTTTCAGCGCTGACCAGGCTGCGCAGCTTACTGGTCAATACGACGCAAACAAGGCGCTGTCCGATCAAATAGACGCCTACGTCAAGTCGCAAGCCGAAGCAACCAAGGCCACCGCCGACGCGGCAAGTGCTGCGGACCGGCTCAAGAGCGCATGGGCTGGCATCACCGACAGCATGCTCAAGGAAGCGGACCGCATTCGGGGCGTGATGGCGGGATCGTCCAACGACAGCCTGGCCGCGCTGCAAAGCCAATTTGCCATTGCCACCGCCCAGGCCCGTGCTGGCGACCAGACCGCAGCGGGCAACTTGAGTGGCTACGGCGGCCAGCTTTCAGATGCCATAGCGGGCAATGCAGGATCACGCACGGAGTTGATCCGCATGCAAGCGCAGGTTGCGCAGTCGCTGTCTGATACTGCCGCGGTCATTGGGTCATCGCCCGCCATCTTGACGCCGTTCACGCCACAGGCGCAGACCCAAAGCACCGCGAAACTGGAGTCTGCGATTACCAGCTTGCAGGCTGAGATTGCCAAACTCAAGGAATCGCTGTTCATCATCCAGACCAGCACCACGCGCACGGCGGTAGCCACTGAAACACTGGTAGAGATTGCGCCATGAACATCCTGATCCCCCTCGTCATCACGGATGCCATGCTGGTCAGCAGCAGCGTGGCAGAACCCGCTGCGGGTGAAACTGCCTGGGTATCGGCTGGCACCTACGTGATAGGCGACCTGCGCATTCGCACCACCACGCACCGGGTCTACCAGTGCATACAGGCGCACACCGGGCGCACTGCATTGCCTGAAAACGACCCGCTGTATTGGGACGACTCTGACCCCACGCAAAAGTGGGCACCGTTTGACACCGAGACCAGCACCGAAGTGACGGGCACATCGCCCATGACCTACGTTCTTTCGCCGGGGTTCTTCGACGGTGCCCGCCTGTACAAGCTGACCGGCTCAAGCCTTAACCTGACGGTCAAAGACGGCCCCGGCGGCGCGGTGCTGGAGACCCGCACGATCAGCCTCTACGAAGAGGCATTGGGTTTGTATGAGTACCTGTTTTCACCGGCGCGCCCCAAGGGAAAGATCATCGCTGACGGCCTGCCCATTCACCCAACCGCTGAGATTACTTTCACGATCACCGGGCCATCTACCGTTGGCGTGGGGATGATTGCCGTGGGCCAGGCTCGCCAGATCATCAACCCATCGACCTGGGGCGGTACCGAGTACGGCGCGAGCGTGGAGCCCGTGACGTACAGCCGCATCAAGACCGACGATTTTGGCAAGACCACGATCAAGCGCGGCAATGCGGCAACCGGCATGCGCGCCACGGTGGTGCTGCCCATTGCGGATGCCAATTTTGCGCTGCAAAGCATCCAGCAAGTGCTTGACCAGCCGGTCAGCATCGTGATGTCGCAGATGCCAAATTACGCGGGCCTGAACTTCTTTGGGCTGGTGAATGCAACCCTTACGTACAAAACCCCGGTGAGCGTAGAGCTTGCCATCAACGGCAAAGGAATGATTTAAATGCCACTCTCCACCATCCCTGAATTCCCTGCTCCTGGCGACCCCGCGTTTAACAGCAAGGCATACGACTGGGCGATGCACATGGCTAACCGGTTTGTTGGTGAAGCCAACGGCCTTGCTGCTGAACTTGCAAACATCAACGGCGGCACGGTGTCTGGTACCAGCACCACCAGCACTCTGATCGGCACCGGCTCCAAGACGCTGACCACGCAGACCGGCAAAGCCTTTGCGGTGGGCCAGTTTGTGGTGATAGCCAGCACGGCCACACCAACCAATTGGATGTATGGCACCGTGACCGCGCACAACAGCGGCACGGGCAGCATCACGGTCAACGTGACGCAAACCAGCGGCTCGGGCACCCTGGCAGCATGGGCCATTGCAGCAGCGGGGCCAAGCGCCACGCTGACTGATGTGCAGAACTTCAGCGGATCGGGAACATGGACCAAGCCTGCGTTTGGCTCGATGGTCATGGTCGAACTGCTGGGCGCTGGGGGTGGTGGCGGCACAGGCAATTTAACCGGCGTGTCCGGTAACTTCGGCGGCGGCGGCGGTGGCGGTTGCTACGCCCGCGAGTTTTTCGCCATTTCCGCATTGGGTGCGACGGAGGCCGTAGTGATTGGCGCGGGCGGCACTGGTGGCACAGCATCTGCCGGGTCTGCCGGTGGCACAACGACCTTTGGCGCCACCAAGCTGCTGGCCTATGGCGGGGGCGGCGGTGGGTATTCCGGCGTCTTCAACACGACATCGGGTGGTGGTGGCGGTGGTGGCAGCATGACGGCGGCGGGCACAGTCGGCAGCACCGGTGCATCTGCCACGCTGGGTGGCGCGGGTGGCGCGGGCGGCACTGTCAACGGTGTTGCCGGTGCGGCTGGTGGCGCTGGCGCGACCAATGCCGTTGGCACTGCTGGCACCAGCGTGGACAAAGAGCGCTCGGGCGCTGGTGGTGCCGGTGGTGGCGGTGGCACGGGTGGCGCTGGCGGCGCTGGTGGCGCTGCGGTCTACGGCGGCGGCGGCGGTGGCTCTGGCGGCGTCGGTGGATATGTCGGCGGCGCTGGTGGCAATTCGCTGTTTGGCGGCGCTGGTGGTGGTGGCCCAGGTACTACGGTCGCCGCCGCTGCCACGTCCAAGAATCTTCTGGCTGGCGCTGGTGGAACTGGCAGCACGTCTGGCGTAGCGCCTGGGGCGGCTGGGGTGGCTGGCGGCGGCGGAGGTTCCTTCCAGACAAACTTTTCTGGCGGCGCTGGCGGTGCAGGCTACTGCCGTGTCACAACCTTCTGAGGATCACCATGAATTACGCAATCATCACTGACGGCATCGTCACCAACATCATCGTGGCTGACGCCACCTTTGCAGCCAGCATCGGCGCAGTTCCCGCGCAGGGCGCTGGCATCGGGTGGAGCTATCTCAGTGGGGTGTTCACCGCACCCGAAGCGCCCGCGCCTGTAGTGCCTGCATCCGTCACGCGCCGCCAAGCGCGGCAAGCCCTTTTGCTGGCGGGCTTGCTGGACAGTGTTGCCCCGGCCATCGCCGCTATCCCCGACACCACGCAACGCAAGCTGGCGCAGATCGAGTGGGAGGACAGCCAGGTGTTCGAGCGCCACCGCCCGCTGCTGGTAGCTCTTGCCACGGCTCTGGGCCTGAACAGCGCACAGCTGGATCAACTTTTCATCACGGCGGCAACGCTGTAACCCTTTCCCAACCCTGTAACTCTGAAAGACAAACATCATGCTTACTCTCGAACAAACCAAAGCCTTCACCGAATCCGCATTTGTGCTCATCTCCTCTGAACCCGGCCTGCTGCCACAAGAATTCCGCGCCAAAGTGCACGACATCGTTGGCGGTGGCGATGACTGGCGCGACTCGGACAGCATCGTTTTGCAGGACGTGGTGCTGCTGGCGTATTACAAGGCCCATGCCCTTGCGGACCAGGCCACCCGAGACGCGGTAGAGGCGCAGGTGCTGGCGGACTGGAAAGCCCGCATGGATGCGCCTGCCGTGGCTGCACCTGTCTATGCCACGACGGTGACACCTGTTGCACCCAAGACCTTGCAAGACCACATTGAGGCGATCAAGGCGATTTATGTGGGGCCTGATCCGGAGGCCCAAGCCTTTGACCTGGCTGGCGCTTGTCGCTATGCGCTGGCCAATGGCATCACACCGGATCAGGTGGCGGGTGCGACTGGAAGGCATCACAGCGATTGCAGCGCTGTGATGTATCCGGGGAAGTAAAAAATGATCCTCGCCGCCTACAAAGGAACCCGCCCCGGCGTTGCTGGCCTGTACAACAGGCTGGGGCGCTACATCGGGCAGGGACCGTACTCGCACTCCGAGCTGGTCTTCCCTGAAGTGGGCGGCATCAGTTGGTCGTCTTCGTACATGGACGGCGGCGTGCGCGGCAAGTTGATTGGCTACAGCACCCAAAGCGCCTGGGATTTCTTTGAGATACCCAAGACGTTCAGCCACCAACGCGCCCTGGACTACAGCCACGAGCGCGAGGGCTGGGGCTACGACGTGCGCGGCAACTTCCGCTTCGGCATTGCCATTGCTGTGCCCAGCGACTCCAAACACAAGCTGTTTTGCAGCGAACACAACGCCGAGTCTCTGGGTCTCCCAGATGCTTACAAACTCGACCCGTGCCTATTGGTAAGCCTCGCGCTCTACCTGGGCGCTAAACAGATGAGCTACCCATGAACAAATTTATCGACGAAGGCGTGGAGCGCAGGGAGTCATGGCACCTCGACAAGAAAGTCCCTTTGTCGCTGATCTTTGCCATGCTGGTCCAAACCGGCATGGTTGTATGGGCCGTTGCCGACATCAAAAAAGACGTTGAAGTTTTGAAGATGCAGGCCATCAGCCAGCATGACCGCGACGAGCGGCAAGACCGCGCTGCATCCGACACCTACGGGCGGTTGAGCCTATACCTCGAAAAGATCGACGCCAAGCTGGACCGGATTGTGGAGCGCCAGAAATGATAGAGCTTTCACCACTGATAGCGCTGGCGATCATCTTCGTTGGCATCCTGGTTGTCGTTATGCGCTGGCAGAAGACCCACTCGGAATTTGACCTTGCGGACTTGCTGACCGGCGACAACGGCAAGGTTTCGCTGAGCAAGTGCGGCCAGGCGTCGGCCCTGATGGTGTCAACGTGGGGTTTTGTGGTGCTGGTGCAGCAGGGCAAGCTGACGGAGTGGTATTTCATGGCCTATATGGCAGTGTGGGCGGGCTACCGGCTGGCGCAGACGGCGATTGAAGCGAAGGCACCGGCACCATGAACATGACCTATGGCCAAAACGGCCTGAACCTGACGAAATCGTTTGAGAACTGCAAGCTGATGCCCTACAGGGACGGCGGAGGGGTGTGGACTGATGGATGGGGCAATACGCACCGGGTGGTGCCGGGCGTGGCAATCACCCAGGAGAAGGCGGATAGCGACCTGGTGATGAACGTGGCGGACGCAGTGGACATGGTGAACGACCATGTGACGGTTCCGCTGACCCAAAACCAGTTTGATGCGCTGGTTGACTTTGCTTTCAACTGCGGCGGCCCGGCTTTCAAAACGAGCACGCTGCTGAAGAAGCTGAACGCGGGGGACTATGCCGGGGCCTGCGCCCAGTTCGCGCGCTGGAACAAGGACAACGGCCAGGTAGTGGCGGGCTTGACCCGGCGATGCACGGCACGGCAGGTGCTTTTCAACCAGGTGGACGCATCATGAAACTCATTCCCGACTGGATGTATTGGATTGCCATTGCGGTGCTGATGGCGGCCGTGGGTGCGCAGCAGGTGCGCGTGGCCAACGCGCACACGGAGCTGGCTACGGAGCAAAAGGCGCGGGCGGACGAGACGATTGAGCGGCAGAACCTGGTCATTGCCCACGCGGCGGATCTGCGCCGGCTGGAGTCACAACACGCTGCGGATCAGCAGCAAAAGGAGGTGGAGTATGCGAAACAAATGGATGCTGCCAGGAGCGCTGGCGCTGCTGACCGTGCTGATGCTAAGCGGGTGCGTGGCCAGCTTGCCGCCTACACCGCCGGTACCACTCGACCCGGTGAGACTGACGCCGCTGCCTGCGAGCGTGCGCGCGATCGACTCCCGCGCGTCGGAGGCTTACTTGCAGAAGGCCTTGATCTGGAGGCAGAAAGCCGGGAACTTATCCGACGACGAGACGCCGAGGTAGTGCTGCTGCTGGGGCAGATTGGCATTGACCGGGCGGCGTGTTCGCCTGAAGCAAAGTAGTGCGGTGATGGTGTGCACGCTGTGCGGGCGCAGTGGACACCACCTGGCGAAAGATTGCCCGTGGGGGTTGCGCAGGCTGGTGCTATTGCTTGAAGAGGGAGAGCAGGGCTAGCTGCTTTTCCACGGGCATGGCGTGGAAGACGTCGAGCATGGCTCGGTCAAGGCTTGAGAGGGCCGGGGCCGGGCCATTGTCGTTTGCGGTGAGGCCGGCGGTGGGGCCTGCTGTGTAGCTGGGGGGGAGGGCGCCGGGCGCAATGCCTGGTTCACCAGCGGGGGCATCGTCAGCCGGTGCTTGGTTGTTGATGTCTTTGGCCAGCCACTTCTGCATGGTTGGGCCGTGGGCCGGGAGGCTGTTTTTTAGGCGTTCCGAAATCTCCTTAGTCAGGCTGCGGTTGTTGCCTTCAGCCAGCTTTACCAACGCTTCTCGTAAGTCTGGGTGCAGTCGCAGGATCGTCTGCTGCACCTCTCGTGTTTTGTATTTTCCAAATTCCATAGGGGGCATTTTCGCCGCTTAAAAAAAAGTGTTGACTTTTTATGTGTTACCACATTTAATATGCAGTATTACCACTTAGATAACACCAAAGGCGTAAAGTGAATACACAAAAAAAGAAACCACCGGCAGCTGTCGCACCCGTTGTGGTCCGTCTGCCAAAGAAGCTGATTGCTGACCTGGACAAGGTGGCAATAAAGAACTGCAGGAGCCGATCCAGCGAGGTGAGGAGCCGCCTTCTGCAGTCGTTGGCGGCAGAGGGGCGTGCGTGAGAAGGGGTGATGTGCATGGCGTGATCGTCGTGCGTTCGCCAATTTCAGGCAAGTGAACAAACCCTATGGAAACCACCATGATTTTCAAAAGCGTACCCCACGGCCACCCGGCCAACCCCTTTGAAGCGTTTCGCCAACTGGCCTACACCCATGGGGTGGTGGAGTTGGCAACCCAGATGGGGTTGAAGCCCGGCACCCTTTACAACAAAGCAGACGCCGACGATGACACCCATCACCAGCCGACGCTGCGCGACGTGCTGCTAGCCACCAGGCTGACCGGCGACATGCGGGTACTGGACTCGCTGAACGAGACATTCAACCGGGCGGCGTTTGACGTGAACAACTGCGCGGAGAAGTCGGACGAGGCGCTGCTGGAGCTGTTCACCGACTACGGCGCTGAGAGTGGGGAGTTTTGCTCGGCGCTGCGGGATGGTCTTCGGCGAAAGAAGTTCAGTGCATCGGACTTTGTGTTGATCAAGTCGGAAGCCCTTGATGTGGTTTCAAGCCTTATGACGCTGGTGCACCGGCTGGAGGGCCTGGTCGATGTCTAACACCACTGCCCCCGACACGCGGTTTGCCGTGCGACACCAGCACCTGAACGACCCAGCCTTTGACGGCTACGAGGTCCACCCCGTGCGGTTGGCCAAAACGGTCATTGGCCTGTTTGGGCCGGAAATTCTTGAAGCCCTGAAGGAGAAGAGCCGTGCAGCACTCGCCACAGATTTACCTGCAACCACCCCTGATGCCGGAGCTGGAGGAGGAGCTGGTGCTGCAAAAGGCCAGGGAGTTGTACGGCCGTTCGCGGTATCTGCAGGGCAGGTACGCCAGCTTTCAGCGGCTGCTGGACGACCCGCTGGTCGGCCGAAGCCTGCTGCTGGGCGCAAGGCAGTGCTTGCGACAGGGGAAGCGGGCGCGGTGAGTTGAGTGTGTGTTTTTAACTATCAAGGAGTCAGTATGGAAATCAAGAGTATTCAGGCAACCCCCGTGACGTTTATCGACTTTCACGGGATGAAATTGCTGGTGGTGGAGAACGATGGCAAGCGCTATGTGGAGGTGAAGCCATTGGGGGACATGGTTGGTTTGGACTGGCGCACTTTGCGTGATGGGGTGCAACGTGATGATGGCGCTATCTTGTTTGGTACCCGTCGGCTGCTGCCCGTGGTATTCAATGTCGTGCCCGATTGCGTGGACGAATCTATAGCCGTTTCAGGGGGGCTTAAGCCCCCCCTTGACCCCGGTTTGACCACTACCGAGGGTGATTCTCAGACAGAAAACGGGCCTAAAAAAGGGGTTCTGCACATCCTTTTTGAGCGCGTCCAGATGTTCCTGGCCCAGATCAATACGTCACGGGTTCGGGCAAATGGCAATGAGAACGCGGCCAACTACCTGCTGGCCCTGCAAATCGAGTGGGCGCAGGTGCTGCACAAGTACGACATGGGGCAATCCGTTGCCGTCAAGGCGCAGCGCGACGGCGTGGCCGAGCTGGAGAAGTTGGCCAAGCTGCGCACGCTGATGGTCACCACCGCCGAAAAAGACGCGGCGTCGGTGCTGATCCGCGAGGCGTACGCCAATTTGGGCTGTTTGCTGCCGGAAGACCCCCAGCAACCGTCTCTTATCTGACCAGTTGTTGCCATTTGAGCAACAACTGAAACAACTTCTTAGAACACAAGGCTATCGACGTGACAGAGATTGCGCGCTGGCTTGGTGGGGTGGTGCTGGCTGTGGTCCTGTGTGGACTGGGGCCGGTGCTGGATGGTGATTCAACAACAACGACTGAAAGACACGACCATGACTATGAACAAGCGGTATTTGACGGACACCCAGCAGCGGCAGGTTTTGTCCGCTGCGCTGAATTGCGCGGACCCGCGGGCCCAGCGGGACCATGCCTGGATGAGCCTGCTGATTGAGACGGGCATGCGGGTGAACGAGCTGGCAACGCTGACGCTGCGCCAGGCAGAGCAGGCGCTGGCCAATGGCTGGCTGGCGGTGACAAAGGAGCAGCGCAAGGGGCACCGCGCCAGTGGACGGGACGAGCATGGCAATTTCCTGCACCCGGTCAAGCGCAAAGGGCATGAGTATCTGGTGACCGAGACCGTGCGCCGCAGCCTGGTGAAGCTGATCACTCTGCAGGAGGAGTTGCGCCCGGCATTGGCGGTGCCGCCCGAGATGGAGCTGCCGCTGCTGTGGGGCCGATGCGGCACGGTGAAGGGCAAAGTGCTGTGCGAGCACATGAGTGTGCGTAGTTTTCAGGCCCGCATGAAGCATTGGGCCTACCTGGCCGGATTGCCCGAGGGGGTGAGCCCGCACTGGCTGCGCCACACCCGGGGGGTGAACATCATCCGCCGGTCGCGTGGGAACAACCCGCTGAAGGTGGCCCAGCTGGCGCTGGGGCATGCGTCGATTGCGTCGACCGGGATCTACACGCAGATGAGCCGCGAGGAGTATGTGCAGGAGCTGCGGCTGGTGGCTGGCCAGCGGGTGAGCAAGGCGGTGGCGCGGGGTATGGCGATTGGGGGTGTGCGGTGAGCGGGCTCGTGGACCTGGTTGGCAGGATCGAGGCGGAGAAGGTTGCCGCCCCTGTTGTGCCATTTACCCGCGAGGAGCGGGCGGAAGCCGAGCGGCGCCACACGCTGAGCCACTATGGCTTTGAGCAGCGTGAGGCGCTGTTGACTCTGTACAAGCTGGTGAAGCGTTGCCCGGACACGGGTGGCGGCACCCGGGCGGCCAAGTTCCTGCTGGGGTTGTACAACGGGACGCGCTTTCCGTTTGACCTGACGGACATGCGCAGCTTTGACGATGACAACTTTGCCGCTGCGATGACGGTGCTGCGCATGGACGCCAGGCGCACCTGGTGCGAGGTGCATGTGCTGCTGAATGCCATTCTGGGCCCAGGTGCCAATGCCGGGGCCGAGTTTGAGCACTGGGCCTACAACCTGCGCTTGCCCAAGCGGTGCAAGAAGGAGCAGCTGCCAGATCTGCCCAGGATGCCTGTCCCCGCCGCTGTGAGCTTGCAGTCATGATTTTCAAAGTAACCCACATCAACCAGCACGGCCACCGCCGCTTGGCGCGGGTGACTGCGCAGAGCGTGGCCGATGCGCTGGACCAGGTGGACCGCGAGTGGGGCGACGCGCGGGCCCTGGCCTGCCTGCGCATGGCCACCAGGCCGGTGCTGCGGGTGGTGCGGCCCATCACCACCACAGCGACAACCAAGGGGAGGCTCGTATGCGCGTACTGATGTTGGAGTGGGCGCTGTTTGGGCTTTCCATCTGCGTGGGCCTGCTGGCGCTGGTGCAGCTGCCGGTGGAGTGGCTGAGCGCAAAGGTGCAGCGCTGGATTGACACGCTGGAGGCGGACCACTGGCTGGCGGAGGTGGAGCGCAAGACGGGGCGGCAGGTGCGCACACAGCGACGGTGGGGGGGGGGCCATGACGAAATCGCGTGGGATTTTGAAGCCCAAGAAGCCATGGACGGCGGACGAGGAGGCGCTGGTGCGCAAGCTGTTCCCCACCACGATCACCCGTGAGCTGGCCGAGAAGCTGGGCCGCAATGCCGCTGCCGTGCATGCCAGGGCGAAGAAGCTGGGCCTGAAGAAGACGGCGGAGCACATCCGGCTGCATGGCGGCTGGCTGACGGGGGCTGAAGGGTCGAAGACGCGCTTCACACCCGGCCAACAGCCTTGGAACACAGGCAACTTCGGAGTGCGCCACTCGCCAAAGACCGAGTTCAAGAAGGGCCAGCGACCGCCCAACTGGAAGCCGTTGGGCTCGGTGTTGATCAACAGCGACGGCATTCTGGTGCGCAAGGTGCGCGAGGGCAACAACGGCGGGTTGAACTGGGAAGCGGAGCACCGCTGTGTGTGGCGCGAGGCCCATGGGCCCATCCCCAAGGGGTATTGCGTGGTGTTCAAGGCGGGCAAGTTCACCACCGATCAGGCGGCTATCACCCTGGATGTGTTGGAGCTGATCACCCGCGGAGAGATGGCGAGCCGGCACAACTACTGGAAGAAAGACCCCGAGATGGCACGGCTCTATGTGCTGAAGGGGCATATCACACGACACGTTAACCGGATCAAAAAGGAAGCAACGCTATGAGCAGACCACACATTGACGAAGTGCGTACGGCCCTGATGGGCACGCTGAATGACTTGCGCGACAAGACCAACCCGATGGACATTGACCGGGCCAAGGCGGTGGCGCAGGTGGCTGCCGTGTTGGTGGATTCGGCACGGGTGGAGAACGATTACCTGAAGATCACCGGGCAGGTGAATTCTGGCTTTCTGGAGGCGGGCAAGAACCCTGCACCTGCCATTCCGCAAGGGGACGGCACGCCAACCGCTCACGTCCCGTTCCCTGTGTCGGCTGTGCATCGGTTGCGGGGGTAGGCAAATGGCTGTTGCTTGCCCTGATTCTGGGAATCTGTACAATTTCCCGGTCAGCTCAAAAAAAGGGTTGATCGGATGTGAGAGTCCGAAGGCACGCGGCCAAGAGCCGCACCCCGCACAGGTTTGCGGCTTTTTTGTTCGCGCCCCCAGTTTTGGCGGCCCGAGCGGGGAGGCGCAAGCCTCGCCGGTAACGCTCCGCGTGCCCCGGTCTCTCACACCCGTTCGGGCTGCCGCCCAATGTGAGAGTTGGTCGGCAGTTGTCCATATGGCACGACTGGAGATCAACATGATTTCAAACCAACCACGCCCGGCTGCGCCCGGCACGTTCCCGTTCGCCCTGTTTTTCCCTGACCAGCTGGAGGCTTTGCACGAGACCCGACTGGACGCCGAGCGCGTCAATGCAGCGCTGGCCAGCGTCATGGAGCTGCTGCAGGGCTGCACGCCTGACCACCAACTGACCGCCGGGAACCTGTTTGCACTGCTGGAGCCGGTTTGCGCTGGCTTGGACACGCTGTGCGGCGATCTGCGCACGGTTGACAAGCAAGGAGCCCGCCCATGCTCACCTTGATTACTGACCGCGCAGCGCACGAGCGGTTTTTCCACCTGGTGGATGTGTCTGGCGACTGCTGGTTGTGGACCGGGGCGCTTGACCCCAATGGGTACGGCATGTTTTCAGTCGGTGGGAAGTTCGACGAGCAGGGCAAGCGGCGCAACTCCATGGTGTTTGCGCACCGATTTGCCTACACCATGCACAACGGGCCTATCCCTGCAGGGCAAGGGCCACACGGCAACTGCGTTTTGCACAGCTGCCTGAATCACAACTGCGTAAACCCTGCGCACCTGTATCTGGGTACCTCCTTGGACAGCGTGCGCAGCATGGATGCAAGGGGGCGGCGCGTCAACAAACCGCATCGAGGTGAAGCCCATCCCAATGCGGTATTGACGTTCAAAAAGGTTCGCGAAATCAAGGTGTTGCTGGCCGATGGCGCTCTGACACAGCGGCGCATTGCAGAAATCTACGGCGTGGCGTTTTCCACGATCAACCACATCAAGACCGGGCGACTCTGGGCCCACATCAAGGGAAAAAAATGATCATTTATCTGAGCGGAAAGATGACGGGCTTGCCTGAGTTCAATTACCCCGCCTTCAACGCCGCTGCGGCCCAGCTGCGTGCCATGGGGCACACGGTGCTGAACCCGGCCGAGAACCCGGTACCCGCCTGCGGCACCTGGGCTGGTTATATGCGCCTGGCTCTGGCCCAGCTGGTGCAGTGCGAGTGCATTGTGCTGCTGCCGGGCTGGAGCGAGAGCAAGGGGGCGCTGATCGAGCGCAAGCTGGCGCAGGTCCTGGGGATGGATGTGCTGCATCTCAATGGCATGGACATGCTGGTGCCGTTGATTTCTGCGTTTGATGGCCCGACGCAGGCTGTGGACTGGAGCGCAGCGTGAACGGCCCGATCCTTAAGCCCTTCAGGGTGGCGCTGCATCGCCGTGGGGGTAAGACCCGGGGGCATGTGGATGTGCAGGCCCGGTGCGAGAAGCACGCCGAGCGCGTGGCGGTGGAGCAGACGATTGCGGTGAGCTTTCCGAAGTCGAAGCCTTCGCAGTGGGTGGTGACTGGGGTGGAGGCGCGGACGCTATGAACACGACCACACAACCCCGCATGGTGAAGCTGCAAATCAACAGCTCCGGCGCCTGGCGCGATGTGGTGCGCTTTGACATCGATGCGCAGGACGGTGAGGCTATCCAGGTGGCGGCCGTCAACCTGGTGACGCTGGCGGATCCTGATGGCCGGACTTCGTTGCGCATTGCGACGGCTGATGCATTCCAGACGGCGCTGGTTCGCTGGGATGCGAAGAAGGGCTGGGTGGATGCATGAAGCCAATGAACATCACGTGGATGAAGCGCGAGGCCAAGCGCCTGAAAAAGGAAACCGGGCTCCCACACACGACGTGCCTGCACAAGTTGGCACAGCAGCATGGTTTTAAGGATTGGCAGGCTTTGTTGAGAGCCCATCCGCAAGGGGGTGCCGTATGAAAGAACGACCTATCCTATTCAGTGCCCCAATGGTGCGTGCACTGCTCGACGGCAGCAAGACCCAGACGCGGCGGGTTGTAAAAAAATCCGAATGCTGGCCCGTTTCAACTGTGCGCGCAACGATGTTGGAGACCCGTGGAACGGCAATGGCTGTTGACGCCAACCGGTGCACTTACGGCCCTGAGATCATGTGCCCCTACGGTAAGCCAGGCGACCGGCTTTGGGTGCGGGAGACGTTCGCGAAGGCGGAAATGATGGACTGTAGGCAGTACGCCTACAGGGCCACTGGTGACTTGCTTGGTTGCATGCCATGGAAGCCCAGCATCCATATGCCCCGTGTCGCCAGCCGCATCACGCTGGAGATTGTCAATGTGAGCGTGGAGCGCCTGCAAGACATCAGCGAAAGGGATGCTGCTGATGAGGGTTGCGGATGCCTGTTGGATGAGTTTCCGCAATGGGATGGTGACCCGAACCTCTATCGCAAGCTGTACCGCGTCCTTTGGGAGCGCATCAATGGCGCCGGTTCTTGGGCAGCTGACCCATGGGTCTGGGTGGTTGAGTTCAAGGTGGTGAAGCCATGAGCACCTTCAATTGCATGGCAACTGCCCTCATGCGCAAAAGCATTGCGCCCTGGAGCGAAGCCGACATTCCTGAAAAAGGCTTGAACAGGACCGAGCGGATTCGCCGCCTGCTGCGCGCAGCCCATCGACCGGTAAGCGCTGCAGAGATTGCGTTTGACCTGGAAGACCATTTCCCAAACTTCGGGTCGCACCTGGTGTGGCTGCTGATGAAACACGACATCAGCAAGGACAGGGTGATCTTTGCCAATGGGCTCTACAGCTGGAACCACGAATATGAGTCTGCCCAGGCCACGGCGATTCGGGAAGCGAAAAAGCTACTCCGGAGCCACGGGTACAAGGTGACAAAGCCTTAAGACAAAACGGCCTCTAGCCCTCGTAAACGCTGCGCAAGCAGCTACAAAAACAATAGCATGGCAACACACAACAACAACCAGGGCGATAGCCCTCTCAAGGCCGCCGCGGCCGAACTGAACAAGCGGGTGGATTGCGCGGAACTGGCGGAGCGGCTGAACCTGCCGCGAGACGGTGCCAAGGGCAGTTTTCAGAACCCTAATTTTCCATCCAACACCAAGACGCTTGCTTGCTACGCCGACAGCGGCAAGGGCAGCAAATGGAAGGACTTCCGCACCGAGGAGCACGGCGGGCCGATTGACCTACTGATGCTGGTGCGCGGCATGGAGTTTGTGGACGCGGTGAAGGAGCTGGCCCAGATGTATGGGGTGGTGATCGCCAAGCCCAACCAGCCGGCGGTGCAGCAGCCCAAGACCACGGCGGAGTTCATTGCGGACAACTGCCTGCGCGATGCCAAGGGGCCGCGTGGCCAGGAGGTGGTGGACTACCTGGTGGGCCGGGGGATCGAGCCATTTGCGGTGACCGATGCCTTGAAGAAGGGCACGCTGGGCCTGAACACTTGGACTAGCAACAAGGTGGCCAAGGGTGAGGTGAACTGGGGCGGGCCTGCGGCGGCGTTCATTGTGCGGGACCGGCTGACCACTGCAGTGGCAGCGGTGGACATGCGCTACTTTGTGGCCGAGGACAACGGCGGGGTGAAGACGCAAAGCCAGGGCGAGAAGGCCAGGTTTCCCTGGTGCAGCGACTGGCGCCGCCTGGAGGCGGCCAAGACGGTGTATGTGGTGGAGAGTTCCATCAATGTGCTGAGCATTGAGAGCTGCTACCTGCCGGGGTGCGCGGCGATCAGCTTGCGCGGTACCGGGAATGTGGAAACCATCGATTGGTCGTTCCTGAAGGGCAAGCAGGTGATTGGCTGCCTGGACAACGACATGCCGTTTGACAAGGGGCCGCACGAGGGGTATTGCGCCGGGCTCAAGGCCTTTTGGCGCTTGCACGAGATCCTGACCGGGCTGGACATCAGCTGCCTGATGGTCGACCAGGGCGACTGGGAGAACGCGGACGGCGAGCCGGTGAACGATGTGAACGACCTGCTGCTGCTGCGGGGCCCCGATGACACGGCCAAGGCGCTGAAGAAGTTGCAGGACTGGATGATCCCCGGCATGGTGGGAAATTTGGGAATGGGAAAGCCTCGGCTGTACCTGCCATCGCACGATTACATGGTGTATTGGAAGTTCCGCGTTCAGCCCGACTTCACCAAGGTGATCGGCAAGACCAGTAAGGACGACGACGGCAACGAGAAGCACGAATTTGGGGACGTGTGCGGCTTCCGCGTGGCGGCCGTGGCCCGGGTGAAGATTGCCAGCGACGAATCGACCATGACGGGCAACCCGGACAACGCGCCCACGACCATGTTTGCCTTGAGCGTGCAGACGGCCCGCCATGGCCCAGAGCTGCAGCGGGTGGTGGTGGAGGATGAGCGGCTGCACAACATCGAGGTGTGGAAGAAGCTGGGCCCGGTGTATGCCCCCACGCCTTTCAGCCGGATGATCAACGTGTGGGAGCGGGCGGCCTCGATCGGCGCGCGCGATGCGATCAACTTTGTGGGCCTGGCCTGGCGCGACGGCCGCCTGGCGCTGAACGAGGGGACCGACTGCTTTTTTACCGAGCCGACCGAGCAGTGCCCGTATTACAACCTGACGTTTCCCAGCGGCACGGCGCGCGATGGGGCCGAGGTATTGGCGCAGTTTCAGGGGACTTTCCAGGAGAACGAGGCGGCGATCCCGCTGGTGTGGGCGCTGGGTGCGCACCTGAAGGCCTTCCTGGGGTACTGGCCGCACTTTGTGATTCAGGCCGAGAAGGGCGCGGGCAAGAGCGCGGTGGTGAAGGCGATCGGCACGGCCGTGGCCATGAAGCAGTTCAGCCGGCAGACGCTGCAGTCAGAGTACCGGATCATTGGCAGCGTGAGCTACACGAGCCAGCCGGTGGCCTGGGGCGAGTTTTCAACCAACAAGCAGGAGCTGCGCACCAAGGCGGTGGGCACGCTGCAGGAGAGCTATCAGTACGAAAGCACCAGCCGCGGCATTGGGCTGAAACGCAAGTTCCTGATGGCCGCCCCGGTGCTGCTGAGCGGGGAGGATGTGCCGGTGGACGGGCTGGAGGGCAAGATCATCCGCACCACGCTGACCAAGGAGAAGCGCGGGCCCATGATCACGCCAGACTGCCCCATGTTCCCCATGCGGCAGTGGATCCAGTTTCTGGCCGCCCAGAACAAGGCGAGGGTGCTGCAGCTGCACGAGGACCTGGTGGCCAGCCTGCAAAGCAGCAGCCTGGCCAAGGCCGACGACGCCGGCGCCGAACGGATGGTGAACAACTATGCCGGCGTGGCGGCCACCTGGTATCTGCTGTGCGAGTTCCTGGACGTGCACGTGGACACGGGCGGATTCCTGCGGGACCTGACGGCCCAGATGAACCACCACATTGCCGACACCAAGGCGACCCGCCACCCGTGGGTGTGGATCATCGAGAAGCTGCTGAGCGAGATTGCGCGGGGCGAGTTCCGGTACCCGTTTGCGTTTGACTCGGACGGGCACGGCACGGGCTGGCTGTGCATCCGCACCGGCCACATCATGGACCACATGAGCCAGAGCAACGGCCTGCGCGCCTTCTGGGACGAACTGCCCATCAAGAGCGATCGGGCGCTGAAGAAGCAGCTGCAGCTGGCCGGGGTTTTGGAGCTGGACGAGGCGGGGGAGCCCAGGGTGTACGAGAAGACGGTGCACCACAAGCGGATCGGCCACATGGTGGGCATCAGCCTGGAGCAGCTGCGAGTGTATGGGCTGCATGCGGTTGTGCCGATGGAAAAACACGAGGAATACCAATGAACAAGCCAAAAACACAAAACCTGCTGACCATAGCGCGGCGCGTGGAATCAGCCATCGCCAAGGGGCCAAGCAAAGCGGGGGCAGCTGCATGCGCTGATGCTGTCGATGCCCTGAGAGCTGCAGACGCCGAGCTCAAGGCGCTGCGCAACGCGGCCCAGCGGGTGGCGCCTGTAGATCAGGAAGCGGCGCGCGTGGCCTGGTCGATTGCGGGCCACCTGCTGAAGCAACTTGATGATGAGAACGAGAGCTGCGGCCATTGGGTCGTCAGCTCCCTGAGCAAACTGGCACAAAGCCACCCACGGCGCCCAGTAGTCGAGGTTCTTGCTCTGGCCAGGCATGTGATGCCCAAAGCGCGCAAGAGCTACGACAGCTACCGCAAGGACAAGAGCTGAGGCCATGAGAACGAAATACAGCCCGTTTGGGCGCTTGAGCGGGTTCCCTGGTGTGGTTGCCTTGCCTTCCGGCCAATCGCGCCGCCTGGCGCGATCTGGTGGGTCGTTGGTTGGTGGCGTAGCCACTGATTTGGTTGAACAATGCAGTAACCGCATCAATCCCTCGTGGTCACCCCCCGCACCACCCCACGAGGAAAACCCGGCCGCTGGGGGTCAAACCGGAAGGGCAAAGGGGCGCGGCATAGTTTTTAGCAATGATGGGGTATGGGGAGTGTGCCGAAAACCCGTGGAAATAGTGATCACTCACCAGCTATGCCACGTGGCAGTAAGGACACCCCCTCCACGGGTCGCCATTGAATATCCACGGGTTGTGCCATTTTGTCCACGGGTTAGGTCTTTTTATCCACGGGTTGGTTTTTGCAGTTTTGCCGCAATTCCTGTCTCTCTCTCTCTCTTTTCATTGGTAAAAGAGGAAGAGAGAGAGGGCCACGCAGGGAAAATGCAATCCACGGGTTGGCCACGGGTCGAAATTCGTGATCCACGGAATAGCTATCAAAACAGTAGCAAAACCGTGGATGAAACGGGGGGTTTTTGGCAAACCCGTGGAAGTTTTCGGCTACCCGTGGGCAATTTGGCAAACCCGTGGAAGCAAAACCTATATAAATCAATGGGTTACAGAGCATCCACGGGTTTTAGGCCAATCCACGGAAAAAAAACATGTGTCCCCCGTGGCCGCTGGGTGTCTGACCTAGGGTTTACCCTTGGTTTTTGTGGGCCGGTGATGGTTCCGATCTGGGATAATTGCCCGGTCAGCTCAAAAAAAGGGCTGATCGGGCTTGGCAGCCCGCTACACCCCTACAGCGAAAGCCGTAGGACTCCCGCAGTTTCTGCGGCTTCGTTGTCTGTGCCTCCAGTTTTGGTGGCTCGGATGGGAGGCCGTAAGGCCTGCCGTTTCCCGCAAGGGGTGTACGGTCTGCCAACCCATTCGAGCTACCTCCTGAGCTTGGCAGCAAGGGAGGTGGTTTTTGCAAACCACACCCCTTGGAGGTCCATCATGGCCCGTTCTTCCAAAGTCACAGCCACGCCTGTGCAAACCCCTGACTTCACTTTTGAACAAGCCGACATCCTGCATGAATTGCACGACGACGCCGAGCGCACCTGGCTGGCGATGCAAGCCATCGTCCAGCTCCTGAATGGCTGCGAGTCGGACCATCGCATCGATGCCGGTCCGCTGCTGTGCCTGTTGCAGCCACTTGCCAGTAGTGTCGAGATGCTGTGCGGCGACCTTGGCATGGCCAAGCACTCTTTTCTGAAACCAAAGTGAGGTATTCCCATGCAAGACACAAAAGACCCTTCATCAACCGTTCAGTTCGTGACTATGTACGGGCGTGACCTGCGTGTGGCTCACAGCGCAGGCATTGCCTATGTCGATCCCCGACCGCTGTGCGTCATGGGCGGCATAAATTGGGCAGTGTTCCAGGATTCCTTGGTCGTCGGTGATGGCCCTGTGATCTATGGGACCAAGATGCTGTCCAGTCCGAATATCCCCTTTGATGAGCGGCCCAAGGGCAGCGATAAGCCAAGCCCATTTATTAGGCTTGATCGCCTGAAATTCTTCCTGATCCGCTTGGACACTGAGAAGATGCGCTGGCACAAAAGCGTGCGTGAGGCCGACGCATTGCTGCTTGACCAGGAGCGATGGGCCGAGGAGTTGAACCAGGTCGAGCCGTTTGTTCCTGGAGAAGGTTCGCAATGACCACTGAAAACAAGGTTCCCGACCCGCTGATTGATGCGTGGATGACATATATGCACATCAGCAAAGGCCGGTCTGCCCGCACGGTGGAGGCCTACCGGGCCGCGCTGATCCGGCTCCAGGAGTTCCTGGCCGGCAAACCGCTGGTGGACGCGGACGGGGCCGAGCTGGAGATGTTCTGCGGCATGTGGCTGCACAAGCAGGGCGTCGTGGCGCGCAGTCGCAAGCCCTACATTTCGGCGGTGAAGGGGTTCTATGCCTGGTTGAAAGCCAGCGGCGATATCCACACGGATGCAGCGCAGGCCCTGGAGCACCCCCTGTCTGGCAAGCCGTTGCCCCGTGCGCTGACCTTGGCCAACGCGGAGAAGCTGATGTGGGCGCCTGACATGAGCACGTTCACCGGCATCAGGGACGCCACCATCATGAGCATGCTGATTGGCTGTGGCCTGCGGGTGTCTGGCCTGACAGCCTTGAATGAGAGCAACCTGCAGACTATGGTGATGGAGGGCAGGGCCAGGCTGACCCTTCGCACTGTAGAGAAGGGTGGCAAGGAGCGCATCATGCCCGTGCCCCGTGAGGCTGAGGCCCTGCTGCGTGTGTACCTGGGGCACGAGGAGCTGGTTAAGGTCGACCGCTCGTTTGTGGGCAAGGGCGGGCGCGCTGACAAAGTGCTGTTCATTTCCGTGCGCTCGACCTTGCTGCCAGCCCATGAGCACATTGGAGAGAAGCGCAGGCTGACCCGCCGGGCGATCTGGGATCTGATTCGCCGCCATGGCAAGAAGGCAGGCGTGCCCCTGGACGAGTTGCACCCCCATGCCATGCGCCACCTGTTCGGCACTGAGCTGCAGGAAGAGGACACGCCCACGCTGACCATGCAGGAGCTGATGGGCCATGCCGATCCCAAGAGCACCGCCGTGTACACCCAGTTGGCCATGCGCAAGAAGATGGCCACCGTGGACCGTGCTGCCCCGCTCTCCAAGATGCGCACGCCGGTGAGCGAGCTGCTCAAGCGCCTGCCGCGCTGATCCCCCAAACAACCCCGGATTTTTTCCGCTGCTCTACAGGCTTGTCCTTATGCCCGATCACACCCACACAATCACGCAATGCATGTCAGGGTCCCATGTCTTCTGGAGGTTCTCAGGCGGGGAGAGGTGCAAATGCACCCGCTATGCAAATGATAGCAAGAGCAGGCAAACTCATACGGGGCTCACTGCGTGGTCTATCAGAAAGCGCAGTGAATCAAGGCACGGCCATAGCTACGAGGGGGCGATTCATGGGGCATAGGCGCAGTGGCACGGCTGCACAAGCCTGGGACCAGCTCGATCTGCTGCCCCCTGAGCACGGGGTGGGGGCACGGCAGGGCCACGGCCAGGCCCGGCCAGGGGGGGGTGGGTACCTCTCTGGATGCACCCCGCCAGAAGTCGGCCAACGGGCTTTAAAAAAAATCGCGCGAAAAATTCCGCGCTTTGGGCATAGCGAAAACGGGGCGCCGGCGGACCCGCGCGAGGCTGCTCTGCTGGACGAGCTGGACGCCATGGGCCTGAGCCGGGTGATGCTGCAGGTGGCCCACGCGATCGGGTTCGACAACTTCATGTCAATGTGGCGGATTCTGGACAGCAGCTATGAGTCGATCGCGGACAACGACAGCGGCATCTATGTGCGGCTGCAGCGGCTTAGTGCTTATCGGCGGTACCAGCGCAACCGGTTCATTGAGGCGATGGTGGGCATGGGGTTGAGTCAGCCGGAAATCTCGCGGGCGGTCAAGCGTGATCTGGGTGAGGATGTGAGCGATCGTCACATATGGCGGCTCATGGCCGGGGGTAGAGTCAAACCATGAAGCGCGCCGTGATTTATGCCCGGGTGAGCACGCAGCGCCAGGCTGACGATGGGGTGTCGATGGATAGCCAGATTGAGCAGTGCCGGGTGAAGGCGCTGGCCCTTGGGTGCGAGGTTGACCAGGTGTTTCGTGATGATGGTGTCAGCGGGCGATCGGACAACCGACCCGGGTTTCAGGCGGCGCTGGCGTATTGCGCGGCGCACCGGGTGAGCCACTTTGTGTGCTGGAGCACATCGCGATTCGGGCGCAACTTGGAAGATGCGCTGAAGAACACCAACCAGCTGCGCGAGTGGGGCACCCGGGCGGCGTATGTGCACCAGGACATTGACCTGGAGACCGATGCGGGCTGGATGCTGGGCGTGATGACCGGCATGATGGACGAGATTTACAGCCGCAACGTGGCGCGTGACACGCTGCGCTCGATGATCACCGCTTCAAGGGATGGTTTTTTTGTTGGCGGCCGTGCACCGTTTGGGTACCGGATCGAGCGGGTGGGCAAGCGCTCCAAGCTGGCAGTGCACGAGGACCATGCGGCGATCGTGCGCACGATGTATGCGCTGGCCCTGAACGAGGAGCTGGGCGCGCAGGCTGTGGCGCTGCGCATGAATGCGGCCGGGCTGACGCGCGATGGCAAGGCCTGGGGCAAGAACTCGGTGGCGATTATTTTGAAGAACCCCAGCTATATGGGCGAGCGTCTGTTCAACCAGACCACGAAGCGCACGCAGGAGCGCAAATCAGCGGACGAGGTGGTGCGGGTGGCCAGCCATCCGGCGATTGTCAGCAGAGAAGACTTTGAAAAGGTGCAAACCATGATGAAAGACCGAACCCCCCACGAAATTGGCGGCACGCCCAAGAGCTGTTTTGCCTTCACGGGCCTGCTGCGCTGTGGGATCTGTGGTGAGACGCTGCAGATCACCAACGGCACGGGGCGAAAAAACGTGTCGTACAGCTATTACTCCTGCCTGGGCCACAAGAAGGGCGCGCCGCGGTGCTGCCTGAAGAACACGCCGGCGACGCCGTTCGATACCTGGATGGTGGACGAGCTGCTGGAGAAAGTGCTGACCACCAGTGTGGTGGAGAAGGTGGTGCTGGACATTCGCGCCAACGGTGGCCGCTGGGCCGAGGAGCGCGAGCTGCGGCGCAAGGCGCTGGTGGTGGAGCTGCGCACCGCCGAGCGCAAGCGCGAGAGCCTGTACGAAACCATTGAGGAGCTGGGCAAGTCAACGCCCGGGCTGGCGGGCATGATGCAACGTCTTGCCGAGCACGGGGAGACGATCAAGAACGTGGAGTTTGCGCTGCAGGAGCTGGAGTCGCGCCCGGCGCCAGACTATGACCTGGTGGACATTGACGCGCAGACTGCTGTGGAGACAATTACGGGGGTCATCAGGGCTTGCCCGGACCCGAAACAGCTTCGGATGCTGCTTTCCACCTTTGTGGAGAAAATCACTCTGACCAACTCCACCGCTGTGGTGGAATACCGCGAAGACGCTTTGCTTCGCAGCCCGACCCCGACGGTTCATAGTGGGGTTAGGTGGCTCCCTGAAAAAGGGTGTCTAAGAATCGCCCGGCTCGAAATTGACCGGCCAAAACATCGTTATTTTGTGCGGCGGTTGGTGGCCTGAGTCATATTATGACATTCACGGGCCTAGCCCTCGTGAACATTACATAAGTCGCTATCAAATTGGTAGCAATCCGGGTCAATCTTCCGGGGTAATCTCGAACAAGATGGTTGAATTCGCTGGGATGACCTTCTTTCCAGCTTCGAGCATCGCCAAAATTTCTTCAAACTTGGTCTTGGACGTGAACTGCGCGTGAAAGATCGTGCCGCCGTGGGCCTGCGCGGCAAGGGCAGCACGATCTTTCAAACTTGGTCTTGGACGTGAACTGCGCGTGAAAGATCGTGCCGCCGTGGGCC
>ERZ724510.21-NODE-21-length-99298-cov-6.755046_pt1 | contig 99298 bp, 77 predicted proteins | sample MGYA00376043_ERZ724510 | MGnify/ENA primary metagenome ERZ724510 (study PRJEB28724, sample SAMN07190888) | wastewater metagenome | isolation source: influent of sewage treatment plant in Hong Hong | place: USA: Christiansburg, Virginia | collected 2016-03-01 ... | reverse complement strand
CCGATTTTTTCGCCTTCGAGCGTGATCTATTCAGTCGCTTGCTCTAGTTTGACGTCAAGTTGATCGCCGACTTTTACTTTGTATGCATAGCGGAAATCTGAAGCTTCGTCAAACACATTGAGCAGGTCACTGGCATGCAACATGGCTTCTGCGGTTGCGCCATTCAAATGATTGCCACGGGCTCTGTATCGCTTGACTGTTTCAATGCGGTCTTGACGCTCGATGACACTCAATTCCTCGCCCAAAGCGCCATGGTCTTGAATCAGCTGTTCCCAGCGGCTGACGTACTCGGCGTCTTGCGCCTTAGCCAAGGCATAGTCATCTTCAAGGTATTTTTTTGACCGGACGTATGACTCGAACGTTGTCCCCATCTTGTACAAGGGCGCGGCATTGGCCAGCATGTGTTTCGCGGCGGCTTCGAGTTTTGCGTAGTGTGATGGGGATGACGCGATGGCTGTGCCTTCTTGAAGCGCCCCGACACTGTTGCGCAGCATGCTGATGTTCAAGTAAAGAATGGGCTCTTTTCGTCCAAAAAGTGAAATGCCGCCAATGCTTTGTGACTTGTACTTAGCCAGCAAATCGGGCATGCCTTTGGTTGAGCCATAAAACATGCTGTTCAGTGCATTGAACGCCTTGACATAGGCGTTGTACTTTTCAGCGGAATCATCATCTTCCTCCGCTTGCGTTTCAGCTGAGGGGGTTGGCGTGCTTTGAGCGCATGCCGAAAGTGATGCACATGAAAGGGCGGCCAAAAGTGCAAGGCCAGAAAGGTAACGTGACGCCATGAATTTCTGCGAAAAGTGAAGTTTCGCCGGATTCTAAAAGTGCAAATGGCCCCAAAAGGGGCCATGTCTGCCGCAAATCCCAACTCGATCACATAAGCTGGAGTTCTCGTGAATGCTTTGCCGAACGCGGTCTCGCTAAATGAGATTCACGAAGTTCGTCAAACTATCCGCCTCGGCGCATCATGTCAAAAAACTCGACATTGCTCTTGGTGGATTTCATGTTCTTAAGCATCAACTCCATCGACTCAATCTCGTCCATGTTGTACATGAACTGACGCAGGATGCGGCTCTTTTGCAGCACTTCGGGAGCCAACAACAACTCTTCACGGCGGGTGCCGCTGCGGTTGAGTTGAATGGACGGGAACACGCGCTTTTCATACAGGCGGCGGTCCAGGTGGATTTCGCTGTTGCCCGTGCCCTTGAATTCTTCAAAGATCACTTCGTCCATGCGGCTGCCGGTGTCGATCAGTGCGGTCGCGATGATGGTCAGAGAACCACCTTCTTCCACATTTCGCGCTGCACCCAGAAAGCGCTTGGGGCGCTGCAACGCGTTGGAGTCCACACCACCCGTCAGCACCTTACCGGATGAAGGGACGACGTTGTTATAAGCGCGAGCCAAGCGGGTGATCGAGTCCAACAAGATCACCACGTCTTTTTTCAGTTCAACCAAGCGCTTAGCGCGCTCGATGACCATTTCTGCCACGTGCACATGGCGCGCTGCGGGCTCATCAAACGTGGATGCAATCACTTCGGCTTTCACCGAGCGCTGCATTTCCGTCACTTCCTCGGGGCGTTCGTCCACCAGCAGCACCATCATGTGGCTGTTGGGGTAGTTGGCAGCAATCGCGTGGGCGATGTGCTGCATCATCACAGTTTTACCGCTCTTGGGCGGCGCCACCAGCAAGGCGCGCTGGCCTTTGCCGATGGGGGCAATGATGTCGATGATGCGGCCCGTGATGTTTTCTTCGCCCTTGATGTCGCGCTCAAGCTTCATCTGCTCCTTGGGGAACAGGGGTGTCAAGTTTTCAAACATGACTTTGTGCTTGTTGCTCTCTGGCAGGTCGTCGTTGACCTTGTCCAGCTTGGTCAGGGCAAAGTAACGCTCGCCGTCTTTGGGGATGCGTACTTCGCCTTCGATCATGTCACCAGTGTGCAGGTTAAAGCGGCGCACTTGGCTGGGGCTGATGTAGATGTCGTCTGTGCTGGCGGTGTAGCTGGTGTCGGGGCTGCGCAGAAAGCCAAACCCGTCAGGCAGGATTTCCAGCACGCCGTCGGCAAACACCTGCTCGCCCGCTTTGGCGCGCTTTTTGATGATGGCGAACATGAGCTCTTGCTTGCGCATGCGGCCGGTGTTTTCGATCTCAAGGGCTTCGGCTTGCTTGAGGACTTCAGACACGTGCAGTGCCTTGAGTTCGTTTAAGTGCATGGAATGACCCCGTGACGGGGAGAGTTCTAAAACAAAGGGGGAGGGCCAAAGGCGGGGTAAGAAAACCACCGCAGACCGGGAACTCGAACTGACTGCCTGCAAGGGCGCGTCAGTGATTGAAAGGGATTATGACAGGAAAAATGAAAGCCACCGCAAGGTGGCTTTAAGAGAGTGATCAGGCCAGTTGTTGGTCGATAAAGGCAGTCAATTGGGCTTTGCTCAAAGCGCCAACCTTGGTGGCTGCCAATTCGCCGCCCTTGAACAACATCAGGGTGGGAATGCCACGGATGCCAAACTTGCCGGGGATTTCGCGGTTCTCGTCCACGTTCATCTTGGCGATCTGCAGTTTGCCTTCGTAGCCGGTGGCCACTTCGTCAAGAATAGGCGCAATCATCTTGCAAGGGCCACACCACTCAGCCCAGTAGTCCACCAGCACGGGGACGGCAGATTTCAGGACGTCGGCTTCAAAAGTCGCGTCAGTGGTGTGCTTGATGAGCTCGCTTGCCATGGTGAAGATTCCTTGATGTCGATTAGGTTGTACCAGCGCCGCTCGGGTGAGCGTCATCGCTATATACAGTCATTGTGACAGAAAGCAAGGCGCTAACCCGGTAGCATCAGGCTATGACTTTGATAGATATTGCCTTGGACAGGGTGTCGCATGCCATGCGGTCCCGCGAGGCTCATCCCGCCCGGACGACAGTGCTGCTGCCTTTCGCACAATTGCTGCCCGTCTTTGCATCTGCATGGGCCGCGCGGTCGCCGCAAGGGTTTGCGCCCCGGTTTGTGACCACTCAAAGCTGGGCACGGCAAATAGGGCCAGTTGGTCCTGTTGGTCCTGTGCGGGGCGCTGTCGCCAGTGATGCCTCAGCGCAGGATGATAATTTTCGCTTTGATGCTGGCTTGGACGCCTTAACCGCTCACAAGCTGCTGACGCAGGCCAAGGTGCCTGGCGCAGACATGCTCGCGCCCATGTTGGTGCAAGCGTGCGGCGAACTGGCTGGCGTGGCCGCCGCGCAATCGCCTGATGTGCGCAGCAGCTGGGCCGTCGGACTGGCGCCACTGCTGTCGATCGGCATGGAAGGCGCGTCGCTCAGCGCCGAGCACGCCGTGGTTCAACTCGCATTGGCTTGGGCGGCTTCAACAGCGTATCCCACTGATGCGCTCTGGCTTCAGAATTCAGGCGACACAGATTTACTGGTGATGGTGGCCGGGCTTCAGGCGGATCCCCTGGGCGACAGCTTGGTCCGGGCCTGGGGTGAGGGTGCTTTGCGCTTGGACGATTTGCTGACGGCCGATGTGGCTTCGCCTTCGACCCCCGTTCAAATGTTTCCCTGCACAGATTTTGAAGACGAGGCGCAGTTGGCTGCCGCCTGCGTTCTGCGCCATTGGCAAGCACCCCAAGGCGATGATTTGCAAACCCAGTCCCAAATCAGCCCCGTCGCGCTGGTTGCAACAGACCGCGTGCTGACCCGCCGCGTGCGCGCCCTGCTGGACGCCAGTGGCGTCACCGTACGTGATGAGACTGGCTGGAAGCTCTCCACCACCCGAGCAGCGGCCAGCGTGGTGTGCGCCCTTGAGGCGTGCAGCTGGAATGCCAGTACAGATGCCGTACTGGATTGGCTGAAGAACAGTCCTGCTGCCAATGCCTTGCAAGTGCGTGAGTTAGAGCGTGAATTGCGCACGACGCGCAGCAGACGCTGGCAAACCCGGCGATTGCAAAAAATGTCCGCTGGTAGCGAATCGCAAAGTGCAAGCCAATCACCCCATTCTTCCGCTGACGAACTGGCGTCTTGGGTGCAAACCTGCCTGGATCCGATGCAGGGCAAGCGCAGCCTGCATGCCTGGTGCACGGCCTTGGGTGAATTACTGCACAGCAGCGGCATGCACGAGCCCATGGCGCTGGACGCTGCAGGCTCTGCCGTGTTGAAGGCATTGCACTTGACGCCGGAGGCTTTAGCCCAGCTGGGTGAATGGCCGCAGGCCCAAAAACGCATGGCCTTGTCAGAGTTCACATCCTGGTGCCGCAACAGCTTGGAGGCCGCTAGCTTTGTGCCCGATTCGCCCACGGCGGCGCAAGTGGTGATCTTGCCTCTCAGCCAACTGCTGGGGCGCAGTTTTGCTGCTGTGGTCATGCCGGGTTGTGATGAGGTTCGCTTCAACGCCTCACCGGACCTGCCAGGGCTCTGGCTACCCAGCCATCGTCAGGCCTTGGGACTGCCCATGCGCGAGGATGTTGAGGCCAATTTGCGTGCTGCCTGGCGCCAAGCGGCACAATCTCCAAACCTGCAGATTCTTTGGCGTCGTCAAGGCCAGGAGGGCGAACCCATTCAGCTCAGTCCGCTGGTCCAGCAGTGGCTCTTGGTCAGCGGCGAGACGCGCGCAGGTTTGGGCGGCCCAGAGCCACGCGTCGCGCGCGCTATCGATGCAACCCCGGTGGCACCGCCTCGACCCCAAGGCAGCGCGCTGCCTGTGACCATGCTCTCAGCCAGCGCCTATGCCGACCTGCGCCAGTGCCCTTACAAGTTCTTTGCACTGAGGCAACTGCGCTTGCAAGAGCCACCCGAGCTGGATGTGGAAACTGAAAAGCGGGACTTTGGTGACTGGCTGCATGAAGTGCTCAAGACCTTTCACGAAGAACAATTGGCCCAGGCGTGGACTGAAGACCAATGGCCTGCGCAGCTAGACCGCATTGCCGATGCCTGCAGTGCCGAGCGCAAACTGGGCGCAGCAGAGTTCTTACCCTTCGCCGCCGCATGGCCCAAGCTGCGCGACGGCTACCTGCGCTGGTGGACTGGGCACCTGCGCAAGGAGGGCCTGCAGTTCTCCACAGCAGAAACCAAGCACGAGATGGGACTGGGCAAGATCACTTTGCACGGTCGCCTGGACAGAGTCGACCGGCTCGGCAGTGCTGAGCTGGGCACCGAGCAAATCATGGTGATGGATTACAAAACCGAAAGCTTGGCGCGCTCTAAAGAGCGGACCAAGTCCCCGCTGGAAGACACGCAAATCGCCTTTTATGCCGCGCTGATGCCGCACGACAGCCTGCGGGCAGGCTACGTCAACGTTGGCGAATCCGATGGCACCGAACTTGTCGAGCAAAAAGACGTGGTGCAAGCGCGTGACGCTTTGATCCACGGCATCTTGGACGACATGGAGGCGATTCGCAATGGCGCCGTGTTGGCGGCGATGGGCGAGGGCGATGGCTGCGACTACTGCGCCGCCCGAGGGCTGTGCCGCAAAGACTTCTGGGAAGTACTGTGAGCCCCCACGCTTGTCACGACGTGTACTTCGCTGCCCCCCGAGGGGGGCGTGCTTTGCTTGGGGCGGCCCTGCGCTGCAGCAATCTATGAACAACAAACCTGCCTATCTCCATAACGGCCAAGCCATCAGCCGCGAAGGCTTTTACGCCATTGCTTGCGACCCCCAGCGCAGCGTGGCTGTGCAAGCCTGCGCTGGCGCGGGCAAGACCTGGATGCTGGTGTCTCGCATCCTGCGCGCACTGCTGGAAGGCGCACATGCGACGCCACCCGTCTTGGCGCAAGACATCCTTGCCATCACCTTCACCAAAAAGGCGGCGGGCGAAATGCGTGCACGCCTGAACGAATGGCTGGAGGAATTTGCACACATGCCGTTGCCCGAGCTAGAGCATGAACTCCGTATCCGTGGTTTTGATGAGAAAAATAGCCGTTACGGCATAGCTGATAACGCTTCTGCGCTACAAAATTTGTATCAAAGTCTGCTGCAAGGCGGCAGATCGGTACAGATCCGCACGTTTCACAGCTGGTTTGCCACCTTGCTGCGAAACGCGCCCATGGCCTTGCTGCAAGAGATGGGCTTGCCCGCGCAATATGAGTTGCTGGAGCAAGATGCTGAAGCGCTAGCATTGGTATGGCCTCGCTTCTTTCAGCGTGTGGCTGCGGCACCTGAATCACTGAACGACTTTGAAACCTCCGTTCGGCTCTATGGCCGATCACAAACGCTAAAGGCACTGGCCACCGCGCTCAGCAAGCGGGTGGAATTTCTGCTGGCTGAGCAGCACCACACGCTGCAAGATTCCGTGCTTCCTTTCGGTGCGGTGTTTGCGCAATACGCGGCACTGGCCAGGCCAGAAGACGCTTTGTCTGGCGACCTGGCACACCAGCGCTGGCATGCCCGCTCCAAGGCGCTGGCGCAGGAAAAAAACAAGACCCCCCAAAAAGCAGCAGAGGCGGTGGTAGATGCGTTCCTTAACCCCGATCTGGTTCAGCGCTTGGCCCTGTTGCGCAAAGCATTTTTTGTCGCCACCGAAGACCGCCTGACCGCGCATCTGACCAAGTTCGATGCCGCGACAGAGGCAGAGGCCGAACTGCAAGCCCTGTGCGGTGCCGCTGCCCAACATGAGGCCTGGCAACACCAGCAGCGCATGGTGCGTCTGACCCGCATTGCGATTGACGAATACGCCCGGCTCAAGCGCGAGCGCGGCTGGATCGACATGAACGATGTGGAGCAAGCCGCTCAAGCCATGTTGAACCATGAGGAGCTTTCGGGCTGGCTGCAACAGCGCCTGGACGCCCGCACCCGGCACCTGCTGATTGATGAATTTCAAGACACCAGCCCTTTGCAATGGCAAACGCTGCACACCTGGCTGTCCAGCTATGCAGGGTCGGGCGGTGGCATGGCTGCGCCCAAGGTATTCATCGTGGGTGACCCCAAGCAAAGCATTTACCGCTTTCGCCGGGCCGAGCCACAGGTCTTCAAGGCGGCGCTGGCCTTTGTGGTGAACGGGCTGGGCGGTGACGCTTTGACCTGCGACCATACCCACCGAAATGCACCCGAGGTGGTCCAGGCCGTCAATGACGTGATGTTGCAGGCCCAGGGTGCAGGTGAATTCGACGGCTTTAACGCCCACACCACAGAGTCTGACAAAACGGGCGAGGTGCTGGCCCTTCCCGCTATCGAGCGTGATGCTGCATTAGCTGCTGACGATGGTGATCCTGAATGGCGCAATTCGCTGAGCACGCCGCGCGACTTGCCCGAAGTCACCTTGCGTACCCAGGAATGCCGCCAAGCTGCGCGCTGGATTGCCGAGCAACTGAACCCCAAGAATGGGCAAGAAGCGCGCAAGCCCGCCGACATCATGGTCCTGGCCCGTAAACGCGTCAGCTTGTCTGCCATGCAAGACGCCTTGCGCGAACTCCACATTCCTGCCAGTCAGCCTGAGAAAGCCGACCTGGGCGCGTCGCCCGAGGTAGCAGACATCGTTGCCTTGCTGGACGCGATGTTGTCGCCAGAGCACGATTTGTCGCTGGCGCAGGCGCTCAAAAGCCCCATATTTGGTGCCAGCGATGACGACTTGACTTTGCTGGCCCAGCTTCAGCGCCAGACGGGCGACAAGCGTGCGTGCTGGTGGGACATTTTGCAGTCTGAATCGCTTCAAAAATCAGAGCGGCTTACGCCCGTCCTGTATGCCGCAGCGGGAAAATTGACGGCTTGGCAGCACTTGGTGCAGACCTTGCCGCCGCACGATGCACTGCAAACCATTTTTGACCAAGGCGACCTCATGGCTCGTTTTGTGGCGGCGGCGCCTGCCGCTGCGCGCAACCGCGTACAGACCAATTTGCGTGCGCTGCTGGGGGCGGCCTTGAATCACCAAGGCGGCCGCTTCGTCACGCCCTACGCTTTGGTGCGCGCACTGAAAGCCGGCAAGGTGATGGCGCCTCCTGCTGCCAGCCCTGATGCCGTTCAACTGTTGACCGTTCATGGTGCCAAGGGCTTGGAGGCACACACCGTGCTGCTGATGGACACCGACGGCACCGCTGCCCGAGCCGAAACCATGGCCACGCTCATTGACTGGCCGGGCGAGGCACCTGCACCCACACGTTTCAGTTTTTTGCTGCGTGAGAAATCTCCGCCCGTGTGCAATCGCTCCGCCTTGTTGGCCGAGCAAACCGCCCGGCAGCGCGAAGAATTGAACGGCCTGTACGTTGCGATGACACGAGCCAGACAGCGCCTGGTGCTGTCGTCCACCGTGCCCGCCAGGCCTCAGGCCAACAGTTGGTGGGCACGCATTCAGCCGTTGGCCGTCCCTGCCGCATTGCCGGATGAGGCGCTGCAGTTAGCGCCCAATGCTGAAGTCCAAATTCAGATGCTTGAACTGCCGTTTCGGCATAACCATCAAGCATTTATTGCTATACAAAGTGAAGCAATCTTGCCCGCTAAGGCCGCTGACGCTGCTTATCCCTTGAGCGCACGCCTGGGTGAAGCCATGCACCGCCTTTTGGAATGGGGCCCACAAGGCGAGGCGGAAGGGCCGTCTGCGCAAAGACGATGGACCCCTGCGCAATTGCACGCCGCAACGCGGGAGTTCGCATTGGATGCCATGTCTGTTGCCGAAGCCCACGACATGGCACAGCGCATACGCTTTGGCGAAGCCGCCTGGGCATGGGATGCCAGTATTTTGAGCTGGCAAGGCAATGAAGTGCCGATCACTTGGCGCGGTCAGACCTTGCGGCTGGACCGCTTGGTGCAGCGCGCCGATGACGGCAGCTGGTGGGTGCTGGACTATAAAAGCGCTCCTCAGCCGGAGAAGCAAAGCGCATTGCGTCAGCAGTTGCAGCAATACCAGCAGGCCGTGCAACAAGCCTATCCCGACAGCACCGTGCAAGCGGTATTTTTGACATCGCAGGGCCAGATCAGGCCACTGCAGTCTGACGAACGATATCCAGAGGAATCCCCATGACCCCCACCATCCACACCACCGTCGCCATCATCGGCGGCGGCCCCGCCGGGCTCATGGCTGCGCAAACCTTGGCTGAATCCGGTGTGCAAGTGGACTTGTATGACGGCATGCCCAGTGTGGGGCGTAAGTTTTTGTTGGCAGGCAAGGGCGGTATGAACCTGACCCATTCCGAACCCTTGCCGCAGTTCATGCAGCGCTATGGCGCTCAGGCCAGCCAATTGGCACCTTGGGTCGAAGCCTTTGGGCCAGACGCTCTGCGCGAATGGGCCAAAGGCCTGGGGATTGATACCTTTGTAGGCACATCGGGGCGGGTGTTTCCCACCGACATGAAGGCCGCGCCACTGCTGCGTGCCTGGTTGCACCGGCTGCGTACCTTGGGCGTTCGGTTTCACATGCGTCACCGCTGGACCGGATGGAACGGGGGTGAATTAGTCATGACCTCGCCCAGCGGGCAAGTCTTGGTGAACTCGAAGGCCACCGTGTTGGCACTGGGCGGGGCCAGCTGGCCGCGTTTGGGGTCTGATGGCGCTTGGCAGCCTTTGCTGGCTGATCGCGGTGTGGCGCTGACGCCACTACAGAGCGCTAACTGCGGCTTCGATGCCTACGGGAAGGCCGGGCAGGGCTGGACACCGCATTTTGTCAGCCGCTTTGCGGGCCAGCCATTCAAATCGGTCGCCATCAGATGCTCGGGCGTGGATGGTGATGTGTTTGAGCGGAAAGGTGAATTTGTCGCAACCGCTACTGGTGTTGAAGGCAGCTTGGTTTACGCCGCATCGCGTTTGCTGCGTGAGCAGTGTCTGGCTGTGGAAGCGCAGCATGGCGGGAGTGAGACCTTGGCGAAGGCAAGTTTCTTGCTGGATTTGCTTCCCGCCATGAGTCTCGATCGTGTTTTGACCGAGGTGAGTCACCCGCGCGGCACCCGCTCACTCAGCAGCCACCTCAAAAGCCGCCTCAAGCTCGATGGCATCAAAGCCGCCATCCTGTATGAATTGCTGTCACCAGAAGACATCTCCAATCCGACCACGCTGGCGCGCGCGATCAAAGGCTTGCCGATTCAATTAGTCCGCCCACGCCCCGTGGCGGAAGCCATCAGCACTGCCGGTGGCGTACGATTTGACGCCCTCGATGATGAGCTGATGTTAAGAAAATTGCCGAACGTGTTTTGCGCCGGCGAGATGCTGGATTGGGAGGCACCCACCGGGGGGTATTTGTTAACAGCTAGTTTTGCAACAGGCCGTGCAGCCGGCCTGGGCGTGCTGGCACACTTGGGTATTCAAAGAGAGGGAGAGTAATCAGATGATGAAAGATCAATTCATTCGCAGCCTTTTGGCGACGGCAGCGGTTTCACTGGTGGCATGTGGGGGGGGCGGTGGTGGCACTGATACGTCCAGTACGAGTACTGGCGGCGCAAGTAGCACAACAGGCAGTACAACTGGCGGCTCAACAGGTAGTACCTCGGGAACATCCACCGGCACATCAACGACGCCTTCGACCAGTACAACGACCACAACATCAACCACCACGTCGGTCATTGGTGCGTCAAGCCTCTATGCACAGCAGTGCGACGCCAGCAATCCGGCTGCGCCTGCCGCCAACAAGACGGGCAGTTTGGCAATTGAAAAGCAGTGGATTCGCTCTTACCTGAACGAAGCCTACCTGTGGTTTGACCAAATTCCAACGGTCAATGCCAGTGCCAGTACCTACAGCGGCGCCATGAGCACGCTGACGGCGTACAACGTTCCAGTGCCCCTGGACAACTACTTTCAAGCCTTGAAGTCGCCTCAACTCACCGCCAGTGGCGCCAAGGTCGACAAATTCAGCTTCACGTATTCAACTGCCGACTGGAATGCTTATGCGCAATCCGGCCAGTCCGGTGGCTATGGCGCAGACATTGCGCTGCTGGCCAAGTCCGCGCCGCGCAAGGCTGTGGTTGCCTATACCGACCCCAACACCCCAGCCTACAACGCGCCTGCCAGTTTGCGGCGTGGTGCGGAGATTTTGTCGGTGGATGGGGTTGATCTGGTCAACGATACGACGCAAGCCGGTGTGGCCAAGCTCAATGCAGGCCTGTTCCCTAACGTGGGCGAAACCCACACCTTTGTCGTTCGAGACCTGGGCGCTACTTCGACACGCACGGTCACGCTGAAAGCTCAAACCATCACCAGCACCCCAGTACAAAACGTGCTGACCCTGGCAACCAGTACCGGCAAGGTGGGCTACCTGCAGTTCAATGACCACATCGCTACCTCTGAGCAAATGCTGATCGACGCGGTCAACAAGTTCAAGGCCGACGGTATTCAAGACTTGGTGCTGGACATGCGCTACAACGGTGGCGGCTACTTGTTCATTGCCAGCGAATTGGCCTACATGATTGCGGGACCGAGCCGGGCGTATGCCAGCGGCCAAAGCAAAGTATTTGAAAAGTTGACCTACAACAGCAAACGTTCATCTGAGACGAACGCCAGCAACGCCACCACACCGTTCTACAACGCATCCTGCATCATGAACAGCAGCTACAACTGCACCGCAACCAACGCATTGCCCTACCTGGGGTTGAGTCGCGTCTTCGTGCTGGCACAAGCCGGCACTTGTTCAGCCAGCGAAGCCGTGGTTAACGGTTTGCGAGGCGTGGGGGTGGACGTCAAAATCATCGGCGGCACCACGTGTGGCAAACCTTATGGGTTCACGGCAAAGGACAACTGCGGGGTGTCTTACTTTTCGATTGAGTTCAAGGGCGTGAATGCCGCTGGGTTTGGGGACTACTCTGACGGCTTTGCGCCTACTTGCACGGTGTCGGATGATTTCAGCAAACAGCTTGGCGACCCCACTGAAGGCCAACTTGCTGGTGCACTGAAATACCAAACAACAGGAGCTTGCCCAAGTGCAGCAGTGGCAACTGAAAAGACATTAAGCGCTGGCGGTGCTGCGGGGGCCTACACCTTGCTCAAGAACCCTCTGCGTGAAAACCGTTGGGGCGTGCCACGCCCTTGACCTTGGATATCAAAGTGTTGTTTTGGGAGACTTACTGAATGGACACCGTCATTCCTGGCATTCGTGCCATCGAAAAAGAGATGGTGGCACTGCGTCACCATATTCATGCGCATCCTGAACTGGCCTATGAAGAGGTCGATACCAGCAATCTGGTGGCGGAGCGCTTGGCAGGCTGGGGATACGACGTGCACCGTGGCCTAGGCGGTACGGGGGTTGTGGGTACCTTGAAGCTGGGCAATAGCTCGCGCGCAATAGGCTTGCGTGCCGACATGGATGCACTGCCCATTCTTGAGGCGACGGGCTTGCCCTATGCCAGCCAGTATCCGGGCAAGATGCACGCGTGTGGGCATGACGGGCACACGGCGATTTTGCTGGCCGCAGCGCAACACCTGGCGCAAACGCGTCAATTTGACGGCAACTTGCACTTGATCTTTCAGCCCGCTGAGGAAGGATTAGGTGGCGGACGCCGAATGGTGGAAGACGGCCTCTTCAAACTGTTCCCTTGCGATGCGATCTTTGCCCTGCACAACATGCCAGGTTTTCCCATGGGGCAGTTTGGCTTTAAGGCCGGGTCCTTCATGGCGTCGTCTGATACGGTGAACCTCATCATCACGGGGCGGGGTGGGCACGGCTCAGCGCCACACCTGTCTGCTGACCCCGTGGTGGCCTCGGCCCACATCATTGTGGCGCTGCAAAGTATTGTGTCGCGCAATGTGGATCCGCGCGAGATGGCCGTCGTCACAGTGGGTGCAATCCATGCCGGGAATGCACCGAATGTGATCCCTGACGCGGTGGAAATGCGCCTGACCGTCCGCAGCTACACCCCGCAGGTGCGTCAACAGTTGCGTGACCGGATTACCGAGGTGGTGCATGCGCAAGCAGCTACCTTCAATTGCAAAGCCAGTGTGGACTACCAGTGGCGCTACCCAGCGCTCATCAATAGCGACGGCCCGACGGCATTTGCGCGTCAAGTTGCGGTGGACTGGCTAGGAGATTCAGGCCTTATTCCTGATTTGCAGCCGCTTACCGGCAGCGAGGATTTTTCCTTTATGCTGGAAGAATGCCCAGGTTGCTACCTGATCATTGGCAATGGGGTGGGTGACACCCACGGCACGGGCGGCTGCATGGTGCACAACCCGGGCTACGACTTTAACGATGCCTGCCTGCCCATTGCCGCCAGCTATTGGGTAAAGTTGGTTGATAAATTTCTGGCAGCCTGACGTCAGCCCTTTTTATGGAATTTGCAATATGAAGAAATTTGAAATCCAAATCAATCGCCGCAAGAGTTTGCGTCTTGTCTCGATCAGCGCCGCATGGCTCGTATCAGGAGCGTTTGGCCCCGGCGTTTTGGCCCAGTCAAACTATCCCGACAAGCCCATCAAACTGGTGATTGGCTTCCCGGCGGGAGGATCGGTCGACTTCATTGGGCGCATTGTGGGTGAGGCACTGGGCCAAAGGCTCAAGACCTCGGTCGTGATTGAAAACCAGGGCGGTGCTGCAGGCACCATTGCCGCTCAGCGGGTGGTTAACGCCGTGCCAGATGGCTATACCTTCTTGATGGGGTCCAGTAACGAGCTGGCCGGAACTGGTGCAGTCAATCCCAATCAAAAATACGATGCCAAAAAAGACTTCACGCCCATTGGTTTGATGGCCACAGCGCCGGTCTTCTTTGTGGCGGGGCCCAAAGCAGGGGTGAAAACATTGGACGAATTCCTGGTTGCCGCGCGCGCGAATCCGGGTAAGTTCAGCTACGGCACCTCCGGCGTGGGCTCATCGCTGCACTTTGCCGGTGAGTTGCTCAAGCAAAAATCGGGTGTTTTCATGACGCACATCCCCTACCGCGGTGTCGCACCCTTAAGCAGCGATTTGGTCGGTGGCGGTATCGAAGTGGCGATGATGTCGGTGCCTGCTGCCAAAGGTTTTATGAGCACGGGGCGCATCACGGCGATGGGCGTCACCAGTGCCAAGCGCTTGCCCGGTTTTCCAAACATTCCTGCTTTGGGGGAGCACCCGGCACTCAAAGGCTATGAGATGAACGGTTGGTTTGCCATGATGGCTCCCCGCCAATTGCCACCGGATGTCACCGCAAAAGTTCAGCTTGCCTTGCAAGCCGTTCTGGCCGATCCTGCCATCAAGGCAAAGCTGGAAGAGGGCGGAAATATTGTGGCCACCGGCAAAGAGAATTTGGCTGCGCTGATGGCCACCGAAGCCGTGCAGCTGGGCAAATTGGCGACCTTTGCCAACATGCGTGAGTGACACACGTGAAAAAGCCAGCCGTTGCTTGAGGCAGAGGCTGGCTTTAAAAGATGAGGTTGACGAGCCTTGACCCCGGCACTGGCTCTACAGTTAGGGCTGCTTGGTTCCCCACCTGACTCGGTTGGCCGCTTCACCATGCGGGAAGGCCCGTCAGCAGTGATTGTATGCGCTGCTGACGGGCCTTTTGTCGGTGAGTATTCTCTTTTTTGCATGCAATGCGAATGAACCTGGCCTGCCAGCCCGGCAACGTCCTCACCCAAATCCGCGCAGTCCGGGCTGACCCGCGTCACCCGGGCAAATTGCCGGGCGGGGTCGCTCGTGAGAATACCAATCCAGCCAGCAACAGCACAGCACGAGCAAGTCAAGTCAAAGATCTAGGGATCGTCATGCTTTCAATTTATTACTGCTTTGACAAATCTGCCCAGATGACAGGCAAATCCCCGTCTACCCAGGTGTTAAAAGACGAACCGTAGACCAGCTCAACTTGGTCGCGCTTGACCTTGAAAGTGGGGGTAACCATGCCATTGTCTGGCGTCCAGGCCTTCGTGACCACGGCCAGAAGGCTTAATTTTTCGTGTGGTGCCAGCTGGGCATTGATGGCCTGGAGGTGCGCAGACAAATCAGTGGTCAGGTCAGCGCGTTCGCTGTCGCTGCTGGTGGCCGCTAGGCAGGCATCGGCATTCAGCATGACCAAGGCCAAGGGCTGATCAAGGTTCGCTCCCGTCACGACGCAGGCCTCAATGGCTGGGTGCTGAATCAATCGGTCTTCAATCGCTGCGGGTGCAATGTATTTACCTTTGCTCGTCTTGAAGATGTCTTTGATCCGCCCCGTGACCCGCAAAACGCCGTTGGCATCAAGCTCGCCCTTGTCGCCAGTGCGCAGCCATCCGTCGGGCAGTAAAGCTTCTTCGGTGCGTTGAACATCTTTGTAATAGCCTTGCATGACCCCGGGACTGCGGACCTGGATTTCGCCTGTTTCACTGTCAATGCGTTGTTCTACACCGGCGTAAGGCAGGCCAACAGTCCCGACATCAGGTGTGTCCGGCAGACGCCCAGGCATGGTGCTGTGCGAGATGCCGCAGTTTTCGGTCATGCCATACACCTCAATCAGGTCCAGGCCCAGTTGCCGATACCAGCGCAACACCTGGGCCGGCATAGGTGCGGCACCACCTGCGGCCAAGTGGCACTTGTCCAGCCCCAAGCCTTTCAGCACTTTCTTGCGGACAAAGTGGCCGACGACTGGAATCTTCAAGAGCTTTTGCAGTTTCGCGGCGGGCATCTTGCTGTGCACACCCTGCTGAAACTTCACCCAGAGGCGGGGGACTGAGAAAAAGATGGTGGGGCGCGCCCTTTGCATGTCCTCGATGAACGTATCGATGGATTCCGCAAAAAAGATTTGAGCTCCAAAGTAGAGGGCACCATGCTCTACCAGGATGCGTTCGGCCACATGGGCAAGTGGCAGATAAGACATGAAGCGGTCTTTCTCCGACAAACTCACCCGTTTGGCAGCCGCCTGCAGCGACCAGGCGAAGCTGTTGAAGGTGTGCATGACTCCCTTGGGCTCGCCCGTGGTGCCCGAGGTGTAGATGATGGTCGCCAAGCCGTCGCCAGCCGGGGGGGCGGGGCGCCGAAGTGGTTCTGTGCGGGCCACGATGCTGTTCCAGCTGTTGGTGTGCATTTGGCTGGCGGGGCCCTCAGGCAGCGTCATGGCAAAGTCATTGCTGATTTCCGACGCCAGGGCTGGGGCCTCTGACATGGATATCACAGGGATGTAGCCGGGCATGCCACCCAGCAGTGCGCGGGTGTCGTCCAATTTTCCGACAAAGCATGCGCGTACCTCAGCGTGCTTCAAGATGAAGTTCAAGGCGCTGGCGTTAAACGTGGCGTAGATGGGCACTGAAACATGGCCGGCCATCCAGATGGCCAAATCAGCCAATATCCAATGCGCACTGTTTTTGCCGTAAATGGCGATTCGGCTGCCTTCAGGCCAGTTTTGCTCTTGCAGGTAGGCCGCCATGCGGCGTACCTCGTGGCTGGCTTGACCCCAGGTCATCTCAAGCACCGCACCATTGCCCATGGGTTGGGTCAAAAACACTTTGCGAGGGCGCTCTTTTTCCCAGCGCAACAGCCGCTGCACAGGGAGCATGTCGGCGTTGATGTCAGCGCTTGGGGTGGCGTTTGGCGAAAGAGATTTCATGCAGCACTGAGCAGGCTTGGGTGTAAAGCATGCACTGTAGCGCTAAAGTCCGACTATTTTGATCTGGATATCCGAAAGTGGGTAGGCCACGCAGGGCAGGATGTAGCCCTCAGCCTTTTCCTCGGCGCTGAGGCCCGGCCATTCCATTTTGTAGCGGATCTGCCCTTGCGTGAGTAGGCTGATGCAGGTGCGGCAGTTGCCCACCCGGCACGAGCTGGGCATATTCACGCCACCCATTTCCGCTGACAACAATAGCGGTGTGTTGGCAGGGGCATCAAACGGCGTGCCGTCAGGATCCATCTTCCCGTTAAAAATAGCGGTTTCGGCAATATCCATAAGCATTGATTGCTATCGAATTATGAGCGCATATGGGTCACGCCACCGTCCACGATCAATGTGGACCCCACCACGTAATCGCCAGCACGGGATGCCAGGAAAATGGCCGCACCGGCCATGTCTTCGGTGGTGCCGATTCGTCTGGAGGGGATCCGCTGCGACACCGCGTCGGCGTGGTCACGGGCATCTTTGTTCATCTCAGACGCGAACGCACCGGGTGCAATGGCACTGACCATGATGTTTTCAGGTGCCAAGCGCAATGCCATGCGGCGCGTCAGGTGGATCAGACCTGCCTTGCTGGCCGCATAGGAGTAGGTTTCCATAGGATTAACCGAAACGCCATCAATAGACGCAATATTGATTACCTTGGCTGGGCGGGCACCACCGTTTGCGCTGGCGGCAGCACGCAGGGCTGGGGCCAGTGCCTGGGTCAGGAAGAAGGGTGTCTTCATGTTCAGATCCACCACCTTGTCCCAGCCGCCCTCCGGAAAGTCGTCAAATGGCGCGCCCCAGGCAGCGCCTGCGTTGTTGACCAGGATGTCCAGGCTGGCCTCGTGTTTGCCGTAAGCCGCAACCAGTGCATTGGCGCCATCCAGGGACGAGACATCAGCGGGCAACGAAACGCAGTGACCCAGCGCCGAAAGCTCTTTTGCAGTTTCGTCACACGCAGCCGCTTTGCGAGCGCTGATGTAAACCTTAGCGCCAGCGGCTAAAAACCCCTCGGCAATCATGCGGCCAATGCCACGCGAGCCTCCAGTGATCAGGGCCGTGCGGCCTTTGAGCGAGAAGAGGTCAGTGGTGTTCAGCATGGCGGCGGTCTCCGGTAAAAATGTTCAATTTCAAAACCGAAAGCGTAACCCTAGACAAGCGCGAAACCCGTCGCACAGGTGCCAATTCCAGAGAACCAGATTTCCAAAGCAGTTGAGCGCCAAGTTAGCAGGCGATGCATGCACCTCAACCCAAAGGCGCAAAGCGCCGCAGGCCGAGTCAGCGGCCCGGACCCCGATCCCGCCCCCCGCCGTTATTCGTCGCTGAGCAACGCAGCTTTTGCCGGATCAGGGCTCGCGTCTGTTTGAGCGCAGCGAGTATAGCGAGACCCCGTCAAAAGCGAGTAGCGCAAGGTGCCCGCAGCGAAGCGAAGGGACGACGAATCCGGCTCGCCTTTTCTTTGGATACTTTCTTTTGGCGAAGCAAAAGAAAGTATCTCGCCCGCCGGGGCGAGACCCGGCCTGGTCGATATGGCGTTTAGTGGTTGCTACGGGCGGAATTGGTTAGCCAACGCTGTATGGGGAAATCTATTGGGCGGCAAACCCCGTCGGCCACGCTTTGGGTTCACCTGCTCCGGCCGCTCGCGAGTACCGCCCGCTGGGCTGGACAGACCCAGCGTATCGGGAACAGCCGACATTCAATGCACGCCAATCGGACGCGAATGAAGCCTGCGCATGCAAACCCCAAGCATGCCCGCCGAAGTGGTTGATTCCAAAGTACCTGGTAGCGGTGCTTGCCGACGCTTCGCGCCCAGTTGGGTTAACACAAGCGGACGTTAGCGCACGCGAAACTGAGGGGGTAGTCTTCAACTTGTGGGTAAATCGGCCGGGCGCTATCGACCTGTCGGACAGAAGATTTTCTTGGGTTGCTCGCCCCTGATGTATTCGAGTTCCTCAACTTCAGTCGCCAGGCGCACATCCACCAACTGGGCGCGATTGCCATGCAAATCTGCCAGTTGGCGTTTGGCCTCGGCGTGTGCGTCCAGGTCGTTGCGAAGTGATTTGTACCAGCGCCTGTCGCGTCCATCAAAGCGGAAGTCGATGATCCAAAGGCTTGAGGGCTTGAAAAAAGTGACCACGCTTTTCGGTTTGTAGTTCAAGCAAACAGCGACTCAAACCCATCCAGAGGCTCAAACCGTTTGTTGCGATACGCCAAACGCGTAGGTCCGCTCCAGATGCGTTGTTTGATGGAGTGCCGCTCGTCACCGGGATAGGTGATGACTCGGGTCCCTTCATGTTCAAACGGTTCAGGTTGAATCACGGGCGGTGGCCGGCGTGCGGGCACGGTGAGCGCACTTGCAACGCTGGCGTGGCTTGCCAACTCGGCCAAAGTCATGATTTGCGGCGGGGCCAACTCGATTTGGCCTGCCCAGTACTGGGTCAGTGCTTCGCGTGGCGCAAGCCAGGAGCTGGCGGTGGTCTCTACATCGTCGTGGGCAGCCTCTTGCAGATGCGGCACGGTGGTGACGAAGAAACGCGTATCAAAACGTCGGCGGGTCACGGATGGCATTTGCGGGGTAATCCAGCGCGACCAGGGCAGCACGCCGCTGGTATGCAGGCGCAACTGCATGTGGGCAAGCATGTCGTTAAAGCTCATGCCGTTCTTGAGTCGCGCGGAGGCTTCCGTTGTGTTGGCTGCTCTGCCACTGGGGTCGTGCGCGAGGAGCACGCCGGACTCTTCAAATGCCTCGCGCAAGGCCGCCACGTGCAGGCCTGCGGCCTCTGCAGGGCTGATATTCGTCTCATTCAAGCGGGCGTGCAGGGTGTCTAGGGGCATGTCCAGGTGATTGCCCGCGTCCAGTTGGGCGTCAGACGGGTCCAGTTTGCCGCCGGGAAACACGTATGCTCCGCCAAGCACGTCGGACAAACCGTGTCGCTTTAAGAGGAACACCTCCAATCCGTCGGTGCCATCTCGCAATAGGATCACGGTGGCGGCAGGGCGGGGGGCTTCGGTGACCAGTTCAGAGTTCAGTTCCATGGGCTTGAATTACAGTTATCCGTCGCCAGTTACCAAAGTTAGAAACCTTTTGGCCTGGCCGCACAATTTGCCATTTCAACATTGATACAGCTTTAGCAGGAGATTACATGAGCATTGATTTCAAAGGCCGCGTCGCCATCGTGACAGGCGCCGGTGGTGGTCTGGGCCGACAGCATGCCTTGGCTCTGGCTAAACGCGGTGCCAAGGTGCTGGTCAACGACCTGGGCGGTACGGTTGCGGGTACTGGCGGTTCACCTGTTGCCGCTCAAGCTGTAGTGGATGAGATCAAGGCTGCTGGCGGTGAAGCCATTGCTAACGGTGCGTCTGTGACGGACTACGCTGCCGTGCAAGCCATGGTGCAACAGGCCGTAGATGCCTGGGGCCGGGTGGATATTCTGGTGAATAACGCGGGCATCTTGCGCGACAAAAGCTTTAGCAAGATGGAAATGGATGATTTCCGCCAAGTGGTGGACGTGCATTTGATGGGTGCTGCGCATTGCTGCAAAGCCGTTTGGCCCATCATGAATGCCCAAAAATATGGCCGAATCCTGATGACCACGTCATCAACTGGCTTGTATGGCAATTTTGGGCAAGCCAATTACGGGGCAGCCAAGCTGGCCCAAGCGGGCATGATGCAAACGCTCAGCATTGAAGGTGCCAAGAACAACATTCACGTGAACAGCTTGGCCCCAACAGCTGCGACACGCATGACGGAAGACCTGTTTCCGCCAGACATGCTCAAAGAGTTTGACGCTGCCTCTGTGGTGCCCGCCATGTTGGTGCTGGTGTCTGAAGGCGCGCCTACCCGCACCATACTGTGTGCGGGTGCGGGCACTTTCGAGGCGGCCCACATCACCTTGACCCAAGGCACCTACATTGGTACGGGCCCTGACGCGGCCGAGCGTCTGGCCGAGCAGCTTGCCCAGGTGTGTGATCGCACTGATGAGATGGTGCCCCAAAGCGGCAGCGGGCAAGGCGCCAATGAGGTGGCTAAGGCGCGCGCGGCACGTGGCGGCTAGAGCGCCACGCCGTCACTATTGACCTTTTTGCCTTTGACCCTTAAGAGCAAACAACACCAAGCGGGAATTCCTTTGACAGCCCTTGATCCTCAACGCCTGCGGGGCATTCGCCGCGGCATCGAAAAAGAAAGCCTGCGCGCCAAACCCAATGGTGCGCTGGCGCTTACCCCGCATCCGCTGGCGCTGGGTTCGGCCTTGACGCATCCGCACATCACCACGGACTACTGTGAGTCGCAATTGGAGTTGATCACCGGTGTGCATGCGGGTGTCGATGACTGCCTGAACGAACTTCAGCAACTGCACCAGGTCACGTACCAGGTGCTGGATCAGAACGACGAGATGATGTGGGTGTCCAGCATGCCCTGCGGCCTGCCCACTGATGAGACGATTCCTTTGGGGGTCTATGGCTCATCCAACATTGGTCGCGCCAAGAGTGTGTATCGCATGGGACTGGGGCACCGCTATGGGCGGCGCATGCAGACCATTTCAGGCATTCACTACAACTGGTCCTTGCCTGATGTCAGCAATGCCCAGTACTTTGGGTTGATCCGCAATTTTCGTCGCCACTTGTTCTTGCTGCTCTACCTTTATGGCGCGTCTCCGGCCTTGTGCGGCACATTTGTGGAAGGGCGCGAGCACAGCCTGACGCCGCTGAAAGCAGGTAGTTTGCACATGCCCTATGCCACATCCTTGCGCATGGGTCGACTGGGCTACAAGAGTGATGCGCAGGCCAGTCTGGCGGTCAGTTACAACGATATGGAAGGCTATGGCGCGTCGCTGGAGGATGCCTTGACACGGCCTTACCCCGCGTACGAAAAAATTGGCGTCCGCAACATCGGTGGCGAATACAACCAGTTGGCCACCACGCTGCTGCAGATTGAAAACGAGTTCTACGGCAGCATTCGCCCCAAGCGGGTGATCAAGTCAGGCGAAAGGCCTTTGCATGCACTGCGCGAGCGTGGTGTGGAATACATTGAAGTCCGCTGCATGGATCTGGACCCGTTTGAGCCGCTCGGCATTGCCGCGCCTACGCTGCGTTTTCTGGATGCCTTTCTGCTGCATTGCCTGCACAGCGACAGCCCCCGCGATACGCCTGATGAGATTGCAGCCTTGGCACGCAATCAGCACCGTGTGGCAGAACGTGGGCGCGAGCCAGGGCTGAAGCTGGAGCGCGACGGTGAGGAGGTGTCGCTGAAAGAATGGGGGCTGGAGTTGGTCAACAGCATTCGGCCTTTTGCGCAGGCGCTAGACGCTGCGCACGGCGTCAGCGACTACAGCGCGGCGGTTGATCAAGCCAAGGCGCGATTGGAAGACGCCAGCCTGACGCCTTCAGCGCGTGTGCTAGCGGCCACGGCGCAGCACGAAAATTCATTTGTGCAGTTTGTGCGTGCGCAGTCCATCAGCACGCGCCAGACGTTGCTGTCAAAACCGACAACTGCCGAGGATGCGCAACGTTTTGCCCAGATGGCTCAGGCCTCTTTGGTTGCCCAAAAGCAAATTGAAGCGGCAGATACCCAGCCGTTTGAGGTGTTCCGGCAGCAGTATGTGTCGCCGGAACACTTGTTGGTCAAATAAGGCGGATCAAGCCTTTTCAGCCAGGAAGATCTCGACGCGGCGATTCTTGGCGCGACCTGCCTCAGTGCTGTTGTCACCAATCGGGTCTTTGTCGCCACGACCGTCGATCACGATGCGGTTGGCAGACACGCCACGCGAGATCAGGTAATCACGTGTGCTGGAGGCACGGTTGACCGACAGCGGCATGTTGATGGCATCTGAGCCCGTGTTGTCGGTGTAGCCCACGATGCGCACTTCAGTCTTGGGTTGGCCAGACAGACCGTTGGCAAACTGATCCAGGATGGTGTGCAAGGCGGGTTTGATCTCGGCGCGGCCCTTGTCAAACGAGATGTCGCTGGGGATGTTGATCTTCAGTTGGTTATCGGGCGTCTGGGTGACCTGCACGCCTGTGCCTGCAGTGGCTTGCTCCATGGCGGCTTTCTTGGAATCCATGTAACGGCTCCAGCCGTAGCCACCCGCACCACCCACCGCAGCGCCCAGCAGGGCACCTTTTTCGCCCCCCAGCAGGCCGCCAGCTACCGCACCAATGCCCGCACCAATGGCGGAATTCTTTTGGGTTTCGTTCATGCTGACATTGGCGCAGCCTGACAGCAGCAATGCGGCCGTTGCCAGGGTCATAGCAGTGCGGGTTGGGGTGAAACGTAGGGACATTAGAAAAGCTCCTGATGAAAATGCTCGTAAAAGAATGAGATTGCCAGGGGGCAACGCGCTTGTTGAAGCCATCGTTGACACCTGCGAATGGGAATGCAATAAGCCGCGACCGATGCGGCTACTTTGTCACTTTTGGGTGCTTTACATCGGGCTATAGGCTTTCGGGCGAGATGGATGCTGCTTTATGAAAGCGCGATGCCGCAAATCCATCGGCCAACCGTCTGTCCAGGGGCAGCGGCTCGGCAGCAAGTTGGGCCACCAGCAGTTCGGCGCAAAGAGCGGCAAAGCACAGACCGCGCGAGCCTTGTGCTGCGCTCAGGTGCAGACCTGGCAGCCATTCGCCGACAAGGGGCAGGCGGTCGATGCTGGTACAGCGCTCGCCAATCCAGCGCTTGACCTCGCCCTGGGCAAACTGGGCTTGAATAGAGGCTGAAGCTTGAGGCCATTGAGCCAGCAAACGCTCAAGCCTGACACGGTTAGCTTCTAGTCCCTTGGCTTCGTCAAGTTCAGACAGAGGCATTCGTTCGTAAGTTGATCCACTCAGCCAGAAGGGGCCAGATTCGCTGTGCACATGGGGCACCAAATGTCCATTGCCATTCAAAGGCATGCTGATGTCGGTTTTTTGCGCTGCCATGGCCACTTGTCCGGCCACTAAATCCAGCGGTAATTCACTCGTTTGACCTGGTGTGCGAGGCAGCAATTGGCTTATGCCGTATGCCGTGCAAACGACCATCAGCGGTGCTGCCGCTAGCGTTTGGCCGTTTGCACCTAATGCTGTCCATTCATCACCTTGGCGATGCAGGCGTTGCACATCGACACCGCCTGTGAACTGAATGTGCGGGTGATCCAGCCAAGCCCGAACCAGTGCGCCCGGTTTTATCCATGTGGCATTTTTGTGGTGCAGTCCGTCAGCATCACGGTGAAACCATGCGCTGGCCTCAGCCTCGTCCCAGTGGGCGGGCCAGCTGTTTTTGACCTTGTCACGGCCCTGTTCTAGGGCTCCGGTGCGCATCCAATCCTGGCCTTGAAAGCAAAGTGTCTTCAGCGCGTTCAGCGTGGCACGTGTGCCTGCGCGACTGGCCCGCGAGACAGGGGCGTCGTCGGGCGTCACGTGGGTCGCCATCAACCCGACAGGTAATGCCGATGCGCCTGCTGCAGGATGAACGTCGCGGTCCAAAACTTCGACCCACCAGCCATGTTCAGCCAGTTGCCGCGCAACGGCAGCGCCGCTCAGGCCTGCGCCAATCACGATGGCGCGGCTGGGGTGCATGGCATTTGCGGCTTGGCGTCTGAGCTGCCATGGCGGGGAAAACGTCGCTTTGTCCCCATCGACGTGATAGCCCAGTGACGTCAGGTGTGATTGCACTGTCGCGCTCTGGCCCGCACCGAACAGGAGGGTGCCGACGCGGCAATGACGGGCAAGGGCCTTTAATGCCTCAAGCGTGCCTTGTTCTGCCTCCAAAGCGCCCGGGCTCACTCGCCCAAAGTCATTCAGGTAAATCGCGTCCGCCTGAAAGACCAGGCTTTTCAACATGGGATGAAGGTCACCCACCGCCAGCGTCAGGCTAACGCGACCTCCTGCCAAGCGCAGCCGATGAATCCCGGGCAGCAGGCCCCACCATTCCTGGGTAAGTTCTAGTGCCAAATCACGGTTGGCCGCTTGGTCCAAAATCTGCTGTGCCGTGGCCGGCGTGGGCGTGATCGCCACGTAATGCAGCCGTTCAGGGCGCTGAGGGTCTGCGGTCCATTGCGCCCATGTGGTCAAAAATGCCTCTGCCGCGCCAAAGTTCACGTCCAAAAGCGTAAAGCTGGGTGAGGCCTGCCAGTTCAGCGCATCGGCGCAGGCGTGTGTACGGCTGTCTGCATTGCCGTCGCTTGGCTGGATCATAAGAAAAAAGGCCATTCCGGCATACCGGATGGCCTTTTGTTGCTATAAAAATAGTAGTAAAAAATAAGGGCGTTCAAGCCGTTGGCGGCACATAACCTTGAGCCACGTCAGCGCCACCGCCAAAGAAATGGTTCTCCATCTGACGCTTCAGGTACTCACGTGCACGCTGATCGGCCAAGTTCAAGCGGTTTTCATTCACCAGCATGGTTTGGTGCTTGAGCCAGTCAGCCCAGGCTTGTTTGCTGACGCTTTGCCAGATCTTTTTGCCCAGTTCGCCAGGGTAGGGCGGAAAGTCTAGGCCTTCTGCTTCTGTGCCTAGTTTGATGCATTGAACGGTGCGTGCCATGGTTGTCCTGTGAGTGTCTAAGAATTGGCATGATTATCTGCCGAATCTTTGACTTTCACGGCCCCATGTACAGGCCACCGTTGACTTCGATGGTGGTGCCCGTCAGGTAGTCGCCCAAGTCAGAGCACAGGTAGGCAATCGTTCCCGCGATGTCCTGCGGTGTACCCAGGCGGCCCAGCGGAATGCGGGCGGCGTAGCCCTGGTTCACCTCGTCCGGCACGTCATGGATCATGGGCGTGTCAATCCGGCCTGGGTTGATGGCGTTGACCGTGATGTTGTATTGGCCTACGTCCTTGGCAATGGCTTTGGTCATGCCCAATAGTGCCGCCTTGCTGGTCACGTAATGCACCGGGGCCACGCCACCACCGGTGCGCGCCGCCAGCGACGCAATATTGACGATGCGGCCGTATTTACGCTTGACCATCGCGGGCAAGGCCAAACGACACATGTTGAAGGTGGCGTCGACGTTGATGCCCATGACCAGTTGCCAGTGCTCAAGCGGCATCGTCCAAGGCTTCCACGGTTTGCCCTCTGCATCGTACTTGGGCGACCAGCCTGCACCATTGATTAACACCTCGGGGGCATCGTCAGCGGCCAACAATGGACCGAGGCGTTCGTTGACCAAGGCGTGATTGGCCAGGTCAATTTCGATGAGTTGGACGAGGCCAGGGTATTTGGCGGCCAGCGCTTGGCCAGGTGCCACGCTTTTGTCGACCAAGACGACACCAATGCCTTGCTGAGCAAAGTATTCGCCCACGCCGAGGCCCATGCCGCCGCACCCACCTGTCATCAAGACTGTTTTTGCTCGTATTTTCACGTTGTCACCTTGTGTTGAATTGATTGAATGTTAACGTGAACATGTCTTTTGGGCAAGTGCGTTTGCGCTTGAGCTGCGTTGGGAGAACCGGGGCATCACTGAAGATGTGTCCTCTGTTTGGCAGAAATACGCAGCGCAGCGCACTACAGTTCGCCATCAGTGGTTTTCCGGTGGTGTTTTGATCATCGGCTTTGATCTAAGGACAAGAGACAACATGAGCCTTCAAGAATTTTCCATCAGTGCCAGCACTGGGGTTGCTGCGCTTCAGCGCAACCAGGTTGACTACGTCGTCACCGTGCCAGACTGGATCCAGCTTTCGCTGCACGACCGCTTGAACCGGGGCGTGGAGGGCATCAAGGTCATCAACACAGCCAACGAAAACCAAGCGGTGACCGTCGCCGCAGGCTTGACGATTGGGGGCAAAAAGCCACTGTTGATGATGCAGAACCAGGGTTTGTATAACTGCTTCAACACCCTGCGCGGCGTTTGCTTGGATGCGCACATCCCCATGGTCTTCATGGTGGGGCAGTTCGGGCGTGAATACGACAACCTGGGCAAGCCTTCTACCCAGTCGCGCCGCACCGTGACCAACATTGCGGAACCCTTCCTCAAATCCATCAATGTGCCATTTCACCTGCTCGACTGCGAAGCCGACATGGCAAAGCTGGACAAAGCCTACGCCGAAGCAGAACGCCTGCGCACCGCAGTCGTATTGCTGGTGGGCGCCCCCATGGCTTGGAAATAAAACAGGAGTACTGACACATGATGAATATTGTTCAAGCCTGCGGTGTTATCGCCAAAGGAAAAGGCGAATCAATCCTGGTGGCCACCATGCTGGCCATGTTTATTTTTGACCGCATCGAAGGTGCCAATGGGCGGGCTTCGTCGGTCCCCTTGGTGGGCGGGAAGGCTGGTTTGGTCCTGGGTCTGGGCATGGCCAAGTTGAAAACGGTTTTCAATGCCGAGCACGCCGCTGCCGCCAAGGCCAGTTGCAATGGTCGAATCAACTCTGTGCCGCTGATGGGCGGCGCTGCGGGCCTGGGTCTGGGTTTGGCCTTGGCCCAACCTGATCGCAAGGTAATTGTGGTGGACGGTGACTCCAGCTTGTTGATGGAGCTGGGGGGCTTGGCCACTGTGGCTTCGCAAAAGCCCAAGAACTTGTTGCACTGCGTGGTACACAACGGCACACAGTTCACCGGTCTTGACAACATGAAGATCACCACCACGAACTTCAAGTTTGCTGAAATCGCCTACAAGGCGGGCTACGTGCACGCTGAACGCATCACGTCCGGGGCGCAGTGGGCTGAGCGTTTCCCCGTGCTCATGGCCATGGATGGCCCGGTGTTTGTCGAACTCATGGTGGAGCCCGTGCCGCGCCAAACCAAAGAAGGCTTTGAGCAAGAAGAGTTTCCCGACCAACAATTCAACCGCATGGGCGAAGAAGCTTTGGCGATGCAGACCTGGCTGGCTGGCAGCAAGCTATAGAAGCTTAATTGCAGGGAACAGCGCGCATTGCCGAGGCGGCGAGCAGTGCGCGCATTAATCATTCAAAAGTATAAAAAATGAGAGACAAACAAACTTCTGAGGGCTACCTGTACTCCAAAGCGCACGCCTGGTACGTGCTCTTTTTGTTGTTCATGCTCATGTTGTTCGATTTCATCGACCGACAGGTGCTGTCGGCTTTGCTGCCGTACATCAAAGCTGAATGGACTTTGAGCGATACCCAGCTCGGCAGCATGATGGCCATCGTGAATGTGGCCATTGCCTTGCTGGCGTTTCCAGTCTCCATCGTGGTAGACCGATGGAGCCGTACCAAGAGCATCAGTGCCATGGCCATTTTGTGGTCCACGGCCACAGCGGGTTGTGCATTGGCGGGCAATTTCACGCAGATGCTGGTGGGGCGGTTTTTCATCGGGGCAGGGGAGGCGGGTTATGCGGCGGGTGGGGCCAGCTTGTTGTCAGCCTCGTTTCCGCACCGTTTGCGCAGTACCGTGATGGGCATATCCCAGTCGGCGGGCATGCTGGGCAGTGTTTTGGGGGTGGTGCTCGGCGGTGTGATCGCCGCCAAATGGGGCTGGCGTTACGCGCTGGGCGTGGTGGCCATTCCGGGTTTTATCTTTGCGGTGTTAATCCTCTTTGTGCGTGACTACAAGAACGTCAAGTTTGAAGTCAAGAACCACAACAGCAAGCAAGACGAGGGAATGAGCTGGCAGCAGGCCACGGGCGTGATTTTGCGATCCGGTGCTTTGCGTCCCATCTTCTTGGGCAGCGCCATGCAGTTGCTCTTCAACGCCACAGTGGCCAACTGGCTGCCCAGCTACTTCAATCGTTTCCACGACATGGCGATTGACCAGTCAGGGATGCGTACGGGCTTGATTTTGCTCGTGGCGTCTCTTGGCGTGGTGTCGTTTGGCTTTATTTCAGACAAGCTGACCGCTGGTGTTCCGCGCAGACGTTTGATGCTGATGGCCTTTTTTGCGCTGTTGACGGCATTGGCTTTTGGTGCGGCGTTCGCTTTGCCTGTGGGCGGCGCTCAAATGAGCTTGCTGTTTGTTGGTGCGTTCTTTATGGCAGCCATTCTTGGCCCTTGCTACGCCGTTATTCATGACCTGGTTCACCCCGGCATGACGGGTATGGCCATTGGGCTGTTTGTGCTTGGTAACAACATTTTGGGCATGGCGCTGGGGCCGATCATTGGTGGCGTGTTGGCAGATAAATTTGAACTCAACACCGCGCTCCTTATCGTTTCTGCCGTGCCGCTGAGTTCAGCCCTCGCGTTCTTGATTGCTTCGTTCCGCTATGACAAAGCGGTTGAGGTGTTGAACGATGGTCAAACCCCTGCGCCACGCGGCGAAATGAAGGTGCATCTGTGAGCGAGTCCACTTCCCCAATTTTCGCGAATTCGGCTGACGCCGCGCCGGACTGGCGCGAAACCTACGCCTACACCGTTGGCATGCAGGCCGTGATTTATGGCTTTCCGGTGGTCAAGAACCTGCAGCAGCGCTACTACATGGTCAAGCAGCCCATGGGACGGGTCGATGTGCCTGTCAACGCGTGGTACCACCAGCGCACGCCCAGCAATGCTGAGGACAAATACGGCAGTTCCATCATTGATACGCTGCTGTATTCCGCCGCCTGGTACGACGTGCGACGCGAGCCCCTGATTTTGAGCGTGCCAGATGCAGGCCAAAGCTATTACAGCATCCAGTTCATGGAGATATATTCGGACATCTTTGCGTACGTTGGCCTGCGCGCCACGGGCAACCAAGCGGGGCACTTTGCCGTGATCGGGCCAGATTGGCATGGCGAATTGCCTGCGGGTATCACTGCCAGCTTCAGAGCACCCACACCCACGGGCATGCTGCTGGGGCGCATCAATTTTGAAGCGCGGGATAAGCTGGAGGCCGCGCACGCCTTGCAAGACCAAACGCGCATTGCACCGCTGTCAAATTGGCAGTCTGGTTCGCCCTTTGTGGCAACCGAGCGAGACGTCTTGCCGCCCGGAAATCGTCAGACAGATCCCTTGTGGTTTTTCACGATCTTGAACCGAGGGCTGACGGAAAACCCTCCACCCGCAAAGGACGCCAACATCGTGGCGATGCTGGCCTCTGTTGGCTTGGGGCCGGGGCAATCAGACGATCTGACCCAGCTTGATGCAGGCACGCAGGCGGGCCTGCGCCGTGCCATGACCGATGGCTTGGCGATGTTGGAGCAGGTGGTCAAGTCGGGTGGCAATGCCAAAGTGGTCAACCACTGGGCCTGGGGCCAGATGAATTGGGGCCGCACGCACGAAACCCATGATTTTTTGACGCGCGCGGCGACACAGTCACTGTCTGGCATGCAGGAGCATCACATCGAAGAGGTGGTGAAGCTGCGAGCACACCATGATGGGGAAGGGCAGTTGTTGAACGGGTCAATCAATCAGTACCAGATTCATTTTTCGAAAGATCAAATTCCCCAAGCCAAAGCTTTTTGGTCGATCACCTTGTATGACGAAAAGTACGATCTGGCCGCCAATGCTTTGGACCGCTACTCCCGCGGCAGCCCCGACACCGATTTGCAGTACAACGCTGATGGCTCTCTGGACTTGTGGCTGCAATCGGAGGTGCCAGACGCCAGCAAACGGACCAACTGGCTGCCCACACCCAAGCGACCATTCAATCTGTTTTTACGAACCTATCTACCTGACCAAGCCATGATGGACCAGACCTGGACACCTCCTCCTGTACAAAAGGTTAATGCATGAAAACCACAGGCCACACGGTTCTGGTCACAGGTGGTGGATCAGGTATTGGTTTTGCCCTTGCAAGCAAATTTCACCGCGCTGGCAACCGGGTCATCATCATGGGGCGGTCCGAATCCACCTTGGCAGACGCGGTCAAGCGCTTGCCTGGCGCTGAATTCTGTGTTGCGGACGTTTCCAATGCGCAGGACAGAGCGCGTTTGGTCGGTCGCTTTCCAGAAGTGACCGTGCTGATCAACAACGCAGGGGTCCGTTACGGTGGATTGGCGATGGAGCAAACCGAAGCGGAAATGATGCAGGAGCTGTCCGTCAATGTGCTGGCACCGGTATTGCTGGCGCAAAGTTTCTACCCTGTGCTGAGTCAAAAAGCAGAAGCAGCGATTGTCAACGTCACGTCCGGCGCGGCCTTGGCACCGCGCGACGTGGCGGCCATGTATGCCGCGAGTAAGTCGGCTCTGCACATTTTTACCAAGTCCTTGCGTTGGCAATTGGAAGCAACATCGGTGCGCGTCTTTGAGGTGTTGCCGCCTGTGGTGGAGACGGCTATGACGGCATTTCAAGGGAGCCATAAAGGCATGATCACGCCTGACCAATTGGCCCATGAATTTTGGACGAATTTTCAAACTAACCGATTTGAAATGCTGATTGGCAAAGTCAAGATCTTGCACTGGTTGCTGCGTTTGTCACCGGCCCTGGCTGACCGCGTCGTTCGCAAGATTCCCAAGGCCGAATAACGGGTCAGCGGTGCTTCAAATCAACTGACCCGTCAACGGCCCCCACTTTTATTGGACTTGAAATGACCATCGCTCGCACATCAGAACTTCAAGGCAAGGTTGCCATCATCACGGGCGCTGGCAAAGGCATTGGCCGAGCCATCGCCGTGGCATACGCCCGAGCAGGAGCGCAGGTCTGTTGTGCTGCGCGCACGTTGGCTGACATTGAAACGGTGCGTGACCAAATCGTCGCCGAAGGCGGACAGGCCATTGCCGTTGCCACGGATGTGCGTAGCCGGGCGCAGATTGACCACATGGTGGCGCAAACGATTCACGCCTTTGGCGGTCTGGACATCATGTTCATCAATGCGGGCATGGGTGGTGGACGGATTCCGTTAGAGAGCCTGGATGCGCAGAGCTGGGCGGACATCATGGATACCAATTTAAACGGTGCATTCCATTGCTTGCAAGCGGCCATTGCGCCACTCAAAATACGTGGGGCGGGGAAGATCTTGGCGCTGGGATCAGGCTTAGGCCACAACGGCCAGCCTGGAACTGGGCCATATGCCGCTTCCAAAGCCGGATTGTGGTCGCTGGTTCGCGTGGCGGCGCAAGAGTTAGCTCAGTACAACATCAGTGTGAATGAACTAGTGCCGGGCCCTGTGGTCACCAGCCTCAACACAGCAGTGAGTGCCGCGCAAAAGCATGCCAATGGTCCGGGAGGCGAATGGATCAAGCAACCCGAAGACGTGACGCCATTGGCTGTGCTGATGGCGGCGATGCCGGATGTAGGGCCAACTGCGCAGAGCTACAGCTTGATGCGTCGTGCGGTCTAAATTCACTAGGAATTCAGATGATATTTAATTCTACGAGAGCACTGATACTGGCGTTGTCTTTGACGTTGCAGGGCGCAGTTGTTTGGGCGCAAGGCTGGCCTGTGCATGCGGTGAAGTTGGTTGTGCCCTTTCCAGCAGGCACGGCCGCTGACGTGACCGCGCGTTTACTGGGCGAGGTGATGGCGAACCATCTGGGCCAGGCTGTTGTTGTCGAGAACATCCCTGGTGCGGGCGGCAATGTGGGGGCGCAACGGGTGGCCAAGGCCACGGCTGACGGCTATACCGTGCTGTTTTCGAGTTCATCCATGGCCAACAACATGCGCCTGTTCAAGACGCCTGGTTTTGACACCATGAATGATTTCATCCATGTGGGGGGCATTGGCATGTCGGATTCTGCAGTGGTCGTGCATGCGGATTCTGGCGTCAAGACCCTCAAAGACCTTGTTGAGCGTGCCAAGGCGCAGGGTGGCAAGATCAGCTACGGCTCTGGTGGTGTGGGTTCGGGTTCTCACCTCAGTGCCGCGTGGCTTTTGCACCGCGCAGGGGCGCAAGGCTTGCATGTTCCCTTCAAAGGCGGTATTGAGGCCGTGACGGCCTTGATGGGACAGCAGCTCGACTTCGTGATTCCGGTCACATCCGTGGCCGTGGCCCAGGCCAAAGGCAATAAGTTGCGCATGCTGGCCGTGACGGGGCCCAAACGCAATGCGGCTGCGCCTGAGGTGCCAACGCTTGAAGAATCAGGCTATCCAGAATTGGTGGTGATTTCGTTCAGTGGCCTGTCTGTGCCCAAAGCCACACCGCCAGCAGTGGTTGCCAGTTTGTCCGGGGCTTTGACGCAGGCCTTGCAAACGCCCGCACTCCGTACCAAATTGACCGACCTGGGCTACACCGTTACGCCAACGACAAGTGTTGACTACACCAAGCTCATGGCCAAGACCATTGCCGACACAGAAGGCATGATGAAAGCCGCAGACATCAGCCCCAACTGAGCATCAATTCAGTCCAGTCAACGATTCACAGGATTTCAAATGAAGGCACGCAAAGTTCTGGTCATCATGTCGGACGAACACGACCCCCGGCACATGGGATGTTCCGGCAGTCTTGTGGTTAAAACGCCCCATCTGGATGCGCTGGCAGCCCGTGGGCAGCGTTTTCTGAACGCGTATACACCCAGCCCCATTTGCGTGCCAGCGCGCGCCGCTTTCGCCACCGGAAGGCGTGTTCATGAGACACGGCACTGGGATAACGCCATGCCCTATTGCGGCGAAGAGCAGGGTTGGGGCCATGTGCTTCAACAAGAGGGCATCCGGGTGGAGAGCATTGGCAAACTTCACTACCGCGCAGAGGAAGATCCCGCAGGCTTCGACAAAGAACATTTGCCCATGTATGTGATGGGTGGGCACGGCATGGTCTGGACGTCGATTCGGGATCCGTACATCTTGCGAAACGAAGGCAAGCGCATGCTGGGCGACAAAATTGGCCCAGGGGAGTCACCCTATACGCAATACGACGCGTCGGTAACAGATCGGACCATTGATTGGTTAAAAGATGCACAGACCCGTCCAGATGAGTCCTTTGTGCTCTACGTTGGCATGGTGGCACCACACTTTCCGCTGATCGCGCCGCAGGCTTTTTATGACCTGTATGACAAGCAGGATTTACCTCAGCCTAAGCTGCATCCCGACACGGGCTATCGCCGTCATCCCTGGGTAGAAGACTATGCCAGGCTTGAGCGTAGCGATGTGAGCTTCAGTGGGCCGCAGGAGCGTCATGCGGCCTTTGCCGCCTACTATGGCTTATGCAGTTGGATGGACCACAACGTGGGCCGCATTCTGAATACCTTGCAAGACTGCGGCATGGCCGATGACACTCTCGTGATTTACACCTCAGACCACGGCGACAACGTGGGGGCGCGGGGCCTATGGGGCAAATCCACCCTGTACCAAGAAGCAGTGTGCGTCCCCATGATCATGGCGGGTCCCGGTGTGGCGCCTGGCGTGTGCGAGACGCCGGTCGATTTGTTGGATTTGTTTCCTAGCATTCTGCAGGCCGCTGGCATTGAGCCCGCCGGATTAATGGATGGCCGCCCAGGGCGTTCTTTGCAAGACACGGCGCAAAGCGCGGCGGAGCCTGAACGCCTTATTTTGAGCGAATACCACGCGGCAGGCAGCAACACAGCAGGATTCATGTTGCGCAAAGGTCGGTGGAAGTACCACTACTACGTTCGGTTTTCGCCAGAACTGTTTGATCTGCAAACAGACCCTGAAGAGTTGCACGACCTGGCAAGCGATCCGCAACATGCCTCCGTCTTGGTGGAGATGGAGAAAGCCTTGCGCCAGATTTGTGATCCTGAGGCCTTGGATGCACAGGCGAAAGCCGATCAACGCGCCATGGTTGAGCGCCTGGGTGGCCCCGAAATGGCAGCCCTGATGGGGCCCACCACGCATACGCCCGCACCGACGATTGCGAAATTTTGACCCCTGCCAAGGCTTAATCAGCAGTGCTCGGTGCGGTTTCCAGTTCGAGCCTGCAATTCTCTTTTTGCACTATTCGAGTGGCACTTGGGCTGCTTTCACAATAGCGCCCCAAGCTTGGTAATCCTTGGCGATCAAGGCCGCAAACTCGGTGGGTGAATTCGGCGCCAGTTGCATACCCATGGCGCCGATGCGCTCGGCTAAGTCGGGCTGTTTGCAAACTGCACCCAAGGTGGCATTGAGTTTGGTCACGATGTCGCTAGGCATCCCTGCAGGCCCAATCAAGCCAAACCAGCCGTCCAATGCGTAGGGCACGCCCAACTCTGACAGAGTGGGTACGGCAGGCAAGGTCGGGCCACGTTGGCGGGCAGTGACGGCCAAGGCACGCACCTTACCGTTTTGCACTTGAGCGGATGCCAGGCCGTAGCCGGCAAACATCATGTCGATTTCGCCTTTGAGCAGCGCCAGTAGCGAATCGGAAGTGCCACGAAACGGCACATGAACGATGTCGATGCCGGTCAGCGTTTTCAGAAACTCACCTTGCAGGTGACCGCCTGACCCAATGCCCCAGGATCCAAAAGTGAGCTTACCGGGGGTAGCCTTTGCGCGTGCGATCAACTCAGGAAAAGTTTGAGCGGGCGACGTGGCAGACACCAGCAATGCGTTACCCGTGGTGGCAAAGAGTCCCACAGGTGTGAAGTCCTTAATGGGGTCGTACGGTTTCTTCAGTTTGAGGTGAGGCAGCAGGGCAAGCGTGGCTTGAAATGTGAGTGACAGGGTGTAGCCATCAGGCTTGGCCGCTGCTAAAGCCTGGTTGGCGATTTGTCCACCAGCGCCAGTTTTGTTGTCCACGACGATGGCTTGCCCCAGTAGACGGCTCATGCGTTCTGCCAACAGGCGGGCGAGGATGTCGGTATCGGAACCTGCTGAAAGTGGGGCGATCAGTGTGATGTTGCGCTGGGGGTAGTTTGTCGCTGCCGGGTCAGCTGCCCAGGCATTCGCACCCATCAAGGCAGAACTGATGCCGAGCAGCGCATGCCGACGGCTGGTAGAAGAAGGCATGCTGGTGTCCTGAAGATTTGTCATGGTCAATGTCCGGAAAGAATGAGGTCTGCCGCTTTTTCGCCAACGGCCATGGCGGGGGCATTGGTGTTGGATGAGCACATGGTGGGGAAGATGGAGCAATCTGCCACACGCAAACCTTGAACGCCCCGCACCCGCAGTTCAGCATCCACCACAGACGCCGCGTCGCTTCCCATGCGGCAGGTGCCTATGGGGTGATAAGACGTGGTGCCGTTTTGTCTGGCCCATTGCAGCAGTTGCTCGTCACTGGTCTGGTCTTTGCCGGGCCGGGTTTGCTGCACTACCCAGGGGGCTAGTGCGGGCTGGCTCAGTATCTTGCGGGCCATTTGTAACGCAGCAGAGGTGGTACGGCGGTCATCCTTGTGATCCAGGTAATTGGCCTGGATCTTGGGCGCACTCATGGCAAAGGGAGACTGGATATGCACGGACCCGGTTGACTTGGGTCGCAGTGGAAAGCTGCCTATGGTTACACCAGGGTAGTCGTCCAGCACATAGCGTTTTGGGTCGCGCGACGCGGGGCTGGACAGCCAATGCAACTGAATCTTGGCGTCGGGCTGCGGGTCGTCTGGGTTGGTGCGCACCAACGCATGGGCGATCTGACCGCAACAACTCATCAGACCATTGCGTGCCAGCATCAAGCGTGCGGCCATTCTGAACTTGCCATACAAACTGGGGTAGAGCTGATTCAGCGTCTCAATACCCCGGCATTCATAGCTCAGGGCGGAGTACAAGTGATCGCGCAGATTTTCACCCACAGCGGGTAGGGCATGCACCACGTCCACGCCCTGTGCTTTCAGTAAATCTGGGTTGCCGATGCCTGACAGCTCCAGCAGTTGGGGCGACTGCACTGCGCCTGCACACAAGATCACTTCTCGTTTCGCTGTCGCCGTTTGCAGTTGTCCGTTTTGCAGATACTCAATGCCGCTGGCGACTTTGTCCGTGAACAGCACGCGTGTGGCATGCGCACCCGTGCGAATCTGCAGGTTCTGGCGTTTGGCAGCGGGCCGCAAATAAGCTTCGCGTGTGCTGCAACGCAGGCCGTTGTGGACATTGAATTGCAGAATGCCAACGCCCTCATATTGGCCACTGTTGTAGTCCGGGTTGCGCGGAATGCCTGCCTGCTCACAAGCGCTGAGATAAGCATCCATCATCGGGTGGACTGGGCCATAGCGTGTGATCTTGACCGGGCCGTCGGTTCCACGTGTGCCATGTGCCCCGTCGGCATAGGATTCAACCTTGTGAAAATAGGTCTTCAGATCGTCATAGCCCCAACCTTGCAGCCCTAAATCGTCACGCCACTTGTCGTATTCCTGAGGGTCACCATGCACCCAAATCATGCCGTTGATGCCGGATGATCCACCCAGCACTTTGCCGCGAGGCCAGAAGATGGATCGGTTGTTGATCTTTTCATCTGGCTCCGTGCCAAATCGCCATATGGATCGCTGCCCACGCACGACATAGGCGACACCTGCCGGAATACGCAGCCAGATCCATGAATCGTCTTCGCCAGACTCCAGCAGCAGCACGCTGTGCTGGCCGTTCTCTGTCAACCTTGCCGCCAGGGCCGCACCCGATGAGCCCGAGCCCACGACGATGTAATCAAAGCTTTGTGCGCTCATGGTGTCGCAAATCCAAATGCTTGACGGATGCCTGCGGCCTCAAGCCCCATCCGGGCAAAGCGTTCGTCAGTGGTTTGAGTCGGCGGGTTGCTGGCTGACAAGCGCGAGACCGACGGGTTCATTTCTAGCTCCACCAGCCGAGGGCCTTTTGTGTCCAACCAAGCGCTCAGCTTGTTCAAATCGTCGGCCGTTTCCCAGTGTTCAGCGGCAACATAGCCAGAGGAGCGTGCCACGCCCGCAAAGTCCACTTTGCCGTCACCCGCCAAATCAAGCGCAAAGTTGCCGTTGAACTGCACGCGGTTGGCAAAGACAAAATGGTAGAAATTGGCGGGCTTACCACCAGCTACGGTGCTGAGCACGCCCAACTCCATTAACAGGCTGGAGTCACCGTCCAGCACGATGACTTTGCGATCCGGTTGGGCCAGGGCGATACCCAAACCCAATGCCGCTGCACCGCCCATCAGGGGCACAGATGACAGGGTCAAAGGATGGTTTGGGGCAATCGTGTCCAGCACGTTCATGGAGGTCATGGTGCAAACCACGATGGCATCACCACGAATGGCTTGAATCGCATTGCAGGCGTCTAAAGGTGTCATGGCCATGGATTTACTCCCAAGAGGTGTAGTGCCCGATCAGCAAGGCTGCAGGCTGTTGACGGCTATAGGCGGACTCAATCGCTTGGTCGATAGCGCCAGCGTCATTGGGGTGCTCCGCTCGGAAGTAGGGGATAGAAAACGCATCCAGCGTCGGCTCTAGCAGGCTGACCATTCGGCGCTTGGATTGACGCGGATCACCGCCCAGGTTTGAAAATTCCCGACCAAACTGACCAATGGCAAACACCAATGGGATGTTGGCGTCGAGGCCCAGCGCACGCACGGCGTTCATGCAGTTGTAAAAGCCCTGGTTCTGGATCATCACCACGGCACGTTTGCCGCCCACATACAGGCCGGCTGCAGTTTGCACCGCCTGGTTTTCATTGGCGCAGGTGAGTACCTTGATACCGGTATCGCCTTGAGCCAAACGGGAGTGAATGGACAGTTGCACAAAATCTGGCACTGTCAGAATCCAATCAATGCCGTGACGCTGATAGGCCGCGATAAAGGCACTGGCCGGGACGGCATAGGCCTGGTCTGGGCGGGTGGGCACCACTTGACTCATGGGGGCATCCTTCTTTGTTGGATCTGCTGGGAATGAACGGGTGATTCTAGAAAGCAGGGTGAATATTGGATAGTCAATAAATAGCATCAGGTGATCACCAGGATTTATCATGAAGGCATGACACCTCAATTCAACAGAACCCTGCACAAGCTGCGCCTGCGTCACTTTGAACTGCTGGTGCTGCTGGCCAGCGAAGGCACGGTTCGTGGCGCAGCGCGCCGAATGGCTTTAACCCAGCCTGGCGTCAGCAAGATGTTGAAAGAAATTGAAGACTGCTACGGCGCAACACTTTTTGAGCGCAGTGCGTCAGGTGTGCTGCCTAATGCTTTGGGCAAGCATCTGACCAAGCATGTCAGCACCTTGATGAACGACATGAGTGCTGTGAGCGCTGAAATCTCAGCCATGGCAACCGGCGCGTCGTCAATTTTGCGCGTGGGCACGGTGTCGGTGATTCCACGGGTACCTGTGGCCGTTGCCAAGCTGCGCAAGGCTTTGCCTCAAGCCTGCGTGATGGTGACAGAAGGCAAGCTGCCAGATTTGGTCAAGCAACTCTTGGACGGCGAGCTGGATTGCATCGTCGGCGCGCTGCCCCCTGAAATGCTGGAGAGCAAAGAAGCTTCTCAGTTGCATGTTGAAACCCTGGCCAAAGACGGCTTGTGCGTGATGGCCAACCATGGTCATGCTTTGGCCGGTGCCACGCGTCTGACTTGGCAGGCCTTGGCCGGTCACGACTGGGTCTTACCGCCCAACGTGTCCTTGCTTCGGCGAGCGGTGGTCGATGCTTACTTGAACGCTCGTTTGGTACCGCCCACCCCCGCCGTTGAACTCTTGTCACCCTTGTCGATGGGCGATTTGCTGGCACTCGATGGCTCGCTGATGGGGGTGATGCGAACCGAGCAAGCCCAGGCCGAGCAAGCCGCTGGGCGTTTGGTGATCCTGCCCGTCAAGCCACAGGTCAGCTTGCCGCCGATTGCGCTGATCTCATGCCGACGAAGCGGCGCAGTTGATGACGACATGGCCGCGTTTCGCCGAGCGCTGGGACTGCCGTCATGACGAAGATAGCGGCGCTGCTCGAGTAACTAAAGTTGCGCGGCCAAGCGGGTGCCTTGATCGATGGCGCGCTTGGCGTCCAGCTCGCCCGCTTCAAACGCACCACCAATCAAATGCACCTTCACGCCTGCCGCCAGCAATGGGGCTTGCAGTTCGCGCAGGGGCTCTTGCCCTGCACACAGTACGATGGTGTCCACTGCGAGCACGGTGCCATCTTTGCGGCCTTCGCCATAGGTCACAAACAGGCCTTCGTCTCCAATGCGTTCGTAGTTAACGCCCGCGATCATCTCCACGTTTTTCATCTTCAGCGCGGCGCGGTGAATCCAGCCTGTGGTCTTGCCCAAGGTCTTGCCGTGTTTGCCAGGTTTGCGCTGCAGCAACATCACCTGGCGCACGGGCGCTTCAGGTTGGGCGCGCACCACGCCACCGCGCTGGGCTTCCGGGTCGGTCACGCCCCATTCGCGCAGCCAGGCATTCAGGTCAGTGGTGGTGGATTTGTGGCCCAGATCGGTGCCGTTGGCCAGGTATTCGGCCATGTCAAAGCCAATGCCGCCCGCGCCCAATATGGCCACGCGCTGGCCCACAGGCTTCTTGTGAAGCAGTACGTCGATGTAGCTCAGTACCTTGGGGTGGTCTTGGCCGGGGATTTTGGGGTCGCGCGGCGTCACGCCTGTGGCCACAATCACTTCGTCAAAGTTCCCCGCTTTCAAGGCCTGGGCATCCATGCGGGTGTTGAGGTGCAAATGCACGCCCGTCACCTCAAGGCGGCGCGCAAAGTAGCGCAGGGTTTCTTCAAACTCCTCTTTGCCGGGGATGGTCTTGGCCATGTTGAACTGGCCACCAATGCGTTCTGCGGCATCAAACAGGTGAACCTCATAGCCACGTTGCGCCAAAGTAGTCGATGCCGCCAAGCCTGCTGGCCCAGCACCCACGACGGCAAAGCGCTTCTTGGCCTGTGCGATGGGGATGACCAATTCCTGCTCGTTGCAAGCGCGCGGGTTCACCAAACAGCTGGTGAGCTTTTGCGCAAAGGTGTGGTCCAGACAGGCCTGGTTGCAGGCGATGCAGGTGTTGATCTCGTCGCGGCGGCCAAGCGCAGCCTTGTTCACAAATTCAGCATCGGCCAGGAAGGGCCGCGCCATGCTGACCATGTCGGCGTCGCCGCGCGCGATCACGTCGTCGGCTACTTCGGGCATGTTGATGCGGTTGCTGGTGATCACTGGCGTGGTGATGCCCTCGGCACGCAAACCCTCGCGCAGCTTGTGGGTGACCCAAGTAAATGCTGCGCGCGGCACGCTGGTGGCGATGGTTGGCACACGGGCTTCATGCCAGCCAATGCCGGTGTTGATCAGCGTGGCACCCGCTGCGCTGATGGCACGGGCCAGCTCCATCACCTCGGCCCAACTGCTGCCGTCGGGGATCAGGTCGATCAAGCTCAGGCGATAAATGATGATGAAGTCCGGTCCCACGGCTTCACGCACCCGCTTGACCACCTCTACGGCCAGCCGCATGCGGTTGGCGTATGAGCCGCCCCAGTCGTCAGTGCGCTTGTTGGTGTGGGTGACCAGGAATTGATTGATGAAATAGCCTTCGCTGCCCATCACCTCAACGCCGTCATAGCCCGCTTCGCGTGCCAATTTGGCGCAGCGCACAAAGGCACGAATTTGTCGCTCAATGCCGCCCGCCGACAGCTCGCGTGGCGTGAAGGGTGAAATGGGGCTCTGGATGCGGCTGGGGGCTACGCACAGTGGCTGGTAGCCATAACGGCCTGTGTGTAGGATTTGCAGTGCTATCTTGCCACCCTCGGCATGCACAGCGTCGGTGACCTGTTTGTGCCGTTTTGCGGCGCCTGAGGTTGCCAGCGTGCCCGCAAAGGGTTTGGCCCAGCCTTCGATGTTGGGGGCGAAGCCGCCAGTCACGATCAGGCCGACGCCGCCACGGGCGCGCTCGGCAAAAAATGCTGCCATGCGTGGGAAATGCTTGCGGCCGTCTTCCAAACCCGTGTGCATGCTGCCCATGAGCACACGGTTTTTGAGGGTGGTGAAGCCCAGGTCAAGGGGGGCCAGCAGGTGCGGGTAGGGAGAAGTGTTCATCAAGCTAATGCTAGTGGCTTTAAAGCCGCAAACATTCACGCTGACACGGGGAAGCTCTCTAGAATTTTCAGGTGGTTTCCCTAACGACCAGCTTAAAGCCCACCTCCTGGCTGCGGTTCTTCCACTGCGCTTGGCCAATATCTGCCAACAGCAGTTCGCCCGCAATGCGGCCCATGCGGTCTGCCTCCACATGCACCGTGGTCAGCCCGGGAGAAATTTGCGCCGCCAAATCGGAGTCTCCAAAGCCAATGATGGCGAGGTCTTGTGGAATGCGAATGCCGGCGCGCAAGCACTCAAACACTGCTCCGGCAGCGGGCACATCGTTAACAAACACCAGGGCGTCGCAAGCCGACTGCGTACCGTTTTGCAATGATCGTATGACCGCAGCACCATCGTCAAAGCTCAAGGGGCTGGTCTTTGGGATGCCAATGGTGTCAACGCTGCAGCCTGGGTAATCGGCCAGCACGCTTTGAGCGCCAGCCAACATGCGCTCGGAATTTCGGGTGAAGGGTCTAGTGGCGCGCACATAAGACACGCGCTTCTTGCCCAGTTTGAACAAGAAACGGGCAATGGCTGCGCCTATGCGAAAACTGGAATAGCCGACTACCAAGGACTCGGACGGGAAATCTGGGTCAGAAAGTAGGCATACCGGCACGCCAGAACTAGATAGCTTGCTATCAGTTTGGGAGTCTCTGAGGATATTGGAGAACACAAAACCTGCGGGTTGCCACCCCAACATGCCTTCCACCAAGGCAATTTCACGCTCCGGCTGATAGTGGCTTTCGCTGATCAGCACCAAATAGCCCGCCTGCTCCAGGACATCATTCAGGCCGCGATAAATGTTCTGGAAGATGGTCGACGCCAAGTCTGGCAGCACCAGCGCCACCATTTTGTTGGATTCAGACTGCAGGCCCGCTGCGGCCTTGTTGGGCACATAGCCCAGCTGTGCAATGGCGCTTTGCACTGCGACACGGGTGGCTTCGCTGACATGCTCAGACTGGTTGACCACGCGAGACACCGTCATCCAGCTGACGCCTGCCAATTTGGCAACATCTTTGATGGTGGGGCGGCGCGACATGTTCTTTTGCATGCCTTATCGTAGCCTAGGCATTCACAGGGTGATCAGCCAAGGCATTGACCAAAAATTGGCCTAAAAACTCACGCCGTCGGGCAGCGCGCTGGGCACCGTCTTGACATCAATCACGGTGGGCTTGCCGCTGGCCAGTGCCGCAGCAAAGCCTGCTTTGAGCTGGTCGGCTCGGTCAATCGTGACGCCTTCGCAGCCAAATGCGCGCGCGATCTGGGCAAAGTCGGTCGGGGCAAAGTCACATGAGGTGGTGTGGCCGCCGTAGCGGGCCGCTTGCCCGGCTTTCGAATACTCGAGGTTGCCGTTGTTCAGCACCACCACCACCACCGGAATGTTCATGCGCCTGGCGGTCTCCAGCTCCTGAATCACCATCATGAAGCCGCCGTCGCCCACCAGCAGCACAAACTTGCGGTCAGGGTCTGCCACCGCCGCGCCCAGTGTGCCAGGCAGGCCATAGCCCATCACGCCCATGCCACGCGGGCCAATGTAGGAGCGACCCGGGCGGTGCACTTCAAAATACTGCCCACCCCAGATTTGGTTGAAACCCGAGTCGCAGACGATGGTGTCCTGAGCTGCCATGGCTTCGCGCAGGGCTGCAATTGCTTGCAGAGGATGCACTAGGCCTTCCCCTGTGCAGGCAGCCCCGGGGCTTTGCGTGCCACGCTCGGCCAGCCACTTTTTGCGGACGGCGCTGACGGCCGTTTGCCTTTGCCCTGGATTCCATTCGTGGCTGCCACACTGCGCCACCAGGTCTTGGGTAAAGCTGCGCACATCTGCGCAAATGCCTAAGTTCACGGTTTGGTGATGGCCAAGCTCGCAGGGGTCAATATCCACTTGCACCACCGTTGATGCACGCGCGGGCACGGTCCAGCCTGCCGTGTCCAGGTTGGTAAAGCGTGAGCCCAGCGCCAGCACAAAGTCGGCGTTGCGCACGTATTCGTTCACCAATGGGCGGCCAAGTGCGCCCACGGTACCAATGGAAAGAGGGTGGTTTTCGGCAATCGCACCCTTGCCCATGTAGGTCGTTGCCACTGCGGCGCCCGTCATCTCCGCCAGGCGGCCAATGGCGTCCCATGCGCCAGACGCAATAGCACCACCGCCGCACCAGATCACAGGCTGTTTGGCGGCGCTCAACATGCCTGCCACGGTGGCGACATCGGCGGGCGAGGCATGCAAGCGGATGCTGGGCCAAACAGTGGCAGTGGGCGAGATGTCAAATTCTTTGTCGGGGTAGTCAAACTCCATCGACAACACATCTGCCGGGATGTTCAGCACCACTGGGCCGGGTCGACCGCCTACCGCTTTGGCGATGGCTCGGCGGGTCCATTCAGGTACGCGGGCCGGGTCGGTCAGGTCATAGCTGGCTTTGGTGATGCTTTTGAAAAGAGCGGTCTGGTCCAGGTCTTGAAACACATTGCGGCCACGAACCGCCAGGCGTGCAGCCGATGCAATGGCCAATACCGGGATGGATGACGAAAAAGCCTCTGCTATTCCCGTGACCAAATTGGTCGCACCAGGCCCCGAGGACGCATCGCATACGCCTAAGCGACCACTGGCACGGGCGTAGCCATCTGCTGCGTGGGCGGCAGCCTGTTCATGACGGATCAACACATGCTGAATGCTGCCGTCAAGACGCAGTGCATCGTAAAAAGCACCATGGTCTCCAGGCAGGCCAAAGATATGTTGCACACCTGCATTGCGCAACACTCGCACCATGGCGTCAGCGACTCGCATTTTCATTTTTTGTCCTTGAATTTAGTGATGACCTATGGGTCTATGTTTTTGAGGTTTGGTGTGGCCGTCAATCAGGGGCCGACATACAAGCCACCATTGACTTCAATCACGGCGCCTGTCACAAAGTCCGCCAAATCCGAGCAAAGATAAAGCGCGGTGTTGGCGATGTCTTGCGGCGTGCCCAGGCGGCGCAGCGGTGTCTTGGCGATGGTGCCTGCACGTGCCGCATCGGTCAGGCCTGCCAGTGCGGGTGATTCGATTTGGCCAGGGTTGATGGCGTTCACCGTAATCCCCTGTCGCCCCACTTCTTTGGCTGATACTTTGGTCAGCCCGATTAGGCCTGCTTTGGCTGATACATCGTGCACGGGCTCAGCGCCCCCGCCACCGGTACGGGCGGCATCAGACGCGATATAGACAATGCGCCCGGCGCAACGCTTAAGCATGGGGCGAAGTGCCAGGCCGGACAGCACAAAGGCCGAGTGCAAATTGACGTTCATGACCTGACGCCACTCTGTGATGCTCATGTCTTCGCATGCCAGCTTTGAGTGCTTGCTGTCCTGCGCCAGTGGCGCGCCCGCGGCAAAGATCAGTGCGTCCGGCGCATCGTCACCTTCAAAAACACCGCTCAGTGCTTGTGGGATGCCGTCCAGCAAAGCCAGGTCACAGGCGTGCAACTTAACCAGCGTGGGGTGTTTTTCTGCCAAGGCTTGGCCGGCGCGCAAATCAATGTCGATCAAATCAACCCTGGCACCGGCCACGGCAAAGGCGGTCGCCGTGGCGAGGCCAAGGCAACCGCAGCCTCCTGCGATGGCGACGCGTTTGGTTTTGAGCTTCATTGGGGTTCTACTCCTGCGTCTTTGATGGCCTTGCCCCAGCGCGGGGTGTCGCGTGCAATCACGCTGGCAAACTCAGCGGGGCCAACGCCGGTTGCGTCGAGACCGTATTGCAAAAGTTTGTCTTTGGCATCTGCCGTTTTGAGCAAACGAACGACCATGGCAGCCAACTGGTCGATGGGCTCCTTGGGCGTTTTTACTGGTACGTGCAATCCGTTCCAGCCCACCAGGTCCAACGGGATGCCGAGTTCGGTGAACGTGGGCACGTCGGGCATCAAGGGAAAGCGCCTGGGGGCCACCACTGCCAGGGGCGTGACGGATTGCGCTTTGAGGAAGGCGGCGGCTGTGCCGTAGTCCACAAACATCGCATCCAGCCGCCCGGCCATCAGTTCTTGAAGAGCGGGAGCAGCACCTCTGAACGGAACATGTGTCATTTGTATGCCAGTCAGTTTCTGCAGCATTTCGCCATAGATATGGATCGAGCTGCCCGTGCCCCATGAGCCATAGTTGAAGGCGCCCGGGTTTTGTTTGGCAAGGCGCACAAATTCAGCCACGGTGTTGGCCTTGAGCGTGGGACGGATCACCAGCGCATGGGTAGGAATGCCCAGCTGTACAACAGGCGTCAAATCAGTTAGTGGCTGCAAAGGCATAGTCTTGAACAGAAACTGATTGGCCATGATGAGCGCGGCGTTGGTGTAGACCAGCGTGTGGCCATCGGGCTCGGCCCGGGCGGCTGCAGCCGCACCAATCATGCCCGTAGCCCCGGTCACGTTTTCTACCACCACGCTTTGCTGCAGTTCATCCCCCACCGCTTTGGCGATGTAGCGCGCGACCAAATCCGATTGGCCGGCAGCGGCAAAGGGAACAATCAGTCGAATGGGTTTGCGCGGCCAAGCCTGCTGCGCTTGGCTGACAAGCGCCGTGGGGGCTATTGCTGCAGCCGATGCGGCTTGCAAAAGTTGGCGGCGGGTAAAGGTAGTTTGGTGTTGCATAAATTTAAGCGCCCATGTATTGGCCACCATTGACTTCAATGGCGCTGCCGGTGAGGTAATCAGCGCCGCGAGACGCCAAGAATTCGACGCAACCGGCGATATCCGCCGGCATGCCCAGCCGCCCAAGCGGCACGGTTTCAGCAAAGGCAGCATTGGACGCTGCGAGATGGCTGATCATGGGGGTCAACACCTTGCCTGGGTTGATCGCATTGACGGTGATGCCAGCGCGGGACACTTCGTGTGCCAAGGCCTTGGTGAATCCCATCATGGCGGCCTTGCTGGTGACATAAGCGGCACCCACGTTCACGCCGCCCACACGTGGCGCCATCGACACAATGTTGATGATGCGTCCGTAGTGGCGTGCCTTCATGCGGGGCAGGGCAAGTTGGGTGCAATAAAAAACTGAGTCAACGTTGATGGCCATCACGCGCAGCCAGTCGGCTACGGTGTGCTCGGCAATGGGCACGGCGTTGCCGTTCGCTTGACGCGGTGACCCAATGCCCACCGCATTGACCAGAATGTCCGGCGCGTCTTGTGCGCCGAGCAGGGGTTCCAGCGCGGCCTTGCAAGCATCCAGATCAATCAAATCGACCGCTACCGTTGAAAGGTGCTTGGGGTAGTTGGCGAGCAATGCGTCGGCGGACTGGGTTTGGCGGTCCACCAACACCACCGACAGGCCTTTGCCCAGAAACATCTCGGCAATGGCGAGCCCCATGCCGCCACACCCTCCGGTGATAAGCGCCTTTTTGCCTTCAATTTCCATGTGAATCCTTGGTGTATGGCCTTGCGAACAGCAAAAATGATAACGTGAACATTTAATGTTTGCAATGAGGGTTCTGACTATTGCGCATGAATATTGAGCACGTTAACATTTGGCATTGAATACTTCTACTTCAACCCAATTGGCAAACTGCCAAGCTTTAGACGGGATCTAACTGGCAATGACTGGCACCACAAACACTGAAGCGCATTCCTACGCAGGATTTCCCGGAACGGTCGGGCGTACCCGGGAGGAGTCCACGCCGTGGTGGCCCGTTGCTCAGCGTGCCAAGGCCGGCAGCCCAAACATCGTCATCATTTACATGGATGACATGGGCTATTCCGATTTGGGGTGCTACGGTTCTGAGATCGCCACGCCGCATCTGGACGCCATTGCCGCGCGCGGCCTGCGGTTTAACCACTACACCACGCACCCGATCTGCTCATCTGCACGCGCGGCCTTGTTAACCGGGCGCAATGCGCATGCTGTTGCGACGGGTTGGCTGGCCAATAACAACCCAGGCTACCCGGGCTACTTTGGTGATCTGCCGATGGACGCGGCAACGTTACCTGAGGCCTTGCGCGGTGCCGGCTATGCGACGGTCGGTGTGGGCAAATGGCATAACTCGACCAATGGGGCCGTGCCTAACGAAACCTGGCCTACAGGGCGTGGGTTTGAGCGTTTTTATGGTTTTCTGGAAGGCGAAACCAGTTTCTTTTATCCGGCGCGCCTGATGCATAACAACATGGTTGTGCCCATGGACAGCTATCCACCGGATTACTACAGCACGGACGACTGGACGGATCAGTCCATCCGCTTTGTGAAAGAGATTCGCCACGATCAGCCGCAGCGTCCCTTCTTTTTGTACATCGCCCACAATGCCATGCACGGCCCCTTGCAGGCCAAAGAAGTTGACATTGCCAAATACCGTGGCCACTATGACGCGGGTTGGGATGTGCTCCGCCAGCAAAGGCTGGACAAACAAATCGCGCTCGGCTTGGTGCCCCCTGACACGCGCTTGCCACCCAGTGACCCGACCATTCCCGCCTGGAGCAGCTTGCCTGCTGAAGAGCGCGCCATGTACGTCAAGCACATGGAGACTTACGCCGCCATGCTGGACTGCGTGGACCAGAACACCGGGAGGTTGGTGTCGTTCATCGAATCGCTGGGTGAGTTGGACAACACCATCTTCATCGTGTCTTCGGATAACGGTGGCACCCACGCCGCCGGCCCACAGGGCGAAATCAATGGCAACCGCCGCTATTCCAGCCTGCCACGCTTGTCGCTGGACGATTCTTTAAAGCGAGCGGACTGGATCGGCACTGGACGTGCCACGGCTTTGTATCCCACAGGCTGGGCGCAAGTCAGCAATACACCGTTTCCGGCCTATAAAACTCAAACCGGAGCGGGTGGAAGACGCGTGGCCTGCATCGTGTCTTGGCCCGATCAGATTCCTGACCGAAATGTGGTGCGGCCACATTTCATCCATGTCACGGATTTGATGCCCACCTTGCTTGACTTAGCGGGCGTATCTGCGCCGCAGGTATCACACGGGAAACCCGCGCTGCCGATGCAGGGCAAAGTGCAAACAGCAGTGCTCAAGCAAAGCAGCGCCAGCCAGGTGCGCAGCCAGCAGTATTACGAATGCTGGTCTAACCGGGGCTATTACAAAGACGGCTGGATCGCGGTGTCCATTCAGCAAATCGGCAAAGGCATTGACTTTGACAACTGGACATTGCATCGCCATGGCACAGACTTTTCAGAAAGTGTTGACCTGAGTGCGCAGTACCCTGACAAGCTCAAGGAATTGGTTGCAGACTTCGACCGCGATGCCTGGGCCAATATGGTGTATCCATTGGATAACCGCGGGCGTAGCCAAAAATTTCAGCAAATTCCCCCGCACCTGAAACCCCCACTCACTGGAAGTCGGCGCTTCTTCAAAGGCGCACAGACGGTCAATCGCAGTGTTGTTGTTCCGCTCATCGCAGATCGCAACTACAGCATCACCGTCAATGTCAGCCACAAGGCGTCAGACCAGGGCATTTTGTTTGCGCTGGGCGATGTGTCGGGTGGCATGGTCATGTACGTGGAGGAGGGCTGCCTTCACCTTTATTACAACGGTTTTGGGGACTTTCATGCGTTGCCTGGTATCCCCATGCCCACCGGGAAACATGCGGTCAGTCTGGACTATGAAGCGCAGGGAGACCGCGCTGGGCGAGGTCGCTTTTTGCTCAATGGGCACCCTGCCAGCGAATGGCAAGACCTGACGCCTACCTTGATGTACGGCTTTCACGAAGGGCTGGACATTGGCATTGATCGTCGCGCGCCAGTGCATTGGGAATTGTTTCAAAAACGGGGCAGTTTTCCCTATTCTGGCGAACTGATTGACCTGGTGATTGATTCGGGAATGCACGCGCCGGACCCGACAGGCGTTAAGTCATGACTACTTTGAATGGAACCGCTATGAACACGACCAACCGCAGACAATTTATGGCGCTTGCCGCATGTGCGTCGGGCGCTTGGGAGCTTAGCGGGCAAGCCATGGCCCAAACTGCGCCCCAAAGCATGCCGGTTACCACGCCTGCGGCATTGCGCTGGCCCGTCGACACCATCAAATTCATGGCCCCAGTCCCCGCGGGTGGTGGCGTAGATATTTTTTGCAGACGCTTGGCAGAGAGAATGAAGGTTCATCTGGCCACCAATGTGATTGTGGACAACAAGCCAGGTGGTGGCGCCTTGTTGGGGGCCCGCTCGCTGGCGAGTTCTCCGGCCAATGGCAGTGCCGTTGGTTACTTGCACAGTGGCCACGTCAGCCTGCAAGCCATGGGGGCCAAGTTGGATATGGTCACTGAGTTCAAGCCGGTTTTGCCTCGCATGCAAGCGTCAGCCTTTGTGCTGGCCGTGAATGCCGATTCCCCTTTCAAAACGCTTGCCGAGCTGTTGAAGTTTATGGCCGATCAGCCCAACAAACTCAATTACGGCACAGGCGGGCCAGGCTCGCCTGCACACATCGTGTTTGAAACCCTGAAAAGCGTCCGACCTGAGATCAGCGCGGTTCAAATTCCCTTCAAAGGTGCAATCGAAGGCGTGAATGCGTTGGTGGGCAAAAATATCGACTTTGTCATTGGTGTGGCCTCCACCATGATTCCCCACGTTAAGGCGGGAAGCCTGCGGGGCTTGGCGGTTTCTACCAGTGCACGCGTCAAGCTCTTGCCAGATGTCCCTACGATGTCCGAGGCTGGAGTCACGGGGTTTCAACATGCCAGTTGGTCGGGTGTGTTTGCACCCGCAGGCACCCCAGACGCGTTGATTGAACAGATGCGCGCCGCACTGATCAAAATTCAGCAGGAGAGTGACTTCATCGCCTTTGTGGAGAGCACAGGGGCTGTCATGCTGCCTCCTGACACTCCGCAGGTTTTCGATGCGTATCTCAAGAGTGCCATTGCGAACGAGACCAAACTGATGAGCCGCTTAGGCATCAAGGTGTGAGGTCCTTTGGGCGCCGCCTCTAATCGAGCGCCATAGTTGGCAGGATCACTTTGCGCAGGCCATTCCGCATGACAATGCGCCTTGCCCTCCTAACTCAAGCTGATGGCCAGCGCCAACTCGATGAAATCTGCACGCATAGATGCCTTTACCGATAACCCGAACGACATTCGAGTTGTCGATGTGCCCCTACCCGAGCCCGCTGCTGGGCAGGTTCGTGTGCGCATGCTGATGAGCCCAGTGAATCCATCGGACTTGAATTTGTTGCACGGCACCTATCGTGCGGCGCTGGAGCGCATCGTATGGAACCATGGCAAGCAAGACCCGACGCAAACCGTTTACTACGATCCTGCTGCCACTAACGCTTGCCCGATGCCACCTTATGCCTTAGGAGGCGAGGGTGTTGGCATTGTCGAGGCCACAGGCGGGGGCTTTCTTGCCCGACGCTTGCTGGGCAATCGGGTGGCCATCGCTGGCGGGCCGCCAAATGGCACCTGGCAAGAGCACACGGTGGTGGATGCCAAAAAGGCCGTTGCCTTGCCGGAGTCCATCTCGGATGAGCAAGGGGCCATGTATTTTGTGAATCCCATCACTGCTTACGTGCTGACGCGTGAAGTGCTGCGTGTGCCACGGGGCGGATGGCTGCTGGTGACGGCGGCGGGTTCGGCCTTGGGCAAAAGTATGGTTCGCCTGGGCAAGCGCTATGGCTTCAAGACCTTGTGTGTCGTGCGGGGGAACGCAGCCTCCGCTGAACTTCGGCAACTGGGCGCCGACGCCGTCGTAGAGACCTCGCACCAGGATTTACAGGCAGAGGTGTTTCGCATCACCCAGGGCAAGGGCGTGGGCTATGCCATGGATTGTGTGGGCGGTGAATTGGCGGCCGATGTGCTGCGCTGCATGGGGCTGGATGGCCACATGGTCCTCTACGGCACGTTAGGCAACAGCCTCATGCCGCTGACGGTGCGTGACCTGATGATGCCCGTGGCGCGGGTGTCCGGATTCTTGTTGCCGAACTGGATGACGCAGCAGTCACCTCTGAGGTTGTTAAGTGTGCTGCGAGCTGTCAAAAAACTCACGGTACAAGGTGTGTTTGCCACTGAGGTGGCCGAAGTCTTTGCGCTCGATCAAGTATCGCAAGCGGTCACGGCCGCAACTCGCCCAGGGCGCACGGGCAAGGTAATGCTGCGCATGGCAGCGTCTTGAACTGCTTTTGCAACTTCTGGATTTGAAAGGACGAATGATGAGCTTTGAAACACTGTCCCTTTTGCTCGCAGCAGCCGGGCTTTTGTTGGCCCTGGGCTGGCAGTTTGCAGGGGCATTGATGCTGAAGCGCTGGCGACTGGAGGCTAACCCTGTGGCGCTGCTGGTGGGGCGGCGCATCGGCGTGGTCTACCTCAGCGTGGCACTGCTCTTCTTTTGGGCGAGAGGCACGCAGTCTGCCGAGGTGATGCATGTGCTGAGTGTCTTTGCAACTCTCGCAAACGGCCTGCTGGCCGCACGTGGTACATCAGAATTCTTGCGCGGTCGCATGGGGCCAGGGATTTTTGTCAGCGTGGTCGTTGAAGTGTTACTTGCCGTGGGTTTTGGGCGAATTGCGTTAGCATAAATTGACCAACGCATTCGGCAGAACCTGCTCTACGTTTTAAGTGGACTTTTCTTTGCGAAATGCCGTCGGTGTAAGCCCTGTCCAGCGACGAAAGGCTTGGTTGAACGAGCTTTGGTCTGAAAAACCCAGGTAGGCTGCCACATGCGCGAGCGGCATGGCTTGCTTGGCGACCAGCTCCAACGCCAATTGACGGCGTTCGTTGTCGAACAGGGTGGTGAAGCTCACGCCTTTGTCGCTCAGGCGGCGCTGCAAGGTGCGTGGCGACAAGTGCAAGCACTCAGCAACGTCTTCAATCTGGCACCGCCTGTGATGCAGCAACTTGCCAATCACTGTGCTGGTTAATTCGACCACATCAAAGTTTGCATGCACCTGCGCCCGTTTAAGGTAGTCGCGAACGATGGGGGCCAGGGCCAGGTCTTTGATTGACGTAGGCCTTTGCAGTAAGGCTGCATCAAAGCTCAGGGCGTTACGTGGTTGCCCGTAACTGATCGGGCAGCAAAACAGCTTTTGTGCGCTGCTGCGGTCTTTGGGGGCGACATGCCTGAAGCCCACGCCTTTCAATTTGGGCTGGCTGCCGCCAGCGACCATTGCCAGCACATTGCGCATCACCGTCATGCCAAATTCAGCCATTTGCTGCCCTGAGCCAGACGACACTTTGGGTGAATAAACCAGAGCAGGTGCCACGCCTTCATTGGTTTCACCAGTATCCAGATACGCTGCGTAGGCCAGCGAATGGATGGGCAGACTGGTTTCCAGTTCGCGCAAGGCTTCTTCCACGGTCTCAGTCAGCCGCACGACCAATCCTACCGGGCCCAGGATGTTCAGGTTTTGCAACGAGCCCAGCTGCAAACCAAAATCTGGGCAGTTCCATTCGTTGGCGCAGGCCTCGAGAACTTGGCACCACGCGAGGTACGGGATGGGCGTGTCGGGTGTCTTCAGCAGATCGGTGCTGAGGCCAAACCGCTCAAGAGTGGGCGCCACGTTGTGCCCCAATTCCGCGGCCAAAACATCAATGCCATGCATCACGCTTGCACGTGTCAAAAATCCTTCGCTTGCATGCTTGGCCATGGCCTGTATTTTAGGGAAACTGCAAGGTCCAGGGGTTTCCCCTTGGTTGGCGTTCAAACTAAAAATATTGGCATCCGAAATGAAGACTCAGCCCTTAGAGGCGGCTACATTGCCATCAACTTTGGAGACTTGAGCATGAAAAAATCTGGTGCCTGGCTGGCCCGCTACGCCTTAGAGCAATTGGGTATCCGTTACACCTTTGGCATACCCGGCGTGCATAACACCGAGCTGTATGACGAGTTGAACAATTCGTCGCAAATCACACCCATGCTCGTCAGCCACGAATGTGGCGGTGCCTTCATGGCGGACGCCATGAGCCGCTTGTCAGAGTCCGTGGGCACCCTGGTGGTCGTCCCTGCAGCAGGCTTGACCCACGCCGCCAGTGGCATCGGTGAAGCTTTTCTAGACGGTATCCCCATGCTGGTGATCTGTGGAGGCATCCGCACTGATGTGGACTGGCAGTTTCAGCTGCATGCCATGGATTTGCACCAGTTCATGAAAGGCATCACCAAAGCCACTTACAAGATCGAGCGTGCTGAGGACGTGGTGACTACCCTGTTTGACGCCTACCGTGTGGCAACTTCGGGTGAACCTGGCCCCGTGTTCATTGAATTGCCTATGAACGTGCAGATGTTCCCAAGTGAAGTAGGCGAGTTGCCCGTGTGGAAGGCCCCGGCTTTGCCAGCACCCGCTGCGAAAGCTCAAATTGATGCGGCCGTTACCTTGCTGAAGCATGCCAAAAAGCCCAGTTTCTTCTTGGGCTGGGGCGCGGCGGACTGTGCCACCGATATGGTCGCCATGGCGGAATATCTGCAAGCACCTGTGGCCACCACTTTGCAAGGTTTCTCTGTCTTCCCTGGTGGCCATCCCTTGCACACGGGCTTCAGCTTCGGCCCGTCTGCCGTGCCAGCCGCACGCAATGCTTTTGCTGACTGCGACGTGATGCTGGCCATTGGTGCACGCTTTGGTGAAATATCGACGGGCAGCTTTGGCGTGACCTTGCCACCTCAACTGATTCACATCGACATCTGCGGCCATGTGCTAAACGCCAATTACCCGGCCGAAGTGGCTATTGAGGGTGATGCCCGGGTGGTTGTGCCTCAGCTGTTGGCAGCCCTGCGCAAAGCCATGCCGTCAAAGTCAACTGACAAAGCTTTGCATACCAAGATAGCGGCCGATAAAAAGGCCTATCGACAAACTTGGTACGACCATGACAGCAAAGACAGGGTGAACCCCGCGCGTTTCTTTGACGGTCTGCGCGCCGCCACGCCACCCGAGGCGGTGACGGTAGTGGATGATGGAAACCACACCTACCTGGTCGCCGAATTGTTTCCTTTGTTGAGCGCCAAATCTGCGGTCTTGCCGACTGACTTCAACGCCATGGGCTATGCCGTGCCCGCAGCTATTGGCGCGAGGCTGGCCCGGCCCACCGTGCCCGTGAACTGCATCGTGGGTGATGGGTGTTTCCGCATGACCTGTATGGAAATCATCACCGCCACGCAGTACGGCCTAGGCTTGGTCTATTACGTCTTTTGCGATGGCGAGCTGTCTCAAATCTCGCAGGCGCAAGAGATTCCCTATGGCCGCAAACCCTGTACCGTGCTGGCCAAGGTTGACCTGGCTGGCGTGGCCAAAGCCGTGGGCGCTGAGTATGTGCGCATCGGCAACGACAGCGAGATTTCATCCTCCATTGCCATGGCGAATTCAGCTGCAGTGCAAAACCGCCCGGTTATCGTGGAAGTGAACATCGACTACAGCAAGCGCACGGCCTTTACCGAAGGCGTGGTCAAGACTAATTTCCACCGTTTCACGCTCAGCCAAAAGGCACGCGTGCTCAGCCGTGCCGTAATACGCAAGGTCATGGGTTAAGCGTGTCAGTTAACAATGAGGCAGAGCGTATGAAGTTCATTATTCTTGGTGCGGGTGCCATTGGCTGCTACGTGGGAGGCCGATTGGCCGCCAGCGGCCAGCAAGTGAGTCTTGTGGGCAGGCCACGCATGGTGACTGCCTTGTCAGCTCAGGGGCTCCGCCTGTCTGATCAGGCGGGGTTTGATGCGCAGGTGAAGGCGGCTGATTTGCATTTGGCCACTTCGCTGGCCGATGCTTATCAGCTGCTTGAGATCGATAAAAATGCCAGCACTAGCTCCGTTTGCGTTTTGGTCTGCACCAAGGCCACGGGCACCCAAGCCGCCGCAACTGAGATAGCGCAGACCTGTCCGCCAGGCACCATGGTGGTGTCGCTGCAAAACGGCGTTGAAAATGCAAAGCATTTGGCCAGTGGTGCGCCTGCCATGAAGGTCTTGGCAGGGATGGTGCCCTTTACGGTGAACTGGCGTGGTGACCATCACGTGTACCAGGCCAACACAGGTCAATTGCAGCTACAGCGCAGTCCCGACAGCGAAAGAATTGCCCCCGCACTGCAAGCCGCCAGTTTGGGGGCAGAGCTACACGACGACATGCAAGGCATCCTGTGGGGGAAATTGCTCATTAACCTGCTGAATCCGATTAATGCTTTGGCCAACATCCCCATCCGGGCGCAGTTGCTGCAGCGTGACTACCGCTTGGTCTACGCCGCTCTGCAATCTGAAGCCCTGGCGGTCTTGAAGGCCGCCAACATCCAGCCTGCCAAAGTATCTGCGGCTGCACCCCATGTCATTCCCAAGGTGCTACGCCTGCCGAACTGGCTGTTCACGCGCCTCGCCAAGGGCATGCTGAAAACCGATCCAGCGGCCAAGACTTCAATGTGCGAAGACTTGCAAAACGGACGCACCACTGAGATTGATGATCTGTGCGGCGCGGTGTTGAGGCTGGCTGCCCAGCATGCGGTGAAGGCACCACTGAATCAGGCAGTACTTGACTTGGTGATTAGCTACAAGACAGGCCAAAATTGGAGCGGGACAAAAATGCGAGCCATCCTGAGGGTCTGACGAATCAAGTGTTTAACTTTTTGGCATTTTTCTGGCCTTGCCGGATTCCAGCATTAGCCTGGTTTTTTCGAGTTCATGTTGTAGCAATTCGGCATCTGGCAGCACGGTCTTGTAATTGGCTGCCATGATTTTGTTGGGCAGGCCGTCCAGCGCATAACGCGCCAAGGCGTGGCCCTTGTCAGCACAGAGTATCAAGCCAACGGGTGGGTTTTCATCCGGCAAAGCCCAGTTTTCTTTGGCGTAGTTGCAGTACATGTGCATCTGGCCTACATCGGCATGGGTCAGGCTGCCCAGCTTCAGGTCAATGATCACCAAGCACCGCAGGCGACGGTGAAAGAACAGCAGGTCTACGCGATACCAAGTCTGGTCAATTCGCAGACGACGCTGTCGACCGACAAAGCAGAAATCGGTGCCCAGCTCCAGCAAAAAGTCTTCCAGGCGGTGGATCAGTGCCTGCTCAAGCTGGCTTTCGGAATACTCATCCTTCAGGTCCAAAAATTCCAGGATGTACGGGTCTTTGACGGCCTCATCGGGGTGGATCGCGTCTTCTGGTTTTGCGATAGCCCCCTTGGTCAGCATGGCGGCTTTGTTCTTGGACAAAGCAGTGCGCTCATAGAACTGACTGCCGATTTGGCGGTCTAGCTGGCGAACGCTCCAACCGCTGCGCAAGGCTTCTGCTTCATAGAACTGGCGGGCATGTTTGTCTTTGACGGCAAGCAAACGCACATAGGCAGACCAGGGGAGGGGGAAGGCATTTGCCAGTTCAGCCAGACTCAACTGTATTGGCAGTTGCGCTGCATTTTTCGATTCTCCAGACGGTGTCGGGAGTTTCGGCAATTCTCCAGACGGTGTCTGGAGAATTCGATTCATCCCCCAAGTTTGGTGGAAGAGGCGCATCTGCCACAGATTTTGAACGCTAAAGCCTCTGCCAAACTGCTGCGTCAAGTCAACGGAAAGCCGTTCAATGAGCTGTTCGCCATAGCCTGCGCGGCGCTTACCTTTTTGTTCCGCTTCAACAATGCGCCGACCAATCTCCCAGTAGCTGGCGGTCATCAACGCATTGACGTTTCGTGCCGCAGCCAGGCGCGCGGCGTTCAGCAGTTCAACGATGCTGCTGCTGATAACCGCGTAGGTTGCTGGGCGCGCAATAGGTTTGTTTTTGGCGGTGTCGGGCGGCTGCTTCATGCCCCATTTTAGGTGGGCGATTTGAACTCAAATCGGCGGTTCACCTCAGTTATCCAGGTGGTGCCGCCCAATATCTTCCACACGCGTCACCCCCGCCAGCGCCATGGCCACTTTCAGTTCGGTCTTGAAGTTGCTGAGCAGATCATTAACGCCTTGTTCGCCTGCACCCGCCATGGCCCATACCCAGGGTCTGCCGATCAGCACGCCTTTTGCACCCAGGGCCACAGCCTTGAACACGTCCAGGCCGCTGCGCACGCCGCCGTCCATCAGCACTTCTAACTTGTCACCGACAGCGTCCGCAATGGCAGGCAGTTTGCTGATGCTGGACGCGACGCTGTCGAGCTGACGCCCGCCATGGTTGGAGACAATCAAACCGTCAGCGCCCACAGTGACTGCGCCTTGCGCGTCTTCCACTTCCTGGATTCCCTTCAGGACCAGCTTGCCCTTCCAGATGCTGCGCAGCCACTCGATGTCTTTCCAGGTGACGGAGCCATCAAACTGCGCGTCAATCCAGGCGCGGTACAGGGCCAGATCGGTGGGGTCGGGCACCACATGAGCTAGGTTGCCGAAGCTGTGCGGTTTGCCTTTGACGCCTACATTCCACACCCAGCCAGGGCGTGCGCCCAGTTGCCAGGCCTTGCCCAATTTGCCTTTCAAACCGGTGGCCAGCATGCCATTGCGGGTGTCGCGGTGGCGCATGCCTGGCAGGGGCAGGTCGACGGTGAACACCAAGGTATCGCAGCCGTTCGCCGCCGCGCGTGCCAATAGGTCTTGAATGACGCCCCGGTCGCGGATCATGTAGAGCTGAAACCAAAACGGCTGGCTGCTCGCTGCCTTGACTTCTTCTAGCGGACAGATGCCCACGGTTGACAAGGTAAAGGGCAGGTTGGCTGCGTTGGCGGCGCGCACGCCTTGCAATTCGCCCCGGCGGCCAAACAAGCCCGCCATGCCAACAGGGGCCAGGATCACGGGCATGGAGGTCGACCGGCCCAGCAGTGTGGTGGCCGTGTCAACGCCGTCAACATTTTTTAGCACCCGCTGACGGATCAGTACCTTGCCAAAGTCATTGACGTTGGCGGCCAAGGTGCGCTCGTCGTTGGCACCACCGTCGATGTAGTCAAATAAAAAGCGTGGCAGCTTTTTCTCGGCCAAGCGGCGATAGTCAACCGGTGTGACGGGGACGAAGTGGTGTGTCTGGCCCATGGTGCTGCTACTTCCAATCTTGTTTGATCATGTCAGAGGCTTTTTCGCCAATCATGATGGTCGGTGCCATCGTGTTGCCGCCCACGATGCGGGGCATGATGGAACTGTCCACCACCCGCAAGCCATGCAGGCCGTGAACCCGCAGTCGGTCGTCCACCACGGCCATTTTGTCGCGTCCCATTTTGCAGGTGCCCACCGGGTGATAGACCGTGCCGGAGTATTTGCGCACCAGGGCTTCCCAGTCGGCGTCTGTTTTGCAGTTTGCGGTGTTGAGTTTGGCCTTCACCAGCTTTCGGAAGGTCGGCGTGTCAAACACCGCGTTCATCTGGCGGGTGCCTGCCACCAGGTCCCGCACATCGTCCGGGTGCGACAGGTACTTGAAATCAATGAGCGGTGCATCTTGATGCTTGGCCGATGCCAGCTTCACCGTGCCCCGGCTTTTTGGGTGCAGCAAAACTGAGTGCAGCGACATGCCGTGCTTGAAGAACAGCTCTCTGCCATGGTCTTGGGCCAAGGCGGGCACAAAGTAGAACTGAATCTCAGGTTTGGGCGAATCGGGATGCAACCGGATAAAGCCCGTCACTTCGGCAAAGCAGGTGGCCAGGTAGCCGCTGCGCTTGGCTTTGTATTCTTTGTAGGCGCGAACGAGCGCTTTGATGCCGGTGGGGGAGATGCCCAGCAGGGCAGGGTCGCCGGGGATGTGATAACCCGTGATGCAATCCAGGTGGTCACACAGGTTTTCGCCCACACCTGGCAAGTCTGCCACCGATGCAATGCCCAAGGCCTGCAAGTCTTTTGCTGAGCCCACGCCCGAGAGTTGCAGCAACTTTGGGGAAAGGATGCCGCCGCTGGCGAGGATTACTTCTTTGCGCGCCCGCAGCGTGCGCTTGCTGCCACCTGAAAGCACCTCAACACCAACAGCGCGTTTGCCTTCAAACACAATGCGCGTGCATTCAGTGTCGGCCATCATTTGCAAGTTGGAGCGCTTGTCCAAATAGGGATAAATATAGGCGCGCCCCGTATGCCAGCGTTCGCCGTTTTTCATCATCAGCTGCGCAGGTCTAAAGCCTTCTTGGTCTTCGCCATTCACGTCTGGGTTGTAGGGAATGCCTGCTTCGGCGCAAGCTTGCGACACGATGCCCACGTAGGGGTTGTGGCTGCGCATCTCTTCCACCCACATCGGGCCAGATGTGCCGTGGTATTCATCACGGATGGACTGGTTGTTCTCCGATTTCTTGAAATACGGCAGCACGTCGGCATAGGCCCAACCCGCGTTGCCCTCAGCGGCCCAGCCGTCGAAGTCCAAACGGTGGCCGCGCACATAGTTCAGTGTGTTGATCGCCGAGCCGCCGCCCACGCCGCGCCCCAGGGGGTGAAAGTCCTTGCGGCCATTCAAGCCGGCTTGAGGTGTCGATTCAAAGCCGTAGTTGTTGGCTGTTTTGCGAGGCGTCATCACGGCCGCACCATAGGCGGTGCAATCGTGCGGCATGCCACGGCGATCTGGCCCCGCTTCAATCAGTGCCACATGGTGCAACGGGTTCTCAGACAGGCGAGACGCGGTGACGCAGCCACCTGGCCCGCCGCCCACGACGATGAAATCAAACTCTTCCATGGCTGTCTCCGGATTGTTATTTTGCTGACGTTAAATGCAGGAGTATTCAAAAATGATAGCTAGATAAGCTTATGGGTATTGCCGTAGCAGCACTTTTGAATGCCTAATTGTGGGTTTGCCAATCTGCGCGGATCATGTCGGCAGCTTTTTCGCCAATCATGATGGTCGGAGCGTTGGTATTGCCTGTCGTGATGGTGGGCATGATGGAGGCATCGACGACCCGAAGACCCGCGATGCCATGGACGCGCAGGCGCTCATCGACCACTGCATCAGGGTCTGTTTGGGGACCCATCTTGCAGGTGCCGCACGGGTGATACTCCGTGTCGCCGAAGGTTTGAATCTGTCGCTCAATGTCTTTCGGACTGTTGGCGTCCAGCGGAAACATGAGCTCACCGCGAATCGGTGCAAGCGGCGCGGCATTCATGATCTTCATGGCTTGCTGTGTTCCGCTGATAAGCGCTGGCATGTCATCCGGGTGGCTGAAGTAGCGTGCATCGATGTGAAGACCGTCCGCCGGATTGGTGCTTGCCAGCTTGACCTGCCCCCTGCTTTTGGGGCGGACTAGGGTGACGTGGAGGCTGAATCCATGCCCCAAATGTGTCTTGCGGTTGTGGTCATCCACAATCCCGCGCACCAGTTGCAACTCAATGTTTGGCACCGCCAGGTCTGCGCTGGAGCGAATAAATGCCCCTGATTCGGCGGCATTGCTGGTGAGGAGCCCGGTTCGCTTGCTGCGCCACTCAAAGATACTCTTCACAATTTGAGAAACGCCCGAAAGGGAGATCCCCATGGCGGCCTCAGTGTTGTGGGTTCGCCAGATGATGGTGGTGTTGACGTGATCCTGCAGGTTCTGTCCTACCCCCGGCAAGTCGTGCGCAACCGGAATGCCCAAGGAACTCAGGTCCCCGGCATTGCCGACGCCGGACAACATGAGCAACTGAGGAGAACCGTAGGCGCCAGCGCTGAGAATGATTTCTTGGCGGGAACGAATAGAACGCTTTTCGCCCTTCACAGAAAAATCGACACCGACAGCACGCTTGTCCTGAATTTCAATACGGCTGACCATTGCCCCGGTAATGACACGCAAGTTGGTGCGCCCGAGATGGGGTGTGATGTAGGCCCGTGCGGCGTTGCAGCGTTCGCCGTTGATTTGGGTTACCTGCGCGTGCCAGCAACCGTCCTGCCTTTCGCCATTCGGATCTTTGCTCCTGGCGACACCGTTGGCCTCGCAGGCCTTGAGAAACGCCTCATTGAGCAAGCTCGGGCTGCGCAAATAGCACACGTTCAGCGGGCCGCCGTGGCCGCGGTATTGGGTATCTGCCACGCCTTCGCTGTTTTCAGAACGTTTGAAATAGGGCAGAACGCTCTCGTAGTTCCATCCGCTGTTACCCAGTGCCTCCCAGTGGTCATAGTCTGCACGGTTGCCACGTATGTAAACCATGGCGTTGATGGAACTGCTGCCACCCATGACTTTCCCACGCGGCTGAAAGCTTTTGCGCCCACCGAGTCCCGGTTGGGGGATTGATTCGTATCTGGCCGTATTCAGTCCGATGGGCGCGCCTGCAGCGAAGCCCAGTGGCGCCTTTACCAGGACGCTGGTATCTGGCCCCCCCATTTCTAACAGGCAAACGGATACCTTCGGGTCTTCGCTCAAGCGCCCGGCGACCGCGCAACCTGCCGATCCGCCACCAATCACGATGTAGTCAAACTGTTCCATGAGATGCTTTCGTCCCGATGTCTAAATGGTCTGAATGTGCATGTGCACGAATCTCATTTCCAGTCTTCCTTGATCATGTCCGCGCCTTTTTCACCGACCATGTAGGTCGGTGCGGTGGTGTTGCCACCCATGATGGCGGGGAAGATAGAGCTGTCGATCACACGAATACCTTCCAGCCCATGCACCTTGAGCCGGTGGTCGACGACGTTGTCCAGCGGGTCTGGTCCCATGCGGCAACTGCCCACTGGGTGGTAGTTGGTGCCGCCGCCATTGCGGCAGAACTGCTCCCAGTCGGCCTGGGTCTTGCAGTTTTCTGTAATCAGGTCGCGTTTGACCAGCGACTTCATGGTGGGGGTGTCGTACACCTTGGCCACACGGCGGGTGCCTTCCACCATCACCTTGAGGTCATCCGGGTGCGAGAAGTATTTGAAATCCACCAGGGGGAAGTCTTCCCATTTGTTGGATGCCAGCGTGACGGTGCCACGGCTCTTGGGGTCGAGCAACAGGATGTGTGTCGACATGCCATGCTTCCAGTACATGTCGCGCCCATGGTCCATGGCCAGCACCACCACAAATTCATACTGGATCTCGGGTTTTGGTGATTCCGGTGTCAGGCTCATAAAGCCAGTAACTTCGGCGTAGTTGGTGGTGAACATGCCGCGGCGCTCTTTTTTCCAGCGCTTCATGCCTTTGAAGAAGGCACCGACAGCCGTTGGCGAAATGCCCATCAAGTTGGGGTCACCAGGAATGTGGTGACCCAACACCACGTCGATATGGTCGTGCAAATGTTTCCCCACAGCAGGCAGTTGATGCACTTGGGCGATGCCGTGCTTTTGCAACTCGGCCCCGTCGCCCACGCCTGAAAGCTTGAGCAGTTGTGCCGACAAAATGCCGCCCGCGCTGACGATGACTTCCTTGCGTGCGCGAATCTGGCGACGCTCACCCTTGCAAACAACTTCCACGCCCACCGCGCGCTTACCCTCGAACAGAATGCGTGCGACATGCGTGTCGCAGTGCAGCTTCAAATTAGGGCGCGTGTCCAAGTGCGGCAGGATGAAGGCTTGCCCGGCATGGTGGCGCTCGCCATTTTTCATCATGACTTGCGTGCAACGGAACCCTTCCTGGGTTTTGCCGTTCAGGTCGGGGTTGTAGGGCCAGCCGGCTTCGGTGCACGCCTTGCGCAGGATGTCGTGGTAAGGGTTGTCCGTGCGCAGTTCTTCCACCCACACCGGGCCGCCCTTGCCATGGTATTCGTCGTCAAAAGTCTGGTTGTCTTCACTTTTTTTGAAATACGGCAGGACATCATTCCAGCCCCAGCCGGGGTTGCCCATGGCAGCCCACCGCTCGTAGTCTTTGGCGTTGCCGCGCATGTACATCAAGGTGTTGATCTGCGTGCCGCCGCCCAGGCCGCGCCCCAATACTTGGTAGTCCTTGCGGTTGTTCAGGCCAGGGTCGATTTCTGTTTCGAAGCCCCAGTTAAAGGCGCTCTTTTTGGGGCCGTAAACAATGGTGGCCAGCGCAGAGTTGGTGGCCATAATGCCTGAGCGCTGCCCAGGCCCTGCTTCAAGCAATACGGCGCTGACGGTGGGATCTTCGGTCAGGCGAGAGGCCACAACGCAGCCTGAAGGACCCGCACCGATCACGATGAAGTCAAACTCTTCCATGTTTTGTCTCCTCTTGTTTTTGGGGAAAAGCTCAGGACTTCATCTTCAGCATGAAGTTCAGGATGGTGGTGGGCAGGCCCTTGTAGGGCGGCATCAGCGAGTTGATCGCGCGAATGGGCCCTTGGTAGAAGATGGGGCGCATCTTTGAGAATGTGGTGAAGCCCTCAAACCCGTGGTAGTGGCCCATGCCGCTGTTGCCACTGCCACCAAAGGGCAAGCTGTGCAGGCCTGCGTGGATCAGTGCGTCGTTGACAGTGACGCCACCCGAGATGGTGTTGCGGATGTACCAGTCAGCCAGCTTTTTGTCGCCGGTGTAGACGTAAAAGGCGAGGGGGCGGTGGCGGTCGCCAATGTAGTCCACCACGTCTTGTGCCGTCTTGTAGGTCTTGACCGGCAAGATGGGCCCAAAGATTTCGCGCTGCATCACGACCATGTCTTCGGTCACGTTCAGCAGCACTTTGGGCGACATGATGCGTCGGCTGGCGTCAGGGCGCTGTTGATCGCACAGCTCAATGATGGTGGCACCCTTGGCTTGCGCGTCGGCCAATGCGGCTTGCAGGCGGTCATAGGAGCGCTGGTCGATGACGGCGGAGTAGTCGCCATTGTTGATGTCGGGGTAACGCACGTTCGCAATGCGTTTGGCCGCCGTCACAAATTCATCGGCCTTGCCTTCGGGTACGAACAGGTAATCGACGTTTGTGCAGATCTGGCCTGCGTTGAACATCTTGGACCACATGATGCGTTCGGTGGCGGTGGTGATTGAATAATCTGGCGCAATCACGGCAGGGGATTTACCCCCCAGCTCCAGCGTCACAGGCGTCAAGTTGGCAGCACAGTTGGCCATCACGGCTTTGCCCGTCGTGGGCGAGCCCGTAAAGAACAAGTGGTCAAACGGCAACTGCGTGAAGGTCGGGCCACGACCGCCACCGTCTTCAAAAAAAGCGAGCTTGTTGGCGGGAAAGTACTTGGGCGTGATCTTCTTGAACAGCTCGGCCAGATGCTGAGAATTCTCGCTCATCTTGATCATGGCGCGATTACCGGCAGCAAAGGCGCTGGTCAGCGGTGCAAAGGCCATGGATATGGGGAAGTTCCAGGGCACCACAATCCCGATGACACCTACGGGCTGCGGGATCACACGGGCTTTGGCCAGAGGGTACTGGGTGATGTCCAAATGCCGCTTTTGGGGCTTCATCCATTTCTTGAGTTGCTTGATGGCGTCCAGAATGCCTTCCTGGTTCATCAGCAGCTCACCAATGATGGTCTCAAAGCGCGAGCGCGTGCCGTAATCCGCATTGACCGCGTCAATCAAGGCTTCGCGGTTTTCCACCAGCATGCGGTGCATGGCGCGGAGGTCGGCCACGCGCTGGGCATAGCTGGGGCTGCGGTCAGCCTGGTAGGCTTTGCGCTGCTCTGTGAAGCAGGCCATGAATTCAGCGGGGATGGCTGCAGCTTGTGTCAAGTCGTTCAGGTTCATGATGTGTCCAGTGTTCTCAGTCAATGATGGCGCCTTCGCACGCCGGGCGAACATGTTTGCGGTAGTTGCGCATGTAGCCATGCGGCACAGGGCGCTCATACGGAACCCAGCTGGCGCGGCGTTTGGCCAGGGTTGCATCGTCGACATGCAGGGTCAATTTGCGATTTGGAATGTCGATCTCAACGACGTCACCATCTTCAATCAGCGCAATCGGTCCGCCCGAACTGGCTTCAGGGCATATATGTCCCACGCATGGGCCTGAGGTTGCACCGGAGAAACGTCCATCGGTCACCAGCGCGGCTTTCTTGAGTCCTGCCATTTTCAGTGCCATGGTGGCGCCCAGCATCTCGGGCATGCCTGGTGCCCCTTGAGGGCCAAGGTAACGCAATACCACAACATGGTTGGCGGTGATTTTGCCGGCGGCAATCGCCTTCATCGCATCTTCTTCCGAGTTGAAACAGATGGCCGGTCCCTGGCACTGCAACATGTCTTCTGACACACCAGCTTGTTTGATGATGGCCGTGTCGGGGGCAAGGTTGCCGCGCAGCACCGTGATGCCACCCACGGGTCGGAAAGCTTTTTCCACCGGCGGAATGATGGTGTCGTTGCCGACACGGGACTTGTCGATGGTGTCCTTGAGTGGCTTACCAGTCACCGTCATGCAACTCGTATCCAGAAAACGTTCCATTTGTTTGAGTACGGCGGGCATACCGCCTGCGGCCCAAATATCCTGCATGCCGTAGGGTCCGTTGGGGCTGACCGCGAGCAGTGTCGGCACATGGGCAGCATCTTCAAAATGCGCCAGTGAAAACGGCACTTCGGCCGAGTGAGCAATGGCGGGTAAGTGCAGCGCGGTGTTGGTCGACCCGCCAATGGCCATGGCAATTGCCACCGCATTCTTGAAGGACGCCGGTGTAAACATCTGCCGCGCATTCAGATTCTCTTTGACCATGCCAACGATGCGCTCTCCCGTGCGCCGCGCCGCATCGAGCTTGTCCGCATGCCAGCCGGGGATGTTGCTGGTACCTGGCAGGCAAATGCCCAACGCTTCGGCAATGCACTGAAAAGTATTGGCCGTGCCCATGATCTCGCAAGCGCCGCAAGTGGCGCATGTGGCCGTTTTGGCTAGCAAGCCCATGTTGTCGCCGTAATCGCCATGGTCAATGGAGTGGCGTTGTTCGGGTGCATTGCGGATGTCCATCTGGCCGGGGCCACCCGATAGATACAACGCAGGCAAATCTAGCCGGGCCATAGCCATCATCATGGCCGGATTGATCTTGTCGCACCCAGCAATGAACACCACTGCGTCGTAGGGTTGTGAGCGGATATGGGACTCAAGCATGTCGGCAATCAAGTCACGCTGGGCCAGTACAAAGCGCATGCCGTCGTGCGCCATGGCCACACCATCGCAGGGGGCCGGAACGTTGAACTCGGCACACTCACCACCAGCCGCCAAAATGCCATCGTGTACCTTTTGCGCCAACCGGTTCAGATGCGAATGACCGGTAGTTAACTCGGTGTGCGAATTGGCGATGGCAATCAATGGCCTGGTCTTGATGCGCTCGGCACTGATGCCCGCGCCGTGCAATAAACCGGTGCGAAACAGGTTCATCATGGGGCTGGCACTGTTGGAGATGATGTCGCTGCGTTTTGTAGTCATGGTTTGCTCGTTTGGTTTCAGTTGCCTGTAGCGCGTCGGGCTGCGGCCATTTGCTGCATGGTGGCTTGTAGCATGCGGCTGACTTCGCCTGACAGGTTGGTTTGACGGGGAGGGAAGTCTTTGAAGCTGGCCAAGTGTCTTTGCACCAGATCAAACATGGGCAAATAGACCCAGCCCTTGCCTTCGACCCATGCGCGGTTGACGTCGCCTTCCTGGCGCTCGTAGGGGTCCATCAGCAAATTGGTGATGTTGGGGCGGCTGTAGGGCTCCAGTGAATCATCCCATTTGCCCCCGCGTTTGGATAAGAAACTGACTTTCCACGGGCCAATGCGGATGGCTGCCAGGCGGTCTTCATCGTAGTACAGGAACGATGTGCGGGCCGATCGTGGGCTCTTACCTGTCAAGAAAGCTGATTGGTCAAAGCCGTCCAGATGCACCTTGTAGGTTTTGTCGCCATACGCCTGGCCTGCTTTGAGTTTGGCCGCGATATCGGCCTCACCCGCCAGCGTGGCAAAGGTGGGGAAAAAATCTTCCAACGCCATCATCTCTGGCGACACTTGGCCGGGCTTGATGTTGCCGGGCCAGCGGATCAAAGCCGGTACACGCACGCCACCTTCCCAGGTCGTGCCTTTGTCGCCTCGGAACGGCGACGTGCCCCCCTGGGGCCACATGTATTGATAGGGGCCGTTGTCACTCACATAGACAACAATGGTGTTGTTGGCAATACCCAATTCATCGAGTTGCTTGAGCAGCTCACCGACGTGTGCGTCGTGCTCAGCCAAACCGTCGCTGTATTGGTCATTGACGGAGGCTCGCGACTTGCCCATGTGCTCAGGTACCAGATGGGTGAACACATGCATACGACTGGTGGCATGCCACAAGAAGAATGGCGCCTTGGCTTTGGCCTGACGGGCGACAAAGTCTTTTGACTTGGCCAGCAACTCATCATCGTAAGTTTCCATGCGCTTGGCGTTCAGTGGGCCTTCATCTTTGGTGGGGCCAGTCGCTGTACCAGACACAATGCCGCGCGGCATGAAGGCTTTGCTCTGGCCCATCATTCGTGCGCGGTCTGGGTCATCGGGCTCTTCGTTGGCGTTCAGGTGATACAGGTTGCCCCAAAATTCGTCAAATCCGCGGCGATGCGGCATGTTTTCTTCCAGGTCGCCCAAGTGGTTCTTGCCAAATTGCGCTGTGGCATACCCTTTGGTTTTGAGCACTTCGGCCAGGGTCACGTCTTGCGGCTTCAGTCCTGTGGCAGAGCCCGGCAGACCTACTTGCGTCATGCCGGTACGGATAGGCAACTGGCCGGTGATAAAGGCAGCACGAGCGGCCGTGCAACTGGGCTGGGCGTAAAAGGACGTCATGCGCACGCCTTCGCGGCCAATGCGGTCGATGTTGGGCGTTTGCACGCCCATGATGTCGCCGCCGTAGGACGAAATATTGGTGTAGCCAATGTCGTCGCCCATGATGACCATGATGTTGGGGGGCGCCTTGGATTGGGCCTGAGCCATGGCACATACGGCCAGGGTCAATGTGGCAGCCAATAGCCGCCGCAGCAATGCGTTCATCTTGTCTCCTGCAATCGAACTGAGGGGTAATCTGGGGAAGATGATGCCGATAAGGCTTGCCATTTGATTGGCAGCGCATGACAATCATTTAACTATTGACGACATGCGGGAAAGCCCCTAGCACCGCGCCTTTTCATGACCATTCTTGTGCGTTCCGCCAGCCTGCAAGGCTATGAAGCGCTGGCCCATTCGCTTGGCTTGGACCCGGCACTGGCCTTAAAGCGCGCGCAGATTCCCAAACGCAGCCTGGCCAATCCAGAGGCGCTGATTTCTTATGTTGCATTCATCCATTTACTGGAGTACAGCGCGGCACAATCGGCGTGCCCAGACTTCGGTTTGCGTTTGGCGCAGGCGCAGGGTCTGGATACCCTGGGGCACTTGGCGGTGATGCTGCGCCATGCGCCTACCTTGCGTGAAGCCTTGACGCTGGCCTCACGCTATATCTTCATCCACAGCCCCGCTGTTCGCGTGAATTTGCTGGATGTGGCAGATCAGCCCGACCAGGTGGATGTGGTGTTTTCTTTAGACATTCCAGGGCTGAGCGCCAGCGTGCAGGTAGTGGAGTTATCGCTCGGCCTGATCGTTGGCAGCTTGCGGTTTTTGAGTGGAGACCGGGTCATGCCTTTGTTGGTGATGTTGCCGCATCAACAGCAGGCCGCCCCAACGAGTTACGCGGAGGCATTTGGTGCCGCGTGCGAGTTCGGGTCAGGTCACGCTGCCATCCGCTACCGCTCGGCTGAGTTGGACCAAGCCTTGGCGGATCACAACCCCTTACTGCTGGGCATGGCGCAGTCATACCTGGATCAGCATTTTGTTGCGCCCGAACAGCAAGTGGGCGTGCGGGTGCGGGACATGCTCAAGCAGTTTTTATGCACAGGGCAAGTCGCTTTGGACGATATTGCCCAAGCCATGGCTGTGCATCCGCGCACCTTGCAAAGGCGCTTGGCGGCAGAAGGCCTGCAGTTTGATGCTCTGCTCGACGATGTGCGCCGCGAGCAATTGCAGGACCTCATCAAAAAAGCGCCAGACTTGGCGCTTTCTCAAATTGCTCTGATGCTGGGCTACACCCAGCAAGCCGCACTCACGCGTAGTTGCCGCCGCTGGTTTGGTTGTGCGCCGTCTGCGCTACGCCAGAAAGTCTGATGAAGCAAACCGACTGCGCGAGGCGGTTTGATTCCGTTGGCTTACTTGGCCTTAGCAGCCGCTTGCTGTGCAGCGTCCATTTCTTCGGTGTCTTTGGCGATCTGCGCCACAACGCCGGGTGAGCGGCAGTTGAACGACGACTCAAAGTTGGATGTGGTCAGGTAAACGCTGCTCGGCAGATACGGGCCCATGACCGATTTTTCATCGCCTGGTTTTTGAACTTCACGTGTGGTTTGCTTGAAGTTGGGATTGACCAGCATGTTGCGAATCATTGTGTTGCCCTGGTCTGGGTCATACATGCCATCACCGTCATCGGGCATGGGCAGCCAGTTGATGCCGCATTCGGGGTAAGCCGTGCGTGGTCGGTCAGCCGCTTTGCTGAAGGCAATCACAAAGTTGCGGTCTTTGTCGATCACCACTTCCTCGTCGTTCAGGCACTTGATGACCATGGTATTGGCAGCACCCTTTTGCGAGCAGATGGACCAGTAACGCATGTCGGCGTCCTTGACGTTCATGATCTTGTCGCCATTCATGGTCTTGGGCGTGACAGGCAGCTTGCCGCGAATCACGAACACGGGGCCAAACTTTCGGTTGTAGAAAGTGCGAATGTAGGTGTTGTCGGTGGTGGGGTAAAAGCCTTCGCTCTTGCGGCTGTAGTCGCCGGTTGGTACGCCTGTGAAGATGCTTTCAAACTGCTTGCGGTCAAACTGCGCATACCAAGTGGCAGGGCGTGTGGCCGGGTGCGTGTCGGGTTTGCCCGGTGTGGTCAACAACTCGCGGTAACGCCATGCCGGCATGCCAAAGGCGTCTGGGGACACTGCAAGGCGCTGGGTCGTGTTGAGGGCTTGGCATGCCGCCGTGCCGCGCAAAACTTTGCCATCGGCCAACGTCAAAACAGGGGAAGGCAGCGGCACGCCGCCGGTAATGCCGGTGCCCTTGTCCGGCGTGTAGATGCGCAGAATGACGACCTGCTGCTTGCCCTCACCGTTTTGTGGCGCGCTCATGACTTTGACGGTCCGGCCGTCCTCCAGGTAGATACCTTCCGGACGGCTGGTGTCGCGAACATTGCCGGTCTTGATCTCGATCTGGTAAGAGCGCTTCGAGCTGGTCCGGTCGGCGCCGTGGCGCGTGGTGTTGGTGTGTCCGGGCAGGGGCTCGAGCAGATAGTCGGCAACGGTTTCCACCGGCTGGCCGCGTTCGTCATAACTCACATAAGAGGTGTAGCGCGAACGGGGGAACTGGCCTTCCATGACCAGTTTGGCACCTTCCGGAATGGTGAACTTCGCACCCCAATAGATGGTGTTGGTGTCTGGCCAAGCCGTGTTGTAGTAGGGGTCTCCGCTGTACGGCCCCGTCTCCCAGAAGCAGGTCCGCACACCGGGGATGCCGGGTTTGGTGGTGTCGTTCAGATTCTTAGGTCCAGACATGGGCACAGGGTCAGCGGCTGATACAGCCATGCTGATCAGGCTTAATGCGCAGGCTCCTGCCAATGCGGCAGACCTGAGGGCCAGGGATTTTTTAGAGTTCATACATTACTCCGGGTGTGGAAGTGGTGAAGGGCGGTGCAAACCTGTGAGAATGAAGAAATGATAGAAAACGCCGACGGCTGTCTGTGTCGGCGTTTCGACAATGTTGGCGTGGTTGATTTATGGTTTACCCTGATAAGAAACTCGATGTAAGAGCCTGTCTGGCGGCCACCTGCTTTGGTGAGGCCAGCAAAGAATCACTGGACGATTTATGTCGCGTGGCGAAAGTCGAGCGATTCCGTGAATCCACATTGCTTGAGTTAGCCGGTCAGCCCCTTGAATACCTGCGTTTGGTGGTGTCAGGCAGCATCGAGATCCGGGCGCGACAGTCGGCCGATGTCGACATCGTCGCCTGGGACATTGGTGCGGGGGGCTGGGCACCATGGCTTGCCACCTTGATGCAGGTGACGCCAGACAACGACATCCATTGCACGCCGTCCAGCTGCTTTGTCGCCTTGCCGGTAAAGACAGTTCGCCAACTTTTGGCGAATGAACCACAAATCTACCCCCAGATATTGAAGGAGATGGGCGAGCGCATGCGGCTGCTGATTGGCTGGACCAGTCAGTCCATTCTGGCCAAGCCTGATCGCCGCATGGCCAAGCTGATACTGTTACTGGCTGAATTGCACAAGCTAGGCGACAGTCAGGGCAGTTTGCAAATCACACAAAAACGACTGGCCGATTTGGCGCGTTGTTCACGGCAAACGGCCAATGCACTGCTGGGCATGCTTGAAGCGCGTGGGCTGGTAGGCTTGACCTACGGCAAGGTTGAGATCAAAAATTTTGACGATCTGGTGGAGTTCGCCAATGGCGAACGCTGACAAAAACAATAGCAGGAGTAGTTCATGACACCCACACATCATTCATCCGATGTTCTGGTCATTGGGGGAGGCTTGGCCGGGATAGTCACGGCCATTGAGTGTTTGCGCGCAGGCAAAAGTGTCACCTTGGTGGACCGCGATACACCCGAGCGTTTGGGTGGATTGGCGCGCTGGGCGTTTGGCGGCATGGCTTTGGTGGACACACCGCTGCAGCGCCGCATGAAACTGCAAGACTCGCCCGAGCGTGCCTTTGCCGATTGGGTGCGGTTTGGTGAGCTTTCTGACGAGGATGTTTGGCCAAAGCAATGGGCCTCCTACTACGTGGAGCACTGCCGCGAGCAGGTCTACGACTGGCTGATAGCCCATGACATCAAATTCATGCCCGCTGTTAACTGGGTGGAGCGCGGCATGCAGGGCGACGGCAACAGTTTGCCGCGTTACCACGTGGTGTGGGGCACATCGCTGCGGCTGACACAGCGAATGATTGAGACGCTGCACGCGTCGGATACCCACAAGCGCTTAACGCTGCTCAGTCGCCACCGAATTGATTCCCTGATTTCTACGGGCGGCCAAATCACGGGTGCGCGCGGCGTTGACGAAACCAATGGAAAAGATGTTGAATTCAGCGCCGACGCCGTCGTGCTTGCCATGGGCGGCATCAACGGTGGCCACGAGCAAACCCGCGCCAATTGGGTGAGCGGGCGTCCCATGCCCGCAACCATGCTGAATGGCGCACACCCGTTTGCTGACGGCAAGCTTCACTATTTGGTATCAGCGCTTGGCGGCCAAATCACGCATGCTGGCGAGATGTGGAATTACGCGGCGGGCATTCCGCATCCGCAGCCGCATTTTGAGGGGCATGGCCTGTCAGCCATTCCGTGCAAGTCTGCGCTGTGGCTGGATTACACCGGCAGGCGCATTGGGCCAGAACCTCTGGTGACCGGGTTTGATACCCACATCTTGTGCCAACGAGTTGCGGCACAGGCGAAGCCCTACACCTGGCAATTGATGAACTGGCGTATTGCGACCAAAGAGCTTGCGTTTTCAGGAGCCGAGCACAACCAACGCATTCGCGATCGACAGTTCCCCATGTTCCTGAAAGAAACACTTCTCGGTAACCATCGCCTCGTCAAACAAATGGCCGCTGAGAGCAAACACTTTTTGGTTGATGACACGCTTGCTGGCTTGGCTGCCAAGATGAATGAGCTGACAGGCACGAATGATGTGCAGGTCAGCGTGTTGCAACAAACGGCCGATGCATTCGATGCCAATTTTCAACGCGGCATGTCTGTCGTCAATGATGATCAAATCCGCCGGATTGAGCAGGCCCGCCATTGGCCACCCGATCGGCTGCGCACTTGCAAGCCCGCGCCGTTGCAAAAGCCTGGTTCAGGCCCCTTCATTGCAATGCAAGTGCAACTGATCACGCGCAAAAGTTTGGGCGGTTTGCAAACCGATTTGCAAAGCCGGGTGTTGGATGCCCAAGGGCAGCCTTTGGGCGGACTCTTCTGCGTCGGTGAAGCGGCAGGTTTTGGCGGCGGTGGCGCGTCGGGCAAGCGGTCGCTGGAAGGCACCTTTTTACCCGGCTGCATCTTGACCGGACGCGCTGCGGCCCGTTCCATTTGCAGTTGAAGGTGCCGTGAAAACTAGGCATCTCTCGGCCGTATAAATCAGATCAAACAAACTATGCATTTTTTGCATTAGTTTGACCTTGCAAGCACTCAGTGGGCAACTACAGTCGATGCTCCTCACGCAATAGGCGTCAGGAAGGAGACAAGTACGGGCCCTTTGCACGCATGCATAACGGCTCATGCCGCTCCTCTTTAAAACCGACTTCACAGTCAAAGAGGGAAGACGAATGAGTTTGAATTTAGTGAAATTGATGGCCGGTCTGGCATTAGCCTCGATGGCCACTTTTGCGTCCGCGCAAAAGGCGGAGTCAGCCGTTGCCACGGCAGCAATCACCCCCGCAAAGCCAAACGTTGTGGTGCTGGCCACCGGTGGGACGATTGCAGGTGCGGGCGCAACGGCGCTTAACAGTGCCTCTTATGCAGCCGCCAAAGTGCCCGTTGACAAGTTGCTGGCAGGTCTGCCAGAACTGGCAACCGTTGCCAATGTCAAAGGTGAGCAGGTTTTCCAGATCGCATCTGAAAGTTTTACCAACACCCAACTGGTGACACTCGCCAAACGTGTCTCCGCACTGGTCAAGCAAGCTGACGTTGACGGCGTGGTGGTGACACACGGCACCGACACGCTGGAGGAAACGGCCTACTTCCTGAACTTGGTCATTCACACCAAGAAACCCATCGTGGTGGTGGGCTCTATGCGCCCAGGAACAGCCATTTCTGCTGACGGCGCTCTGAATCTGTTGGACGCTGTGACTGTGGCTGCCAGCAAAGACGCGGCCGGCAAGGGCGTGTTGATCACCATGAATGATTCGATCTTGAGCGGTCGTGATGCTGTTAAGTCAGTCAACATCAAGGTCGAAGCCTTCCGCAGTCAATGGGGCGCTTTGGGCATGGTCGTTGAGGGTAAGAACTATTGGTTCCGTGCCCCCGTTAAACGCCACACAGCAGATTCAGAATTCAACATTGACAACATCAATGATCTGGCCGCAGTCGACATCATTTATTCGTACGGTAACGTGCCTCGCACGGGTTTTGACGCACTGGCCAAGACGGGCATCAAGGGCGTGATCCATGGTGGTCCAGGCAATGGCTCAGTGGCAGACCGCATCGTTCCTGCCTTGCAAGACATGCGCAAATCGGGCATCCAGGTGATCCGTTCTTCCCGCGTGCCTGAAGGTTTTGTGCTTCGCAATGCCGAGCAGCCTGATGACAAGTACGACTGGGTTGTGGCCCACGATCTGAATCCTCAGAAAGCCCGCATCCTGGCTGCCGTGGCCTTGACCAAGACTAATGACAGCAAGGAATTGCAGCGTATTTTCTGGGAGTATTGATTACTCAGAATATTTTGCCTGGGTTCAAGATATTCTGGGGGTCCAGGGCGGCCTTGATGGTTTTCATCAAGGCCAGCTCTGCCGGGTTACGGCTGACGGACAACCAAGGTTTCTTTTCCAGCCCAATGCCGTGTTCAGCGGACACCGAGCCATTGAACGCGCGCAAGCCGCCATATACCAGGGCCTCAATTTTGGGGCGGCTGGCCATATAAACCTGGGGTGCTACCTGTACGATGACGTGCAGGTTGCCGTCCCCCAGGTGCCCAAAAATCCAGAGCTTGTGTTCGCCAATCTCACTGGGCAGCTTGTCGCGCAGCATTTGTGCGAACTGCTCCATCTCGCCGATGGGGAGCGAAACGTCAAACACCACGGGCAAGCCGCCATGCAGCACCATTTCGACGTTGTCTCGCAAACTCCAGAAGGCCTGGCAGTCGGCGTCTGACTGGGAGATCGCAGCGTCAACGATCAGCCCTTGCTCCATGGCACTTTCCATCGCTGCATTGAAAGCAATACTGTCGTGTTCGCGGTCAGCGCCCAGGCTTTCAATCAGTACGTAATAGGGGTGTTCTTGCGAGAGTGGCGGGCGACCTTTGGCGGGCTCGGTGGTGACCAGTTGATAGAACGACTGCCACATCACCTCAAACGCAGACAACGTGCCTCCAAGGGATCGGTCAGCGTGCTTCAGCAGCTTGGCGACAGCGTCAAAGCTGGGCACAGCCACAAAGGCCACATTCTTGCTCTGCGGCTTTTCGCGCAGGCGCAACACCAGTCGAGTGATCACACCCAAGGTGCCTTCTGAGCCAATGAAGAGTTGACGCAGGTCGTAGCCCGTGTTGTTTTTGATCAGCCTGTTCATGCTGGACACCACCGTGCCATCGGCCAGCACCACTTCCAGGCCCAGCACCATGTCGCGCATCATGCCGTAGCGAATCACGCGGTTACCGCCAGCGTTGGTGGCTGCATTGCCGCCCAGCGTGGCCGAGCCCCGTGCGCCCAAGTCAAGTGGAAAAGCCAGTTCGTGCGGGTCAACTGCCTCTTGCAGCGCTTGCAGCACCACGCCTGCTTGAACGGTGGCGGTGCGCTCACGGGGATTGATGTCTTCAATGGTGCGCATGCGCTCCAGCGACAGGATGACGCTGTTGGCATCGGCATCGCTGCCATGAACCAAGCCGGTCAAGCCGCCGTGGGTGACCACCGGAACGCCATTCGCGTGACACCAACGCATCACGGCAGAAACTTCTTCATTCGTCTTTGGCCGAACCAGTGCCGCGGCCTGCAACTTGTCCTGGCGCATCACGCCCGCGCTGCGGGTGGCAACGTCGGTGGCGTCCAAGACGGCGTCCGCCCCCACCAAGGCACGCAGGGTATCAATCATGCTCATTTTGTTTCTCCTGTTGTCAATTCGTTGTAGTGCTCTGTGCTGTCAGCGGCCATCCATGTGGGCTGGCTCGCTGCTGTGTCAACAATGGCTCAAATCATTGAGGATCCAAGCGAACAATTTTTGGGGGCTGCCAGGTTTGCGCCAGCAAATCGGGGCCTGGCAAATAGGTGCGCATGAACATCAAGAAGCGGCCATTTGGCGTGGGGAGCCAGTTGGACTCCTTGTCCGGGCCAGGGCTGTCTTTTTGCAGGTACATGGTCAGGCTGCCATCGGCGTTGGGCTTCATGGCACTGCGGTCCCCCAGCGAGAAACGGTTGATGGGATTGGCCACCAGATTGAACTGCGGGTTGTACATGGTGATTGACCAGAATGCCTTCACCTTGGGTTGCCCGCCGGGCGCAAATCGGACCTCATATTTTTGATCGCCACTCAAAGGTTTGCCGGACTCGTCCAGTGCCACGTTCAAGTAGATGGCTTCTTCGGGGTCGTTGGCGACAAAGCCTGCCAGCATCTGCATGGCGCGAAACAGCCAGTCGCGGGTGGGGGTGGGGCGGCCAATGGCTGCCGGTGGGTAATTCCAACCATTGACTTTTTTCTGTAAGTGGCCGGTGGAAATCCCTTGAGCCACGATCCGGAATCCATCGACCGCCGCACGCGCCAAACCTCGTTTTGTCGACGCATCTAGCGCATCAATGTCCGCACCAGGAACCAAGCCAATCTGACTGAAGGTCTTCATCAAGCCCGCGTCTTGCGGATCGGTGGGTACCTCGGTCAGTGTGCGGCTGATGGTCTTCCACTCCGCCAGAGGATCCGTTTTGCGGTCCAGTGGCTTCCAGATTTCGGGGTACGTGATTACCGCCGGTGTGGCCTTGCCCCACTGGGACAAAGGTGTGATCTTGTACTGGTCTTGAATGGCATGCACATTGGGCAGATCTGCTGCGTCTTGTACAAAGGTACGGCCCATGATGAAAGCCCAAGGTGTGGATGAGCGTTGCAACAGCTTCACGCCTGCAGGCAGCTTGCCCTTCCAGCCCTTCGCAGCGATGGCGTAATGCCCGGCCTTGTCGCCCGTGGTGCGTTGGCCAACGTAATCAAAGTTGTCCCCCATGAAGTCCACGATCTCCATGGTGTAGTAGCGGTTCTTAATGGCGGGCACGGTCAGGATGACAGGCTCGTCCTTGACATACAGCCATGCACGCGAATACAGCGCATCGTTATTCGGCGCGCCGCCGCTGGTTTTGTTGGCGTCTTCAAGATGGCGTACATGGTGAAAGCGGTTGGGCTTGTGCTCTATCGTTGCGGTGCGGGTCCAGCGTGCTTCGGGCATGTAGGACCAGGGGTACAGGTACAGATAGGCCTGCACACCGATGGCGTAAGCGTATTGCTCGCGCCAGTCAAAAGCGGCAACCGGCGGCTTGGGCGCGGAGGCCGCCATAAGGGGGGCCGAGGCTGGCAACGTCGCTGGCGCGGCGGCTTTTGCAGAGGTTTGCGCGTTCAGTGCAGCGCAGCCCAGCAGGGCTATCAAAGCAGAGGCAGCGCGCAAGGCGTGTGATGTTTTAGGCGATGTCGTCATGGTGTGATGGTTTGCGTTAGTTTTATGCCAGAACAGGCTTGCCGAACTCCAGCTCGCCAAAAGTGAAGGTGGGCTTGAGGCCTGGAAAGAGCCAGGTTTGCGTCAGCTCAGAGCTGGGCACCATGTTGCAAAAACGTGGGTCGCGCTTGGAAGGCCCTGCGATGGCTTTCTCTAACTCCATCGAGATGTACTGGTCGTTGGAGTTTTCCAGCGTGTTGGCGTTCATGATCACGTCCAGGTTGTAGCGCTCGGCATGTGCCCTGACGCCGCGAATATTGGAGTGTTTAGGTGAATACGCATCCGCGCCAATGCCGTTCTCGCTGGTGACCAGCACGCCTTCTGGCGTTTTGGCAACGAGCGAATGGTTTCCCTCAGTATGGCCGGGCGTATGTACCAGTGCCACGCCGTCTCCTAGGCTGACAGATCTGTCCAGTTGTACAACGCGCGCAGGGTCAACACCTGCCACGCCGTCTGGGCAATACCACATGGCTTGTGATGGCAGCAAATGGGTGGCCGCCTCCCATTCAGCGCGCATGACCAGTAACTTGGCATTGGGGAAATAGCCTGGACTGCCATTGGTGCCCACCCATTTGCGGACGTCTTGCGTATGCAAATGGTCATAGGAGATGTAGTCGACGTGCTCTGGCTTGATGCCGGTCAGCGCCAGGGCTTGCTCTACCTTGCGCTTGAAAGGCACCAGCAGGGGCTCCAGCAGAGGGCGAAACGGAGTGTTCAAGATGCTGTCAAAGTACGGGGTCTTCTCGTCTGCCTCAATGTCAGACGGACTGAACAGCAGCGTCTTGACGCCGTCTGTCGATTGGTACTGAACGACAAACAGACGGTTAAAGATGCTCATGAAAGGCGACAGCACCTTGGCGGCATCGCGCAAGCCGTACTTCACAGGGAAGGGCACTGTCACTAAGCTGATGCTTCGGTAATACAGCACGTTGGACCCAGCCGCCATCTTGTTGTGAAAAGCGACGCCGCGCCGGCGGACTTCAGCCAGGCGGTCGGCCGGGCCAGGGGCATTGCGGGCACCGTCAAAGTCGGTGATGGCAGAGATCTCGCGCGGGATATTGTTTGACGTGGTCATGGTTCTTATGGCTCAAGATTTAGGAGTGACGATGGGGAAGATGCCCTTGGGCTTGTCGATCATCGAAAAGAAGCGCACCAGGTCAATCTTGCTGCCGCCAATCTTGAGGTCGTCGCTCAGCAAGGTGTCTTTGACGCCTGCCGTGCCTGCAATCATCTTGATGAAAATGTCTTTGGTGAGGGTCAACGTGGCATTTGCGTCTGATGCTGCTTCAGCTCGTTTGAAATGAAGGACCGCGTTTTCTGTCCACAGTACATAGCTTTCCTTGATGTCGGTGAGCACCAGGTTCACCTTCAGATTTTTGTCTGCCGCAGCTGGTCCGTCCAGGCTGGCGGCCATGCCTTCTAGGAATCGCTCAATGGGGGTTTGCGCCAACAAATCGGTCAGCTCGGCTTTGCTGATGCCTTTGGTGGGGGGACCGCTACGCAACTCGGCAGCACCTGTCAGGTAGCTGTTGCGCCACAGGGCGGATTCGGCGGCGTAGCCCATTTGCTCATAGGTGCGTGCCAGCAGTTCTTTGGCCCCTTTGTGATCGGGTTGGCCAAACACGGCGTGGTTCAATAACTCAGCTGCCCAGCGGTAGTCGCCCTTGTCAAAAGCGGTTTGCGCGGCGCTCACGGCTTTTTCAGCGCCGCCGATCAGTTCCAGGTAACGTTTGGCAGATTCAGCGGGAGTGTGCGGGTTCAGGTTGGCAGGGTTGCCATCGTAAATGCCCATGTACATCTGGTACACCGCCTTCACGTTGTGGCGCAAATCGCCGTAGTAGCCACGCGCACCAAAGTAATCGTCCAGCGACTTGGGCAACTTCACCATGTCGGCAATTTCACGCGGGGTGTAGCCCGCATTGATCAGGCGAACGGTCTGGTCGTGGGTGTATTTGTAGACATCGCGGTGTTTGGTGATGAATTCTTGAATGCGCGCATTGCCCCAGATGGGCCAGTTGTGCTGGGCAAAGTAGACATCGGTGGTTTTGACTTGCTCAAGCGCTTGGTCCAAGTAGTTGGACCAGCCCAGTGCGTCGCGCACCTTGGCGCCTCGTATGGGCAGCAGGTTGTGCATGGTCTGCGCCAGGTTTTCTGCGCCGCAATAGGCTTTGAATTCGGGGATGGTAAAGGTCAACTCCGCAGGCGCTTCAGCGCCAGGCACGTTGTAGAACACAAAGTGCACACCGTCCAGATCCATTTCTTGCTTAGGCTTGGTGATCAGCGCATTGGGCTCCAGGATGCCGTAAGTGCCGTACACCACGGCCTTGCCGTTGCCTACATCCACCATGCCGGTGGCAGAGCGGGGCAGGTCTTTACCAAACTGGTAGCTGGAGCGCCGCCCCATGGCCACGCCGACCAGCACGTTTTCGCTGGTGGATTCCTCCATGAAGCCGGAAGGGTCTACCACGGGAATCTTGCGATCGGCGATTTCCTTGGGACTGATCACGCCTAAGGAACCCCCAAAATGGTCGATGTGGGAATGCGTAAAGATCAGCGCAGACACGGGCTTGTCGCCCAGGTGTTTGCGCGCAAAAGCCATGGCTGCGGTGGCGCTTTCTTTGGTGTTGAGCGTGTCCACCACAATCCACCCGGTTTTGCCTTCGATCAAGGTAATGTTGGCGTTGTCAAAACCGCGCAGTTGGTGAATTCGGTCGGCCACCTTAAAGAGGCCGATTTGCTCGTCCAGCTTGGCGTGACGCCACAGGCTAGGGTTGACGGTGGCGGGCGGCGCGCCTTCAATGAACTTGAAGGCATCAAAGTCACGCAATACACGACCATCGGCGGCCGTGATTTGGCCCGTGGGGCGGGCGATGAAGCCGCGCTTGGCGTCTTCAAATTCTTGCGGGTCGTCCAACTTGAGTTTGGCTGAAAACTCTGCGTTGGCTGCGATGGTGGTGGGGGTAGCGTCACCCCCTGCAGTGGAGGTGCTGGGGCTCTTGTTGCAGCCTTGTAAAAGCACGAGGCTAACAGCCACGGCGACGCTGAGTTTGACGGTGTTCATTGATGGCTCCTTTGTCTTCTGCGACAGGGCTGGCAGCATTGCCAGCCCCATCAGGAAGCCCGGAGTATCAGTGGCTCGTCACGTTGAAATTATCAGATGGACGACATTTGCGGTGCGGGTAAACCAGAGGTATTCAAGTGTGCGACACATTTCGGTCAAGCCACCGTGAGCCCATTGAAAACTGCGGTTTTATCACTGCGGTTGCAGGTTCAAATCTTTGGCTGCTTCCGTCATCCAGGCTGCGTCGGCGTCAATCAGCTTGCGAAAATCTTCAGGCGACTTGCTGATGTTGGTGACCAAGCCAAATTGCGCCATCTTTTCCACATAAGCGGGTGCCGACAGGGCGGCGACCAATTCCTTGGTCAGGCGCTGCGCAATGGGGGCAGGGGTGTCAGGATGGACGACATAGCCACCCCACAAACGCATCGGAGAAACCTTAACGCCTGCTTCGTTGATCGTGGGCACGTCGGCAAATGTCTTGATGCGTTCACTGTCAATGGCTGCGAGAACGCGGACGAGGCCTTTAGGCGCAAACTGGGCCGCCAAAATGGCAGGTGCAATGGTGTAGTCCACCTCGCCGCCCACCACGGCCTTCACCATGTCGGGGCCACCTTTGTATGCAACGTTGGTTGCCTTGAAGCCTGCCACCTTGGCGATTTGTTCGTTCTTCAGGTGCTCGATGCTGCCCAGGCCAGGTGTTGCATAGTTGAGCTTGCCAGGGTTGGCCTTGGCAAAGGCAATCAGTTCTTGCATGGTTTTGAAGGGGGTCTTGGCGCCCACCATCAACACCATAGGTGCTTCGCCAGAGGTCAGCAAAGGCATGGTTTGCTTGTTCAGGTCGAAACGCTTGTTGACCACCTGCACGCCAACCATCCCGGCATTGACGGACAGCACGGTGTAGCCGTCAGCTGGTGCGCTGAGCAGGGCCTGCATGCCAAGCTGAAACAGGCCACCGGGCTTGTTCTCGACGACAACGGGTTGTTTGATGGCTTTTTCCAGTTCCTGGCCCATGGCGCGTACGCCCACATCAGCCGCGCCGCCCGCTGGCAGAGGAATGATGAACTTGATGGGCTTGCTGGGGTAGTCGCTCTGTGCAAGCGCGCCAAAAGTGGTCAAGACGGCTGCTGCAGTGGCCATTTGCAGGGCAAAGCGGCGAGTCGAGAGGCGAGTGGAACGGGGTGTGCGTGTCATGTGGTCTCCAAGGGAAAAGGTGCTCAAAAATTCTGGCATGTTCCGAGGCATTCAAATGTCATCCAATGGACGATTGCGGGTTAACCCCGGCCTCGCAAACACATCGAATCGCAGCTTATGCCAGCAATTCAAGGGTGACGCGATCAAGCGTGCCGGTAAAGTCAAAACTGCCAGCGTAATCTTGGTACGCGACTGCCGGCCCCCAATGCTTCCCAATTTGAAGACCCTCCTGCACAGCCGAGTAGGCCATGGGTGCGGTTTCTATGGGCTGGGGCTCGCCTTGCGCCACACCGTTCAGCAAGAGGTGTACTTGGGCCAGGCCCTTGCCCGTGCTGCGCAATTCAAAGCCGACCTGGCAAGGCCCCATCGGTAGCGGTAGGCTTGAAACCTTGAAGTGCTTGATGCGCAGGCAGTTGTGCACGTAATGGGCCCGTCCATTTTTTACAAAAAAAGCCCAGCCACCGAGCGATCCGCCCAGCGCCACCAATAGGCCTTGTGCATCCGGCGATGGCATGTCGATCATGGCGGTGACCCGGTGTGATCGGTTCAACAGCGCTGGCATAGCCGTCATGGGCACGGGCGATGTGTCTGGCCAATAGGTGTAGATGGCTTGGGGCAGGGCGGTGACCGGTTTGTTGGGGTCAAGCGCCCGCAAAAATAAGCGGTCGTCCAGGGGCAGCACGTTGTGCAGCTTGGCCTGCTCCCACCAGTCAGCTATCAGGCTTTGGAGCTTGTCGGGATGCTGTTCGGCCAGGTTGTTGCACTGGGCAAAGTCCTGATCCTGGTGGTACAGCTCCCAAGTGTCTTGCGCCCAATCTGTGCCCGGTTCATGCCAGGTGACCGCCATCCAGCCATCACACCACAGAGCACGGCTTCCAAGCATCTCATAGTACTGTACCCGCTTGACAGTAGGCACTTTGTTGCTATCAAAAGTGTAACGAAGGCTGATGCCTTCCAGGGGCATTTGTGCGATGCCGTTCACAGCGCTCGGTGCGTTGACCTGTGCAACCTCTAGCAGGGTGGGGTAGAGGTCGGTGATGTGGTGGTACTGGCTGCGCAGGGCACCTTTGTCTGCAATACCACGCGGCCAATGCACGATGAGTGGGTCGGTATTGCCGCCACGGTGTGTGTCACGCTTCCAGCGTTTGAATGGCGTGTTGCCTGCCATGCCCCATCCGGCCGGGTAGTGCGGGTCGGTGTCATGGCCGCCAATCTTGTCGAGGTGAGGCAACATTTCCTGCACGCCCATGGGCATCAGGTTGCGAAAGCGCTCGGTGTTCAGGGTGCCGTGGGCTTGGCCCTCTTGGCTGGCTCCGTTGTCGGACAGCAGCAGGATCAGCGTATCGTCCATCAAGTCCATTTGCGCCAGCGCATCCAGCACGCGGCCGATCTGGGCATCGCAATGGTCCACAAAGCCGCAGAAGGTCTCTTGCAACCGGGCATAGAGCCGTTTGGCATCGTCATCCAGGCTGGCCCACTCTGCAATGGCCGGATTGCGCGGCGGAAGCTGGGTGCCTTTGGGCACGATGCCCAGCGCGATTTGCTTGGCCAAGGTGATGTCGCGCTGTGCATCCCAGCCATGGTCGAACTGGCCATGGTACTTGGCAATCCATTCCGGCGGAACCTGAAACGGCGCATGCGGCGCAGCAAAGGGCAGGTACATGAAGAAAGGGCGACCGGTTGCCACCTGTTGCTGTTCGCGGATCATGCGAATCGCCTGGTCTGCCAGATCAACGCTCAGGTGATAGTCCGGCTTGTCCGGCACGGGGATGCGGTGGTTGTCGCAGGTCAGCATCGGGTGCCATTGATCGGTTTCACCAGGCATGAAGCCGTAAAAGCGCTCAAAGCCCAATCCCAAAGGCCAGCGATCAAATGGGCCAGCAGGCGTGCTTTGGGTGGTGGGCGTCAAATGCCATTTGCCTACGCACATCGTGGCATAGCCGTTGTGCTTGAGCACCTCGGCAATGGTGGCCGCGCTTTTCGGCAGGTAGGCATTAGAGCCGGGGTAACCGCTGGCAATTTCGGTGATGGCAGCAAAGCCTACGCTGTGGTGGTTGCGCCCCGTGAGCAGTGCTGCCCGTGAGGGCGAGCACAGGCTGGTCGTGTGAAAGTTGTTGTACTGCAAGCCGCCCGCGGCCAGCTTGGCCATGTGCGGCGCTTCTATGGGCCCGCCGTAGCAAGACAGCTGCCCAAAACCCAGGTCATCCAGCAAAATTACCAGGATGTTGGGGGCACCCTTCGCGGGGCGCTGTACGGGCGGCCAGTCGGGTTTGGAGTCTTTGTAGCTGGTGCCGATGACACCCCCAAAGACAGGATCGTTTGGGGGAAGAATGTCTTCGCGGGAGGCTGTCATACGGCGAGTGCTTAAGTCATCAAGCGTTGTCCTGACGGATAAAGTCCGCCGCGCGCTCCCCAATCACGATACAAATGGCATTGGTGTTGGTGGCAGCAATGGTTGGCATAACTGCACCATCCGCCACCCGCAAGCCCTGGATGCCGTGCACCCGCAATTGAGGGTCCACCACTGACTGGGCAGGGTCCGTGCCAATGCGGCAGGTGCCCACGGGGTGATAGGCCGTTGCGCCAGTGGCACGCAGGTATTCCACCAAGGCTTCGTCGCTGCTGGCTTGAGGGCCAGGGCGCACTTCTTCTTCCACCAACTTTGCCATGGGGCCGACGCTGGCAATCTTGCGCGACATCTTCAGTGCGTGCAAACAGGCGTCGATGTCCTCAGGGTGCGTGAAGTGCCGGGAGAACATGGCCGGATCAGCCGCCGGATTGCTGTTGGTGATGTGGCTGGTGCCGCGTGAACGGGGCCGAATCTGAAAGCTGGCAATGGTCGCGCCGTCAAATTTGTCCAGCTCGATCTTGCCCGCACCCCGGTTGCCTGGGCTGGTGACTTGCTGAATCTGTACCTTGACCTCAGCGTCTTTGCCGCCAGACTCACGTGGGGCAAAAGCTTGCGCTGTGATGGTGACGCTGGAAAGCGGGCCGTCGCGTTTGAGCAGGTAGCGCATGCCCAGCTTGGCTTGGCCAATGGGGCTGTTCAAATCACGGTTCCAGCTCACGCCAGGTTTGACGCGGAACATCACCGGGCTGTAAACATGCTCGCTGAGGTTTTCGCCGACCATGTTCAGTTCGTGCACCAAGGGCACGCCAGCGGCTGCCAAGACCTCGCGGCGGCCGATGCCGGATAGCTCCAGCAGCTGAGACGAATTGAAGGCGCCGCCGCACAGGATGACCTCGCGCTTGGCTTTGAAAGACGACTCGTTGCCATTGACGCTGGCCTGCACGCCCACAGCGCGCTTGCCCTCCAACAGCACACGGCTGGCCAGGGCATTGGTCAAAATCGTCAGGTTAGGGCGACCAGCAGCGTCGTCCAGGTAGGCCATGCGGGTGTTGCAACGAATGCCATTGCGGGTATTGAACTGCAGGTAGCTGCCGCCAAAGCCGCGCTCGTTGTAATCCTTGACGCGAGGAGCCACGCCAGAGGCTTGCACAGAATCCAGGAATGCATCGGGCAACTCATCGACGGGCTTGAACTGGTTAACAGTCACCGGGCCTTGCTGGCCGCGATAGCGCCCGTCACCAGCCGCAAAGCTCTCAATCTTCTTGAACCAAGGCTGGAGATCGGCATACGCCCAACCGGGGCAGCCATCTTCGGCCCACAGGTCATATTCACGCGGTGTGCCATGAACCCAGATCATGCCGTTCACCGTGGACGAGCCACCAACCACCCAGCCACGCGGCCAGTAAATCTTGCGGTTGTGCATCTGTGGGTCGGGCTCGGTGAAATAACTGCGCGTGACCTTGCCTTGCTGCAGAACTTTGATGACACCCGCTGGCATGCGGGTCCAGATGTTGGTGTCTGGTGGACCGGCTTCGAGCAGCAGCACGTTCCATTTTGGGTTCTCGCTCAAGCGGGCCGCCAAGGCGGCGCCGGCCGAACCAGCGCCCACAACGATGTAGTCAAATTCTGTAGCAGACATGGGATCTTTCAGGCAGCAAGCGTTGCTTTGAGTGCTTTGACGGCATGGCGCATGCGCACGAACTGGAATTCAGGCAGCAGCGGTTGAGGCTGCTGCGCGCTGATGCGGCGGTCGTCGGCCTCGATCACCAGTTCAACAAAATGCGCGCCGGGTTCCTTCAATAGTTTGGGTAGGACCGCTGCAAGGGCTTCAGGGTTGTCGATGCGCTGGCTGGTCTGGTAGCCCGCTGCCTTGGCCATGTCGGCAAACTGGCAAGTGGGTTCGACACCGGCGTTAGGCAAGTTGATCAGGCCATTGAACTGCACGCCGTTGTTGTTCACAAAGTGGATGTAATGGCGCGGCTTGTTGTGCGCCACGGTGACCAGACCACCCAGTTCCATCAGCAGGCTGGAGTCACCGTCCACCACAATCACTGGCACAGCAGGTTTGGCCATGGCAATGCCCAGGCCCAGGCCCGCAGCGCCGCCCATCAACGGGACGGAATCGATGCGGCGATCTTTCTCGCCCAGCATGTCAAAGGCAAACTGGGCCGACATGGTGGCCACCAACACGGCTTGGGGGCATATTTCCTTGCGGGCGGCGGCAATGGCCGCGCAGGCTTGTCCGAGTTTCATGGTGTTGCTTTCTTAATTCCAGGTGACGTGACGGCCAATCAGCACAACGGCTGCGGTCTCTGCGGTCTTGGCATGTTCGAACGCCTCTTTTACTTTGGTGACATCTGCATCGTCGTCAACCGTCCAGTAACGCAGACCAATGGCGTCCAGGATGGGCTCCATGATGCGCACCATGCTGCGTTTGGATTCCCGCGTGGGCTTGCCAAAGTTGTCCGCCTCACGGGCAAACTGCCCGACGAAAAACACCATGGGCACGCCAGCGTCAATGCAGGTGGCGCGCAAGGTGTTCAGGCACTTGTAAAAACCCTGGTTTTGCATCATCACGGCAGGGGTGGCACCGCCAACGTAGAGCCCGGTGGCTGTGGTCAAGGCCTGGTCTTCACTGCAGGCGTAGACCTGCTGTATGCCTGCGCCTGGCGCGCGCAACGCGTCGTGGAGGGCAAACTGTACAAAGTCAGGCACCGTGACCATATGGGTCACGCCGCAAGACTGCAGCGCCGACTGGAGTTGGCTGGCGCTTGGGCCGCCAGGCGGATTGGGGGTGGGGTTCATTGGCATCTTGTCTCCAGTAAATAGATCGACCACTCCACAGGCATACAGCAAAACGCAAATGCTGCTGGCACATAATGGGTGCAAATTACAGTTTAGAAACAGCATACGCCCATGTCTGTCCAATCAGAGACAAAGACGCCTCGTCGCAATGATTTGCTCCCGCTTGCGCGGGCATTGCTCGGCCGCATCCGGGGCTATCAAGACTGCCCTGGGCACATTCTTGATGCCTTGGTGAAATGCGGGCGGATCAAATCCTTAGGCAAGGGCGAGGTACTGGTCCACAGCGGTACACCTGTGGATAACTTGACCATGGTTGTTCAAGGTGCAGTTGAAACCAGCACCACGCGTTCCAGCGGTCACCGTCATTTGGTGAGTTTTTTGCAGCCAGGCGATTTGATCGGTTTGATTGGCATGCTAGACGGTAAAGGCCATGTGCACGATTTGCGCGCCAAAGGCCCGGCCGATGTCTTGCTGATGCCCCTTGAAGCGGTCAATGCCCTGCGGGATAAACATGTCGAGCTGATCAAGGCGATGGAAAAGCACTTGGCCACCCGCACGCGGTTTTTGTTTGAGCGGCTGTCAAGCGATTCATCGCTTTCGCTAGAAGTGCGTCTCGCCCGCTTGCTGCAAACCCTGTCCAACATTTACGGCCTGCCGCGTGGCGACGAGGTCTTGTTGGACATGAAGATTTCGCAGGCCGATTTAGGCGACTGGCTGGGCGCCAGCCGCCAACGGATCAACTTTGTGATCCAGCAGCTGCAAACCGCAGGCCTGATCCGCGTGAGCTACTCGACGCTGACCATTGTGGATCCTGCAAGACTGGCGATTCGGGCTGATGCCTGAGAGCAGGGCATCAGGCTCCGGTACACCTGGGACTATTCACACACAAAGCTGGCGGCATCGTTGATATCGCCCGTGCCACGGTATCGGGGCTGCGCGGGGTAACTGCACAGAGGTCGGGTGCGTGGCTTACTGTCTTTGACCCAGTCTTTGGGCACATCGGGGTTGATGCCGGTGCGGGCCGTGGCGATGACGGTATCCGGCGCTTGGCCTTTTTCCACCCAATTGACGGTCGCTGTCAGCAAGTCAAACTGCTCGGTGGTCGGGCCGCCCTGGCAATGGTTCAAGCCGGGAATGGTGATGAGGCGCGCAAAGTCTTTGGCTCGGCCAGACTGGTTCTTGTCCAGACCCTGGTACCAGTTGATGCTGTCGTTCACGGAGAAGACCGGGTCGCTGTTGCCGTGGTACACCACCAGCTTGCCCCCGCGTGCCTTGAAGGCTGACAAATCTGTCGCGTTCGGTGGGGTCATGAACTGTATGGACGATTCGCTAAAGCCTGGTGCTGTGGCAAAGATAGCAGGCGCGTCGCGGTCAAAATCAAATCGGCGCAGCGACTCCAGCAGGGCAGGCGGCGTGCCTGCTACGGGCTTGGGTGGGGTTGAGAAGATGTAGGCGAGCGAGCCTGCCCCCATCACCCCAATGATGGGCAAATTGGCGGTAGGCACCTTGGGGCCTTCCAGCTTCCAGGCGCGCCAGCTGCCAAAGCCGATTTGTGAAGCACCTACGCCAGCGTCCCATGGCCAGTCGCTGTAGAGCTGTTCGCCCTTGCTGTTGCGGGGGCCGCCAAATACTTTCTTCAGCGCCGTCACTTGGGGTGCGCTGAGGCAACTGGCGTTCTTCTCGGCTTTGCACTGCAGGGTCTGCACATCAAACGCCTTTTGGCAGGCGCTTAAATTGCCGATCATGCCGTCTTTGGCACCGTCCAGCATGTCGCATTTGTCCAGCACAGTATTGGCCAGCAGTTGCATGTCGGCGGGCGGAAAGGCTTCTTTGATGTCAGGGTTAACTGCACTGAAAGCTTGAATGTCCCACGCATGCTGCACGGCGGCTTTGGGCAGGTTAAAGCCTGGGTTGCCCGCGATGATGCCGTCAAACAGGTCCGGGAAGCGGGCAGCCGCCACCATGCCATGACGCCCACCATTCGAGCAGCCCATCATGTAGCTTTTGCGAACGGGCTCGCCGTAATGCGTGGCGATGATCTGGCGGGCCAAGGGCACCATCACGGCGGTGGATTGGTAACCGTAGTCGCGCCGCGCCTGGTCGTCCAGGCCAAACAGGTTACCGCCCACCAAGGCCACGGGCTTGCCGTCGGCACCGGGTGTTTGGGGTGGCAGCGATGCGTGACCACCGTTGCTGGACAACACGGCAAAGCCTTGCATCAGCGCATTGGTGGTGGCGCCTGCGGCGACCACATTGCCAAAGGCCGGGACAACAGCGCCTTCATTGCCGCCATTGGCTTGCAGCAGGAAGCGCCCTTGCCAATTGTTTGGCATGCGCAGCTCAAAACTGATGGCATAGGGTTTTCCATCCGTACCCGTGCGCTCGCCCACCTTGCCGGTGAGCTTGCAATGTGCGGGCATGGGGTAAGCCTCTGCCATGCCGTTGACGGTGATGCCAGCAGGGACCGACTCGGCCGCCGTGATGCTGACGTTGCGCTCGACGCCACGCGCTTCAAAGCCCTGAGGAAGCATGCTGCAAGCCATGGGCGCCGCCGGGGTAGTGGGTGGCTTGGCCGTCATCGGGTCGATGATGGGCGGCGCATTGCAAGCTGCCAATGCGGTCAGCGAGATCAACCCAAGGGAGCGAGTGAGTGCCGAATAGTTGCGCATGCGGGTTCCGCCTTTCAATGTTTAGCTACATTTGGCTTTGATGTCCTCGGGCACCGGAATCGCCTTGATGCGGTCCGGGTTGCCGTCGGGGTGGATCACAAAAGCGCGGGTCTCAAAGCCCTCGCACAGCACATCATCGCCACGCTTGACCGTGTGTTTGTGGATGAAGACCTTGTCGCGCCACTCGGTCACGCTGGTGTGGATCTGGATACGTTCGCCATAGGTGGCGGGGCGCATGAACTTGGTGTTGATCTCCAGCAGCGGGGTGCCGATGATGCCCGTGGTCTTCTTGAGTTCGCGCCAGGGCGGCACGCCGCACTTGACAAAGAAGTTCAGCGAGGAGGCGTCCATCCACTTGGAGAAATTGGGGAAGAACACGATGCCTGCAGGGTCGCAGTCACCAAACATCACTTCCACTTCGTAAACAACGGTCTTGCTCATGTTTGCCTTACCGGGGAGCCATGCGCAGGGCGCCATCGAGGCGAATCACTTCACCGTTCATGTGGCCATTGCTCACGATGTGGCAAGCCAGTGACGCAAATTCTTCGGGCTTGCCCAGGCGTGCCGGGAAGGGGATGCTGGCCGCCAGCGACGCCTGAATCGGCTCGGGCAGGGTGCGCAGCAGCGGCGTAGCAAAAAGGCCTGGCGCAATGGTGCAGACGCGAATGCCGTGCTGGGCCAGATCGCGTGCCATGGGCAGCGTCATGCCTGCCACGCCAGCCTTGGACGCGCTGTAGGCCTGCTGGCCCACCTGGCCGTCGAAGGCCGCCACGGAGGCTGTGAACACCATGGCGCCACGCTCGCCGTCTCCGCCTGGCTCGGTCTTGGCGCAGGCGGCAGCAAAGAGGCGCGCTACGTTGTAGGTGCCGATCAGGTTCACATTCACCACTTTGGCGAAGTCTTCCAGTGGCGCGGCATTGCCGTCTTTGCCGACTACACGCTTGGCGCTGCCAATGCCTGCAATTTGCATCAGGATGCGGGCAGGCCCGTGCGCGGCGGCGGCTTCTGCGATGGCGGCTTGCACGCTGTCGCCATTGGTCACGTCGCACTGGACGGCGATGCCACCGATCTCAGCGGCCACTTTTTGCGCGTTGGCCAGGTTCACGTCCAGGATGGCTACCTTGGCGCCCAGGCGTGCCAGTTCGCGTGCGGTGGCTTCGCCCAAGCCTGATCCGCCGCCAGTGACCAATGCTGCTTTTCCTTGAATGTTCATGCTGTGCCTCTTAGAGTGGTTTACTATAAAAAATGTAGCTAACTATGCTTGTGGGGTGTGCCGGAATGGCAGTTTTATGCTGAATTTTCTAGCCTGACGCCCCATCAGACGCCTTCCGGATTTTCCAGCAACAAGGCAATGCCCTGGCCGCCGCCCACGCAGGCGGACGAGATGCCATAACGGATGCCCTTCAGCTGCATCTGGCGCGCCAAGGTGATCGTCAGGCGCACGCCCGTGGCTGCCAGCGGGTGACCCAAGGCGATGGCGCCACCGTTGACGTTGAGCTTGTTCAGGTCCAGGCCCAGCTCTCGGCCCACGGCCAGGGTTTGTGCGCCCTGGGCTTCGTTGATTTCAAAGCAACCAATCTGGTCCAGCGTGAGGCCAGCGCGCTCCAACAGTAAACGAATCGCCGGTGCAGGGCCTATGCCCATGATCTCGGGTGGCACGCCCACGGCAGCAGACGCCACCAAGCGCGCCAGCGGCTTCTTGCCTTGGGCTTTGGCGTAAGCACCAGACGCTACAACGGCTGCCGCTGCGGCATCCACCAAGGCTGCGCTGTTGCCACCGGTCTGCACGCCACCTTCGTACACGGGCTTGAGCTTGGCCAGCACGTCAGCGGGGGAGATGCGCGCGTGGGTGTCTTGTGCGACTTCGGCTGCCTTGCCTTGTAGACGAATGCCGCGCGACTTGTAGCCTTCGATCTCGAACTTCTCGGTGATGACAGGCACGATCTCGCCCGCATGAAAACCCGCCAGTTGAGCAGCCACCGCCTTGGCGAAGGAGTCAGACGCAAACTGGTCCACGTCCTCGCGGCTGATGCTGTACTTCTTGGCCAGGTTCTCGGCCGTCTGAATCATGTTGATGCCAGCGGCTGGGTCTTTCAGCGCTTCCCACATGTAGTCTTTAAAACCCACGGGCGCGCCCAGCTTGAAGCCTGTTCGGTGGTCAAAGGCGGCAATCGGGTTGCGCGTCATGCTCTCGGTGCCGACCACCAGGGCGGCGTCGCACTGACCACCCTGTATGTGTTCGCCGGCCTGGCGGAACAGCTCAAAGCCGGTGCCGCAAATGCGCTGAGCCATGATGGCGGGCACCTCCAGCGGCACACCAGCGTAAAGGCCGATGTGACGTGGCAAAAAGAACTGGTCAAAGTCGCCTGGCGCCATGTTGCCCGTGACGACTGAGCCAATGTGTTCGCCCGGCACGCCAGCACGTGACAGCGCGGCGCGCGCGGCCTTGATGCCAAGGTCAGTGGGCGAGATGTGGCCCAGTGCACCACAGTAGTCCACCATCGGGGTGCGCACGCCGTCCAGAATCCAGACGTCGGCAAAGGCATTGAAGAAGCCATTCTTTCTAACGAAACCTGTGGTGCCCATGGATCAAGATTCCGCGCTGAAGCCGATTTTCTTGATCAGTGGTCCCCAGCGGTCGAATTCAACCTTTTGGCTGCGGGCCATGTCGTCTGGCGTGCCGCCATAGGGAATCAGGCCCACAACGGTCAAGGATTCGATCACGGATTTGTCTTTTAGCGCTACGTTGATGGCCGCGTTGGCGGCTTCAATCACGGAGGTGGGTGTCTTGGCCGGCGCGCAAAAGCCAAACCATTCTTCAACGGTCAGGTCAGGGAAGCCTTGCTCGGCAAAGGTTGCCACTTCGGGCACAAAGGGCGAGCGTGTCTTGCCAGAGGTTGCCAAGATGCGCATCTTGCCCGCGCGGTGGTTGGCGATGAAGTCGCCATGTGGTGTGACCATGGCCGCAATCTGGCCACCCACCACATCGGTAACCCCGGGCACTGAGCCGCGGTAAGGCACATGCTTCAGTTCTACGCCGTTGTTCAATCCCAGCAGCGCGCCGATAAAGTGCGGTGTGGAGCCCGCGGCGGGTGAGCCATAGCTGGCGTCCTTGGGGTTAGCCTTGGCCCAGGCCAGAAAGTCTTTGACGGTCTTGACGGTGGCGGGCACCAGCGGCCCCACTGCCAGGCCGTGGTGAATCATGGAAGAGGTGCCTACAGCCGTGAATTCTTTGAACGGGTCATAAGACAGCTTGCTGTAAATATGGGGGTACAGCGAGAGGGCTGAAAACGGCGTCATGGCAATGACCGAGCCATCGGCAGGCGCGGTCTTCAGACCTTCCAGCGCAATGCGGCCGCCGGCACCTGGGCGGGAGTCAATCACGGCATTGTTCTTGGTGTAAGCCGATCCGCCCAATTTATCGCCCACGCGACGTGCGCAAATGTCGCCTGCACTGCCGGGTGGGAAGCCGTAGAGAATTTTGACTTGCTCAAGTGCCTGTGCATGGGCACCGATGCTGGCCAATGGCCCAAGAACGGCGGTGGCCACGCTGGATTGAATGAACTTGCGACGTTGAATCATGGGAGTCTCCTGAGGTGTGAAGGTGTGAAGTTGCGCGGGTTACTGGGGCTTGAGGATGTAATGCAGTCGGTCTTCGTGCAAGGCGGCCACAGTCTCGGCGCGGTGTGCCAGCACGGCACGCTGGTTGATGGAGCCTTTGTCGGTGATCTCGCCTCGGTCAATGGTCGGCGGTTCAGACAACAAGCACATGCGGGCAATGCGGTTGGCACTGCCCGTGGCGGTTTTGGCCAGCTCGTCCACGATGTCCTGGAACTTGGTCTGCACGGCTGTGCTGTTCAGCACGTCGGCCAAGGGGGCGTCGCCACCCAGGCCGCTCAAGCCCCGCACGGCTTGCGTGGGGAAGACCATGGCACCGACTTCTTTCATGTTCAGGCCGGTCAACACCACATCTTGGATATAGGGGGCACCCGCCGCGATGATCTTGCCGCGCAAGGGGCCTACGCTGACAAAGGTGCCTGTGGCGAGCTTGAAGTCTTCCGCAATGCGGCCATCAAACTTGAGGCCCAAGTGGATGTCGGTCTCGTCAATCCACTTGACCGCGTCGCCCGTGCAAAAGAAGCCTTCTTCGTCGAAGGCTTCGGCGGTCTCCACCTGCGCACGCCAGTAGCCGGGCGTGATGTTGGGGCCACGGTAGCGCACCTCGGTCTTGTCGCCGGATGCCACCAGTTTCAGTTCTAGCCCCGGTGTGGGTACGCCCAGATCGCCCGCCCGCACATTGGGGTTGGTCACAAAGATGCCAAACGGGCCGCTTTCGGTCATGCCCAGGCCCGTGGTCATGACGATGCGCTCGCCTACCTCGCGCTCTTGGGATGCGAACAGACTGTCCCAAATCGGCTGGGCCAGTGCAGCACCCGCATAAAAGAACATTTTGACCCGCGACAGCAGCTTGGCGCGCAGGGCGTCGTCGGTCTGCATGGCGTTGGCAATGGCCTCAAAGCCCGTGGGCACGTTGAAGTACACCGTGGGGGCAATCTCGCGCAAATTGCGCAAGGTTTCTTGGATCAAGGCGGGCGTGGGCTTGCCGTCGTCAATGTAGAGCGTGCCACCATGAAACACCACCATGCCAAAGTTGTGGTTGCCGCCAAAGGTGTGGTTCCAGGGCAGCCAGTCGATCAGCACCAACGGCTCTTCTGCCAGCACGGGCATGGACTGCGCCATTTGCTGCTGGTTGGCGCACCACATGCGGTTGGTGTTGATCACCGCCTTGGGCATCTTGGTGGAGCCACTGGTGAACAAGAACTTGACAATCGTGTCTGGCCCGGTGGCCTGCATGGCGGTGTCGACCGCAGGTGTGGCTGCCGTGGCGACCAAGTCGGCAAATGGGGTCACTGCACGGCCATTGACCATGCCAGTGGTCATCAGCACTTCGCAGTCGGCAGCGACCGTGGCCTTAATGGCGCGGGCATAGCGCTCGTCCGCCGCAAACACCATGCCGGGCGTCACCGTGCGCAACACATGCTTGAGTTTGTCAAAGTCTTGGCTGATCAGCGAATAAGGCGGCGAGGTCGGCACAAAGGGCACACCTGCCACCATGCAACCCAGCGCCAGCAAGGCGTGTTCCAAGTCGTTCTCAGACAGGATCACCACAGGCCTATCGGCGTTCAAACCCCGGTTGATCAAGCCCTGGGCAATGCTGCGGGCACTGGCCCACGCCTGGCCAAAGCTCACATGGCGCCAGTCTCCCGTGCTGCCATCGGCAAGCTTTTGGCGACGTGCCATGAAGGTGCGATCCGGTGCCACGCTGGCCCAGTGCTGCAGACGGTCGGCCATGCGCGCCGGGAAGTCTTTGAGCTGCTGCTCGGCTTGCAGGTAGTGCACGCCTTTGGCACCGTCGCGCATCGCAACGCGGCGCACGCCGAAGGTTAGGGGGCGGTATTTGGGGCTGCTCATGTGTCTCTCTCCGTCTTTCTTTTGCGGGGTGGAAGCTCAGGCCTTTTTGACCTTGGTGCCTGCCTTGCCTTCCAGGAAGTCACGCACACGCTGTTTGGCTTCAGGCGCACTTTGCGCAATCGCGGCCATCATGGCTTCGGTCAAAAAGCCCTGGTCTGCCGGTTGCTCGGCGATGCGGGGCAGGGCGTGCATCAGCGCGTAGTTGGTGAGCGGCGCGTTTTGCGCCACGCGCTTGGCAAGTTCCAGCGCTTTCTCCGACGCGGTGCCTGTGGGCACCAAGTACTGGGCCAGACCGATGCGCTCGCCATCGGCCGCGTTGTAGACGCGCCCTGTGAGCATCATGTCGGTCATGCGGGCAGCACCAATCAGGCGCGGGATACGCACCGCGCCACCACCGCCCACAAAGATGCCACGGCTGCCTTCGGGCAATGCGTAAAACGTGCTCTCGTCGGCCACCCGGATGTGGCAGGCGCTGGCCAGTTCCAGTCCGCCACCCACCACGGCACCATGCAGTGCCGCAATGACAGGCACAGGGCCGTACTGCACGCGCTCCAGCGCGGCGTGCCACATGCGGGAGTGATACAAGCCCTGGCCTGCATCGCGTTCTTTCAGCTCCGACAAATCCAACCCTGCGCAGAAGTGATCGCCTTCGCCATCGATCACAGCGGCACGCACGGTGGAGGGCAGGTTATCGAATGCATCGCGGATCGCCAGGATCAGGGCATCATTCAATGCATTGCGCTTGCTACCGCGCGTGAGTTTGACAATAGCGACTTCGCTTTCGTCGCCGCAGATTTCAATGTGCAGGTCTTTTTTGTGCATGATCATTTGTTGCTTGCCTTTCGTAATAGGCGGAATTATGATTATGAAATATAACAATTAACAGGCCCCAAAGCCTGCTTTTTCTCGGTACTTACCCTAGCCCTGGAGCACTCAATGGACCACGCGAACCTTGTCGCCATCGACATCCACACCCATGCAGAAGTCAGCTGCTGGAACCCGTTTGACAACTACGGCGAGGAATACGACCGCGCTGCCGACAAATACTTTGGCTCCAACCGCCGCCCCACCATTGAAGAAACCATTGCCTATTACCGCGAGCGAAAAATTGGCCTGGTGATGTTCACCGTGGACAGCGAATCGCAACTGGGCCGCCGTCGCATCCCCAACGAAGAAATTGCCGAAGCCGCCAAGAAGAACAGCGACATGATGATGTGCTTTGCCAGCATCGACCCACACAAAGGCAAGATGGGCGCCCGCGAGGCCGAAAAGCTGATCACCGAGCACGGCGTCAAAGGCTTCAAGTTTCACCCCACGGTGCAGGGCTATCACCCTTACGACAAGATGGCCTGGCCCATTTATGAAGTGATCAACGCCCACAAGTTACCCGCCATCTTCCACACCGGGCACAGCGGCATTGGCAGCGGCATGCGCTGCGGCGGCGGCCTGCGCCTGGCCTACAGCAACCCCATGCATTTGGACGACGTGGCGATTGACTTCCCCGACATGCAAATCGTGATGGCGCACCCCAGCTTCCCCTGGCAAGACGAAGCCTTGAGCGTGGCCACGCACAAACCCAATGTGTGGATCGACTTGTCTGGCTGGAGCCCCAAGTACTTTCCCAAGCAGCTGATCCAGTACGCCAACACCTTGCTGAAAGACCGCGTGCTGTTTGGCAGCGACTACCCGCTGATCACCCCCGAGCGCTGGATGAAAGACTTTGAGGTTGCAGGCTTTAAGCCTGAGGTGATGCCTGGCATCCTCAAGGGCAACGCCGTCAGGTTGTTGGGCTTGGCCTAAACCATCCTAGGTCATCCTAATCCGTCCTCAAAGACCTGCTGAAATCGGCCCGCCGCGCTGTTGGCTGGCCCCAGTACCTCAATTGAGGGTGCTCGGCGCGCTTTAGCCCTCCGCCCGGGCCATTTCACCAGCATCCCCCACCTACAATGGCCCGCATGGGGAACGGCAACACGCCAGAGGCCACGGCCCGGCAACACATCGACTCACTCTTGCAGCAGGCCGGCTGGCAGGTGTGCGACGTGAAAGACGCCAACATCCACGCCTCCACTGGCGTGGCCATCCGTGAAGTCCCTCTCAACAACGGTTACGGCTTTGCAGACTATCTGCTGTACGTCAACGGCAAAGCCTGCGGCGTGATCGAGGCCAAGAAAATGGGGGCCACCCTCACCGGCGTAGAGCTGCAAAGCGGCCGATATGCCCAAGGCCTGCCCAGCAGCTTGCCCGCTTGGGTGCGGCCGCTGCCCTTTGTGTGGGAAAGCACCGGGGTAGAAACCCACTTCACCAACGGCCTGGACCCTGAACCGCGCGCCAGAAGCGTGTTTGCCTTCTTCCGGCCCGATCTGCTGGTGCAGTGGCTGGCCTATTTGCCAAGCCCTTCCCGTTCTGCTGCAAACGGCAGCACCGTGCAAGAAGCCGCGGGCACCTCCAGTGCAACATTTTTAGCCCGCATGCGCAGCATGCCCAAGCTGGTAACGGAATGGGGCAGCGGCGGCGCACACTTTTCACTGTGGCCAGCCCAAATCAGCGCCATCACCAATCTGGAAAAATCCTTGGCCGCCAACAAACCCAAGGCCTTGATCCAGATGGCCACCGGCAGCGGCAAAACCTTTACCAGCATCGGCTTCATCTACCGCCTCATCAAGTTTGGCGGCGCACGCCGGGTGCTCTTCCTGGTAGACCGGGGCAACCTGGCCCGCCAGACCAAGAAAGAGTTTGACGCCTACGCTTCGCCCTACAACAACTACAAGTTTGGCGAGGAATACATCGTCCAGCACCTGCAAAGCAACCAGCTAGACACCTCCGCCCGCGTGGTCATCTGCACCATCCAGCGCATGTTCAGCATGCTCAAAGGGCGCGAACTCCCCGAAGAGGCCGACGAAGAATCCACCGAGCACATCGAGCAACTGGAAGGCCTCTTTAAAGACCCCGAGCCCATTGGCTACAACCCCGCCATCCCCATCGAGAGCTTTGACATTGTGGTGACGGACGAGGCCCACCGCAGCATCTACAAGCTGTGGCGCCAGGTGCTGGAATACTTTGACGCGTATCTGATCGGCCTGACCGCCACGCCCAACAAACAGACCTTTGGCTTCTTCAACCAAAACCTGGTGATGGAATACGGCCACGCCCAGGCCGTGGCCGATGGCGTAAACGTCAATTACGACGTCTACCGCATCCAAACCGAGGTGAGCGAGCAGGGCGCCAAGGTGGACAAAGGCTTTTGGCTGGAAACCCAAGACAAAGCCACCCGCCGCAAGACCGCCTGGCAGTTGGACGACGACTTTGAATACCAGCCCGAAGAGCTGGACCGCGCCGTGCAAACGCCCGACCAGATCCGCACCGTGGTCCGCACCCTGCGCGACCGCTGGCAGGCCGACATGTTCCCCGCCCGCACCGAGCTGCCCAAGACCCTGATCTTTGCCAAAGACGACAACCACGCCGAGAAGATTGTGGAAGTGCTGCGTGAAGAGTTTGGCCGGGGCAACCAATTTGCGCAAAAGATCACCTACCGCAGCGCCCAGGGCGGCGGCACCAACCCCGAGCAGCTGATCAAAGACTTTCGCAACGCGTATTACCCCCGCGTGGCCGTCACTGTGGACATGATCGCCACCGGCACCGACATCAAACCCGTGGAAATCGTCGTCTTCATGCGCTCGGTCAAAAGCCGCAGCTTCTTTGAGCAAATGAAAGGCCGTGGCGTGCGCGTGTGCAACCCCACCGACCTGGCTGCCGTCAACCCCGGCGAACACATCAAAAAGGACCACTTCGTCATCGTCGACTGTGTAGGCGTGTGCGAACGCGACAAAACCGACAGTCGCCCCATGGACAGCAAGCGAACCGTGCCGCTGGACAAACTGCTGCAAGCCGTCAGCCTGGGCAATGTGGAAGACGAGGTGCTGACCAGCATCGCCGCCCGATTGGCCCGGCTGGACAAAGACGCCAGCGACGCAGACCGCGCCAAGGTGGCAGAACTGTCCGGCGGCAAAACCTTGCGCGACCTGGCGCGCGGCTTGGTGGAAGCGCTGGCCTTTGTCAACGACCAAGACGCCACCCAAAACACGCCACCCGGCCAAGTTGAGCAGCGTTTGATAGACGCTACCAAGCCTTTCGGCACACCAGCATTGCGTGAGCAGCTATTAAAAATGAAGCAAAAGGCAGACTTGGTGATCGACGTGGTCACCCAAGACAGCCTGCTGCACGCTGGCTTTAGCGAAGGCAGCGACAGGGCCACCGCCCTGGTGCAAAGCTTTGAAGACTTCATCACCCAGCACAAAGACGAAATCACCGCCCTGCAAATCCTCTACAGCCGCCCCACGCGTGCCCCGCTGAAGTTTGAAGACGTGAAAGCCTTGGCCGACGCCCTGCACGCCCCACCGCTGAACATTGACGAGGGCGCGCTGTGGCAGGCCTACGCCACCCTGCGCAAAGACAAGGTGAAAGGCGCCAAGCAGCGCCGCTTGCTCACCGATCTGGTTAGCCTGGTGCGCTTTGCCATGCAGCAGACCAACGAGCTGGTGCCTTACCCTGAGCGCGTGCAGGCCAACTTCAAAGCCTGGCTGGCACAACACCAACAGACACGCAACAACCACCCGTTCACCCCAGAACAACAACACTGGCTAGAAATGATCCGCGACCACATCGCCGCCAACTTGTGTCTAGAGATAGACGACTTTGAATACGCCCCCTTCAACGCCCAAGGCGGCCTGGGCAAGG